>CABDYU010000140.1_pt1 | contig 3385 bp, 5 predicted proteins | sample 3132011 | NCBI WGS metagenome assembly CABDYU01 (sample SAMEA5534338, study PRJEB31848) | metagenome | biome: tundra; feature: field; material: soil | place: USA | collected 2013-05 | depth 0.45 m | reverse complement strand
AGCAGGATTGATTCACAGCGCAAGAAGTCGACGCTCCACAGACTGTCCTTCGCGTGCCCAATGACGGTGAGCCACGAAGGACCATCACCGCCTGGTACCGATCTGTAATGCCGGATGAGTATACGCCGGACAACATCTTTATTGATCTCGATTCCGAATGCACTCGAAATTTGCTCGGCAATCTTCCGGCAGCCGAAGCGGGGGTTTCGCCGCTTCATCTCGACGACCGCATCAATCATTTCTTTCGAGGGACCTTTGGTTCCAGGGCAATGACGCTTTACCGAGTTATAGAGAAGGTAATACTTGTGCTTCACCAGGGCTTGGTGAAAGTACAGAAGCGTGGAAGCCTTCAGTATCACGGCCATCTTGCTCAAGCGTTCGCGCGACACGAACAGCGCGCAAAATCCCAGCGTCAGCCGATCCCTTGAAGTCAGATTCGGAGCACGTTGCCGCGAGCGCTTCATGATGAGCAACTGGTGTTTCACCGCGAGTGATTCTGCCGCCACTGCCCGAAGACCGCCCGGCCTGGCAAGCTTTGCTAGCGTCACCAGCAGATGAGCGGTCAATATGAACACTTCTCGCATGAAGGCGAACTTTAGCGGTAAGTGAGGGATTCACAAGACTGCGTTCCGGAAGTGGTTTCTGCCAGAATCAACAATTCGCCACAAACAGGTCGGCTCTGATGCGAACGGAAGCACTCGGGCGCTTCGACACGTTCGAGCGCGCAGCGGGTGCGTTTCGCGCCGCTGTGCCTTATATGGACCCGGCCCCGAGCGAAAGCCGATTGTCGGGTGGAAGGTGAATCCGTGTCAAGGCCGGACCGCGATGCATCGTATGGTCAATGCTTTCAAGAGCGGGCCCAGGCTATGGGCACAACAGAGATCGCTATAGCACCGCGATCGCCATGGCAGAATGCGTACGTCGAGCGAATCATTGGCTCGATTCGCCGCGAGTGTCTGGACCACATAATCGTGATCAACGAGCGGCATCTGCGGCGCGTCCTGTCCTCGTATATCGTTTACTATCACCACTCTCGGACGCATCTGTCACTGGCCAAAGACTGCCCGGATCCTCGCGCCGTTCGGCCGCCTAGCAGTGGCAGGGTGATCGCCGTTCCGCAAGCCGGTGGCCTGCACCATCGCTACGAACGGAGCGCCGCCTGATCCCCGTCGACGTTCCCCTGGCCGCCGATCGGGCTATGAGTACGATCGACTCAGGAGAGCCAAAGACACCGACCTCGGGGTTTCGTAGTTGATCGGCGAACAAGCCGTGTTCGCAAGCTCGATTGCGAGCGCGGTAAGGTCGATCGTGGTACGCTCCGCCATCGTGAAACGGGTGAGAGAGGCCAGGTCGTTGAGCGAGCCCAAGACGCGGCGACTCGCCGTCGCCCCGATTGTAATCTGCCCCATCTCTCGCGCTTCGCTGTCCAGCAGTTCTGAAGCAGCTCCGATATGCCGCAGGACTGAACGGACTGCTTCCTGAAAGCGGGCAATGAAAGAGCGGGAGCCTCTTGCCTCGACCAACACCGGAAGTAGCGACCGTTCGCTGATGCAAATGATCAGTGGCGAGCGTCTGGTACAGACCAGATTGGCATAGCATACCAATCGCCGAGCCGATTGGTGGGATGTCCCGACTCGGGAAGCGCTTCGGTACCGAGGCGCTTGAGGAGTTTGCGCGTGCAGCGAATAGTCAGCACTGGCGAAATCTAACGCCGACTCGATTCGTCGAGTCGACCGCGCTCGACAGCCGGTCTCGATCGGGAGACCTGTCGACCGGGTCCATGCCGTCAGTATCGCACGCATTCGGAATTTTGAGTAACGACAACCGGTATTGTCGCGCGCGATTTAGATCGCAGCGGCTCCGTTTGGCCGCGGCCAAACTATTATCGGTTTACCGAACCCGTTCAAGTGTCGGTTCAGATGGAATTTTCAGCAGGCACAGGTCAGTCGGCTATCATCATCGAAACTGGCACGAGTACTCTTCTCTCCTAGTCCTTAGGAACTGAAGAGTCCACTCGCAGGTGGTTGGTAATACCTCGTACGCCGCTCGCATCTCTCGCGATCGCTTCAGCGCGTGATACGACGTTGGAATCGTGTACCCGGCCCTCCAGCGTCACGACGCCGGCTACTGTGGTGACGTGAATCTGGCCGGACCTCAAGTCTTTGGCAGCAGCTAGATTCGTTTTCACTTCTGTGGTGATTCTCGTATCGTCCAATGCGGTAACCGTCCCGTGATACGCGTTCTGCGCCGCGCTTTTGGTGTCTTCGCCTGCCTGATGCATCGAAGTGCTGGCGGGAACGCCAGAGCTGCCACTCGTTTCCTGTGCGAGAGCCGGCAGTGCCAGCCCAATTCCGAGAACCATCGCCGGTACTATAGCCAGTATCTTGTTCTTGCTACTCATAGCCTTGATCTCCTCGCTGAGTTTCAGTGGGTCAAAGTCCTAAGTGATTACCTCGCGGGGCCTTGGGCTCGGGCGTTGTGTATGTTGCGTCCACCCGTCACGCAGGACGAGGTTTTGCTTAGCCAAGCGCGCCGGACCTGCGGCAAGGTATGGCCAGCGCTTGGTATCAACGTTTAGAAAAAGAATCCCCAGCTGTGCCCCGATCCAGATTGCCCACTCGATCCATACTGCCCGTCGGTGCGTTGACAATTGTTGTCGCCCGAATCGCAGGCCAAGCAGTTGTTGCCCTGAGCATCACATATCGTATGCCCCGATCCGTACTGCCCATATTGTGGTTGGCTCCGTATGGCGATTCAAAAAAACAGGCTTGCAAACCGAGTATTGCGAGGCCCAACGTTGCCGCGAAAATAGTCTTGCCGCGCATTTTCCTACACTTCCTTGTACTATCTTGAGCGCGTAAAAAGGCTTAAGCAAAGCGGAAGGGCTCGCATTTCGAACTGAGCGGTGCCCTCGAGCACTAAAGCGGAATTAAATCGGTTGATAAGTCCGAGGGAGCTAGAGGAAGGCATCGTTGGCATTCCACTCCGGGAGTTCAACGAGGCGGTCAGTTTGATGATCGGCCGGTGGTCGAGGCTTCTGGAGCGCCATGCGCACTTTCTTAACCAAACCATTCGAGAGAAAATAGCAATAGCCTTGCTCGACCTTGGTCGCAAGTTCGGTGTGCGGGGATGATCATAGACCTGCACTTAAGCGGTCAGGACATCGCGGACACTGGCACGAGGGACTAAACAACAAAAGGTGTGAATGGGTTTGCCAACGACAACCATGAGTCCAGCTCACGTCCCAGGTAATCCCACGAGGGGGAAGGGGGCGCTTGTTTCCGATCAAGTACTGGAAAAGTCGCGCGCCGATACCGAGACCGTCCTGCGGGAGCTTGAATCGCGATTAGACGGCTTGAGCGAGGCGGAAGCCGATTCGCGCTTA
>CABDYU010000136.1_pt1 | contig 3473 bp, 3 predicted proteins | sample 3132011 | NCBI WGS metagenome assembly CABDYU01 (sample SAMEA5534338, study PRJEB31848) | metagenome | biome: tundra; feature: field; material: soil | place: USA | collected 2013-05 | depth 0.45 m | reverse complement strand
CGCCGCGCTCCCACCCGCGCGATCTCATCCAGCGGCAACAGCTCGCCGCTCTCTTCCCCAGCAGGGGTCCTTTCCACTACCTTCAACATCGGTGGCGTCTCCTTCCACCCGGCTCCCACCGGGGTTCGCGTGGTCTACGCGGAAGGGTACGCCGCCTTTTTCATTCCCGCACCTGATCCACAACTTTCGGTAATAACTCACGGCCCCTGCTGGCGCTACTCTGCGCCTTATGCTCGCTCACGCTTTCACATATGCAGAAGCCGTAATCAGCTACTGGTTCACGGGCTTCTGGTTTCTGACCGCTGTTCCTGAGGCGCTGAGCTACGTGTTGCCCGATACGACGTTCGAGATGGCTGGTAAGCGGCTTGATTCGTGGGTCAGGTTGTGGGTCAGGTTGAGGTTGCCGGCGCTCAGCGGAGCGGGAGTTGGCGGCGCTGTGGGACCGGAAGAGCCGCCGCATCCTGCGAGCAGCGTCAGGGCAAGGACCAAGAACAGCGGCCGTACAACGGGAATTTTATACAACTGCACGAACTCCTTTGTCGTCGGAAGCGCGAGCCCGATAGCTACTTTATGCGCGTGAAGACACCTCTCAACGCCGGAGTGAAAGTACATCAGGGGGGTCTCCTTCGTGAAGTGTTCCTGCGGCAAACTCGCCTGCATTACAGGAATCATTGGCGCAGAGACTCTGTGCCCGTGGTGCGATCGCGTCGGGGCTCTTGTGAGACACGGTCCTCTTCTCGTCATTGGGATGAAGGACCGTTAGTGCGGCTCAGTTGTTCGGAAGCTAGACAAAGATGAATCCGGAAGTATGGGCAGTGACTGCTCCTTGATCGCGCAGAATCTGGTCCGCGGAACAGAAACGACGATAATGGCTGCCGCGCGGGCGACTTCGGCAAATCTTCGATTGCGCATTTCGAGTTTGATGGAAGCTTCTACCAGGACTCGGAGAGCTTCTCGATGACGTCCTTCCTTGCCAACACGCGCGAGCAAAGCTCCCACCGATTCTTGTCAGGGTCTACCGTCTCCCCGTATCGAACCTCGAAGACGTTCTTGGCGTGCTCGCGGCGGGCGGCACAGTCGCCCGCCGCCGTGTTCAGTGTCGCGGGGTTGTCGCGGCCGTTACAACTCAATCATCGCCAGCTCTATGACCGTGGCCATGACCGTCATCGCGATCATGGTGATGCCGCCGCCGGGGGAGATACGCAAACGAAGCTGGCCGCAACGTTCGTGGCGCCGCCCTTGTAGCGGGTCTGCTGCGGGTAGGGGCAAATCGGGCGAGTCCCCCCGGTCGGAAAGTTCTGTGCAACGCGGGGATCGAACGGTGGGCCGCTTGGAAACGGCGAACGGGTATTGGTGTTCGTGGCGATAATTTCATCCGGCGCCTCGTCGTCCTCAACCCAGTTCGTAATCGCGGTCAGGACCTGGCCGCTGAAGCTGCCGGTTGCCGGCCCGCCGCCACAGTGCGCCATGTTCGGGATCATGAACAATCTGGCGAAGTCCTGCGCATGGCCACCCATCGCCTGGTCCACCATGTTGTAATAGTTAATCAGGTCAACGCCCGAGAAGATGCCGTCATTTACGGAGTCGTACATGATCATCTTGCCGCGATGGCTGAAGCGGAAAAGGAATGGGGACGGACCCGAGGGAGTCCCGGTCATGAAATCCGTTGAACTCTTCGGATAGCCGGGCGCAGTCGCGAATATCTTCGGCGCGTTAGTATCGAAATTGTAGCTGAAGACGAAGGCCTCCTGGCCGTCGGCACCTGCAACAGGAGTCACCACCGGTGGGGTCGTAAAGATCATGGGTATCGCTCCGGCCCCTTGGGTGAGGTTTTTGGCCGTGTTGGCGGGTGACGATCCCGAGAAACAGTCGGTCGACGAATCCGGGACACAAACGTTCCAGGCTCCCCAGCCCAAGCCAAGGGCCGAGAGCGGATCCCAAATGCCGGCGTCCCAAAACCAGGTCGCGTAGAGCGGCTGGCCATCCGAGTTCGTGGGACCCGCGTAGATCCGCTTCAGCGCGACCACCTGCGCCGCCGTAAGGCACTGGCCGCCGTGCGGGGTATCGCCATGGGCGCCGCCGGGGCTGCATGTGTACGCGGCCAGCGCCGGGTAGACCACTTCATTAGTGCACGCCGTGTAATCGTCTATGATGCCGTCGACGAGCCCGTCGAGCCCGTCGCACGCGCTGAGAATCGCGGCCGAGGCAACCTCCAGATCTCGCGGCGGGAAGGTAGGCGGCAGGTAAGGCTGGCCATTGATATCCGTGCTGGTCGCGAGCGGCGCAAGCTGCTGCTCGTTCCAGGCCTCGGCGATGCCTGCGCGTGGCAGGTCGAAGCCGGGATTTCCCGCCACGATACCGTCGAACATGTGCGGCTCTCGATACGCCGCGACCATCGCATCGCGTCCGCCATTCGAACAGCCCCACAGATATGAGTATTGGGGGCGCCGGCCATAGTATCGCGCGATAATTTGCTTGGAGATGGCCGTGGTCCGCTCGATGCCTTTGTATCCGTAGTCGAGCCGTGCCTGCTCATCGATGCCGAAATGAGCCGTGCCTCCCAAATTGCTGTCGTCGTCGTCGATCCAGTCGAACGCGGGGTTTATGGGTGCGTCCTCGTGGCCGCCGTCATCCGCGGCGACCGCCCAGCCCTGGCTCAGTTCGGTGCCGGCGCTTCCTTTCGGGCTTGTGACGGATCCGTCGGTGCCGCTGCCGCCCTCCATCTCGAAGCGGCCAACCCAGCTATCGGGCAGGTTAAGTTCGAATCCGATACCGTAGGTGAAATGTTTGGGGTCCTGGGTGCTGACGCGCTTGTCGATCACCCCGATGACATTGCAGTAATCGCCGCCGCCGCTGGCGCTCGGGGTCTCGGTCGCGCTTATGATCTGGGTCTTGGCCAGCGACAGGCTGGTCAGATCTGCACATGTCATCACGGGCGGCGCTGTTGCATTGGGACCGGAAGAGCCGCCGCATCCTGCGAGCAGCCCCAGCAGCGCCGCGACCAGAATGCCGCCGGCCAGTCCAATTCCGCGGCCGCCGAAAAGACTCCCGCAAGGCGCTGAATGGGTACTCATCAAAGTTCTCTCCCAGGTTAGAGTCCCCAATGGGGCCGCGCCGCAATTGGCGCGGCGAGTCTCAACCGCTTGTCCCGGCTGTGCGTAAGATGTTCTGTCCACGACTTGTAGAGAAATCGCAACTGTTTGTCAATGAAATGTTTTCATATTAGTTAGAAAACGGAAATCCGGGCTAATCACCTATCGCGATTGTTTCGCGCCGAAGAACTGACAGGTTCTCTCAAGGGCAAAGGCGGATGTGTTGCAACTTTGGCGGGGGGAGGCTGGTAGGCTGAAAAGACCGTGAAGAACGTAACCCGACCGGCAATCTTCAAGTGGCGGCAGACGGCACCGGAGCTGATTCTGTGTGCCGTGCGCTGGTATCTTCGCTACTCGCTCTCGCTCCGCGACGTCGAAGAG
>CABDYU010000097.1_pt1 | contig 4450 bp, 5 predicted proteins | sample 3132011 | NCBI WGS metagenome assembly CABDYU01 (sample SAMEA5534338, study PRJEB31848) | metagenome | biome: tundra; feature: field; material: soil | place: USA | collected 2013-05 | depth 0.45 m | reverse complement strand
GGTCGCGACCCACAACGACGCTTGCTCGCTCTGTCGGGTTCCCATTGCCATGCGCGACAGTTTAGTACAGCCAATCCATTCTGGCGATCCATCGAATCGTCACCGACTTTCACCACGGGCTGCTAAGTGTCTGAAAACTCGGTTGGGAAAGGGTCAGTTTCGGGTGTTCTATGTCAACGCGAGGCAGAACGCGCTAGTTGCGGTAGCCTGGAAAGCTCTGGACTCAAATCCGGGTTAAAACCTTGCGTTTGTCAACTACCTGTCTTGGTGCTAGATATAATCGGGTTTCAAGATAGAAATTCCGGCTAGACACAGTCTCGACGCGGAGAGCTCTGAAATTGTCCCGCTTGCCACGAACCAGAGATTAGTAACCTGGAGGAAAGAAGATGGACTTTCGGTACCCAAGACCACGACCAAATTTGGGCAAATTCTGGAGCGGCCTGCTGATGGCCGCAGTGTTTACAGTGTTTGCTTTCACAATCAGCGCGTGCGACGGCAGCGGCAGCGGCAGCAGCAGCAGTGGCTTCCAGGAGGGCAAAGGATTCCCGGGCGACACGCGCTATGCCGACTCGGCGGTTCGGCCATACTACGTTAACAACGGTCTGGTGGACCCTACCGTTGCTCCGGGCACGCAACTCCCCACCACGGTATCGAACGAGGCACTGCTGACCGCTAATGTGCCCGATCAGGGAAGTGTCGGCACCTGTGCATCCGTCGCATTCGCCCAACTGGTTTACGGCACCGACGTCGAAGAGGGAGCGACCAATCCGCTTCTGGATAACGTACAATACTCGTATCTATTTGCCAGATTCCTACAGTCGAACGAAAAAAAAGGAGGGGAAAAAGGCTGGCCGAAAGACGACGGGAGTTTTGCCTACACCAATTTCCGGGCCCTCACGACCGAAAGTTATAGGCAGACCTACAGCAACGGATTTCTGCCGATCGATGGTGAAAAAGACAAGGTGATGCACGCGACCGGAGTTTTCTTTCCGTTCGAAAATTCACCGAACCTCAGTGATCCAATGAACCTGGACAGCTTCTGGAACAAGATCAATTTATGGGAAAGTTTGAGCACCGGCCCCACCACTCTGACAATGACAATCAGGAGGGCCGCTTTCAGTCCCAGCTCATTGGACGTCAAGGCGATCGTGGAAGCCGGTCAGCTGGTGTGGTTAGCGATCGACACCGTCGACAGCAAGCACCAATGGAACCAAAACTCTAGTTTCCGCGGCAACGGCAAAAGCGGCAGTGGCAGCGGCGTGCTCGAATTGCCTTACACCAAGCCCGAGAAGCCTGAACAGGGGGGGGGACATGCGATGGTGATCGTGGGTTATGATGACGCGGGATACGGCAAATACAAAGATGGCGCGGGCGCATTCGCGGGCGCATTCAAGGTTCGCAATTCATGGAGTGACACCTTTGGAGATGGAGGTTACTGGTATCTGCCCTATTCGATAGTCGATGGCGTCGCGGGCCACAGCGAACACGATACTTACCCCCTCTTTTATGATGAGAACTTCGTTTATATTTCGGCGATGGCCCACGACTAGCCACTAATAGCCCGTTTAGCGGGCGCTCTACCGATTGAATCTTGCACGTCCCCAGCGCCGGATATGCCGCCATATCCGGCGCAGAATGCTTTCCCCCGCATTCAGGCTGTTCGCGTTAAAAAGGCTTTGCGCGGCAGGTCGCCTTGGTCTCTTTGCGGATCTTCGTCTCGCACGCGGGACTGCCGCACCACCAGAGGTGCGCCAATCCTGCCCCTGTGACTACCAAAAACTCCGAAAGCAGTAATAAGCCTAGATTTTTTACCGCTTTTAGAACGCACGGGTTTCCCTGTTGTCTGAAGAAAATTCCCTGTTCCGGCGAAATAATTCCCTGTTCGCCGTTCAATATTCCTGTTCCGTTTAGTAGGGAATTCGGACAGAAAGCCGAAAGAAAGTAAGGCTTTTTCGGCTGCAAGTCGGCCCGTGGGGGGCCGAAATTGCGAAAATTCCCTGTATTTTTCCTGATGATCAGGGAATTTGACGCGGAGAGCAGTTCGCATCAGACTGCGTCATTCGCCACCGAGTCCGCGATTTTCTCCTTCTCTGCAGAAGACTCGAGAATAGTTCGCATGTTGGTATCAGAGAAATCCTCTTAGGCTGCTCTTGACCGCCATCAAATGAATTTGAGACTCTCAAAGAGACTCATGGTGGGCGTAGGGGTTGGATGAATCATACGATCGATGTGAAAAAAGGCATCAAATTCATGAATTAGGTGGCAGACGGGACTTACGTTACCGGGAGATATGATGGCTAGTGAAACCAAGTATAGCTTGCCACGCGTGATGACGGTCAAGGAATTGTCCGACTATCTGCGTGTGCATCCATCGACAGTCTACAAGCTGGTTCGTCGCGGAGAGCTGCCGGGGTTTCGGATCGGCGCCGATTGGCGTTTCAACGCTGAGGTGATCGACCGTTGGTGCCTGGAGCGAAACCTGAAAGCGTCGGACGGCGGCACCTCCAGCCAGAACTGACGCGCGCGTTCATCGAGTTGCATCCGCCCGGCGGCGGGCCGGACGCCAATGCGGAGAAGTCTCCTTCGCCGCACAGTCATGTGCTTCAACCGAGGCGCACTTGATTCATCCCGCATCCCTGGCACCGGCGGTTTCGGAATATCAAGTCCGAAGCGCTGATCGACGACAAAACATCCGGATCGGATGCAGGCGCGGCCACCGCTCGTCACGCCGGAGATTGGTCAGCTAATTCCCGAACTATCATCCGAAACGAATAGGTCGACTCCGTCGGATCCAGATCAGGCGCGCTTTCGGCTCTTCGATGGCATCGCCACGATGCTCACGGATACAGTAGCCATCAACTGGGCTGTGCTCAGTCAAGACACCCACTGTGCAGCGGCTGCCCGTTGTCAGTTGATTGCAGCTTTCCGAAGCGATCCGGACGGTGTCAGGATATACGATGAAGTTTAGCTTCGGTCCTCCCGATCAGAACGAGCACATTGTTTTCGGAGCCCAGCGTCCTGGATACCCCGGTCATACGGTGCCTGCGCAGGCGGTCTACGAGTGGACCGCGTTCATGAAAGGGCAGTCCATCAGCAGAATCTGTTGCCTGCTCCCCAGAAATCAGCTGATGTACTATGAGCACCTCCCGGAGGACTACTATTCCGCATTTGGGCACTCGGCCGTCTGCTTCGCCTCGGTGGAGGACTATCACCTGTGCGACCGTGCCACCCTAATAGGGAAAATTCTTCCGTTTCTCAAGGGGTGCGATGCTGAGAAGCAAAAAGTTGTAGTCCACTGTTCAGGCGGAAGCGGACGCACGGGGCACGTTCTTGCCGCGTGGCTCGTGTTCGGGCGCGGCTGGGCCTATGCAGACGCAATAGCCGCGGTGAAAAAGAGCGGTAGAAATCCATTCGAAGCCATTCAGTCTGGAAATGCTCGTCCTGAGGATCTCGAAAAGCTCTTATCGTAGGTAGCAGACCCCGCCTTGAGCCGCTCACCAATAGGTGGGCAGCGGTAATGCCGAGTTCCGTTATACCCGCGCAGAAGGCACTCTCTACCTCATCCTTAGCACCGGTCCTTTGAACTGAGAAGACTTCATCGCGGTGGCGGAACTCATTTTTTGCGATTTGTGCCTTTCGCTGACGCACTTTTGGAACACATTGATGGCTCAAGGAACCGGAGTTTGCGGATTGTTACCTACAATCTCGATTGATTTTGAGGACCGGCAATTGACAGGGCAATCAGTTCTTGCAGCGACTCTAGAACGCCATGGCCTCTCTGGTCGCAGCGGCCGGAAGATCAACTGTTGCCCCTGGGAAGGCAATTGGCCTGTGCCCAAGTGGTACAGATAGCGGCTCGCCACCATCAAGCCGGCTGCATACGAGACGAATGCGACAGTCGGAATCGGATCCTTGCTGGCATCATCGTGCGGATGCAGACACCCGGCACAGGGTAGATTACGTGTGTGGAAAGAGCACATCGCAAGATAGTGGCTTGTCGCGCCGACACCTAGCCAAGCTGGTTGCATTCGCTGAACCACCCACCGCGTCGGGATATGATCGACACCGACAAGGACACTCGGCATCAACCCTCCCAGCTTTGTTTCCGATGAGCCTTCGTATCGGGTTTCGATCGGCATCACCGAGATGGAATCCATCCCTTGTTCGGCAATGTCGCGCGCTTTGGCAACTCCGAGTCGCGAGCGGCGAAGGAACATGTTCCGATTGAGGATACGCTCGCCCGTATGTCGCGTCCTATTTGGCCGATCTCATGCAATTCCCGGCTGCGCAGATTGCTACGGGCCAACAACAGCCCACCCCGAACGGCGAAAGAGTTAATCTGCGATCCTCTCGACACGATCGAGGCGTGACACACGGCGCGGGTCGGGTCGCCTCCGTGCCTGGCGGCTCAAGGAGAGCGCTAGAAGACCGTTCTGGGGCCGCTCTTCCG
>CABDYU010000083.1_pt1 | contig 4906 bp, 6 predicted proteins | sample 3132011 | NCBI WGS metagenome assembly CABDYU01 (sample SAMEA5534338, study PRJEB31848) | metagenome | biome: tundra; feature: field; material: soil | place: USA | collected 2013-05 | depth 0.45 m | reverse complement strand
GTCGCGATTTCCCCATGGCACCCACCCATGGCCGCTGTGCGCTGCTTTCCGTCACCCATCACCACCACCGCCAACTCCTCAGCGCCGACCACTTTCACCACGGGCTGATAGGGTTGGAGGAGAAGATTCTTCTCCCTGCGATACAACGGCTTCGAGGTGGCGAACCACTTGCGATCGCAGCCAGGTTGCGATTGGATCACGGCGCCATCGCGATGCTGCTAGTGCCCACTCCCCGAGGCGCGGTCCTGCGGGCGCTCAAGGCGGTGCTGGCGATACACAATCGAGTCGAGGAGGGGCCTGACGGTGTGTACGCGGAGTGCGAGCGTATAGCCGGCGCCGATTCGGAAGCGCTGGCTGGACGTCTTCGCGCCGCGCCGGAAGTGCCAGCCGCTGCACACGTGGATGGTCCGAACGTTGAATCGTCTGTGCGGCGTTCACTCGCTCGCGCTGGCTTCGACGTAACGCTGCTCGATTTCTGACTCTGAGGAGCAACTCAAGGTTGGCCCGCAAGACCCTCGATGCCAATCAGAAGTCGGGATGCGGATCCATGCTGCACTTTTGTTCCAATTGCTTCTGGTAGGAGCTTCACTTCTTGCCGCCGGCATCGGCAGCTGGAATCTCCTCTCGAACAGTCAACACCGGGCAGGTAGCCTTGCGCACCACAGCTTCGGTAACGCTACCGAGGAACATCCGCGCGAGGCCTCTCCGACCATGCGTCGCTATCACGAGCAGATCGGGCTGATACTTGGCCTGCGCTGCCAGGATCGAGGCAATCACGTCGCCAGTAGAGACATGCGTTTCGTACTTCAACCCGCCGAGTTTCTGCTTCGCAATGTCAGCCAGCTTCGCTTGGGCGTCTTTTTCCTGATCCTCGTAAAGCGCCACCGGCGGCGAGACTTCGCCGAGTGCAACGATCAGTGGCAGCACGTGCACCAGGATGATGGTGCTCCCAAGGTGCCGGGCGATTTCGACCGCCTTGTCGAGAGCAGCGAGAGAGTTCTCATCGAAGTCGGCGGGACAGAGAATCGTTTTGTATGGGAATGCCACAGATTGAACTACCTCCCTTCAGGATTGACGATATATTGAAGCTCAATCCCGGTTAGCATGCTATTCGGAGAAAATTCCCTGATCCTGCAAAATAGTTCTCTGATAACATCTTGAAATTCCCTGTTGAGTAGGGAATTTTGACAAAAACCAAAGAGAACGCGAGGCGCGACAGGAAGAAGTTCGCCAAGACATCACCTCTTTAGCCGGAGCCGGGTTAACGCTTTCGGGCTGGGGCTGTGGCCTTTCTGATGAGGGCGATCGCCTTCGCCGCATCGGAATCGTTCTCGAATCCAAACACGGCGGCATACTTACGGCCGACCACCTGAGCCAGCACAAAGCCCAGGTTGATACCGGCGTCTCCCAGCGCCTTGGCGATAGTGTGGCCTAGACCGGGTCTGTTGTCGCCCTGCAGGAGCACGGTCGGGATCGGTGAAGCAGCCAATCCTGCTGATCGGGCAGCCTCGATAGCCTTCTTGCCCGACACCGGATGCAGCTCGATGGCCGCTTTACCCTGGTCCCCCTGATACCGGTAGCCCATCACTGCCTGCAGGTCAGTGCCGGCCTGTGCAAGTAGCGCCAGCGTATCGGCGAGCGCTCCTGGCTTGTTGTCGACCTCTTTGCGCCAAAGCGTGATCTTTTTCAGCGTGATCGCCATAGCAGTGCGCTCCTTTTCAGGAAGAGAAGTGTGACCTCACGCGATCAGCTTTAACACAGCCAACGGAAAAATCCATCAACCCTGAGGGGCTCAGAAATTCTTCCGCGAACGGCGGTCCGGGTCGTCGCCGCCAGATCACGTTGACGATGCGCAATGCCGGGACGTGGAGAAAATACCGATCGAGACCATTCGCAAGATCATGGAGGGCGGCGTGCGCTTCACCTCCTCACTTTTTGTCAGGTGACCTGATCTTTGGTTTTGAGAGTGCCCTTGTTGGCCTCGATAAAGGCGCGAAGCTCGTCAGCGTGCGAGAGTAATTTGTCCCATTGCTCGAGGTAGAGCGTGACCGGGAATCGGCCGAGGCCGTAAACAGAAACTGCGCCTTTTTCGGAGACTTTGAAGCGCAAGGTGCCGCCCTTCGCTAAGCGGCCCTCCAGTTCTTTTATCCGCGCCGCCATTTGTTCCGGAGTCAGATCAGTGCTTTTCTCATCGGCCATGTTGATGTCTCCTCATATGTTCTGTATTCAGCCGGCGCCAGTTTTTAATTGTCGCGAGAGCAATTTTGACCGTTTTCCTCGCTCTTGGGTTTTTCAGTAAGTACCAGGGTGCCATTTTCACCAGGTTGTAGGCGCCAAATCAGGTACTCCGTTTCGGCCTTCGGGTCAAAGGTCAACTCCGAGACGTCGGCGATGAGATCCAGCAGACGTAGGATCGACTCCGCGAGCTTCGTTATCTCTGACATTGCCATCAGTTGGCAAGGTGGTCGTGAAAACAACGAGCTGGATTGGTCAAGATGGAATGGCTCTGACCGGACAGATCAGCATCGAGGGCAAGGTGGTATTCGAGAAGCGTTGGCGCAAGTGACGGAAGCTACATCGAAACCGGTAGCCGAGCGGGCCGCGAAGCTCCGCGGGATAAATCGAACTATGGTTTCTGAGGACGTTGTCGCGCAGCGAGAGGCGGCGCCGCTCGCCCGGTTACTGCCCGACCGGGAGGCGGAGATTCGACCTCCAAACCTTGGTCTGATGTTCGACGTTACCAACTTCCGCGCGTTAGCCTAGTGAACGAAGGGAACCGCAGTCGGAGATCTTTTGGCGCAACTCGCTCTCAAGTCTCCGCGGCCCAAGCTCCGGGCTGCCGCAATGGAAGCACTTGCGCTCGGATGGCCGAAGCACCCGTCGATAGAAAGTATTCTGGACCATTCTGGAAATTCAGCTAGTCCCGAGGTTCTACTGGCCAGCATCGGTGTACGGATCGCTCGCGGCATTCATGAAGACTCTGATTTCGATGTCCTACTTGAGATGTCTCGCAGGCGAAGAGAGATTGACGTTGATTACGGTTGGCGTGACGAGATCGCCAACGAGCTCGCCAAGGGCTGGCGGGGATCGCAAAGCCTAAAGGCGAAATGCCTGGAGGCTTTGGGGGGCCGATACGATCACCGTGGTGACTTGTTGTCAAATGAGATCGCAACACGGGTGCTGCTGAGCGCGTTTCCGCATGACGCTGACGTTGCGAAGTATTGTGCTTATGTCATCGCGAACGATCGGTATCCGTTCATCGGAATGTTCGATCGCTCCGACGCTTGGAGACTACTTCGTGAAAACTTTGAAGACGATTCCGTTATAGTCGCCGCAATCGATCCTTGGCTGGAGAAGGACAAAGTCGATTCTATGAACGTCAGTTTGGCGGGGCAGGTTGGTCGTACGCCAAGGGCAAAGCAAATGTTGATCGAGACACTCGCTGTGTCTTTTCCGCATTGGTCGGCATGGTGTGTGTGGCGAATTGCTGATTCTGGGGAAATCAGTAATTCGCCACACACAGGGGCCCGAATGTGCTAAGCATCTAAATCATGCTGGAAAAATCCGTGCGCGATAATTTGGAGCGCCGATACGCGCAACTGCTCGAACAAGGGCAATTCCCCGCGCGGGAACAGCTCCAGGAATATTATGCGACATTTCGAGGGCACTTCGCGCCTGACAGGCTGCGCCAACTGGATGGCGAAGAACTGCTGAACACAATTCATGCGCATGGCAATCGGGACAGCTTGGTTTATTGGCTGGAATTCAAGAACGACGAGGAATTTCCCGATCTCTTCGGCAGCATTGCCGGAGGCACCGCGCTTAAATTTGGAATCTATCGTAGGAAAGAAACTGGCGCATGGATGACCGGGCAGTCAATCAGTCAGAAGGAGATCTCTGTCGCCGAAGCCATAGCGATCGCCCGCACGCATCGGGATCAACTCGTTGCGGGTGCAAAGCTCCTTGAGGAAGTCGCGTCCGATTCATCTGATGAAAATTATGCGAAGCTGCAAGATCGAATGGAGGCCGGCGCACCCGATGTAAACAATACTGCATGGGGACACAAATATTTTAGCCTGATCTATCCGACGAAACTTGACGATTTTCACGCCGAAGAGTATCAGCGCTTCCACATCAGAAAAATGTTGCAGGTGCCGCCCCCACGAGAGGGTCGATATGCCGCCGCCGGCCGATACGTGAGCGCCGCTGCCGAACTTGAGATACCGCTTAATCATCTTACGACGATGTTAAATCGTACCAATGGTCGCCCCTACAAGGTCTGGCGCGTCGGCACCCGGCTCGGTGGCACTGACGATATCTGGCCACTCATGAGAGAAGGAAATTGCGCTGTGGTTGGCTGGCACAGCATTGGGGATTTATCCGGACTGGCGGATGACACGCAAGGAAAGGACAAAATTCGCAAACAACTGGAGGCAGAAGGACAAAGACCGAATATAGCGTCCGGCAGCGCAAATCAGCTTGTGAGTTTCGTCACACGGATTACTGAGGGCGATGTGATCGTAGCCGCGGACGGTGAGAGGATACTCGGTTTGGGGAAAGTGACCGGGCCTTATGAGTACAAAGGCGCGGACTCGCATGATGCACCCCACCGACGTCCCGTGAAGTGGCTCGATACGCAGACATGGAAGCTGCCAAAGACCCAAGGGCTTCAATCAACCGTACGGCAGCTGAACAAGTATCCCGTCAATCTAGTGGAGATTGAAACGGCGACTGTTCCCTGTCTCGCCAGAGCCTCCAGCTCAATCCACCGCCACTGTGGTGAATCTGTGCCCGGCCCAAACGGTCGCGCCAAATTTGCCGACAGAGATTTTGGCCGCGAATTGTGCGTGACCTAGCTGAAGGTGGTTTTCTCCGCTACCACACATTTGCAAATGACGCCGCTGTC
>CABDYU010000075.1_pt1 | contig 5078 bp, 3 predicted proteins | sample 3132011 | NCBI WGS metagenome assembly CABDYU01 (sample SAMEA5534338, study PRJEB31848) | metagenome | biome: tundra; feature: field; material: soil | place: USA | collected 2013-05 | depth 0.45 m | reverse complement strand
AATCCGAGCTCGTGCATGAGTTCGAGGGTCGACGGATGTATCGTGTCGCCGCGGAAGTCGCGCAAGAAATCGGCGTGCTTTTCGAGCACGAGAACATCGACTCCGGCGCGCGCCAGCAGCAGTCCCAGCATCATCCCGGCCGGGCCGCCGCCCGCGATGCAACATCGCACTGAGATCGGTTCCGCAGCCATGTCAATTCCGATGTTAGCTTGCGCGAGTCACGCGCGCGACCCGCACGTACTGGCTGCAGTCGAATTTGCAACTTTGGCGGGGGTGGCTGGTAGTCTGAAAAGACCGTGAAGAACGCAACCCGACCGGCAATCTTCAAGTGGCGGCAGACGGCGCCGGAGCTGATTCTTTATGCCGTGCGCTGGTATCTTCGGTACTCGCTCTCGCTCCGCGATGTCGAAGAGTTGTTCGCCGAGCGCGGTCTGGAGGCGGATCACACGACGATCTGGCGCCTGGGTTCAACGTTACGGTCCCGAACTGGAGCAGCGGCTGCGCCGTTATCTCAAGCCGACCAACAAATCCTGGCGTGTCGATGAGACGTATATTCGAGTGAAGGGCCGTTGGTGTTACCTCTATCGGGCCATCGATTCCACCGGTGCCACTATCGACTTCCTGTTATCGGCGTTGCGCGATGCCGCAGCGGCCACACGCCTCTTCCGCAAGGCTCTCAGCGATCCATCGCACCCCCAGCCCCGCGTCATCAATACTGATCAGGCCCGCCTCTACGGCTCGGCGATTACAGCAGTGAAAGAGGAGGGAACCCTGCGCCGCCGCTGCCGACATCGACCGGTCCAATACTTGAACAACATCCTGGAGCAGGATCATCGAGCGATCAAACGACGAGTAAAGGCCAAGCAGAGCTTTCGTGAGTTCCAAGCCGCCCGGCGAACGATTGATGGCTACGAGGCGATGCACATGATCCGGAAGGGGCAGGCGCGGTGGGTCAGCGACGCTGATATTCGCAAACAAAATCAGTTCATCGACCAGCTGTTCGATCTGGCTGCCTGAGACTTCGCCGCCCAGTTCCGCTCGGGGCGTCCTCCGTCACCGTTTTCAAAGTTGCAACACTTCCGTCTATTTTACTGTTTTACCGAGCTTTTTGTTTGCCTTGGCGTCAATTTTCTTTTTTTCCGATTCCGATAGTTTGCCTTTCTTCACCATCTGAGCGGCGCGAGCTTTCCAATTTTTTTCCACTTCCAACAGCGCCAGGGATTTCAAGTCGTCCTTTCCATCGGGCTTCGATCCCGGCTTCGATGCGGGAGCCTGGGGCAGGTGGGTTTCATAATTTTGGGTTGTGCCACTTCCAGTTCCGGATTTCTGGCAGGTCCTGGCCGTTTTTATCGATGTACTGCTTGTGCTCGATCAGCTTGTCCTTGAGCTGCTGCTTCAGGTAGATGCCTTTGTCGCCGGTCTGCGGCAGGCGATCAATGGTGTCCATCACCAGATGGAACCGGTCCATATCGTTCAGCACTGTCATGTCGAATGGTGTGGTGATGGTGCCCTCTTCCTTGTAACCGCGGACGTGGATGTTGTCGTGGTTGGTGCGGCGGTAGGTCAGCCGGTGGATCAACCACGGGTAGGCATGGAAGGCGAAGATGACCGGTTTGTCCTTGGTGAAGAGCTGGTCGAAATCGATGTCGCTCAACCCGTGCGGGTGCTCGGATCTTGGCTGCAGCTTCATGAGGTCGACCACGTTGACCACCCGGATTTTCAGGTCGGGCAGATGCTCGCGCATAATGGATACCGCGGCGAGCGTCTCCAGCGTGGGCACGTCGCCACAGCAGGCCATAACAACGTCGGGTGTAACGCCCTGGTCGTTGCTGGCCCACTGCCAGATGCCGATGCCCTCGGTGCAATGCTTGACTGCGGCATCCATCGTCAGCCATTGCGGGGCCGGGCGCTTTCCGGCGACAACCACATTCACATATTGCCGGCTGCGCAGACAGTGATCGAAGACCGACAAAAGGCAGTTGGCGTCTGGCGGCAGATAGACACGCACGACATCGGCCTTCTTGTTCACGACGTGGTCAATAAAACCGGGATCCTGGTGCGTGAAGCCATTGTGATCCTGCTGCCAGACATGTGAAGCCAGAAGGTAGTTCAACGACGCGATCTTTCGCCGCCACGGCAACTGCGAGGTGACCTTCAGCCATTTGGCGTGCTGGTTGAACATCGAATCGATGATGTGGATGAAAGCCTCGTAACAATTGAACAGCCCGTGCCGTCCCGTTAGAAGGTACCCCTCCAGCCAACCCTCGCACTGATGTTCGCTCAACATCGAGTCGAGCACGCGCCCGGCGGGCGCAAGGAACTCATCGTTCCTTTCCTGCCTGGCCTGCCACTGTCGATCGGTAGCTTCAAAGACCGCCCCCAATAGATTGGACAGCGTCTCGTCGGGACCAAAAATCCGAAAATTCCGCTGATCCACATTTAGCTTCGTCACATCCCGCAGGAACTTACCCAACACGAACGTATCTTGCGCCGCGACCGCACCGGGCGCGGGCACTTGCACGGCGTGCTCATGGAAGTCCGGCATGCGCAAGTCGCGCAGCAGGATTCCGCCGTTGGCGTGAGGATTGGCGCCCATGCGTCGCTCACCCTTGGGCGCCAGGTCGGCCAATTCCGGTCTGAGACGGCCGCGCTCATCGAAAAGTTCCTCTGGCTTGTAGCTCTTCATCCAGCTCTCTAGCTGCTTGAGATGCTCGGGATGCCCGGCATCAACGCGCAGCGGAATTTGGTGCGCCCGGAAGGTGCCTTCGACCTGCAGGCCATCGACCACTGTCGGCCCCGTCCAGCCTTTGGGCGACTTGAGGACGATCATGGGCCAGCGCGGCCGCGTGGTATCGCTGTTGCTGCGCGCATTGCTCTGAATACGCTGGATGTCCTCGATCGCCCTGTCCAGGGTCGCGGCCATGGTCTCATGCATCAGCGCGGGCTCGTGACCCTCGACGAAGTACGGCGTCCAGCCGCAGCCGCGCAGAAATTGCTCCAGTTCCTCGCGCTCAATCCGCGCTAGGATTGTCGGATTGCTGATCTTGTAGCCGTTGAGATGCAGGATCGGCAGCACCGCACCGTCGGTGATGGGGTTGAGGAATTTGTTGGACTGCCATGCGGTCGCCAGCGGGCCGGTTTCGGCTTCACCGTCGCCGACGACGCAGGCGACGACGAGATTGGGATTGTCGAACACCGCCCCGAACGAATGGCTGAGCGAATAGCCCAACTCGCCGCCCTCGTGGATCGAGCCCGGGCACTCCGGCGATGCGTGGCTGGGAATTCCTCCGGGAAACGAAAATTGAATAAAGAGCCTACGAAGCCCGGCCTCATCCTGGCTGATATTGGGATATATCTCGCTGTACGTGCCCTCGAGATAAGTGTTGCCCACGACGGCCGGGCCGCCGTGCCCGGGGCCGGAGACGTAAATCATGTCGAGATCGTATTTCTTGACGACCCGGTTCAAGTGCACGTAAATGAAGTTCTGTCCGGGGGTCGTGCCCCAGTGCCCCAGCAGCATGTGTTTCACATCGGCGAGTGTCAGCGGCCGCTTCAACAGCGGATTGTCGTAGAGATAAATCTGACCTACTGAAAGATAGTTCGCAGCCCGCCAGTACGCATCCATCTTGTGGAGCAGTTCCGGAGCGAGCGTCTTTGCATTTGTTTCCATATTTCAATTTCCGTCGTTTTATGCCCCAACGCCGAGAATGCGACAGACTGACGTTTCAATATAAATTAGCATTATCTGCGGACAACGGTTGTCAAAAGTTGGGAAACGGGAAGTCAGAAGTCCGCCAGAGCAGATTTCCCGAGCAATCGAACTTGGAACCTGACTTCGATCCAAACGGCTGCGCTAGCGGGCGCAAGAAACGTGGCTTGGAGATTGGAAGCAGTAGGCGTCCGACACTTCTCAACTTTCGCGGCGACGCGGAAAATGATCCAGGCTGTGGGTGAAGCTCACCCACGAATGTCTTGATTCTTCCCATACTGATCGCACGGGCGCGGGGAACTGCGGATCGGTGAATGCGCCGACAGCGACACCGATCATTCCCGGATTGCGTTCCGATTCCCAGTAGAGACTGGTTCCGCAGTCCGGACAGAAGTGAGTCTTAAATTTCCTTCCCGAATCTGCCAAACGGGTGAACAGCTTGCTCGGCCCTAAGACACGGATGCTCGCATTGGGGTAGTACGCGCCGACTCCGAGCACGGAACCCGTGCGGCGCTGGCATTGACCGCAATGGCACGCAACCACGGCGGCGGGATCACCGTCAGCCTCGAACCGAAGCGTTCCGCAGCAACACTGCGCGACTCTTTTCATGATGGGGAGCCTACTCGCCCCGGCCAATCCTCGACAACTTCGATTTAAGCCGGAATTTCCATTTTGACTTTGCAACCACGAGATTTTTAGCCCGATAGCCGCTCCAGCGTCAACTCGGCGCCAGTCTGACGGTTGTGGCCCGCTCGCGGTGGTGGCGGTGGCACACTGCGAGCCGTCCCGGACGCTTTCCAAGACAGATCGGCGGCTCTTGCAGGAGATTCTCGACGCACCGCTCCCCGCTCTGCCCCCCCGCCGACCAAGTTTTTCCGCATCAACGTTCCGTCTATCCCGCCGGTACCGCCAGCATCGTGATCCTCCGCAGCATGCTTGCGAAGAGCCGGCGCGTCAGATGACTCTCCGCAAGCAGCAACCAGTAGTAGCGCGCGTGCTTGATCAACCGTCCGCCGGTTTTCACCAGCCGCTGCTGCAAGCTGGTTAGCGACCAATTACCGATGCCCTTCGGCAGCGCCAGCCGCCGCCACAGGTTGCCGAGGTTGTAGGCGATTAGGCTCAGCCACAGCCGCACCTCGCTAGCCCGGAAGCGGTGACAGCTCAGCCGCGTCATCTTTACCGCCTGCTTGCCTTCCTTGATCCATTGCTCAGCCGTGCCGCGCTTATTGTAGAAGCGCACCACCGCGCGGTTGTCGGTCGCTAGATTGGTCACGATAAAGCCGACGCGAGGGAACAATTCCCCAAAATGGAACTCAACCTTCGCCACCACCCGCCGCGCCCTATTCCAAGTCGCCGCCTGGTACAGAAA
>CABDYU010000060.1_pt1 | contig 5893 bp, 4 predicted proteins | sample 3132011 | NCBI WGS metagenome assembly CABDYU01 (sample SAMEA5534338, study PRJEB31848) | metagenome | biome: tundra; feature: field; material: soil | place: USA | collected 2013-05 | depth 0.45 m | reverse complement strand
TTGTTCGAGGTCGTCTCGATGATCGTAGCGAATGCGGAACCGTACTGAGTCGTCCGTTTCGCAGTGACTGGCTGCTGGAGCGCAGTCAATTCGAACTCTCAGGCGACTTTGCAAGGGTCCGCAAGCAACCGAATTTGGTCGGTTTGAGGCGATTCCGTACCCAGCATCGAGAAAGAACTTCTGCAGTGCACGCCCACCCCACGTCGTCGCCAAAATAATCTAGTTCGTGGGCAATTTCGGGGTACTAACGAGCAAAGTCGAGCTCCTGCGGGACTGGCTACGTGCCGCGAATCGAGCAATGTGTGTGTCATTGGAGCGGTCCGGATCTCCGCCCCAAAGGAGGACCACACATGGGCTTTGAGACCGATTTGATCGCCGAGAATCACGCCGAGGCGCAATCATGAAGCGGCGGGCGCCGGCTATTGACCGTGAGGCGCTCGTCGTGGAAATCGCGAGCCTGTCGAAGCTCGGCATCGACGACCTCCGCGAGCGCTGGAAGACCTTGTATGGCAAGGAGCCGTCAGGCCATATCGGCCGGTCATTCCTCACTCGCGCGATCGCATATCGCCTCCAGGAACGGGCTTACGGTGGTCTCAAGCCCTCGACCCGTCGCCTGCTCGCGCGCGTCGCAGAAGAGACAGCGACTGGAAGCTCGCCGAAGAAACCCCAGATTCGAAAAGCCCAATCGGGAACCGTCCTGATTCGCGAATGGCAAGGCAACGCCCACCGGGTGACGATGCTCGACGACGGAGTCTCATTCAACGGGAAGCATTACCGTTCGCTCTCGGAAGTAGCACGTGAGATCACCGGCAGTCGGTGGTCGGGGCCGCGGTTCTTCGGACTGCGATTGCCTGCGATGGAGAACAATCATGGAACGCCCTAAATCATCAATTCGACGCTGCGCGATCTATACTCGCAAGTCGTCCGAAGAAGGACTGGAGCAGGACTTCAACTCGCTGCATGCGCAGCGCGAGGCGTGCGAAGCGTTCATCAAAAGCCAAGCCGGTGAAGGATGGCGTCTGGTCAAGTCAGCTTATGATGACGGCGGTCTGTCCGGCGGGACGATGGAGCGGCCGGCACTGCAGCGTCTGTTGGCTGACATCAATCAGGGGCTGATCGACGTGGTGGTCGTCTACAAGGTCGACCGGTTGACTCGCTCGCTGACCGACTTCGCAAAGATGGTCGAAGTGTTCGACACACGGGGTGTTTCCTTCGTCGCCGTCACCCAGCAGTTCAATACCACGACTTCGATGGGGCGCCTTACGCTCAACGTCCTGCTGTCGTTCGCCCAGTTCGAACGTGAGGTGACCGGCGAGCGGATCCGGGACAAGATCGCCGCCTCCAAGCAGAAGGGAATGTGGATGGGAGGTCTGGTTCCCCTCGGCTACGACGTGCATGAGCGTCGCCTAGCGATCAACCAATCGGAAGCGGAGACTGTCCGAGAGATATTCCGGCGATACCTGGAACTCGGTTCCGTCCGGCTCCTCATGGAGGATCTGAATCGTCGCGGCATTCGATCCAAAGTCCGGGTCGCAAGGAACGGCAAGCAATCGGGCGGGAACCCGTTCTTCCGGGGAGCGCTCTATTCACTGCTTTCAAATCCCATTTACATTGGCGAGATTCGGCACAAGGGTATTCGTCATCCAGGTCTGCACGAACCGATAGTGGACCGAGAGCTGTGGGACGCAACCCAGCTGCTACTGCGAAGCCACGCGGTCGGGCGTGCGCCGCGAGCAAGGAAATCGGCCGCGAGTCCGCTTACGGGTAAGCTGTTCGACGAAAGTGGCCAGAGTCTGACGCCGAGTCACGCGGTGAAAGACCAGCGGAGATATCGCTACTACGTGTCGCGCAACCTGATCAAAGGAACGTCAGATTCAGGGCGCGGCGGTTGGCGCTTACCTGCGCCAGAGATCGAGCGCACCGTCGCGTCCGCGGCCTACACGCTTTTAGGTGACCAAGCGGCAATTGCGGAAGCTGCTCACAACATCGGTGCTGCTGAGAGAGGGCTCCCGTCGATCTTCTCTATAGCAGCAGCCTGGATGAAACGCCTGCGATCGGAGGTTGAAGTCGCAGCTGCCTTGAACGCTTTGGTCGATCGTGTAGACCTCACCGATACAGGCATTCGTGTTTCGATCAAGCTGCCGAATCCCATCACGGAAGAGCAGAGTTCGAACGCCACCAATCTGACTGTCACGCGCGACTTCCCGATGCAGATCAGGCGGCGCGGCTTCGAAATGCGTTTGGTTATTCAAGGTAGTCGCGCGCCAGCTCCGCTGGTTGATCTCGCGCTCATGAAAGCCATCGCTCGAGGACGCCAATGGTCTGACGATCTGCTTGCCGGTCGAGTGGAATCGGTTGCGGTGATCGCCAGGCGTGACGGGGTACTCCCGAACTATGTCCGGCGCCTGACTCGGTTGGCGTTCCTGGCTCCCAGGATTGTCGAGGCGATCGCAGCCGGTCACCCACCGCCGGGACTTACCGCGAAGGCGCTCACCGAACGGATCGAACTGCCTCTCATTTGGAGCGAGCAGGAACGATCGGTCGGAATAAGCTAGTCAGTGCAAACCCGATACTTCCACATATCGTCGTCCGTCGTCTCATCTCCCAAACGGTCGCGCCAAATTTGCCAACAGAGATTTTGGCTGCGAATTGCGCGTCATCTGCCGGAAAGTGACTTTCTCCGCTACCACATATATGCAAATGAAGCCTCTGGTGCGGGCTATTCGACGATTCGAGCGGAAAATACCGAGAGATAAGGACTCGGTGGCGGAGCAGGGGGGATTCGAACCACCGGTGTCGCGACAAGTCTTTCCGAAGGAAAACGGCCGCGAGCGCTGGGATATTTCGTGTAGAAATCGGCTAACATCGTCCAGAGGAATGAGTTCGCTTTCAGTTCGGTGCGATTTTCCTCGTCAGCCTTGAATTCCGGTGTCGCGAGAATCCGGCTGGGTTGACAAAAGTTCCGTCCCTCAGTCGCACCGACATCGACAGCGACCGCTCCAACGAAATAGATTCCGTGGAATGCTTCGTTTACGTTCTCGGTAGTTGGGGCAAAGACGGCTATCGAACCTATGTCGGCTGGACAACCGATCTGGACCGGCGTCTTGCCCAGCACAATGCCGGCACCGGCGCGCGCTCAACGCGTGGGCGGGTTTGGGTTTTGCTGTACGCGGAGCAGCACGCGACGCAACGCGAAGCCATGAGCCGTGAATGGCACCTGAAACGTGATCGGCGGCTGCGCAAGCGGCTTGCGCGGAGCGGTTGAGGATGCGCGGTTCCATCGTGCCCGAGCAAAGAACAAACAGAGACCGCGCACATGACCGCAACCCGCTTTCACCCACATCTGCCGAACGCCTTTCGTCGAGGCTGGGTCCGCTATCATGCGCAGGTGGTCGAGCCCGCCCGGTCAAAGGCCTAACATCACGAGTCCGGAAGATTTGTCACGTGGCGCCCAACGGGAACCCTCGATTTAATTCAGCCGACGACCGGGAACCGCTATCGGGTCTGGTCGAGCGGGTCACTTTCCATAATCCGGATAACGGGTTCTGCGTTTTACGGGTCAAAGTTCGTGGGCAGAATGATCTGGTTACGGTGCTCGGCGCGGCCCCATCGGTTTCTGCGGGCGAATACATTCAGGCCAGTGGGAGATGGGAAACCCACCGCGACCACGGCCGGCAGTTTCGCGCCACATTCCTCAGGGTCGCGCCGCCAACTTCCGCCGAGGGCATGGAGAAATATCTCGGCTCGGGTCTCATCAAGGGTATCGGACCGATCTTCGCTCGGCGGCTGGTAACTACCTTCAGCGACACAGTGTTCGAGATCATCGAGAAGGAACCGCAACGACTACTTGAGGTCGAGGGCATCGGCCCAAAGCGCGCGGAGCGAATCATCGCGGGCTGGTCCGACCAAAAGGTGATTCGCGAAATCATGGCGTTTCTGCAAGGTCACGGGGTGAGTACCTCGCGGGCGGTTCGCATTTACAAGACCTACGGGGCGGATGCGATACCGCTGGTGACTGAAAACCCGTATTGCCTTGCGCGTGACATAGTAGGCATCGGCTTCAAGTCTGCCGACCTTATTGCGGAACGGCTCGGGATCTCCAAGACCGCGCCGATTCGGGCACGGGCCGGGGTTGTCTACGCGCTTACGGAAGCGGTCGGCGATGGCCACTGCGGTTTGCCCGAGGATGAACTTGTCGCCCGGGCGGAAAAACTGCTCGAAATTCCCCGCGAAACGCTGCGCGATGCAGTGGTTGCCGAGGTCGCGAGCGGATTCTTGACAGCGGATGAGATCGGCGACCGGCGTTGCATTTTTCTCGCGCACCTCTGGCGCGCTGAGCGCATCATCGCGCAACGGTTGCGAGCCCTCGCCAAGGAACCGCCGCCGTGGTCGACCATTGACGCCGAGCGGGCCATTGCATGGGTCGAAAAGAAGCTCGAGGTGTCCCTGGCCGCCAGCCAGCGCGCCGCGCTAAGCCTGGCGCTAGTTAGCAAGATGCTCGTGATTACCGGTGGACCCGGGGTCGGCAAAACCACTTTGGTCAATTCGCTGCTAAAGATTCTGCGAGCGAAGGCGGTGTCGGTGGCGTTGTGCGCCCCGACGGGGCGGGCGGCGAAGCGGCTCGCCGAGAGCACGGGATTGATCGCCAAGACCATTCATCGCTTGCTCGAGGCGGATCCGAGGCGCGGTGGATTCAAGAGAGGCGAGGCCAATCAGCTGGAGTGCGGACTTCTGGTTGTAGACGAGACTTCGATGGTGGACGTGCCACTGATGGCTTCACTCATAAGAGCGCTGCCGCCCAGTTCGGGCCTGGTTCTGGTGGGCGACGTGGACCAGTTACCATCAGTAGGTCCGGGGCAGATGCTGGCCGACATCATCAATTCGGGAGTTGTACCCGTGGCGCGTCTGACCGAAGTATTTCGTCAGGCCGCGCCAAGCCGCATCGTGGTCAACGCACATAGAATCAACCGCGGCCAAATGCCGGACCTGGAAAACTCAGTGAATGAGGGTTCGGACTTCTACTTCGTTGAAGCGGCCGACCCCGATGATGCGGCGCACAAGATTCTGGAGATCGTTCACAGCCGTATTCCAGCGCGATTCGGTCTCGATCCGATTCGCGATGTGCAGGTTCTTTGCCCGATGAACCGGGGCCGGCTCGGGGCGCGGTCGCTCAATCTCGATCTGCAGTTGACCCTCAACGGTGATGAGAGCAAGCCTACAGTGGCACGGTTCGGGTGGTCCTTCCGAGTTGGCGACAAGGTGATGCAGACCGCCAATGACTATGACAAGGACGTATTTAATGGCGATATTGGCTTTGTTCGGAACGTGGACATGGACGCACAGGAAGTCGTAGCAGATTTCGACGGCCGGCCGGTTACCTACGACTTCGGCGAACTCGACGAGCTCCTACCCGCCTTTGCAACCACGATCCATAAGGCGCAGGGGTCGGAATATCCAGCAGTAGTTATTCCACTCTCGACGCAGCACTACTTGATGCTGCGGCGCAACCTCGTTTATACCGGCATCACGCGCGCCAGGAAGCTGGTTGTGCTGGTAGGACAGCGCAAGGCGTTGGCGATCGCGGTGAAGGATTCACGCGCCGAAGCGCGCTGGTCGAAACTGAATCAGTGGTTGTGCAACCCCTGAGGACTGAGCCCTCGGCGCCGGGTGAGTTTCTGCAGGGTCACATGGTGATCGAAAGGAAAGCTGTTTTAATGGAAGTGTTGCAACTTTGAAAACGGTGACGGAGGACGTCCCGAGAGGAGCTGGGCGGCGAGGTCTCAGGCGGCCAGATCGAACAGCTGGTCGATGAACTGATTCTGTTTGCGAATATCATCGTCGCTGACCCACCGCGCCTGCCCCTTCCGGATCATGTGCATCGCCTCGTATCCCT
>CABDYU010000057.1_pt1 | contig 5987 bp, 7 predicted proteins | sample 3132011 | NCBI WGS metagenome assembly CABDYU01 (sample SAMEA5534338, study PRJEB31848) | metagenome | biome: tundra; feature: field; material: soil | place: USA | collected 2013-05 | depth 0.45 m | reverse complement strand
TGATCATCAGGGCCGTAATAGGCAACCGTGGCAACCGGATAGCCGCGAAACCCCCGCCTGAGCCGCTTGCGCAGAGACTTCCTGAAGCGCTGCTCAAGAATGCCCATGGTGATTTCTCCTCCTGCGAGCAAGGCTTAAGCGAGGATATAACGGCAAACGGCAGCTATCGCCATCAGGCACGATGACGCGTGCCGCCGAGGGAATATCGAGTCATCGAACTGACTCTGTCACGCCCCGACCCGTGCGAACGATCGTCTCGTTCCTCGACCAAAATGACAATTGCAGAATTGAGAATCAGCAAGCGCGTGTTCGTCTTCTAAAACAATCGAATGAAACATAAGACGGGATCAGACTGTCCACGCAACACCCAGATTTTCAAACCGAGCCGTTCATGCCGAGAAGCGGGCGCTCTGATTCAGGCCGAGCTCAAGGGCCATCCGCACCTGCGAGAGATGAAAACGCTTCTGGTGCCTCGATCCAGTCCTCGAGCTTCTGCCAAGGGCTTCGGCTCGCCGACGATTTCGTCACCCGTAGCTGAGCCAGTGGCGGTACGCCTCGATCCACTCTGCACCCTCAGGCGGCGGGTGCGGAGTGATTTTGCGAAGTGTCGTGCCACAGCAGCCCATGCGAAATGATCGCATCGCCGGCAGCGCCGGTTATCTTGATCGCCTCGCTCGCGAACTGCTCGCTATTCGGACGCGCGCACCGCAATTGGCTGCGCGCGGCCACATCGTGCAATCGACCGGCGACGGCATCTTTGGCCTCGCGGATGCGGGCACTCGCAATCAGTGAACAGACGCGCAAATTCGTTGCGTTGTGGCACTGTGGAAAGCCCTTTGGCCTCAAAACCGGGCTCGACCTTCGCGTTTGCAAACCGCCTGATCCCGGTGCGAGTGTGAATCAGGATTCAAATTCCGGCTAAGGGTTTGTTTTGCCGCAAAATCTAGTAATCCGCCATTCGCTGAACCGAATTGCCCTTGTCCGTTGGGGCCGAGTTTTGGCGCGCAGGCGGTTAGCAGAGGAGCCGCGAGAATGTTAACGCGGGGTGCCTTTACGCTGGCGATCCTGCTTCAAGCGTCGGTCGCTATCGGGGGTCTGCGCACTTGGAAACCTGTTGTACTACAAGGCTCTCAACTGCGCTCGTTACTTGGCCAGCGCGAAGACCATCTGGAAGTGCTGGCGTTCCACGGCGACAGATTGGAACCCATTCCATTTCAAGTGGACGACGTGCTCCCTGACGGAAGGTTTGCCCTACCCAGCGGGCCACATGCGATGCATGAGAATGAAGTTGAATTTCTTGGCCCTGACGATCAAGTGGTTCTGATGGTCTCTGACTTGGGTCCGCGAACTACAAACGATGACGCTCTTCCGCCGCAAACTCTTGAGATTGCGGTTCATGATTCGCTCGGCGGGGCAACCCGCTACGCGTATATCGCAGCGGTTGCGTCGCCGCTGCGGAGCACCATGAACTACGTGGATTACGATCCTGAGCTTGGATTGGTCAAAAGCGATCATTACCGCCTGGAATTGAAAAATGAATTGCCAGACGGGTTTGCCTTTCTGGGACGCAGGGATCAGATCAGTCCGGACATTGCGCGCGGACTTGAAGTCTTGGTCCAAGCCCGCCTTTTTGGCCTCTTCAGGATTCATTTCAGCGAGCACAGCATCGGCAGCGAGTTGCTCGCGTATAAAGCCGGACCGATAAGAGTGATTCGCCGGATCCGCCACTGGGTCAAGCTTGGAGTGGGAATCGGCTCGCCAGGTATCACCCGCGAGGATTTGTTTTATCGTGACTATATTGACGAGCGCTTGGAACTGACCCTACCCTGGGTCCCGAGTTTTCTATTCCACGACATAACGGCCCGAGTCGATATGCGGCTAACAAACCTTCCAGATCTAAGGCTTCAGTGGGCTGGCATGCAGGGGCCGCCTTTGAGGATAAATGAATCAACGGAGACTTGCAGAGATTTGGTTCGACGACCGCCGGACGTTAGCTGGATTCTGCTCGGGACCCAAGAGGCTGAAGTCGTGGGAAGCTTTGCTTTGACCCCCGCGACGGCTGTTATAAAGAAACAGCTCTATTGCCGGAAGGAGCCAGCGACCGAGCGCCCCGACTTCTCGGGCACTTGGGATGCCGAGATCGGTTATCTGACGAGTGGGTGGGAGGGGTGGTCAAAAGGTAATCATAGCATAGAATTTCTCGTGGTCTGCATGCTATCCGGCGACAACGCAGGCTCAATCCGGCAAGATCTCGGGATTCCATCGCCCGTCGAGATTCGGCCGACTCTACGTTGACCATCGCATGATGAACCGCGCCCGGCCGTAGCAGGCGCCGTCCCGCATGGCGGTGAATCTCAAAACCCTAGACTTTTCCGAGCTTTCGGAGTTTTTGGTAGGCACAAGGCCCCGTCTCTGAGAATTTTCCGCTCAGTCACCAAATATCGACGCGGTCAGGACGCGTCGTTCTACTGCAATCCAATCGCATGTCGTACTTCCGCGCGTGCCCGTGCGAGGTCTCCGAGAAAACGGGGGTCGTGCAGAAGGACATTGTCGATCGCTGAGCCGGAAATGCGACCTGCCTCCACATCGGTGGGGTAGTGAACGCCGCCCACCACGCGATAATTCGCGTAGACCGCGGCGCGATCGAAAATCGCCGAGGCCTTCTCTGGCACCATATCCGCCAGAAGGATGGCGGCAGTGTATGCAAAGGTCGCATGACCGCTTGGGTAAGCCGCGGTTGCTCCCTGCTTGACGACCGGCTTTACAGCTTCGTCGGCAACGAAGGGACGCGGGCGGCTGAAGTATGCCTTTGCGGTCGCGACCGCATGCATGTCGTCCGAAAAGACATGCTGGAAGAAGGGAGTGGTAAAGGGCAGATTTTCAGGTTTGAATCCCGGTCCCATCACGTCGCCGAAACGGAAAATCGAGAGGCACGCATCATCCTGAGCGCTCTTCACCTCGGCCTCGGTTCGGACTCTCTGCTGGTTCAGCACCTCGCGGAGATCCATCTTCTCTTCGGGTGAATCGATTGAAGGTGGCGGCGCCAAGATGTGAACGAGATCCACATCCGATGGATGGATATAGTAGTCAGGCTCAGCCTGGGATGGGTCCATGCAGTGATCGTCCGCAGCCCAGACGCTGACGTTTCCGGCCGCCGCCGCGCTGATCACGACCCAAATCAGCAACACAACCAGCTTTCTCGGCATTTCGGCACCTTAAGAGATTCTCGCGATTCAAATATACCGTCGTCCCTATCATAAACCCCGAATGGCCGGAAAAGAGTCGAGTCATCTGCAGAATTTTGAATTTTCGGTACCGACACCGAGTCCTTGGGCGAACTCATGATCTGCTTTACGCGGACCCAGTCGAACTTGCCCTCGATAAGGTCTCTGAGCACTTCCTTTGGCGGGAAGCTTTCCATGCGATTCCTCGTCGCGATTACCTGCAGCAGCGGACCAAAAGAGCTCGACGCTTTGGCCCTCTCACTGCGCGCTCATCCGAGATGCGGGCCATAATGCTTCTCCTTCTGGTTCAGCCGCCCGGCGGCGCCTGCGCGCAAGTCTGAAATGTAATATATCGCCAGCCCATCGAAACCACTAACGAATTCGCGCGGATTTAGTTTTGAGGAACCACAACCTTGGCGTGCTTGTCCAACGACAGGTGACTCCGGAGGTCGCTGCAGCAGGTAGCATAGGCCTTCCACGGCGCAAGGATGATCAATCCCGCGCCGGTGAAAAATCGTGGACGTATTTTCATACCTGTCCTCCGCGCCGGACGCTTCACTCAAAATGAGTGCGCTGTCGCTACTAAAAATTCAATCTGAACCGGACTTTGAGTCGTCTAGCGAGAATCGCCATCGAATCGATGTACTTAGGTGAGACGGTTTGCGATCTGAACCTCGAGCGGCCCACCCTGATCGAGATCGAACAACCCTCCGATACATAGATCATCAGGCGACGGCGTACTGGCCGTGACGCAACGATTGGTGAGCAAGAATCCGGGACGAATCAGGCTGCGAGGCGTTCGTAGCGATGATGCAAGCCGCCGACCTGCGAGATGGCGATCACCTTTCCGATCCTGCGTGGCATGATCGGGCGCGAATCCGGGCAATCCTTATCGAGCGAAAGATGCGTGCGGGTGCGTTGGTAATAGTCGACGTACGAGGACAGGACGCGGCGCAGATGGCGCTCGTTGAAGATCAGGATGTGATCCAAACACTCGCGGCGAATCGAACCGATTACGCGCTCGACGTAGGCGTTCTGCCAAGGTGAGCGTGGCGCCGTGATTACCTCCGTGATCCCCATCGCTTCGACCCGGCTGCGGAAGTCCGCGCCATACGATGCGTCACGGTCACGCAGCAGATACCTGGGCGCCGTGTCCCACGGGAATGCTTCGGTTACCTGGCGCGAGAGCCGGGCTGCGGTCGGATGTTCGGTGACGGCCGTGCGCATGATCTTCCTGCGATCGTGGGCCAGTATGATCATGACGTAGAGCAGCCGAAACGATGCGGACGCCACAACGAACATATCGATCGCAGCGATGCCTTCGGCGTGATTGACCAGGAAAGTCCGCCAGTTCTGAGAAGGTGGCGTTCCTCGCCTTCGCACCATGTACTTTGCGACGGTCGCCTGGCTGATCTCGATGCCGAGCTTGAGCAGCTCACCGTGGATCCGGGGCGCGCCCCAGAGCGGGTTGGCGCTGCTCATCTGCCCAATCAGGTCACGAATCTCGCGATCCATTGACGGCCGCCCGGATCTCGAACGCCATCGCCAGAACAGGCGGAATCCCTGACGATGCCACTGGATCACAGTTGCCGGCTTGACCAACACCATCACCTCCAGACAGCGAGGCCACAATCGGTAGAGCAAGACCCAGAGCAGGCGGTCGATCGCGAACAGCCGGGGCCGACCCGGCCGCTGGCGGCGAAGAAGGTGCAGCTGGTGACGGAGGGCGAGGTTCTCTAGTTCCACCGCCGCCCGGCTGCGCAATCGGCGGGCAACAACAGAGATGACGGATCGTTCGAGCTCAAGCATGCCGGCGATACTGCGTCAGTGAATCCAAAAACTCCAGACTTTCCGGCGCGTTCGGAGTTTTTGGTAGGCACAGCCGAATTCGCTTTGCGGCGATGGTCAGAAGGAGTTCCTGAAACGCGCCGAGAGATTCGCGAGATACGACGCCGCCTGATATCGGACGACGACTTGGCCGAAGCTGTTAGAACCTTCTCGCTGGTTTGGATCGAAGATTTTGAAGCCAAGCACATCCAAACACGATGGTGCTGCGTACACGGAGACTTGCACGGAAGCAACGTCCTGACTACGGCGGCAGGTCAGTCGGTCATAATTGACTTTGGCGACGTCGGAGAAGGGCCAGCTAGTCTGGATCCAATCACCCTTGAGCTTTGTCTTCTGTTTCATCCTCTGAGCCCTATCAAAGGTTTACCTTGGCCGTCTCGCGACAATTCAGCGAGTTGGGGAGACTTGACCCGTTATCTCGCCGGCTGCCCATGTGCCGCTTTCATCGAAGAGTGCCGAATGTGGGCGCGCCGCATTGCCGCTGGAAATAGAGAAATAGCTGCCTGCGCATACAGCTACCTAGTCAGGCAACTGAAGTACCCCGACACCGACAAACCGCTTGCGCTGTCTCTCCTCGTTGACGTCAAAGCATTCTTCGACGCCACCTAGCGCCGCCTCATCGTCTGCTTACCACACAGGTTTGTGCTCTGTTTTCTCGCGGCACCAGCGAAATTCGCATCAGAGACAAAACGCCGAAATTCGCTCGGTATGGCTCGAACTCGCCTGTCTCTGGTGCCGCGAGAGATGCAAATTAGCCCGAAATGCGGCGATTTTCAGCGAACCCCGCGGAGAATCTCTGAATGTGAAGACTGGATGGCGGATGACGCAGTCTGATGCGAACTGCTCTCTGCATCAAATTCCCTGATCATCAGGGAAAATACAGGGAATTATCGCGATTTCGACCGCCTTGGGGTC
>CABDYU010000056.1_pt1 | contig 6023 bp, 8 predicted proteins | sample 3132011 | NCBI WGS metagenome assembly CABDYU01 (sample SAMEA5534338, study PRJEB31848) | metagenome | biome: tundra; feature: field; material: soil | place: USA | collected 2013-05 | depth 0.45 m | reverse complement strand
CTTAGTTACGCTCTCCGGCGCATGGCGGGCAGCTTACGCTCTACGGGGATCGAGATCTATTTCAATCGTGCGGACCACCAAGGCAGACGCGTAATATCGGTGAAATCGGCTTCACTGGTCCCACAAAGATCGTCAGCATCGTCAGCACCGTCAGCGCCCTGAGAGCGACAGTATTTAGCTGAATAGAGCGTTTTGACCCAAAGGAGTGTGCCGAAAATGCTCTTCAGGACCTCTGTTCGTATGCTGACGGTGCTGACGATGACTTACCTCTTTGAAAACACTTCGTCAGACCGAGAGCAAGCTATCAACTATTCGTCAATTGAGGAATCGTACCACCGCTGCTTGGCGCTGCTCTCTGGCGATCCTTGGTCGTCAAGTGCAAGCAGCGAGCGGTAAAGCTGACCTTGCGTCGGTAAAGCGCGCTTATCGAACCTCACACCATTGCGCTACGAGGGCTATCCCGCAGTTCGCCATCTGACCGCCGTGGCAAAATCGACCAAATTTCAATTTTGATTTGGCAGCATTGAAAAAATCGACCGACCAAAAAGAAATTGTGAAATCGCTTGTGTACCTTGCTCATTCCGAAATGCTCTCCTTCATGGGCGACCATCCGGCTGCGGCCCATCGGCGGGCTGAGCAAGCCGGTATCGGCCTCGATTCCGGCCGCCCGCGCCAGCGCCGGCGTCAGTACGCACAGCAGCGCCGCGACCACGCCTGAGAGCGCCGGAGAGAAAATCCCTCATAGAGCGACCGGCGCTGGCCTTTCGGCAGCCGGTTATCTCGCCGCGTTTGGTCATATCATCGAGCTTAAGCGAAGATTCGCGCGGTTCTGATTCCTGTCTTAGCGATGATGAGATCGAGTTGCCTTGGATGGTTGGTTCTTTTTCGCCTGACGATATGCACTAGCCGGTTATCGGTCTTCTTCGCGCGCACCAAACCCTCCGGCACAATTCAAATCGATGCGCATGCGACAGAAGTCCTTTGCCGATCTTTGATCCGGCTGACTCACTTGTTGATTTGCGCGGCTAGCTCACGTCCGAAGGGTTGTCGCCTTTCTCTTTTAGTCGGCGGGCGCTCGGCAGATCCTGGTTGGTACTGCGTGCGAACGCTTCGCCAGCAAGTTTCTCGATTGGGATTCCCGACGCGCGGGATAATTTGAGTGCGTCGATCAGCCGCTCGATTTTCCATTCCTTGATCCACCAATAGACCGACTGGCGCCGGACGCCACAGAGCTTCGCGACCGCGGTCGGACCGCCTGCAAGTTCAACCGCGGCCGCGACCATGTTGGATTTGGTGGCTTTGATCCGGTGCGGCGCAGCCGAAGATTTCCTTCTACCCATCGCCGGAGTGTAGGGCGCGCCGTCCTCGAACTCAACTTCTTTGCTGACAGAATACGGTCGTTCGAGAGTGTCTTATATATATGACAATCATACGTCGCACCGAGAGAGGCCTAAAACCTCCAAATTTCGCGGTTCCGACGTACGCTATTTGGTCGTTCGAGGGCGTCACTTTAGGCGTCATATCTATTAGACAAATAGCTGTAAAAAGAGTAGATTTGATGGTGCCGAAGGGTGAAAAACAGCCTGCAAACCGGAGGAATCGTGAACTCGATGAAAACCAAAGCTTGTTCAAAAATCGGACCAGGTCCCGCCACCGCAACCGCTGTCAGCGCTCCAAATGAGTCGAATGGTCCAAGCGCTGCGACCAGCGCAACCCAACCGATCGCTATATCTGGGGGCGCTGGACCCGACCAGGCCGAAGCCGACCCTGCGCAGCTCCGGGTATCTGTATCGGATGCTACGACCGTCTCGAGGCCGAGCGCCCGGATAGAAGAATGGCCGGCACCTTCGCCCACGCGGACCGAGGGGTTCAGCCTTAAGGAAAAACTCGCCGAGGTCCGCCGCCGCATCGGCTACATCCAGAAGCGTGGTCACAACGAGCGTTTCAACTACACCTATGTTACGGCCGCCGATCTGGCCAGTGCCGTCGGTGATGCGCTGGCTGATCTCGGTGTAGTCATCGTTCCGCGGCTCGAATCAATCGCCTACGAAAGCGTGTCGCCGAACCAGGGCTATCCCGACCGTTTCACGCGCGTCGTGATGACCTACACGTTCATGGACGTCAACAGCGCCGAAGAGCTGACGGTGAAGATGCCGGGCGAAGGCAGGGACCCGGGCGACAAGGGACCGTACAAGGCGATGACGGGGGCCCTCAAATACGCGCTGCTGCAATCTTTCCTCATCGCCACCGGTGACGATCCCGAAGACGAGCGCGCCGACGGCGGACAACACGCCGGCGGGAACGGGAACGGCGGCTCGGACTCTGTCATCAGCGCGCAGCAGGTAGGCCAGATCTACGAACTGATCGAACAGACCGGAACCGATGTTGCGAAAATGCTCGAGTACTTCAAGATCTCGAACGTCGAGGAAATGACGGCGAGCGTGTATGGACGCGCGCTTCAGGCGCTCAAGCGCAAGCCGGCGAGCGCCGCAAACCGGGGAGCCGCTCATGCCTAGACTCGAAAGCTTGCGGCAAAACTCGGCCGACTGGCTCGACTGGCGCCGCGGCGGGCTCGGTTCCAGCGATGCGCCGGTCGTGATGGGCGACTCGCGGTGGATGACGGCGCGGACGTTGTGGGAGATAAAGACCCACCGCAGCGAAGAACCCGAGCGCGACAATCTAGCGACCCGGCGGGGGCGCCGGCTCGAAGCGGCGGCACGCGCGGCTTACGAGGCGGAGACCGCCGAAATCATGGAGCCGCATTGCATGTCTCACGACCACCTGTCGTGGATGCGCGCTTCGTTGGACGGGCTCAACTTTGAGGGCTCGCTGGTGCTCGAGATCAAGTGCCCACTGCGCCGTCGCGATCACGCGCTCGCGCTCGAAGGCCAGGTCCCCGGGCATTACTACGCCCAGTTGCAGCACCAGCTTGAAGTCTCGCGTGCCCGCGAACTGCACTACTGGTCATTCGACGGACGCCGGGGAGCGCTGGTCAAGGTCATGCCCGATCAGGGGTATATAGAGAGGCTGGTACAAGCCGAAATCGAGTTCTGGAGAAACGTCACCGAGAACCGATGGCCGGAGCCTCGATTCAAAGAGCAAGACTTAAGCAGTGATCCGAACTGGTCGGAAGCGGCGCGTTGTTACCGACGGGTTCGCCAGCGGCTCGATGAACTTTCGGACGAGGAGCGCGAGCTGCGCAATAGATTGCTCGATCTGAGCGACAGTCGCCGGGCCTTTGGTGCCGGCGTTGAACTGATCCGCACGAGCCGAAAGGGCGCGGTCAACTACGGCGCGATTCCGGAACTGGAAGTGGTCGACCTGGATCGATATCGCAAGGAACCGATCGAAGTCGTCAAGATAAATATTCTCGCGAACTCCGAATAGTAGCCTTCAACCAAAAAACATTTCCTACACGGGTCAGGACACAACCGACGAATTTACAAACTGGGTAATCGATGGACTATTTATCTTTTCGAAATTTTCGGCAATTCGAGCGAACCCGCAGGGAGATTCGGTTGCCCTGCGACCTGCTGCTCGACCAGCGGTTCAGGGAGCTTCCCGACGTATGGAAAGCCCATCTACTCTGTCTGCTGCTGCTGGCAGCTCGCATGGACAACGCCCTGCCCGTCAATCCGCACAAGCTCGAGTCCCTGATCGGAGCGACCGAGCCGGTGGAACTCCAAGGGCTCCGGCCATTCATACGCTACGTCTCCCTCGACCAGCCGTGCGACTCAGACCGCACCGCAAGAATTCATATCCCGGACAGCGTGCGCGTGGCGGTGCTGGTACGCGACGGCGGTCGCTGTCGCAGATGCCGGAGCGCGACCAATCTGGAGGTCGATCATCTGATACCCGTCAGCAAGGGTGGGGATTCTGACGAGTCCAACTTGCAGACTCTGTGTCGCAGATGTAACCGGCGTAAGTGGAAAACACTGGTTGCAAACATCTAAGCCAGATCCTTCAGGTCGGTCACTTTACGAATCTGCGCGGATCAGGTTTTGAGAAGCCACAGGGGATGAGCGGACGGGAGGCGGCGAGGCGGTTTGGCAGAAGACCATCTGCTGCCGGACTTTTGCTCCGCGCGGCCGGTCCATCCAGCCGCTTCACTGAGGGATTTTCTCTACGGCGCTTTCAATCTCGGATTGTCCTCCGTTCCCGACAGCGGCGCCGGTCTTCGATTGTCACCGCCAGGTTGTTGCATCGGGGTTGCGCAAATCCGTCCTATATTCTAGAATCACGAATATCAAACAATAGACTTCTTTAACCATGAAAACCCTCAGACCCCAAGACATCGTGGTCGTTCTAAAGCTTCTGCGATCCGGCAACAAACGGCCGACTTATGCCCAGCTAGCCAACGATCTCTTCATGAGCCCGTCCGAGGTTCACGCTTCCATCCGGCGGGCGCGCGCAGCCAGGTTGATACATGGGCCCGAGCTTGGTGATCGGCCGAACGTCCAAGCATTGGAGGAATTCCTCATTCACGGCATCAGATACGCCTTTCCTCCGGAAAGAGGCGGTATGACTCGCGGTCTTCCCACTGCCCACGCCGCCGAGCCCCTAAGCCGCATTCTAACCCAGGAAGACCCGGTCCCTGTCTGGCCCTTCGACAGAGGTCCGAAGCGCGGCTGCGCTTTCATGCCCCTGTACAAAAGAGCGCCGGAAGCCGCGCTGAAAGATGAAGATCTGTACCAGCTGTTGGCGCTTGTTGACGCTATCCGCGACGGGAGCGCCAGAGAACGTGAACTGGCGAAGCGCGAATTATCCGTTCGCCTCAAGGGCTCGCTCTGAGACCTCAATCCAACAGAGATCTTCTCGTTGCACTGGCGGCGAGGCTGAAGCCGATGCTGCGGGAAGTAGCATTTGTCGGTGGATGCGCGACCGCGCTGCTGGTTACGGATCCAGCTGCCGCTGCCGTTCGTGTTACTGATGACGTGGACGTGATCGTAGAGATCGCATCCTACGCTGAATACGCGCGATTCTCGAAAAGACTCCGCGCTCTGGGCTTTTCCGAGGATTCGACAGAGGGAGCACCAATCTGCAGATGGCTGATCGACGGAATGAAGCTCGACGTGATGCCGACCGACAGGAAAGTTCTCGGGTTTTCAAACCGTTGGTACAACCCGGCGCTGCGCTACGCCGCCATGATCTCCATCGACGATCTCAAGTTGCGCATCGTCACGGCGCCATACTTCATCGCAACCAAGTTGGAAGCCTTCCGCGGCCGTGGCCAGGGCGATATCTACGCAAGCAGCGATTTGGAAGACATCATCACCGTCGTGGACGGCCGTCCATCGCTCGTGGAGGAAATCAGCAACTCGCCTGCCCTGCTTCGCAACTACATCAGCATGGAGATAGCCAAATTCCTCGATAGCCGCGAATTCGTGAACGCGCTGGCGGGACATCTCGCAGGCGACGAAATCAGCCAGGCGAGAATTCGGTCCGTATTGCGCACGCTCAACTCTCTCCGCGCACTCGGCTCCAAACGAACGAGAACGACCACTCCGGCGCGTCGGAGAAACCCGAAGCGATGATCGCACTCATTCAAATTTTTCTTGCTGCTGTCCCCGTTCTGAAAATGTTGGCGGTAATGGGTGCTTTGGGATGCAACGAGATGCCCGAGTGTTCTATCTGATTTTCATCCCGCGCGGGTGGGCCAAAGGCCCATGTCAACTTCTCAAAACCTGGTCCACGCGAAATCGATGAATCGCCGGCGTGCTGTCGCACAAACGCATTGTCCGAAATGCGGAGCGAGAATCGTTCCCAGGCCGAAAGAACTGAAGCACTGGCGGCAGGTTGCTGCAGGCGCGCCGCTCCACTGAATCGATCTGGAAATGCAGATTGGGTCAAGGAACGCCTTGAAGGCCGGTACACCATCACGAATGATTCTGGTCTTTAGGACCTAACAGCCCGTGGTGAAAGTGGTCGGCGCTGAGGAGTTGGCGGTGGTGGTGATGGGTGACGGAAAGCAGCGCACAGCGGCCATGGGTGGGTGCCATGGGGAAATCGCGACCAGCCAGCGT
>CABDYU010000033.1_pt1 | contig 7240 bp, 8 predicted proteins | sample 3132011 | NCBI WGS metagenome assembly CABDYU01 (sample SAMEA5534338, study PRJEB31848) | metagenome | biome: tundra; feature: field; material: soil | place: USA | collected 2013-05 | depth 0.45 m | reverse complement strand
TCAGCGCCGTCTTCTCAGCGATGGAGGTCGTGCCGCTCACGCTGCTTACGCTCGACGCGTGGGATTTCGTCGCGCTGACGCGGGGGCAATGCGATATCTGCGGCGAGGATATTTCCGTGCCGCATCGATGGACGTTTTACTTCCTGATGGCGGTGGGAGTCTGGAATTTCGTCGGCGCTGGTGTGTTCGGTTTCCTCATCAATATGCCGATCGTGAGCTACTTCGAGGTCGGGACGATGCTCACGCCCAATCATGCGCACGCGGCATTCATGGGCGTATTCGGGATGCTTGCGATTGCTCTTATGGTCTTCGCATTCCGGCAGGTGACGCCCGCTGAGCGATGGCGTGATACGGAAAAATACATCCGCGTCTCGTTCTGGGGGCTGAACGTCGGGCTGGCCATGATGGTCGTGAGCAATCTTTTTCCGGGCGGCGTTCTCCAGCTTTATGACGTGCTGCAAAACGGATACTGGCACGCGCGCAGCGCAGCGTTCGGACACAGCCCGCTGATGCATGCGCTTGAATGGGCGCGGCTTCCCGGCGATCTAATCTTCATCGTGGTCGGTGTCGTCCCGCTCGTGATCGCCGCACTCAAGACTTTTTTCGGTCTTTACAGAACGCCGGAGATAACACGGGAACAGGACATCGCGGGCGAAGCGGCATGAACGCCAATTAGTGGACTATAACAGCCGTATCGGAAGTGGCCTGCTTCACAGATTCCTACCGGGCGTTGCGCTGCGCGTGTGGGGTGTGGAAGGCAGATGGGAATCCAGAACTGAAACCTTACGCAGGTTTCAGACCTCCCGTCTGAATCACACAAGAAGCAACGAAAACGAAACCCAGTGTGGGTGTTTCGCATCCGGTTCTGCTCTTCTCTCCCTGCTTCGTGGCGATTGCCTGCGCATCCGACCCCTGCGACAATCATGACGAGGCCGGGCAACCAAAAAATGAACATACGTCCACGATTTTTCATCGGCGCGGGACTGATCATCCTGGCGATCGGCTACCTTATCGGCAATGCGATGCGCACCACCTCGGAATACTACCTGACCGTCACTGAAGTGGCCGCGCGCCAAAGCGAGCTTGGCGCACAGGCGCTGCGGGTTGCAGGCCGCGTCAAGCCCGGCACGGTCAACTGGGACCCGAACACGCTGACCCTGAAATTTGAAATCGTGCCGATTCCCGACCTCGATGCTGCCGGCGCGCCCATCAAACCTGTCGTAGCGACCGAGCCCGTCTCGTTCCGCGTCGTAGCCGCCGGCGAGCCCAAGCCCGACATGTTCGCGCCCGGCCGCGACGTTATCGTCGAGGGCAAGCTCGGCGCGGGCGGCGTTATCACCGCGACGCAGGTGCTGACCAGTTGCGCTTCCAAATACAAGCCCAAACAATCACAATAACGGCGGATTTTACTGATGCCGCAACTTGGTAACCTCGCGCTCGCGATCGCGCTGATTCTCGCCGTCTATTCCATCGTCGCGAATATCTACGGCATGCGCCGCAATGCGCCCGACTTCGTCGTCAGCGCGCGTCACGCGATTTGGTCGATGTGCGCGATGGTCACGATTGCGGTCGTCGTGCTGTGGGTGGCGCTGCTGCGCAGCGACTTCTCGCTCGAGTACGCCGCCTCATATTCCAGCAGCACGCTCCCGACCGCTTACAAAATCACCGCACTGTGGGCCGGGCAGCAGGGCTCGCTGCTGCTCTGGACCTGGTTGCTGGCGATCTTCACGTCGGTAGCCGCGTTCCAGAATCGCCGCCGCAATCCCGACACCGCGCCCTACGCGCTGGCCGTGCTTGCCGGCGTCGCGATTTTCTTTCTGTGGATGCTCAATTTCGTCACCCGTCCGTTCGATCTGCTCCCGGCGATTCCCGCCGAAGGCTCCGACCTCAATCCATTGTTGCAGAACTATTGGATGGCGATACATCCGCCGTCTCTCTACATCGGCTACGTCAGCGCATCGGTTCCGTTTGCATTCGGCGCCGCCGCGCTCATCACCGGCAAACTCGACGACGGATGGATTCGCTCGACGCGCCGCTGGGCGATTTTTTCCTGGTTCTTTCTGACTCTTGGCAACCTGTTCGGCGCCCGCTGGGCCTACGAGGTTCTCGGCTGGGGCGGTTACTGGGCCTGGGACCCGGTCGAGAACGCGGCCTTCATGCCGTGGCTCGTGATGACCGCGTACCTGCATTCGGTGATGATCCAGGAACGCAAGGACATGCTGAAGGTCTGGAACCTGTCGCTGATTGGGCTCGCATTCGGACTCACGCTGTTCGGCACTTTCATCACGCGCAGCGGCGTCATCTCGTCGGTGCATTCGTTCACCCAATCCGGCCTCGGTCCATACTTCCTCAGCTTCCTGATAGCGGTGACGGTCGCCTACACCGCACTTTTAATCTTCCGCTCGAAGCAATTGCGCAGTCCCGCCGAATTTGAGTCCTATTTGTCGCGCGAGGCCGCATTTTTGTTCAACAACCTCATCCTGGTCGGGATCACGTTCGCCGTTTTCTGGGGCACCATCTTCCCCGTGCTGTCGGAGGCGGTGCGTGGCGTGAAGATTACCGTCGGACCGCCGTTCTTCAATCGCGTCAACGCACCGCTGGCGCTCGGGCTGGTGTTCCTGACGGGCATCGGGCCGCTGATCGCGTGGCGGCGCACGACCGCTGACAATCTGGTGCGCAGTTTCGCCGCGCCCGTCGCGATTGGCGTCGCGACCGGGATCATCGGCGCCGCTTGCGGGTTGCGCCAATGGTACGTGCTGACCGCCTTCTCATTGGCCGCGTTCGTGATGGGCACCGTACTCGTCGAGTTTCGCCGCGGGATGAACGCGCGCCGCCACCTGCTGGCCGAGCCGCGCGCCAAAGCGCTGGTCAATCTCGTTGCCAAGAACAACCGCCGCTACGGCGGCTACGTGATCCACGTCGGCGTGATCGTCGCGTTCATCGGAATCGTCGGCTCGTCGTTCTTCCGCACCGAAGTGAAAAAGAGCGTGCACGCGGGCGACAGCTTTACGATTGGTTCGTACACGCTGCGCTTCCTGGGTTTCTCGGAGGTGGACACGCCTCATCTCGCGAGCGCAACCGCACGCGTCGAGGTGCTGGGCCCTGACGGCCGCGAAATCACCGTGATGACGCCAGCCAAGCTTTTCTACATACGGGCGCAGCAGCCCGCGACCTTGGTCGCAATCCGCTCGACTCCCCTAAACGACCTCTATGTTGTACTGGCCGGAATCGACGACAGCGGTCAGACCGCGACCTTCGAAGTGTTTTTGACGCCCCTGGTCTTCTGGCTGTGGGCTGGCGGCCTGCTGATGGTGCTCGGCACCGTGATTGTGATGTGGCCCAACGTGCGCGAGCGTGCCGCAATCGCGACCGTGCTGAGCCGCTCGTCCAGCGCCGACCGCGAACTCGCCGACTTGGCCGCCCCCGGGGGTGATTGAATCTGTGCGTTCGCAATTCGCATTCGCATCGTCGCCGCGGCTTGCGTTCATCGTCGTCGCGCTCTTCGTTTTTCTTTCTCCTGAACTAAAAAACGTTTCACGTGAAACATTTGCCGCGGAACGCCCAACCAACGCGCAGGTTTCCGAAGGATTGACCTGTCAATGCGGATGCGGCCTCACCGTCGCCAACTGCAATATGCCGACCTGCGGCTTTTCAGTGCCGATGCGCGCCGAGATAGACGGCATGATCCGCAAAGGGATGAACCGTGCGCAGATAATCGCCTTCTATCGCCACAAGTACGGCGAGAAAGTCCTGTCCGCACCGACCGCTGAGGGCTTCAATCTGCTCGCCTGGACGATGCCCTTTATCGCGCTCGTACTCGGCGGCGGCTTGATGGTGCTCCTGGTCGGGCGATGGCGCTCCAATCCGCCGTCTGCGCCGTCGGGCTCGAAACCGGCCGGGGAGCCGTCGTCATTCGATCCCGAACTCAGGCGCAGACTCGAAAACGAACTCAAGGAGCGCAGATAAGCGGTGTTCATTCTTGCCGCCGCGCTGATTGTCGCTGGAGTCGCGCTGTTCGTGGCGGCTCCACTGGGCATCGGGCTAATCGGAGCGCGCGCCAAGTCGGCGGGCGAGATTCAAGTTGAGCGCGACGAGCATGATCGCGGGCTGGCGGTGCAGGGTCTTCACGAACTCGAGTTCGATCACGAGATGGGCAAGCTGTCTGACGTGGACTACGAATCGATGCACAAGGCGCTTGAGGATCGGGCGCTGACCGCGATGGCCGCGGTCGAGAATTTCCACCTCCAGACCGACAAGGCCGCAAACCCGAAGAAACCTTCCTCTGCACCTTTGACGCAGGCGCCGCGCCGACCCGCAGCGCCAGTGCGCCGCACCGACGCCGTGCCGACGCCCGTCGTGCACGCGGAACCGCCACAGCCGCCGCAATCCTCGCCGTCGCCGTCGCGCAAGATTCGTTTCTGTTCGCAATGCGGAACGCGCGCCGCGGCCGACTCGAAGTTCTGCGCGCAATGCGGCCTCGCGATCAAGCCGATCGGCGGCGCGACCGCCTGGACTGAGTGATGCCGGCGCCCGTCGTCGAGACTCGCAGCCTGGCAAAGACTTACGGTCCGGCGGTCGTCCTGCGCGAAGTGCAATTGCGGCTGCTGGCGGGTGCGGGCGCGTTTATAATCGGCGGCAACGGCGCCGGGAAGTCCACCCTGCTGCGAATCCTCGCCGGACTCGAGGCACCGAGCGACGGCCAGGCCCTGGTCTTCGGGCAGGACACGCGCAGACTCGCGGCACGCTATCGGCGCCGAATCGGCCTGATGGCGCATCAGAGTTTCCTCTACCCGAATCTGACCGCGCGGGAGAATCTCGAATTTTACGCTGAACTGTATTCGCTCGCCGATCCGCGCGCGTGCGCCCATCAATGGCTCGGCCGGGTCGGACTGGCCGAGGTTGCCGATACCCGCGTGCGCGCGTTCTCGCGCGGGATGGAGCAGCGCCTCTCGGTGGCGCGTGCGATGCTTGCCGAGCCGGCGCTGCTGCTGCTCGATGAGCCGTTTGCGTCGCTCGACCATGACGGCGCCGAAATCGTCGCGGCGCTGATTCGCGGCGCTGTCGAACGCGGTGCCTGCGTGCTGGCAACCACTCATGGAATCCCCGAGATAGACGGCGTCGAGCTTGCGGTCTTCGAAATCTCGCGGGGCCGCCTGATGCAGCATGCGCATAAGGAGGAGGTCCGGCGCGGCGGGCGAATTCGCTCGCTGTTGGGCAGATAGAAGCGTGTCGGGATTTGCCGCCGTTTTGCGCAAGGACCTGCGCCTCGAGCTCCGCAGCGGCGAGAGCACGCTGGCGCTGCTCGCGCTCTCGATGCTGGTGCTGGTGGTGCTGGTCTTCGCGCTCGGCGCGGCGCGCGTGCGCAGCGTTGACGCGGCGGCGGGCGCGCTGTGGGTAGCGATGGTGTTCGCGGGGATGCTGGGCGCCAATCGCGCGCTGCTCGCGGAGCGCGACAACGGCGCGATTCGCGGTCTGCTGCTCAGCCCGCTCGATCCCTCCACGCTCTACGCCGCCAAACTCTGCGCCGCGTTGATCTTCATGGCGGTGGCCGAGGTCGGCGCGGTCATCCTGATGGTGTTGTTCTTCAATCTCGACTTCGACGCATCGATGGCGCGGCTGGCGCCGATTCTGGTGCTGGGCGCGATCGGATTTTCCGCGCTGGCGACGCTGCTCTCCGCAATCACGGGACGCACTCGCGGCGGCGATATGCTATTGCCGATTCTCGCCGTGCCGATTTTCGTGCCGGCGCTGATTGCGGGTGTCAAGGCGAGCGCAGCCGCGCTTGCGGGCGCGCCGTTCGAGTCGATGGGCGACTGGCTGAAGATCATGATCGCGTTCGACGTGCTGTTCGTCACCGCCGGTTACCTGCTGTTCGAGCATGTGGTAGGCGGGGAGTGACGAAAGGAAAACACCGGTGGCCCCATGAACAACCCCACGATTCGCAACTGGCTCGGATTCTCGACGCTGGCCCTGATGCTGGCGTCGCTGTTCATGGTCTTCGACTACGTTCCCCCCGATGCCGAGATGGGAATCGCCCAGTTGATATTTTATTATCACGTCCCACTCGCCTGGGTCGCGTTCGCGTCGTTTGGGCTGGTCGCGATAGCGGGGATATTTTACCTGTGGCTCGGCGATCAGCTCTGGGACGACCTCGGCTACGCCGCCGCCGAAACCGGGATGGTCTTCTGCACGCTGATGATTATCGCAGGTTCGATTTGGGCCAAGCCGATTTGGGGCACCTGGTGGACCTGGGACTCGCGGCTGACGATGACTTTTATCCTGTGGCTGATGTACGGCGGCTACCTGATGCTGCGCGCCAGCGCCGATGACACGCCGCAGGTAGCCCGCTTCGGCGCGGTGATCGGAATCGTCGCCGCGATGGACGTGCCGATCGTTATCGTGTCGGTGCGGCTGTGGCGCACGATCCATCCCGCGGTGCTGGTTACCAAGCAGGGCACCCATGGATTGGAGGATCCACGGATGGTCTGGACGCTGCTGGTGTCGCTGACGGCATTTACGCTGCTGTGGGCGTGGTTCCTGATGCTGCGATTCACGCAGTTGCGGACCCGAAGCAGGATGAGCAAGCTGGCCGGCAGGATCGCGCTGGCGACCGTGGCGGCATCCGACCCCAAGTAATGGAGTTGAGTTGATGGGAGCACATTTTGGATACCTGTTCGCCGCGTATAGCATCATTTTCGTTGCGATTTTCCTATACGTGATGTTCATCTGGCGCCGCCAGGCGGCGCTTGACGCGGAACTTCGCACGCTGGAGGCGCGGATGGCGGCGCTGACGGAGCGCCCGGCGGCCGGTGCGCCGCCGCGGCCTGATGCTTGATTTGCCAGTCGAGCATGCCAAGTGAGTATAGTAACTGAGGTTACGAATGTTTCCGACTGAGTATTCCAGATGGAATTTCGCGACTACTACAAAACTCTCGGGATCGATCGAAAAGCCGGCGAGGCGGAAATCAAGAGTGCCTACCGCAAGCTCGCCCGCAAATTCCATCCCGACGTAAATCCCAACAACAAGGATGCCGAGGCCAAATTCAAGCAACTGAACGAGGCCTACCAGGTCATCGGCGACGCCGACAAGCGCAAGAAGTACGATGAACTCGGCGCCGATTGGGAGCACGGCGTATCGCAGGAAGAGATGATGCGCCGATACGCGCGGCAGCAATCGGCGGCGGGCGAGGGCGCGGGCGCCGACTTCGGCGGCGGCGATTTCAGCGATTTCTTTTCGCAA
>CABDYU010000025.1_pt1 | contig 7643 bp, 7 predicted proteins | sample 3132011 | NCBI WGS metagenome assembly CABDYU01 (sample SAMEA5534338, study PRJEB31848) | metagenome | biome: tundra; feature: field; material: soil | place: USA | collected 2013-05 | depth 0.45 m | reverse complement strand
TCGGACCCATCTGTCGCTAGACAAAGACTGCCCGGATGCCCGCTCCATCCAGCCGCCAAACAACGGCAAGGTGATCGCGATTGCGCAAGTCGACGGGCTTCACCATCGCAACCAACACCTCGCTGACTGATCCGCTTTCGAGGGCTGCGCAATCTCCAACGGTCGCCCGTTTGTGGCGGCCCATGCCATCGCGTGCTGAATCCCCATGGCGAACACCGACTGCCCAGACTGACCAGCGTAATCGGGGAGTGAGCCGATGGATCAGCTTTTCAATTGCGATAGACTTTTCAGCCATTTTTCTCATGCTCCAAAGCGCTCGCGAAGTTACTGAACCAATCGCCACGCTGAGCCAGACGCCGCTATACGGCCTTCCAGCCCGGCTTCAAACCGTAGTGATTCCAAACCTCAAACACGCGGCTCGGTTCGCCGAGATCGGTCCACGACACGCCTTTGACCGGCAACACGGCGAGCCGGTCGGGAAACTGGGTCAAGATCTCATGGGAGAAATTGACGGTGGGTAGGTCCTGATAAAGGCGTGCGACGGTGGCGGCCTCGAACACCGTACCCATCGCTGGCTTTACCCGGTCGAACGAAGCGTAAAACTCGGGCAGCGCCAGACTGATCACGCCGAGCAGGGTGCGGACCTTCGTCACCAGCACGAAGCTGTTCCACAGGTCGCCGCGCAGCAAAAGTTCGCTCGCGATCGGGAAGATCGGCTTTTCGATGAAGCTGTTAACGCTGAAAATCGCCGCCGACCGGCATGGCAGTTGACGCCCGGGCTCGATCCATCCGTAACTGACTTCGGGAGCCGATGCCGCGATTCCCAAAAGCACGATCAGGTCGGGGAATTCTTCCACCACGCCAAAGGCCGCGCGCACATGGGCCATGAACAATTCGTCGTTATCGACATAATGATCCGACGGAAAGATCGCAATGGAATTTCGCGGCGCAGCCTCGGCCAGCCGGATCGCCGAATGAAGAATCGCGGCCCCGGTGCCTTTGTCTTCCGGCTGGATGATCACGTTTTCGGCGGCCATATCGGCCAGCGCCTGCGCATAAAAGCGTTCGTGGTGTTTGGTTACCACAACCGCCGTGTTCACGGCGGGTACTTCGCGGGCAACCCGTCGCCGCGTCAACTCAAGCAGCGTCGTGTCCCCCACCATCGGGAAAAACTGCTTCGGGATGTGATACCCCGCGATTTTTTCAGTCAGAGGACGCAGCCGCGCGCCTTCGCCACCGGCCAGAATTAACGCGCTTCGATTGTTCGCTGCATAATCGACTGACAGCTCCATCGCGGACCTACAAGCAGGGTCAACGGTAATCACCGGGTTTGTCATTTGTAACTCGATATTCATGTTATGCGCCTTTTCCCGACTTGCTGGTCGTAAGAACTCTGGCATACGAGGTGAAAAATTTCGCGGCGAATGTGCGCAGTCTACCGCGTGCGTTCCTTCCGTCAGGTCGCCGCTTCAGGTCCCGGATCGCGCGATCTCCCGTCGCGGTCTCCGTAGTCGGGCGGGCGGCCCGGGATTCATCCAGCACTGCGTCATTGTTGGTGGCCGTCCAAATCGCCTCAAGAAGGGTTGCCTTCCTGACCGGCGTGGCAACATGCGCGTCACATCCTGCTTCGTACGCATGCTGCACCTCGTTGTCGAAGACGCAAGCCGTAAGGGCGATGATCGGTGTAGGCGGACGATGGAATTCTCTCTCCCAAGCCCGGATTCGTTCAGTGGCCTCGTAACCGTCCATGAGCGGCATCTTGAGATCCATCAGAACGACGTCGAATTTCCAGGCGATAAAATTGTCGATTGCATCGCGCCCGTTTGCCGCCTCCACAATGATGCACCGTATCTTTTTCAAGTAGGCGCAAACCAGAAAGCGGCTGTCTGCCGAGTCGTCGGCCAATAGAATGCGGAGGGGAGGATCGGGCAGCCTGCGCGATGCCGGCGCTGTGGACGACTCAGCCGACTGCGGGGTATCGTCTGACGTTGCCTGCGCGTGGGGTTGTTCGCGCTTTTGCACGGGTGCGGCAATCGGCTTGAAATCCTCGACCGAAGGGGGCGCGATCGATGACATGCTACCATCCTCCCCTCTCGCTGGGTGGGCGTGAGAAATCCTGTACATAGGGAGAAGGTACAGTGTTCAAGCGCGCAGAATCTATTACACGTTGGTATAGGAGGCTTAATACTTGGCGGTAGATCTCCACTTTTTCGTGATCCGAACCAGACAAGCTCCGGAACCCGTATGAATCTTCGAGACGCCGGAGCAGGCCGGCGATGCCGCCCGTTCTTATTGCTTGCCATCGACCCGGCCGAGCGCTTTTCCGATCGCGTCCAACAGGTCTTGATCGTTGAAAGGCTTGTTCATAAACTCCACCGCGGCCGCCTTCATGGCACGCACCAATTTCGTTCTATCACCGTGACCCGTGGCCGGTTATGAAAACAATTGGAAGCTGGACGTTGGCTTTGGCCAGTTCGCGTTGGAGATCGAGGCCGCTCATCCCGGGCAGCCGTACGTCGAGGACCAGACATCCTGGAGCGTCGAGGCGGTTGTTGTTCAGAAATTCTTCAGCGGAGGCAAAGGTTTCGACGCGCGTCCCTGCTGACCTGATGAGACTGTTTAGGGCTTCGCGAACCAGTAGATCATCGTCGACCACGAAAACAACGCAGATGACTTCGCATAGCTATGCGATGTCCCTGGATAGCTCGCTGAATTCGGCCGCGTGCGTTCCCAGAGCCGTCATCGGCCCACTGCGCGTCGTGGTATTCTTGCGGGGGTTCCATGGTTTCGATTCCTTTCTGAGGTGGACTCATGCAGTCGCGCCACGGATTGAAGCGAGATATCGCTCGAGATTCCCAAATTCCCAAGTGAACCCTCCCGCTCAAGGTAATCGAATTGGATTATCTCTTCTATTGACAAGCGGGCCTGGCGCACCGCCTCCGACTCCGTAGCGGCTGCGCCGATCGTGCCGCCTTCGCGATGCGGATTGCGTACAAACCAGAACCAGGCGTGTTGACTTTCCCACACCTCGAAGCCGACGCCGAAGTGACGTTTGCTAATCCGCATGAGTTTATCTTCGCCAGTTGTCCTCTTCGCCAATATGAATCCTCGCCATGGCCATGCCGACGGGCGAGCATGCCTCGCGCGCTCAGTCCGCGCCCCTCGTCTGCGATGGGAACGATGATGCAAACGCTTTTGCGGCGAGTTCGCGGGCAGCCATGGCGCAATAGCAAATTAGATGTATGGGCGACTCGCCCGTGATCCGCGTACCAAAACCCAGAAATTGATCGCATTGCGCGCATCGTTTGCGCGCCAATGCCCGCGCCGCATGACACTTTGGATGGCTGCATTCTCCACGGCACGGTCCATCGGGTGCTCCGGGCGAGGGAATCGAAAAATAACATGATGCCTTCTTCACTTCCGCTTGCTGGTCGCAGAAACCGTTCTTCATGAGGTGGAAGATACTGCGGCCAAGTGTGTGGAATCTATTAGACGTTAGTATAGTCGGGTTAGTACTTCCGGACAGGCAACTTCAGTTTTTCGGCCATTCTGACCAACTCGGCCAGGGATCCGGCGCGCATCTTTTCCATAACCTGACCACGCTGGACCTTTACCGTGACTTCGCTGGTGCCAAGTTCGGCAGCGATTTGCTTGTTGAGCAGGCCGGAGACGACCAGCCCCATTACTTCCCGCTCGCGGGGCGTCAACGCGTCGAAAAGCTCGCGCAGGTCTGCGATTTCTGCCCGCTGTTTCCGCTCGGCGCGGTCGCGGTCGAGCGCCTTTTCCCGCTGGTTCATCGGTTACCGTCGCGCCCCGTGGTAATGCGGAAATGAAGGCTCACGACGGTTTAAATTCGCCCATCTCCGCCAGCCAGTCTGCCCTGAAGAGGTCCCATCACGTTGCCGTTGGGTCCTCAGTGGAGCGCCGGTCACAACGGCCGGCACCCTTGGGGGGCTCGTTGACGCTCCTGAGGCGTGGCGCGGACGTTCGCAAAAGGCATAACTTAGATCTAAGGCGCGATATCCGGCGGGCGACCCGGCGGCATAGCGGCGGTGAATTTCAAGACTCTAGACTTTTCGGTGCATTCGGAAGTTTGGTAGCTATAGCAATGGGATCCGTTTAGAGGAGTAACAGAGTGTGGCCTGAAACAATTCGTCAGGCGCGACGGCTCATCTTTCTGGTGGTCGGCCTGACGCTACTCTTATGCGGCTTCGTAATGCTCATAACGCCCGGCCCCGGATCGCTTCTGATTTTCGCCGGACTCAGCCTATTGGCCCTTGAATTCCTTTGGGCACGCCGGCTTCTGAGAAAAATCAAGGTGATGGGCAATAAGCTAGTCCGGACGACGTTTGACTCGCGCCAAAAATGACTCTCCTCATACGGAGCACTCAGGTCCGCCCGCGAGCATAATCGCCGCCTTGCTCTCCCAGCTTTAGGCAGAAAGCAACATCGATACTTTCGGGTAACTCATGTATGTAAAATCAAAACGAATCCAACACCACGTCCTGCTTCATCGCGCCGTCTTAAGGGAATTCGGCTTCGCTTTAAAGACCTTGATCACTTCCAGGGTTGAAAGCGGAATCAGCCCTACCAGTATCCCAACTGCGCACTCGGCGAAGGTGATCCGCTGGGTTTGAAAAATCTCTTCCATCACAGGAGTGGCGGAAATCACGAGTTGAAGAACGAAGCTCACAAGCACCACTGACAGCAGGCGCAGGTTGGTGAGCACACCAATCCGCCAGAGCGGCTTGTCCGCGCTCCGCGCGCCGAACGCCCGCATCAACTCCTCGACGACCAGCACGAAGAAAGCCGCATTGCGCGCCCGCGCCAGATCCATCCCGCTGTGAATCGCAAAGCCGAAAACGGATAGCGTCACGCCGGCCGACAGACAGCCCACCAGCATCGCCCATCTCATGAAGTCCCAACTGATGATCTCGGCCCGCGGGTCGCGCGGCGGACGCATGAGCACGTCGCGGTCGATCGGATCGGTTGCCAATGCGAGTGCGGGTAGCCCGTCAGTAACGAGGTTAATCCAGAGCAACTGGATCGGGAGCAGTGGCAGCGGCCAGCCGACCACCGCCGCGATCAGCATCACCGTGAGCTCGCCGAAATTTCCGCCCATCAGGTAGAGCAGCGTTTTGACAACGTTGTCGTAGATCCCGCGGCCCTCCTCGACCGCCGCGACGATGGTAGCGAAATTGTCGTCGGCGATTACGATGTCGGCGGCCTGCTTCGTGACTTCGGTCCCGGTGATTCCCATCGCGATGCCGATCGCCGCCTCCTTGAGAGCAGGAGCGTCATTCACACCGTCCCCTGTCATCGCGACGACGGCGCCGTGCGATTTCCAGGCGCGGACAATCCTCAGCTTGTGCTTCGGGGTCACGCGAGCGTAGACGGAGACCTTGCGCACGCGTTCGCGGAGTTGCTCGTCGCTCATCCGTTCGAGCTCGGCGCCGTTGAGCGTTTCGTCACCCGGGCGCAGGATGCCGAGGTCGCGGGCGATCGCAGTGGCGGTTTCGCAATGATCGCCGGTGATCATCACGGTGCGGATCCCGGCAAGCGCGCACTTGTGTACCGCCTCGCGTGCTTCTGCCCGCGGCGGATCCTGCATCCCGACCAGCCCCAGGAACTCGAGGTCGCGCTCGATCTTCGCCTCGTCTGCCGGTGGATCGTCGCCTGCCGACGGCTCGAGCGATCTCTGCGCACATGCAATGACCCGCAGCGCCCCGCTAGCCAGCATCGCGTTCGCCTCCGCCATTCGTGCACGGTCCTCCGAGCACATCGGCTTGACCCCATCGCGCAGGCGAATATGAGAGCATTCAGCGAGCACCACCTCGGGCGCGCCCTTGGTATACGCGACCAAGCCTTGGTTCGACTTCACAACCACGGTCATCCGCTTGCGCTCGGACGTGAACGCAATCGCGCCGACCCGACGCATCTGCGCTTCGACCCGATCGCGGGTGATGCCCGCTTTTGCAGCGAACACAAGCAGAGCGCCTTCGGTGGGATCACCGACGACCGCGGGACGGCCGGCCTGCGAGGTCAGATGCGCGTCGTTGCAGGCAACCGCGGCGCGAAGGAGATCGTCCAGCGCCGAATCCCGCTCGGACAGCGTCTCGCCGTCGGTGAAGATCGCGCCGTCGGTCGAGTAACCCTCGCCGGTCACGTCGAAGACGCGGTTGGCGGTTACTACCTTGCGCACAGTCATTTCGCCGAGGGTCAGCGTGCCAGTCTTGTCGGTGCATATGACCTGCGCACAGCCGAGGGTTTCAACCGAGTGAAGACGGCGGATGAGCGCGTTTTTCCGCGCCATGCGTGAGACGCCGAGGGCGAGCGCGATCGTTACTATCGCGGGCAGGCCCTCCGGAATGGCCGCGACCGCCAGGCTGATCGCCCCAAGAAACATCTCGAAGATCGGAACCGCGCGCATCAGCCCTATAACAGAGACCAGCGCGACGATCCCCAGGCAAAACCAGAGCAGCCGCTGTGCGACCCGGTCCAACCGGCGCTGGAGCGGGGTCTGCTCGCTCGAGGCAGTCTCGAGCAGCCGGGCAATCTGCCCAAACTCGGTACGCATACCGGTGGCCACGACCAGCGCGCGGCCGCTGCCTCGCGTGACCGCGGTGCCGAGAAACAACATGTTCCTGCGTTCAGGCAGCAGCGTCTCGCACGCGCAAACGATGTGCGACTTCGCTACCGGCACGGATTCTCCGGTCAAAGCCGCTTCGTTCGTCTCGAGCCCCGCCTCGTCGATCAGGCGCGCGTCGGCAGCCACGAGGTCGCCTGCCTCCACCAGCAGCAGATCGCCCGGGACCAGAATGGAGGCGGGCACGGTCGCGGCGCTTCCGTCGCGTAGCAGGCGGGCCTTGGGCGCCGTCATGCGTTTGAGTTCGGCCATCGCCCTCTCGGCGCGATATTCCTGGAGGAACCCGATCACCGCGTTCAGCACTACGATCGCGACGATGGCGATCGAGTCGACGCGCTCGCCCATCACCGCAGTCACCAAGGCGGCTAGAATCAGTATCCAAATCACTAAACTCGCGAATTGCTGCGCGAAGACGCTGAGCGCGGAGATTGCGGCAGCATGCGCGAGCTCATTGGAACCATATATGGCGAGGCGGTGCCGCGCTTCGGCGGCGCTCAGCCCGCGGACCGGATCGGTCGCCAAGTCGGCGACGATCGCCTCGGGCGGCAATGCGTGCCAGTCCTCCCGCGCGAGTTCCGCTGCTGTGTCCGACAAATAGTTCATGCTCAATCGACATTAATCATGATAAACCGCCTTCCTACACTAACCTAGGATTGGAAGCTTCGCGGGCCGACCTACCTCTGGCAGCAGATTCGGCGGCGGATACGCCGTCTCAAAACCTGATCCAAGCGAGTGGGAACCGGTTTTAAGGGTCAGGCTCTCATCCTTCTGCGGATCTGTTGATGCCTGCCTGACAATTCCGAAAGCTGCGAAAAGAATTAGAGTTTAGGCCGTTTTCAAAGTTTTCAGTCGGCACAAGAACTGATCTACTATGACGGGATAGAAAGCCTTTGGTGTCAAAACCGAGCTGGAGCGCCAACATCGACACGAGAAAGGCCAGCGCCAGGAACGCGGTCGACGATAGCGAAATTGCGCGGCGAAAATCAGTCAACAGAAA
>CABDYU010000008.1_pt1 | contig 8885 bp, 8 predicted proteins | sample 3132011 | NCBI WGS metagenome assembly CABDYU01 (sample SAMEA5534338, study PRJEB31848) | metagenome | biome: tundra; feature: field; material: soil | place: USA | collected 2013-05 | depth 0.45 m | reverse complement strand
ATCCCGACCAACGCGGCGAGCAGGGCTCGGCTGCCAGCGGCCGCGCATCCGATCGGAAGGGCGCTCGGCGTCTTTGCCTGGTTCCGCGTCTTTTCCCTTTTCTGTGTCCTGGCGGCGTGCCGCCGTTGTTTTCTTTGCAGGCTTCGCTTCCAACGGCAGCGAAAGCGATTTCTCATCGCGAGGGCTCGCGAGCGCGGCGTCGCGCGGTGACGGCTGCTCGCCGGGACGGCCGCGGCCGCTGGCAGCCGAGCCCTGCTCGCCGCGTTGGTCGGGATGCTCGCCGCGATTTGCCCGTGACGCGGCGAAAAAACGGTTGAACGATTCGTCGAAGATCGCGCGGTCGGCTTCGTCTTTGATCAACGCCGCCGCCAGCGCCTCGTGCATCCGCGCGCGCACGAGCCCCACGGCTGCGACCGCGTTCATCGCATCGATCGATTCCGCAACCGAGATTCTGACGCCGGCGGCTCGCAGCGCCGCGATGAAGCTGACGAGCTGATCGCGAAGCGCGGCCATCTAACAACGTCGCGGATTCATCGTCGGCGCGGCGCGAGCGCCGAGGCTTTCGACTCGACTTTGACGCGGTCCTCCTCGTGCTTGAGCAGCACGCCCAGCGCCGTGCGCACCGCGTCGGTGTCCAGTTCGCGCACGCCCAGGCGCACGAGCGCGCGCGCCCAGTCCAGGGTCTCCGCAATCGACGGAGGCTTGCGAAGTCCGAGTTTGCGAATCGCGCTGACAAAACCCGCCGCCTCGGCCGCCAGCTTCGCGTCGAGTTCGGGCACCTTGAGCTCGATAATTTTTCGCTCCTGCTCGATGCCCGGAAAGTCGATGAACAAATGCAGGCATCGGCGCCGCAGCGCCTCCGACAGTTCGCGCGCGCGATTCGACGTCAAAATTACCACCGGCCGTTCGTGGGCTTTCAACGTTCCCAGTTCGGGAACGCTTATCTGGAAGTCGGAAAGCAGCTCCAGCAGAAAGGCCTCGAACTCCTCGTCGGCTTTATCGACCTCGTCGATCAACAACACGACCCGGCTCGGCGCAGTGATCGCCTTGAGCAGCGGACGCTCGAGCAGGTAGTCGCGCGAGAAGATGTGTTCGCTCAGTTCCTCCCATCGCAGCCCCTGCTGCTCGCCGGCCTGCATGCGCAAAAGTTGTTTCTGATAGTTCCATTCGTAGAGCGCGCGCGCCTCGTCGAGTCCCTCGTAACATTGGAGCCGGATGAGCTCGGTGTGGAGCATTTCCGCCAGCACCTTGGCGACTTCAGTCTTGCCCGAGCCGGCGGGACCCTCTATCAGCAGCGGCTTTTCGAGCGCGAGCGCCAGGAAGATCGCCGTCTCGACGCGCTCGTTGGTGACGTAGCGGGCGCGCTTGAGGCCGTCGGAGATCTGTTCGCGGGTCAACATCACCTTCAATTTCCCTCGACTCCGCGTCCGCTCCGCCTCGGGGCGCCTACGGCGCTGCGCTCGGAAGCGCCCACTTCGTGTCTTCGCTTGCCTTCAGCCGCGATTGATCTTCGGGGCGCGGCGGCGCTCCAGAAAAATCCGCGCGCGATGCTTGAGCCCGTCGCGCTCGTCGCGCGGCGCCGCACGCACCTCTTCGGTGTAGGCCGCCAGCTCGACGCACAGCCGCTCGACGTCAACTCCGCCGCGCGCGGGCTTCATATCGTCGAGCGCAAGCATCGCCTGCGACATCAGGTTGATCGACGCCTGCCGTCCGCCGCGTTCGAAGCGCAGATGGAGCGCCGCGGCGACCTGATTGAACGCCGCGATGAGCGCCTTCAGATCGTTGTCGTTGCCGGCCGCGTGCGACGCCGTCTCGAACATCTCGGCCGCCTCGAAATACGCACCCCGATTGAATGCCAAGATCGCATCGCCTAACGATGCCGGTGGGGAATAGTCACTCATGGGACCTGGGAAACTACAACTGCTCTTTTTCCTCGACCGCGCGAAACTCGGCCTCGCCCAGCGCCTGCGCCTTGCGCGAGCCGTAACGCTCGTAAAGATCGAACAGGCTCGACTTATGCGGCCGCACCTTGCCCAGCGGGCACTTCTGCCACTCGTCGAGCGACTCGTCGCAATAGCCCATACGGTTCTCGCCACACTTGGGCTGGAGAAACACCGCGATTTCCGGCAGCACGTGCTTGATTTCCGCGCGCATCATCGCGACCATCCGGCGGATTTCCCACTGCGCGCGCACGCACAGGCGCAGATCGCAGATGTGCAGCATCTCGGCGAAATTTACCATCACGTGAAAATTCGTCGGCGCGGCGTTGGGCAGCACGAAACGCGCATCCTCGGCTGGAATCCCGGCTTTCAACGCCTTGGCGTAGAGCTCGGACGTCTTTGAAAGCAAAGCGGAGAATTCACTCTCCAACCCCGCGCGCGCCCACGAATCCGGCAGCACGAATGCGAGCTTGTCCTGCTTGAATTTCACATAGCGCTGGCTCTGCTGCTCGAAGCTGATTCCGATCCGATGGCGGACGAACTGATGCGACAGCGAGCGCGACACGTTCGCGATCGCGAACCAGAAAACAATCTGTTCGAGCGGAGAGGCGTGGCCCGTCTTCAGGCGCTCGGTGATGAACTCGCGAATCTTCTCGTGGGTAATTTTCTCGGATTTGATCTTGTCCCAGACTTCGATTGGCGTTTCGGAGGAATAGCAGGTGCGAAACGCCGCGTAGAGTTTTTCGAGCGGCTGCTGGGCGTAGTCGATCAACTTGACTTGCATTTTCGCCTGATTTTCCACGCGATTTTCACGCCTCCCGCAAATGGCCGGGCGCTCGACGCCACCACTCCTTTCTAATCTTATTCCAAGCCGCGGTGCGACTGCATCAGCGGCATCCGCCCTTAATCCACAACACGTTTCGATTGCGCCAGCCGCGCCAAACTGCGACATTGCCTGTTTATAGCCGCCATGTCTCCCGTTTCGATAATCGACGCCATCTATCGGCTCTTCCTGAAGCGATGCCTGTTTGGCTGCGATGCCGAGCGTGCGCATCGGATGACGCTGCGGATGCTTGCGGCGATACCGGCTTTTACGCCGCCGCGGGACGGCCCCGAACTCGGAATCAAGCTATGGGGAATCGATTTCCCAAACCCGATTGGGCTGGCGGCCGGGATGGACAAGGACGCCGTCGCGATCCGCGGATGGGAGATGCTCGGATTCGGCTTTGCGGAGTTGGGAACGATTACGCCGCGCCCGCAGGCGGGAAATGAAATACCGCGGATATGGCGCGTGCCCGAACGTCGCGCGCTTATCAACCGGCTCGGGTTTCCCAGCAAAGGGATGGAGGCGGTCGCGCCGCGAATCAAGCGGATTCGCAAGACCGGGATTTCGATTCCGCTCGCGCTCAACTTCGGGCCGAACAGCGACACGCCGCCCGAGGGGATTGCCGCTGACTACAGCGCCCTGATCGAACGGCTAGGGCCGCTGGCCGATTTCATCGTCATCAACGTGAGCTCGCCGAATACGCCCGGGCTGCGCACCTGGGAATCGCCGGAGAAGATGAGCGAGCTTTTCGCGGCAGTGCGCGAGCATACCAGCGAGTCGGCACGCGGGAGGCCCGTGCTGCTGAAAATCTCGCCCGACCTGGAACGCAATGATCTGTTTCGAATTTGCGAAACCGCGCTCGCTCTCGGCATCGAGGGAATCGTCGCGTGCAACACTACCGTCGCTCGCGAGGTCGTCGGCGTCTCGTCGCCGCACCCGGGCGGACTCAGTGGCCGTCCGATCCTGATTCGCACGCGTGAGTTGATCCGCGACATCTATACGCACACCCGCGGGCAAATCCCGATCATCGGCGTGGGAGGAATCGCGAGCGCCGAGGATGCATGGTTGCACATCCGCGCCGGCGCCTCGCTCGTCGAGCTTTACACCGGGCTGGTCTACGAGGGCCCCGGCCTGGTCGCCAGAATGAAATCGGGACTGGCGGACTTGCTCCGCAGCGGCGGATTTCGTTCTATTAGCGAAGCGGTCGGAATCGACAGATAGAGCCGCGGGGAGCAGGAGGCGATTTGAATCAGGGAAAAACCGCCCGCGCCGAGGGCAAAACAGAGTTGATCGTCGATGCGCGATGGCTGCGCGAGCGTCGCGATGACAGCAGTCTGATCCTTATCGATACGCGACCCGTCAAGGATTTCCACGCCGGGCATCTAAGCGGCGCGCGACATTTCGATCCTTTCCCGTTTCATCATACTGATACGTCCGAGCGCGGCGTCGCGGAGTTCGGCGCGCAGCTCCAGTGGATATTTTCGGCGCTCGGAATCACCGGCCGCGAGACCGTCGTGTTTTACGAGAATGAATCCGGAATGCGCGCGGCGCGAGGTCAGTGGGCGCTTGAATACGCGGGACATCCAAAGGCCCGAATGCTCGATGGCGGACTCAAGGCGGAGGCCGGTGAAACGTTGACAACCAAGGTTGACAAGTTCGCCGCCACGGATTTCGCGCTCAGTCCGCGGGCGGAGGTTCTCGCGACCTATGCATATCTGCTTGACCGAATCGGGCTTCCCGACGTGCAAATCTTCGACGTTCGCAGCGCTGAGGAATACTTCGGCGAACGCGTGCGTGCGAAACATGGCGGCGCGATTCCGGGCGCGTTCCATCAGGACTGGATGGCAGCGCTTGGCGCCGATGGAACCGTGAAATCGCCCGCCGAATTGCGCGCGCAGTTCGAAGCTCTCGGTCTCGATCCCGCCGCCGAGATAATCCCGTATTGCCAGGGCGGATACCGCGCCGCGCACGCGTACCTCGCGCTCAAAATTGCCGGCTATCCGAGGGTGAGAAATTATCTCGGCTCGTGGGCGGAATGGGGAAACCGCGACGACCTGCCGATAGAGCATCCCCGGCGCAAATAGCGGGTCGCATCGATGCCCCCGATTCTGATTCTCGCCGGCTTCGAGCCGTTTCGCGGCGAGCGCATCAATCCGTCGTGGGAAATTGCCCGGCGGCTCGACGGTGAGGTGATCGGCGGGCTGCAGATAAAGTCGGTGCGCGTGCCGGTTGGATGCGCCAAGGCTGCGCGGCGAATTACCGGCGCGATCGTGCGCTACCGGCCTCGCGCGGTGATCGGACTCGGCGAGGCGGGCGGCAGGCCGGCGATCTCACTGGAAAGGGTCGCGATCAATCTTGCCGACGAACGCGGCCGGCTGGCCAAAAGCGGCGACCCGGGCTTCACGCCGGTCGTTCGCGGCGGGCCCGACGGGTACTTCTCGCGATTGCCATTGCGCGCGATCATCGGCGAACTCGATCGCAAGGATATTCCCGCGAGCGTTTCGCTGACGGCCGGTGCGTATGCGTGCAACGCGCTGATGTATGCGGCGCTGCACTATCTGTGGCGCACGCCCTGCCTTCCCGTGGGATTCATCCATCTGCCGTATGAGGCGCGCCAGGCCCGGCGGCATCGGAACCTGCCCAGCATGGCGCTTGCGACGATGGAGAATGCGGTGCGCATCGCGATCGCCGCGACCGCGCGCTCGGCGCGGTGACTTGCCGCTGCGCGCCTACTTGATCGCGACCGCGTTGGGGGGCGAGGCGATGCCGCCCTCCAGATTCATCGGCACCGACACCAGCATGAATTCGTAACGCTTGTCGGCGGCGCAATCCGCCGCCAGTTCCTCCAAGTTGAACTGCTCGCCTATAGGCAGGCCGAGCAGGCATAGCGTGCGGTAATGCAGCGCGCCCTCGTTCGAGAAATCCCACGGCCATGGCTCGACGGCGGGGCAATCCGTGCCGACTGCGGCAAGCCGATGATCCCAGAACCATTCGACCATCGCGCTGCTGTCCTCGATGCCGCAGGCCTTGAACGCGCCGAGCGGCGCCATCGCGGCCTTGTGCTGCGGTGACGCGGCAATGTACGCCTGCATCCAGCCGGTGCGAATCAGCAGAATCGTGCCCGGCTTCAGCTCGACGTTTTGCGCGACGGCGGTCTCTTTCAAATCGTCGAGGCTGTACTTTTCCGAGGTGAGCGGATCGATCGTGCGGCCATGCGAGATGCGGTAGCGAAATGCGTCGAGCAGGACGGCGCGGCCGACAAACTTGTTGGCCCATTTGTGGATGCTCAGGCGCCCGCCCGGCCCGTCCTTAATCTCGCTGGATTTCACTCCGTTGTAGAACGCCTTGTAGCGCGGGCTGCCGACATGGGCGAGGCCGTCCCACTGGCTTCCCTCCTGCGTGTTGTAGCTGTCGAGCGAGTCGTCGAAACCGAGCAGGCCGAAGCTCTCGAAGCTCATGATGTTGTGCTTGGCGGGAGGCCGGGCGAACAGCGGCGGGTTGGCGTAATTGATCTTCGTATCGAGCCGGAAGACGGAGCCCTTGCGCACCAGGCGCGCCGCCTCGATTATGCCTTCGGGGGTCAGGAAATTCAGGCATCCGAGTTCATCGTCGTCGCCAAACACGCCCCACGACGATTCTTTGGGCTTGTCGGGTTTGATCGGGAGTTCGGAGAAGCGGGGAACCTTGTTGAGATCGATCTTCGCCATCGCACCAGCTCCTTGGCGGAAATTGCGGTCATTCATGGCGTCCATACACCGTCGCGATTTCGGCCGCATCGGCGGCCGTCGCGCGGCGGATCGAGACGCTGTGCTGCAAGGTAATCCGCGAAGCCGCTACCGTGGGTCTCCGCCCGAAGGTGGCGCGCTGTCAAGGGCAGGGGCCAGCCCCTGCACCTGAATGAGGAAGGGGAGGTGCGGTCGGGGATGAGGATGAATCTTCGTAGCCGTCGCTCGGGGAGCGCGACGAAAAAGAGAAGCCGCTTCCCACGGCAACGCCGGCCCCCTGTTGGGGGCCGGCGTTGCCGGTTACGTCAGTCTGTTTGGATGTGCCCCAGCTACGGCAGCACCGCCGACGCCGCGGCGTTGGTCGGAGTGGCCGTGCCCAGGAGGAGCGGGCCCTTTGTCCAGGTCTTGCTCGACTGGCTGTACAGCTCCGAGTAATAGCCGGTCGGACCCGCGTTGGCATAGGGGCTGCATCCGAAAAATTGTGACGCGGCCGCATCGGTTCCAATCACCCATGAGGACAGGTTCGCGTTCGTGGGGGATTTGGTGCAGGCGCCGCCAATCGCGATTATGTCAAACGGGTTGGGGCCCGTTCCTCCGAGCTCGGCCTGGACCTGCCCTTCACGCGCCTGAGTGAGCGAGCCGGTCGCGGCGAAGGTGCCGCCCGTTCCCGTCATAGGATCGTACAGGTCAGTCTCAGCCGTCGCCGCCTGCTTAAGGCTTGCGGTCGTGTTCACGCAGGTCGAAGGCAACGTGCCTGCTTCTACGTCCACGCCGCCGGCCAGGATCACGTAGCCCGCCAGAGTGTCGGTGACGTTGTCGAACTGGGTCGCGTATCCCGCGCGCTTCGCTCCCATGGTGTTGGCCGCCGCGCTCCAGAGCTGAGTGGTCGGGTCGAACACTTCCGCCGTATTGAGCGTGGTCACGACGATAAATCCGTTGGTGCAGACGGAGCTATTACCCTCGACGCCGCCGAACGCCACCACCTCGCCGGACAGCGAGCCGGTGACCACCTTCGGATCCATCGCATTCAGCGCGAACAGTTCGCGCGGGGTACCCAGCGACCCGGTCTCCGTCCAGTACTGCCCCGGAGTTAGAGTTTTAGTCGGGTCGAAGATGAACGACAGGGGCGACGACTGGCCAAGGAACGTCACCAAGTCTCCGCCTGCCATCAGCACCCTGCCTTGGTCATTCGGGATCAGTGCTGCGCCCTGGTCCACCATGCCGCACTGCGTCGTGTCGGCTGAGGCAGTTCCACCTGAGCCTGCCCCCAATCCTGAGACGGCGGCCGTGTAGGTAAACGTGGTGCCGCTAACAACGGTGCCTGTGGCACCCGGACCGGTCACAGTGAAGGTTCCGTTGTATCCCGCAGCGCCTATGACTGACGCAATTTTTACGCTGCTAATTGAAACGTTGTCACCAACGATCAGGCCAGGCGGATTCGCCGTGGCGGTGATTGTCACAGTTGTTCCGCTTTCAGCTGCCGACGTAATCGTAGTTGGAGCTTCGGGGCAAGTCGAAGGAAGCCCGGTGGTGCATGCCGGCGTCGTCAGAGAGGACTCTCCCGTCGGGCATCCCGGAACCGACGCGATCGTGGTGAAGGCGTCGGTGGCCGGGTCGTAGATTTCCGCCGAATTGAGCGCGATCTGGCTCAGCGCAGGGATGCTCGGCGTGCTGACCGACAGCCACGACTGTCCGGTCGAGCCGCCCACGATCAGCACCTTGCCATCCAGTGCGGTGCCGCTGCCCTGAATCAGGGTTGCGGTCGGCCCGCTGCGGGCGATCGTCATCAAGCCGCTGCTGCCGCTGCCGGCGAACGCGAATGTTCCCCCCCGGCGCCCTCGGTGTACAGCTCCGCAGTCTGGAGCGCGGTGCACATGTTCCCGCTCACGCCGCCAAACGTCCCCGCGGCGCAGCTCTCGCCGCCCGCGATCAGGGTCTTCCCGTTGGGCAGCACAACCGCTGCGGCCGACTCACGGTCCTTGTTGAGCCCGCTCAGCACCGTGAAGGCGTTCGTGCTCGGGTTATAGACCTGGGATGCCGTGCTCGACAGCATCGAGGTCGCGAGGTGGTAGGGTCCCAGGGCTTGGCCCACGTCGCCGCCCGCGAACAGGATGCTGCCCGCCTCCACTCCCGGTGTGCTGGTCTCCGTTGCCGTCGGCGTCATGGTTGCCGTCGCGGTTGCCGTCGCAGTCGCCGTCACGGTTGGCGTCGCGGTGGCGGTTGCGGTGTCAGTGGCCGTGGCGGTCGCCGTTGGAGTTGCCGTTAAAGTTGCGGTCGCGGTGTCGGTGGCCGTTGCAGTCTGTGTGGCGGTCGCAGTGGCGGTCGCGGTCTGCGTGGCGGTCGCCGTCGCCGTTTGAGTTGCGGTCGCGGTTGCAGTGTCAGCGGCCGTCGCCG
>CABDYU010000006.1_pt1 | contig 8986 bp, 8 predicted proteins | sample 3132011 | NCBI WGS metagenome assembly CABDYU01 (sample SAMEA5534338, study PRJEB31848) | metagenome | biome: tundra; feature: field; material: soil | place: USA | collected 2013-05 | depth 0.45 m | reverse complement strand
TGATTCGCGCGACGGCAGGCGCCGCCGCTTCCGCCTCGACCGGAGCACGCCATGACAACGACGTGCGGCGAATCAGAAAGTCGCCGACCGAATGCGCCATCTCGCTGGCAACGGCGTGGACCACCTCCGCTCCTAAAGCGGGACAGCCGCGCGACAGCGGCTCAGCCAGTTCGGGCCGCGTGGCGGCAATTCGCGCGACAAGCGGCGCGCGCGTCCCGTAACGCGCTTTGAGAATATCAGCCGCCGCGGCCGGGATGCTTCGCATCGCCGCGCCGCCGCCCGGCTCATCGCCGGCGCCCAGCGGCCGCGCGCCGGGAAACGGTGTCGCGAGCGTTGGGCAAATGCCCACTGGGCGTCCGAGGCTCTTCATCACGAGATCGACGAGCTTCTGCGCAATCTCGCGATGCGTCGTAAACTTCCCTCCCGCCACCGTGATCAGTCCCGACGAACTCTCGAGTATCACTTCCTCGCGCGGCACCGCCGAAGGCGCCGCCGTCCCCTTCTCCGCTCTGACGAGCGCGCGCAGTCCGGCGAAGCTGGTCGCCAGGTCGGCATTCTTAAGCTTGATGCCCGGCAGACTCTCGGCCAGCACCGCGAGCAGATATTCGATGTCGTCCGCCTCGGTCCTGACGCTTGCGGGATCGCCCGCGTAATCGGTGTCGGTCGTGCCCACCAGCACGTAACGGTCATGCGGCATCACGAACACGATTCGCCCGCGCTCGTCGCCGAGCACGATCGACTCGCGCACCGGCAGAGCCGTTCGTGCAAACACCAGATGCACGCCCTTGGTCAATCGCACGCTCGGCTTCGACAACGGATCGTCCATCCGGCGAATCTCGTCCACCCACGGCCCGGCCGCGTTCAGGAATTTTTTTGCGCGAAGCTCAAGGCTGACGCCACCGAGCAGATCGCGCACGCTGACCGACGCGATCTTCGCGTTGGTCGGGCTTAAATGTTCGACCGCCGCGTAATTGGCGACCGCCGCGCCGTGCAAATCTGCGTCGAGCACGTTCTCGAAGGTGACGCGCGCGTCGTCGGCCCACGCGTCGAAGTACATCGCGCCGCCGGTCAACCCGTCGCGGCTGAGCGCGGGCTCGGTCTCGCGCACCTCGGCGGCATTGAGGGTCGAATGCCACTCTTTGAACGGCATCCCCGCGAAGAGGTCGTACAGCGTCAGTCCCATCGCCATCGTGAAACGATTGAAGCCGCGCCCCCGATAGACCGGGAAAAGAAATTGAATCGGATGCACCAGGTGCGGCGCCGTGAGATGGCGCAAGCGCTCGCGCTCGCGCAGCGCCGCGTACACCAGTTTGAACTGCCCCTGCGGGAGATAGCGAAAGCCGCCGTGAATCAGCTTGGACGATCGCGACGACGTAGCGCCCGCGAAATCGCCGCGGTCGATCAGCGCAACGCTTAAGCCGCGCATCGCGGCGTCGCGCGCGACCGCGGCGCCATTGATGCCCGCGCCGATTACCGCGAGATCGAATTGCTCGTCGCGAAATCTCGCCAGACTCTTTTGACGGTTCAGCATGGATGCAGGGACCGGCCGGTCCCTCAGTAATTTACCAGAGCGACAAAAATGTCGCTGACGTTGGTCCCGGTCGGCCCCGTAACGAAGAGGCCACCCGCCGCTTTAAAGAAGTTGTACGAGTCGTTGCGGATTAATGCCGTCGCAGCGCTGACTCCGGCGCGACCGCCATCGGCGACCGTGCCCGGCGACGCGAATGCTCCCGCCGCGTCGGTCGGTCCGTCGATTCCGTCGGTGCCCGCGAACAACGCCGTGATTCGACGCCCGGGTCCGATCTCCGACAGTTCGATTGCCGCCGCCAGCGCGCATTGCTGGGCGCGTCCGCCCCGCCCGCCTCCGCGCACTGTCACGACAGGCTCGCCGCTTGCCATGGCGCATACCCGCTCGTTTGTGACCTCGCACAGGTACTTCGCAATGGCGAGGCCGACGTCGTTGGCCTCGCCGCGCATCTCGATCCGTCGATCCGGATGATAGCCGAGAGCCGCCGCCGCCCGCGCGGCGCCCTCAAGTGCAAGATTGCCGTCGCCAATGATCACGTTGGTCACGCGTTCGAGGATCGGATCGTTGCACTTTACCGTCGCGTCGGCTTCGCCCGCTACCGCCCGCTCGAGGTACCCGCGGATCGACTCCGGCGCACGCCCCCAGATGTTGCACCGCTTCATGACGGCGACCGCGTCGCCGAAGCTGCTCCAGTCGCCCGCGGTCAGGCCCGAGCCAATGGTGGCCAAATCGTTGCCCGGCACGTCGGAAATAATCAGTCCGAGCACGCGCGCGCCGCCGCAATGGCGGATCAGGCGTCCGCCCTTCACGGCCGAAAGATGCTTGCGCACGACGTTGAGCTCGCGAATCGACGCACCGGCTTTGAGCAGCGCTTGATTAACCGCGATCTTGTCCGCCAGCGCGATCCCATCGGCCGGCCGCGTGAACATTGCCGACGCGCCTCCGCTCAGCGCGACAATCACCAGGTCGTCCGCCGCCGCCCCATGCAACATTTCGCAGGCCGCATCCGCGGCAGCCTCGGATGACTCGTCGGGTACCGGATGGCTCGACACTAGGACCCGCATCTTCGAACCCGCCGACTCTATTAAGGCCGGATGCGTTGTCGCAGGGCCGCTGCGGCGGCGGCGCGGTATTAAGGCCCGCTCCGCTGTCGCGGCTTCTTTCAGTATTAAGATTTGCTCCGTTGTCGCAGGGGAAACTTTTGGGATGACAGCGATCGCGTCGGCGAGCTTGTCGCCGATGCGGCGTTCGATCTCGCGCGCCATCGGGGCCGCGGCCTTGCCGACCGCCAGCATCCAGACTCGCTTCGCGCCCGCGATCAAATCGGGAACATCCTCCGCGCCGTGGCATCCGCCGTCCATCGCGCGCCCGACCAGCCGGGCAGGATCGACAGCCGCGACGGCAGCGCGATAGATCGTTTCCAGGTCGGCCCGCGCCTGTGGTTGGGTCATCACTGCGCGCAGCTTTCTTTCCGTCATCCTGAGCCCTTCGAGTACTCAGGGTAAACTCCGCTACCACTAGCCGAAGCCCTGAGTGCTGCCGAAGGGGAAGGATCTCGCGCGTAGCGCGTACCGGCAGGCGCCGGACGCAGGAACGTCCGTCGAGATTCTTCGCTACAGCAGCTTTCGCTCAGAATGACGGGCATGTCTAGCGCTTCAGCACGCGGATCTTTCCCGATGACTCCGCCACCAGGACGACATCCGCCATCGCGATGAACAACCCGGTGCCGACCACGCCCGGAATCGCCAGCAGATCCCGATCGAGCCGGCCGGGATTGGCGATCTTCTTCACCGCGCAGTCGAGAATCAAGTTGCCGTTGTCGGTAACGAATTCCTTTCCGGCGTTTTCGCGAATCCGCGGCTTCATCCCGAGCGCTTTGATCTTTGCCGTCGCGAGCGGCACTCCGAACGGGATCACTTCGACCGGGAGGCTTCCGCGATGGCCGAGTTTCGGCACCATCTTTTCCTCGCCGACCAGCACGACGAACCGGCGCGACGACGCGGCCACGATTTTTTCACGGACCAGCGCGCCGCCGTAGCCCTTGATCAGATTGAGACGCGGATCGACCTCGTCGGCGCCGTCGAAGTCGGCGTCGATTTTTCCCGCCTCCGCAATCGTGACGATCGGGATTCCCACCGATCGCGCCAGTTGCTCGCTCGCGCTGGAAGTCGGCACGCCGCGAACTTCAATCTGGCTGGCTCCCAGAGCCCGAATGAACGCGCTCGCCGCTCGCCCCGTCCCAAGTCCAATGGTATGCCCGGGCTTGACGTAGCGAAGCGCGTATTGACCGAGTGCGTCGAGCGATTTGTCGTCAGCAGCCATCACCCGCGGGCACGGGTGGCCAGTATTAAGAAGGGGAAACATGGCGCGCTGTACAATGACTTTTTACTCTCACCTTCATTCTCTCCCTTACAGAGAGCTATGCGTAACTGCATATTGAATTCGGAGCAACTCGGCTTCGCATGCCCTCATTGAAGTCGAAGTATTTTGCGCCGAGAAAGATTCGGGTTTCTTCGCTGCGCTCAGAATGACACAAAGAACGACGCTCCAGCATCCGGTGCCAGTTATGCAAAGGTCTCCTGTCAGGGCGGTGCCACGGGCACGCGGCAAGGAAAAAGATCCGGGGTCCCTCGGCTTCGCAGACTTCGCTCGGGATGACACAAAACTTCGGAAGCGGTGATGCGCCGGGTCATGGTTTGCCGTTGCGCAGCAGTTGCATGAACTCCTGGCGCGTCTCGGTGTGGGTGCGGAACGCGCCAAGCATCGCCGACGTCGTGACGTAGGAATTCTGCTTCTCGACGCCGCGCATCCGCATGCACAGATGCTCGGCCTCGAGCACCACGGCGACGCCGAGCGGATCGATCTCCGACATCAGGGTCTGCGCGATCTGCGTCGTCAAGCGCTCCTGCACCTGGAGCCGTCGCGCGTAGATTTCGACCAACCGCGCCAGCTTCGAGATTCCGACTATTTTTCGATTGGGCAGGTAGGCGACGTGCGCCTTGCCCATGAACGGCAGCAGGTGATGCTCGCACAGGGAGTAGAAGTCCAAATCCTTGCACAGGATCATTTCCTGGTAGTCTTCTTCGACAAACAGCGCGTCGTTGATCGCTTCCTTGGGATCCTTGGAGTAGCCGCTGGTTAGAAACTCATAAGCGCTGGCGACGCGCGCGGGCGTGCGTTTGAGTCCGTCGCGATCCGGGTCCTCACCGACATGGCGGATGATGACGCGGACCGCATCTTCGACCTTGGCGCGGCCGTTTGCATTGTCCGGGGCGATGGTTTCGGCGCTCGCTTTTCCCACTTTCAATCCCCGGCCGGTGCGATTCTTGTCTGCGCGAATACGGTTCATTTAGCGACCTCCCTTGCGCCAGCTGCTGAACTGAAGGGCCAGCTCGATAGCCAGCGACGGGCCGCCACCGCTCATGATGTTGAACCCGGCGGCCTCATCAGCCAACGATTTCATCAGCGCCAGGTTCTCGCGAAGCGAAATCGCGCGCACCTCTTCTTCGCTCATCCCGCCGAACCTGTCCAGATGGATCCGCGCGCACTTTAAGTCTTTCACGCGGTCGATCAGGTAGGTTGCCATCGCCTCGCGCTTGACGGGGAGAATCCCGAGCATCGTGCTGATTCCGAGCGCGTTGGCTTTGGCGATAAAGCGGCGCCCGGTCCCGGCGTCGAACACCGGCTGCGTGATCACGAAGCGCGCACCCGCGGCGGCCTTGCGCGCGAGGAGTTCGAACTCGCGCTCGAGGTTCTTTCGATTTGGATTTGCGACCGCACCGGCAACAATCGAGGGGATCCTCCTCAGGAGCGCCTTGCCCTCTCCGGTGTCGCCGCGATTCAAGTCGGCGATCATCGCGAGCAATCGGTATGCGTCGATGTCATGCGAGGCGATCGCGACGCCGTCGGCGGCGGGCGGAATTTTGTCGCCGTTGAGCGCGACCACCGCGTCGATCCCGACAGCTGCCGCGCCGAGCAGATCGGATTTCAGCGCGAAGCGGTTGCGGTCGCGGCACGAGAGGTTCAGCACGACCGGGATATTCAGGCGCCCCTTGATCGCGGCGCCGAACACCAGCCCCGACATCTTCACCTTGCCCAGCGCGTTGTCGGTCAGATTGATCGCATCGACGTGCCCCACCAGCGCAGCGAGGCGGCGGATCAGCGGCCCCGGATTGATTCCGCGCGGGGGAGAAACCTCGAGCCATAGCGCGGGCGCGGGGGAGTTCAGGCTGTCAAGAATTGAAGGCAACGGATTTCTCCGCGGATGCTTGAATCAGGCGGCCGGCTTCACGCCTGGCGGCGCTCGGTGGCTTTGACCTTCTGATACTTGCGGTAGTCGTATCCGGTCGCCATCGCCATCAGCAGCGGCTCCATCCCGCCCTGGCGCTCGCGGCGCAGCACCCGCAGGCGATCGAAGAACTCGCGGAAGTCCTTGTCCACGCGGTTCTTGCCGTCCACCGGCTGCAGAAAGAAATCGTGCAGGCGCGTCACGGTGAAACGCAGCGAGGAGAACCGCAGCTCGTTGGGAAACGCGTCCCATTCCGCCAACGACAGCGTGCGCACCGACTCGTAACCCGACAGCAGATAGCGGAACCGGTCGAGCGAGTAGGCGCCATCGACGAAGCACAGCGCATTGACCGCGGTCGCGATATCGAAAATGAACTTGCCGCGGCATGCGGCGTCGAAATCGAGCATCGCGGTCAGCTTCTCGCCGCGAAACAGCAGGTTGTCGGCGAAGATGTCGCCGTGGATGACGCCCTTGGGCAGCTTGCTCTCGAGATAGCGCGTCAGATACTCGACCTCGTCGTCGAGGGTGCGGCAAATCTTGCGGAAGTAGTTGGGCAGCCGGGTGCGCACCGACAGGTAGAGGTCGGCGATTCGCTCGAAGCTGAAGCGGTTGTCGATTCCCTTCTTGTACGCTTTGCCGATTAAATGCAGATCGCCAAGGGTGTGACCGATCGTTTCGAGCTGGCTCGGCTTGAGGCGGGCGGGCGTCAGCACCTTGCCCTCCTGGTACTTGAACAGCGACACGCAGCGGTTGTTGAAATTGCGGTGAAAGCGTCCCATCCGATCCTGCATCGGATGCGGGCACGGGAACGAATGCTTGCGCAGAAACGAAAGCAAATCGATTTCGCGCTTGAGCTCGTTCTCGCTCTTGACCTCGTCCAACCGCAGCAGGAATTTGCCCTTGGCGGCTTCGAGCAGATAGTTGGTGTTGACCGATCCTTCCTGGATACCGGTCGCGCCGGTGACGCGGCCCAGACCGTAATCGTCTGCAAGCTCCTTGAGGAACGGTTTGCTTAACTCGGTGTAAACGGCCATGAGGACGTGCAATCGATCGAAGGACTGTCAGTCGGCCAAGTTTAGGGTGTGACCGGCACCTCGTCAACTAGGGGGCAGAAAACCCTGCTAAACAGGGGGTTTCGTGAATTAGGAAAGTGGTTTCGGGACGGCCGCGATAATGTCCAAGTTGCCACAAGCGTAGAGCGAGGCTAAATCAACCTCATGGCTACAGCGAAAAAAACCACCGCGAAAACTCCGAAGAAGACCGCAGCCGCTTGCGCGAAGGCCGGGGGTTCTGTCGCGTCGAAGAGCGCCAGCGCCCTGCAAGGAAAAAAGGCGCCCGCCTTCGCGCTGTCCGACGCCGGCGGAAAGACCGTCGCGCTGAAAGATCTGATCGGCGCGAACAACCTGGTGCTGTACTTCTATCCCAGGGACATGACGCCGGGATGCACCGTCGAGGCGTGCAGCTTTCGCGACAACATTGCGCCGCTCAAAGCGCTCGGCGCAAAAGTCGCCGGCATCAGCGCGGACTCGAGCGATTCGCACGCCCGGTTCGTCGCCAAGCACAGCCTCAACTTCCCGTTGCTCGCCGATCCCGGCAACAAGGTCTGCCAGCTCTACGGCGTGTACAAGAAGAAGTCGCTTTACGGGCGCGAGTTCATGGGTATCGAGCGCACCACGTTCGTGATCGACAAATCGGGGGTCGTGCGCCGCGTCTTCGCCAAGGTCAAGGTCAACGGGCACACCGACGAAGTGATCGAGGCGCTCAAAGAGCTGTCCTAGCTGAAAACGTCGGGGCCGATGGCGTGATGCCCACCGGCCCCGGCTTCGCACGGTTAGACTAAACCTTCAGGCTGTCATCCATGCGGCCCGCCTGACACGAACGGGCAGTCGTGCTCGCCGGCGACCGGCGCGGGCGCCGTCGATAGGACGGCATTGAGCGACGGCGAATGATTGAAGTCGAACATGTCCTGCAGCCGATTGGCGTTCTCATCGCGCAGCGTCAGATGCGAACCTTCGGGGAGGAAGCGCTGCTCGATGAAGGCCAGCATCGAGGTGTGATCGCCGACCGTGTGCGAGACGTAATGCGGCTTCGCAAAGGGCGAGATCACGATGAACGGAACGCGGAATCCGAGATGAAGGGGTTGGCAGGATTGGTCCCCGGCGGGTAGATCTCGTTGGTCGTGACGTGGCCGAACGAGGTCGCCGCCATTTCAAACGACCGATTCGGGAAGGTCGGCCCGACCTCGGAGCAGAAGTAGCGATCGTCGATCGCAAACGTCTGCGCCAACTGGTAGTAGAACGGCAGATCGTCCTGCGTGTAGAAGCCCATCGTGTCGTCCCCGGTCGGCGACTCGGTCGTGTCAATCTGCTCGGTCAGGTCGTTGACGAGCACGAAACCGTCGTTGAGCGTGGACACAAGCGCGTCGGCCGGACTCAGAAAGTTGGCTTCGCCGTGACTGCCCTGCCAGTCGTGCTGCAGGTCCGGGCCCGGACAGTAGTTAGAATCGTGGAACGATGAGACGACGCTGTTGTCATCGTCGGGGTTTGAGTTGCTGCAGTTCAGGTTGCCCGACTCATCGAAAGTGCACGTGAGACCGTCCACGCAACTGTGATCGCTGTTCTTGCAGGCGCCTGCGTGGTACGGACTGCCGGGCGCGTACGGCAACGCGCCGAGGTAGTTATCGAACGAATGGTTCTCCTGCATGATGATGATAACGTGATTGACTTTGTGGACGTTGCCTTCTGCGCGGGCTGTCGCGACCGACAATCCCAGCGCGGCCATTGCGATGAGCAAGCTGGCCGCTACGATCTTCGCGTAACGCATCTGTTTTCCTCCCAAATGCGGGGTTGGTTGCTGTGGCTCGCGGTAACCCCGATCATGCGCGCGCCACAGGTAAAGGTAATTTGAAAGCAGCGATTTACTTATAACTCGCTTTGACCGCTGAAAGGCAAGCGGAAATCGCATCGCAACGAAACGACACGGCGCTTAGGCGAGTTTGAGTATTTTATGTAGCGTCAGGATGCGGCGGCGCGATTCGTATCGAGCAGGTTGTCGCGCAGAAATGCGCGCAGTTCGGGCTCGACGCGCTTGCCGAGGTCGTGCGACGCCTGCGGGAAATAGCGGGTCGATACCTTGGCGCCGCGCACGCGCAATGCGTCGGCGAGCTTCAC
>CABDYU010000004.1_pt1 | contig 9428 bp, 12 predicted proteins | sample 3132011 | NCBI WGS metagenome assembly CABDYU01 (sample SAMEA5534338, study PRJEB31848) | metagenome | biome: tundra; feature: field; material: soil | place: USA | collected 2013-05 | depth 0.45 m | reverse complement strand
ATTGTGAACCTCTACTTTCAGAGAATTTCATTGTCGCGAAAATCGTGGCTTATCAAATCGTGCGTCTCGCGGTCGGAAATGCGCTCGAATCGAACCGCAGTCCTATCCGGCTCTTTCGGCGTGGCGATTTGCGCCGGCAACGGCGCGGATGCGTCCTGCTCAGCATCCCAGCCCGCGTCATCGGCGGGCTTGAGCGGAACGAGGTGCACGCCCGACTCCAACAGAATGGCGTTGATGACGGCGATGCGCTCCATCTCAAATTTCGGGTCAGTCAACGCCGCTGCACCGCCGCACTTCGCACACGCAACACCGGATGCGCCGTCAGGTCCGGCGATGGTGATCGCGTCTAAGTTCGCGGCTGAACCCGGCCCCATGCCGCGCAGCGCTGCGTCGAATTGATCGACTCGCAACGCCGCCATCGCCCCGGCGATTTGATCGCCGCTGTCATTGGCTTGGATCAGAATTTTTTTCCGATAGCTCTTGTTGCGGATCAGTTGGTGCTTGATCGCGTCTTGGGCCTCGGCCTGAATCTCGGCGGTCAGCGCCTTGTAGCCGCGCGTGTAACAATCGAAAGCACCGCCTCGGCTTGAAAATCCGAGTTCACTTTTTATTTCATCGAAGGAGGCTCCTAAAATCCTCAACTCGACCGCCGCCGCCTCTCTTTTTCTCGCCTCGATTTGCTGGCCGGGTTCGGCATGATCAGCGAAGCCGAGACGCGATACCCGATTACTACGCTTCGCCGCGATGGGAACATCGGAAATAGTGGGCTTCGGTCCTTTGCAATCGGCGAGCGTCGGTTTTACTTTCGGCCTCGCGTGACGGCCATCGCTCAGTCGGCGACCTTTCGATGTTGATCCGCGTGCCATTACCGTGCCCCTATATGTAGTGTGACGTTCAACATTCTGTCTATGCGACCGCGACCGCCTGACTAGCTTGACCTGACCCTGACTATACACTCACGGCGCGCGGGTCGTAAGTACCGGCCCAGCCATCAAAATCGCTTAGGAAACCCTTTAGAATCGCTTTTAGAATCGCGATTGCGACCGCCTGCGGCTCGATATAGGCCACTTTCCGGCCCAGCCGCGTCCATCACACCGTCCGGGGCCGTCCGGGGCCGTCCGAGGGCTTAGAACGGCCCGCGTCAGCGGGCGACCATACGATTTTTAGTCACAGGGCGTAAAACTCAAAAAGCCATGTAGCCGTGTTGGTGCACGACGTTCACCGCGAAGCGGGAGTCTCCCACTTCGGAACTACTGCATGAATTTGCTGAATTTACCCTCAAAACAGGGGCATTTCCGATCACGGCGGGTAAAGTGAAGCCGCGCCGGGGAGAGAGCAACCGGCGCGGCTTCGGGGAGAAAAGATCGCGACCTCAAACCGTTTCAATGGTATCAGGTTGCCGCACCGAAGCGCGAGCGCGCGGCCACAGAATTGAAAGACCGCCCGCTGGGTGAAACGGACGGTCCTTCGGGATTGGGTTCAATCCGGCGCGCTTCGCATTAACGGCTAAGCAGCGTTGGATACCAGCATAGATGATGGCGGGCGGGAAGAAAACCACCCGCTGACCCTCGCGGTCAGCGGGCGGCGACCGTCGATGCGGTCTATGGCGGGGATGAATTTGCGGGCCTGACTGACAATAGCGCAATCGCGGACGGGTTGGAAATCGGGCGGCGCGGGCGCTGTCCTTACGCTCGCCGATGGCGGTAGGTAGGACGATGACTGAGTGTGAGCCTCACTCCACAAATAGTATTGAACCGCGCCTGATAATCGGGCCGGCAAAACGGACGGCGAGGGCGAGGCGAGGCCGAAAAACGAGTTCGCGGCAGTACAGCGTTCGGCGGAAACCACCCCCAAACCGGATTCGGTTCCCAAGTTCCCAAGTTCCCACTTTTTTCGGGAACCGAATAACCCCTTGGGAGAGAAGGGGTTAGGCCACATTTCCGATTCGGTTCCGGGGTTCCTACTAAGAATCATTAGAGGCATGAATAGGAATAGGATTGAGGGAATCCACCGGGTCAAATGTAGTATAAAAACTACGGGAACCGAATAAGTCCAACGCGCAGAGGGACTTCCTGCATTTTAGCCCGATTAGGTTCCCAGAGGTCGGGAACCGAATAAGTCCCTCTCTCCGTTGGGTTTGGTGGCATTCTGCACGTCACCCTAAAAGTCCTATAGGGGGAACCACGGGAACCGAATCCGGGCAACAATCCCCGCAACCCGGCATTTCAGCCCCTCCTACCCCCAAATCCGTGGCACTGCGGCCTATCTACAGCGCCCATTCCCAGCGCCGATCCGGGCCGCTAACCAGCCGATTCGCGCCGACGCCATGCAGCCGCACCCGTTGCCATCCTGTTCGCGATGCTGGTAAGCTCCAGACCATGCCTCTGAGTCCTCGTAGCCTCACGGGCAACCGGCTCCTAACGGAGTCAGCCTTTCGGCGAGGGAAGCCCTGACGACCACAAGCGTCAGGGCTTTTCCTTTTTCACCGCCCGCAGTGTCCGTTACCCAGTACGTTGGATTCCAACCTACTCACTCGCGCCCGCCAGTCGTGAACCTCACATTACTAGTCCGCGCCTATCAATAGTGAAGTTCACTTTCCTAGTCGAATAGTGACACTCACCACGGCAAGATAGTCACCGCTATAGACAAAGCAGTTTGTTTTGCCTAATCCGCTCCGCGCCCGCGACCGTCGCACCGCCAGCGGTGTACCTACGCCAACCGCCACGGGCACAAGGGTTACAAGGGGGGCTAGACATCGCATACCAAAACACCTACAGTCGCCAATAACGAGGACTTAGAAAATGTCCAGCACAAGACCATTACTCACTTCGCGAGCGCAACGCGCGGCGAATAATATCGTGCGCCATCCGCCGGGTTGTTTTTGTGGGAGCGCGAACTGCGCGACGCGACAGCAAGAACAGTATACCCACCGAGACAAAACCAATCCGCCCCTTCTTCCCCGATGCTGTGCCGACCCCCCCATGCTCATCGCTGCTATCAGCGCCGCGAAGCACGGCTTCGACGTTTGCCCGACCGCGCCGGGAAAAAAGCACGGACCAGCCGGTTGGCCAGAGCTTGCTAACCACAATCAGAAAAAGGTTGCCGCGATGTTCAGCGGCTTCGGCAAGAACGTCGAAGGCGTCATGGCGGCGACCGGCAAACGCTCGAATGTTGTCGTCCTCGACCTCGACACCTACAAACCCAACTCGACCTCGAAGATCGAGCTTGAGCGCCGCTACGATGTTAAGTTGCCACCTGCGCCGACCGCGCGAACTCCGCACGGTGGTACGCAAGAGTTTTATCGTTATCCGGCCGATGGGTTGCCGCTTCCGACCTTGCACGGCGTCCTCGCCTCATGCGTTGACCTTCAATCCGATGGCGCGCTCGTTCTCATACCGCCGTCACCGGGGCGGGAGTGGCTACCCGGCAAGTCACTTGATGACTTAGACCCGCCGCCGCTTCCGGCGAAGCTGATCGCGGCGGCGCGGGAGATAAAGGCCGCACCGACCGAGCACGCCAGCGGCCCGGTGCTCGATACGGGCGCGATGACCGAGCGCGAAGCATGGTTCGAGGATCACATCGCCGCGAAGTTCACACACATTACAGGCCGCACGCACGACGAAAATTTCACTATCAAGATCGCCGGCCAATGCCCCGCCCACGACGATCACAATCCGTCAGGGTGGGCCGGGCTTCGGCCTGATGGCTCGATCCACATCGGATGTAGCAGCGGGTGTGAGTTCACCGACTTGTTAAACGCCTTCCATGTCTCATCCGAGTCCTTGAACGCGCCCATAACGGCCAAGGAAAAGGCGCGGCTTGAAGCCGACACGCTTCGCGAGTTCGCCAAGGCGGACTCTAAGGCTGCGAAGTCCATCAAGGCCGCTAAGTCTGCTAAGGCAGTGAAGTCCACCACGGCCGCGCGCGACGATGGTTTTATGAGCGCCGCCGAAATGTTGGTCAGAAAATTTCCCCCGGAAAGATGGCTGGTGGATGGGATGTTGCTGTATGACGGCTTTTCCATGTTGTCGGGCCAGCCCAAGCTCGGCAAATCTACGGACGCGCGGAACCTCGCGCTCTGCACGGCGCGGGGGATTCCGTTTCTAGGGCGGCGCACCGAGCAAGTACGAACGCTCTATTGCGGCTTCGAGGAAAACCCCGCCGTGATGACCGACCATTTCAAAGCGATGGGCGCGCGGGGTGATGACTTGTTGTTTGCTCGCGCCGGACTCGTCCCAGCCGATGACCGCATCAAATGGATCGAGCAAAAGATTATCGAGTTCAAACCCAAGATGGTGATTCTCGATCCGCTTTCGAGGGTCATTCGCGTAGAGGATTGGTCCGCCTATGGCGGCATGACGGCGGCGTTGGAGCCGTTCATCTTGATGGGGCAGAAATATCACTGCCACGTCTGCATCGTGCATCACGAATCGAAGGGGCGGCTCGGCGAGTCCAGTGGCAACAAGGTGCTAGGCTCGACGGCTCTCTACGGCTCAGTGGAAACCTTAATCTCAGTGTCTGCATCGCGAGGCTACTTCTCAATCGAATCATCGCAGCGAACCGGCGTCAACCTTCCACCGACTGCGATCCACTTTGACAAGACTACCGGCATCATCACGGCGCTGGGCGGTTTGCGCGAGGTCACGACACAAGACGTACTGGCGCAATTGCATGAGTTCTTAGCGAAGCACGGCGGCGACTGTGGGCTTGGCGTCAAGGCCATCGTTAAAGGAATCGGCGCACGGCGGGGGCTTGTGCTCGATGCGCTCAGGCGCGGAGTTAAGACCGGGTTCCTCATCGCCGTGGGTACGGGTAAGCGGGGCAGTTCTAGGACTTATCGGGCCAAGATACTAAGCGAATCATCTGCCGCATTGAATGGCAACGGTAAAGGTCCGAGCGATGGATACTTAGATGGATTGACTCAGACGGCGATGGTTGCCGCCAGTAAAAAGGGGGATGAGGTTCAACAATGAGTAACCACAGTGACCGCTTAAAGGTGTACCGCAAACGCTTGGACGCGAGCACGTTTCCGCACTGGATGAGTCACGGACTAGCCGACCCCGCAAACCCCGGCGTCATGCAAAGTCCACCCTCTTGTTGCGAATATCTTTGGCTCGAATCGTGGGCACCTAAGTTTTGCCCAAAGTGCGGCGCTAGCTTGGGTGAGTGGTCTGAATGGAAGCGGAAGGTACAGAATTGGGAACGAAGCGAGCGCAGGGCCGAGGCCAAGCATGAAGACCACAGCGCCTAAGCTCCAGCCGCCCGCCGCCGTAGATCGCGACCTGCGCGCCGTTGCGCGTGAACTCCAACGTACCGATTGGAGGCTCCATCTTGCCGCAATCGCGCTAGAGCTAGGCGCAATTTCTGACGATGCGTTCGCGATGGTCAGATTCACGGCGCGCGTGGGCGAACTCGACCGGCTCGATACGGCAGCCGGTCAGCGCGCGTGGCTCATACTCGCGCCTTGGCTGCCCGCCGATGTTATCAACTAGAGGTGAGATTCAATGGACAAGAAGTTAAACGAAAACGAAAAGAACGAAAAGGAAGTGATGCGCCGCATCGAGCGCGAGCAACCGAGCGCGCGGCTCGCACACTTGAGCGCGGTCCATTTGAAAGCGCGATGGCGATGGACCGGCGACAAATGGATGGGGTTCAACGCGCTTAGCGGGCGATTCAGCGAGGCATCGGGGTTCACAGTCGGCGCGATGCTCGGCGCGTTCGTCGCCACAACCGCGAGGGCGGCGCTGGGCGGCAGTTCCGATGAAATGGATGCCGCCTTGAAACAGCCCGATTGGCCCGCCATCGAACAGGCGGTGCGCGTGCTGTTGTCGGCGGACTCGCGATTCTTGACCGCGCCGATCGAAGCGCCGGTGCAAGTACAGCCGCAGGGCCAGCGCCGGGGCTTGCAGCGCGTTCCCAGCGCGCCAGCGGGCGCACGGCGCGGTACGTCGAGCGTGGCAGTTCGATGATGAGTGTTGAGGTTGCCCGCCGCGCGAGTTGATGGCGCGCGGACGGGCGAGGCCGTGAAACCGATCAAGTAACAGGTGAGGAAGTTGACGATGACGGATGTTGAATCATGCAGACTCGAAACACAACCACCGGGATGCTCGCGAGCGCGATCATCGCCATCGCGCTGCGCACCGCCATCGCATCCGCCGCCGCTGTTGTCACTGCGGCGCGAGATTGAACGCCGCGATCACCGGAGCGCGACTGGCCGCGAAACAGTACAGCGCGCATCCTCTGCCGCACTGCGCGCCGGTCGGGTTCTACGGCCTGCGCCGCGCCGGCCTGGTGAAAGGGCGCTTCAAAAGGTCGGTCGCGGATGCGCTCAGCGAATACTCGTGGGTGTGTTTCGATGAGCGCGGCAGGGAATGCACGGCCTTGGAGTTGCTAGGTCACTCAACAACTAGATGAGAGGTTCACACCAATGGGATTCGCAGAATTTCCCGACAAGGAAAAGAAAGTCTTTGCGAGCGTCGCTGAAATGAAGGACTCGCTGCACCCGGCGGCGCGTCGTTCGTTAGTCGCGCCGACAACGATGGCACGGCTGGTCGAGGTGCTTGGGCACTCCGACACGGCGATGAAGCGGTTGACCCCGGTTCTCGAAACGGTCGCGAAAGAATCGGCGCAATGGGAAGCGAAGCGGGCCGACCACAGCGCGAGCGGCCACGCGGCGGGGGACGATGCGATTGTGCAACGGGGTTCGAAGCAGGAAGCGCCGATTTATCAGACCGTCGGCGATGGCGAATCCGTCGCGATTGAACAGCCCGAGAATTTCACCCGCGATGCGCTGCGCTCGCGGGCGATGGTCTTTAGTCGCGACCCCGGAGTGTCCGCGCAAATCGCGGCGGATTCGCGGCTGCGGTTCACTTCGATGCCCGCCACGCGGTTGGTCGCAGCAACGCGCGAGGCGTTTGTCAAAGGCGACCTCGCAACTGCCGCACTGCTTGAAGAAACAATCGAGGCGCGCGACGGCGGGCCGCTCGCGTTGTCGCGCAGTCAGCGCGCGTCGGCTGCCGAGTATGCGGTTGACTTCGGCGAGAGCGAAGCGTCGATCATTTTCGCGAAGTTGGAAATCAACGCGATCAAAGCGCGTCTGTTGATCGGATTGATTCCGGCGCGCGAAGTCAGCCGCACGCGAATCGCGCTCGGTCTGCGCAGCGACCGCCTCGCCGCGATGGAAAAGGCGCAGGCGGCGAAAGTGGCGGCGGCGAAGTAGCCGATGGCGATTCTCGGCGACTCGGCGACCTTAGCGCCCGACGTGCTGGTGCCATCGCAGTGGCGTGACTTGCACCGCAATCACGAAGCGCCGCCGTTGCAACGGCTGCAATTCGCGGTGCTTGAGGACGGTTTGCGGTGCGCCGGCGTGATCGGGCGGCGCACCTATCCGCCGCGCAAGCGCGTCACCCCCACGTCCACCGCGTCCGCCCGCGACCGGCTGCGCAAGGTCGGCATTCGGCAACGCGAGGCAATCGCATGGATGCTCGCCGACGATTCGGCGTGCGGGCCTTTCAGCTTCATCGCGTTATGCGATGCGTTGGGGATCGACGCGGCGCGGCTCCGCGCTCTAGTCGATCATCACGACGGCGATCACCCGCACGACCACCACAGCGATCATCACGAACATCACGGAGACACCGGCACCAAAGCTCTCGAAATCCTCAAAATCACGCAGTAGTTACGCAGTATAGGCGTGCCAACGCCAGCCGCGCGCTTAAATACGCCTCTCTCCCAAGGACTTCCCGCGCGAAGTCCGCATTCACCCCGCGACTTTTAATCACAGGGTCCCGGGTTCAAGTCCCGGCCGGCTCACCAATAATTCGACACGGAGAGGGGGGTTTCTGATTACACCTCGGTTCTTTGAACACGCGACCAAGCAATCTAGTGACTGTATAGTGACTAGAGTTCATCGACCACCTGAAGCGAGTGCGTCGCAGCGGTCGGTTTGAAAAAGGGGGGTCTCCGAAGAAGTTAACGGCATTCGGGGTAAGGAGACGAACCGAATGGCGACCGGACGCAGTAATCAGTTGACGGGGCACATTGGCGAGCACTTGGTCGCGGCCGAACTCGGGCGAATGGGATTGTTCGCCACGCCCTTCGCAGGCAACGTGCCCGACTACTAAGCCGCCGTCGCTGCTTTAGCTGCGCACACACTTCGAGCGCGGCGGACGTGGCGCACCGAATCGTGGCCGGCCGAATTATTTTGAGCCTGGGCGGGCGTCAGCGGGTTTCTCGTCGAGCGCAAATCTCAAGGCCGCGAGTCCGTTCGCGCTCGATGACAATTTCGCAGTGCAGCGGGCACAGTTCGATCTGGCGAACGTGGCGGCCAGCGGTATCGACCTTTTCCGCGATCAGAGTCGCGGGTTTTGGGCACCCGCGAGCTTTGCACGGCGAAACGTAGCCGCATCGATGAATGCGAACTGCTGTCGGCGCGGGATCAAAATCGGGCTGCAACATACGAGCGGGGCGCGGGTGTCTTAATGTCAATTCCTATTTTTTCTTGAGGGGATCTTTAATCAAATCGCGCCGATGTTCGTCCTGTTCGTTTTTAATGGCCTTTTGAGCCAGCTTGTTTCGCTCAGCGAACGGAAGAGCCAAACAGTCATGGCAGACTCCGCTTTTAGCGAGGGCTTCGTCAGGGTTGATGCCGAGTTGCCTTTTGAGCATCTCTCGCGCTTCGGGGCTGAGCGGAAACTGCTCAACCTTGGCGTCAATCGATGCCTTGCCGCATAGAACGCATTTCATAGAGATTCTCTTGACCGGAAGCGTCGATCAGTTTTCTAAGCGACCATAGACGATCCGTCACGCGAACGGCCATGAACCAGCGGGTTCTTGCCGTTACCATGCTGAGCGTAATCCCGGCGTCGATGGACGCTCGCGCGGCAATTTGATAGATGGGGGGCGCTGGCTGGTGTTTTTCCCCCCTTTGCCAGTCGGCATCGGGCTGGCGTCTGGTGGCGCTGGCCCGTTCTTTTTTCAAACGTTCAGAATCGTTCCCCTCGTAACGTATTGCCGATGGCGCTAACCGCGCACAAGTAATAAATAGAAATCGTCGGCCCCCGACAAGCCGAAGGCACGCATGGAAAATATGCCCTCATGGTGAAGCCAACGCGTGCCTCGTTTCTTCGCCCCACATTCTCCTAGCTGCGGTCGCGATATTCCCGAAACCACGCCCAGGCTCGCGCGTCGGCTTGCATGAGCGCCTTGCAACATTTGTCGCACAGAAACACGCCGATCTTGTTCATCCGAAATCGGAAAAGATCGTCTATCCAGCGGTGCTTGCCGACATTCCCGCAGCGTTCACACTTTCTGGACCGTACCATTTAAACAGTCCACAAACGCGAGCGCGGCGGCGTGGTGTAGGCTCATTCTATTTCCCCGTGAGCCGGGGATCGTCAGCCGCGATACATTGTGAAGCGAGCCAGCTT
>CABDYU010000179.1_pt1 | contig 10324 bp, 11 predicted proteins | sample 3132011 | NCBI WGS metagenome assembly CABDYU01 (sample SAMEA5534338, study PRJEB31848) | metagenome | biome: tundra; feature: field; material: soil | place: USA | collected 2013-05 | depth 0.45 m | reverse complement strand
GACCCACAACGACGCTTGCTCACTCTGTCGGGTTCCCATTGCCATGCGCGACAGTTTAGTACAGCCAATCCATTCTGGCGATCCATCGAATCGTCACCGACTTTCACCACGGGCTGCTAAGGGAAACGCCTTGGCATGTCCGAGATGTTGGATGATGTGTGTCGCCAGCGACGATCCGCGCCTCAAGGGAAAGTAGGTGACGGCATGTCACGACCCAAGATAGAAATAGTCGGTGCGGTTCGCCTGACGGATGAAGACGGTTTGTGGTTTTCTATATCGCTTGGCAAACCACCTAAGACTTTTTGGTTGAAGGCCTTGGACGTGAGTGAATGGCCCGGCGTAGGGAAATATCCAGAGTCTCCAAAGATAGAATCGTTCCAGCATATAGCCGGTCCGGAGCGCCTTGGCGTCTTCAATGCAGCAAAGGAGCAATGCAAGCGCGACCGGGAAGCTTGGACTCGGTCCGTATATTCCGATCCTAAGTACAAACAGGCCGAGCGAGAATTTCTTGATCGGCAAATGCGGGAACCGCAATCGCTCGTCGAAGGAGACTTCTATTGGGCATACCGGGGAAATGTAGTTAACGTTGATCCGAAGGAGCCTCAAGACGCCCGCAACAAGGATAGAGAGGCTTTGCTGATAAAGCACCATGTTCTACAAAAAGATAGGCACTATGAGAAGGTCCGCCGCGAGGTACAGGCGCTCGAAAATATGGAAAAGTTGGAGGGTGTGTCTCGCGAGCCGATTCCGGGAAGCGTCCGTCTTTTCGTCTGGCAACGCGACCGGGGCCAATGCGTCAAATGCGGTTCGCGTGAGCGGTTGGAGTTCGACCACATAATCCCGATTGCGACAGGTGGAAGTAATACAGAACGCAACGTTCAACTTTTGTGCGAGGCGTGCAATCGATCAAAGGGTGCTACCATATGAATCTTCGCCACGCCGCCGCGCTCGCGCTTGTGGGCTGGTGTCTGATGCTTCCCCTTGTAAACGGCGACGCCTCTCCCGCGACACAACTACCCTTGTCTGAGTGGACTCAAGAAGGCAGCTTCGATCACGCGGAAGATTGTAAGCGCGCCCTTGCGGAACGGCTACAGACTGCGAAGCAACGCATTGCAAAAGTTAAGCAGCATATGGACGCGCTACCCCATTCTGATCGCCCGCTGAGCGAAGCAGCGCCAGACGTGTATCGCGAGGACCTTCAGGTAACCGCTTACGCTTTGAACGCGTACTCTGGGCAGTGCATCGCGAGCGACGATCCGCGCCTCAAGGAGAGCAAGTGATGACCAAATGTAAACGATGCGGGATGGCTGGCCAGCGCGTTCCGATCACAGACAACTTTGGCGACCTAGGGAGCCGGAAAATTGAGGTGTGTCTGTGCGAAGAGTGTGAACGTTTGCGCTGCGCTGGCGACGCTGAGTTTATGCGTTGGCTTGCCGATCATCTGAGGACACTCGCGCCCGGCGACGCGTTCGTTATCACCGGCGCCTCGAAGCCGAAGCCGTAGCGCGCTCGCTACTTCCGCTTCCTTTTCTTTGCCCGCCGCTTCATCTCTGCCGAGCGCTCCTCCTTCGATAACGCATCCCAGTCGGCGCGTGACGCACTAGGTTGGCTACATTTACGAAGGAAGCGGGAACGTGAACGCGTACCACGCCTGCTATTTTGCCAGCTCCCTCGCCCCGAAGGCGATTTTGTTGATGTTGGCAGTCGCCTAGGGGAAAAGGATAATGTGTGCAAGAAACGAGCATAGTGCGCCTTTCTTTCAGGTCAAGAATGGGCGTCTATGGAGAGATGTGAAATTTAGCTTCACATACGACGGCGAGCTTTTATCCGCCAGCGATAAGCACAGCCGTGTCCAAAATAAGAACAAGATTCGTTTCGATTTGGCGGCCCAACTTTGGCCGATCTACTGCGCAGCGGATTTCTCACGCTTTCAACTAGACCATGAGACAATCTTTGGAGCGGGTCGTGATCATAGGGGGATAGGATTCGCTCCACTACTCACTCGAAAAATGAATGCCGCGTGTGCGCTTAGCATTAAATTCATGCGAAACGGGCGACTAGGCGAGATAGTCCATGGTGGCGACATGGACAACCGGCTAAAAACTCTATTCGATGCGTTGCGCCTCCCAGAAAACGACAGCGAGGTTTTGCCAGAATTAGCGCCCGAACTATTTACAAAGAAAGATCCTGCAGTTTGTATTTGTCTTCTGGAGGATGATTCTCTGATTACCGATTTGTCAGTAACCACGGTCACAATAATGACGCCGCTTCCGAAGAATCATGTCAGGCTAGTAATTGACGTGGAGTTTCGTCCCTTTGATTTCCTTTAGGAAAACGCTATGACCGAAATTCTTATCCTTGTTGCGATAACCGGCTTCATTGTGATTGCTTTCTATCTTCACGCCATCAGGAAGTTTCTGCGCGACGAATTTTCACACGACGCAATGCGCAAACCGCTCAGTTTTAGACGGGTCATTCTGGATGCCTTGAAGAAATGAGTAACTGGACTTTCTATTTCACAGCGCTACCGTTAGGCGTTGCAGTAGTGATAATCGCTTTCGCTGTAATGAGGGCGATCACCCACGACCAAGCGGACATTTTTGCGGTCACATGCACCGTTGCGATGGGCGTTGGATATACGCTTGGACGCTTGGAGAATAACAAATGAAGATTGTGAGTGACCGCGACGTGAGCAAGGTGGCGCGCTTCATGATGGACAACGTGAAGCCTCAACACTGGCTTCGCGTTGCGCGCGCGCTCGTGACTATCGGAGAAATGTTCTGGACTGAGAGGGCTTTCGACGAACCTGTGGACGCGCCGCGCTCATTTTGGCTTGACGAAGAGAAGTCTATGACTACTTATCTGGATTCCTCTGGGCCAGCACACGCAGACGCCAATGAACGGTAACTTCACCAAGTTGAGCGCGCGGCGTAAACACGCCCGTTGACGGATGCCCTGAGCAAGTAGGCTCATGCGGTAGTGGCTGGTCTTTGTGGCGAACTACTTCGTACTTGCAGCCCGGACTACAACAGCCGTAAATGCCATCGTCTTTGACGCGATCATCTGGATTGTAGATTTCCGAGAAAGCCGGACAATCTTTGACCGCGACGAAGTACTCCGCGATATCGCTTTTCTGATAATACGCCACAGTAAGTCAGGGCGTGCGCGCAGCAGATTTGATCGCTTTCTCCAAGATTCGATCAAATTCTCTCAAGTCAGCTTCGCTGAGTTGATCGAGGTTCTTTTTTAAGCGCTCGTCGTCGGCGCGCTGCTTTTCGCTTGGGACGTATTTTTTGTGGGCCGCGCGGGCCGTACGCTTTGTGGAAGCCACCGCGATACTTTAGCGCTTCCACGTTCGCGCGGCTAGTTACTGCACGTCGTAATCAATTCGGCAAATGCGTTCGGGTTTTTTCGATTGTTGTAGCGCCACGCAAATTCATTCACGTACAGCGGCAGATAGTCTTTGCTGACTTTGTGGTACGACTATCTCGCGAAGTATCCGCGCACCGCGCGACCGGGCCGCCGAATTTTAGGGCACCGGGCCTGCGTCGCGGACTCGCCTTGTGGATAATGCCTTCGCCTTGTGGACAGACGTGCGACGCGCCCCTAGCGCATTCGCGACGAGTGGTTAGATTTAATAGATCGCTTTAACGAGAAATGCCCAGCGCGGCAAACGCTGAGCATTCCAATAACAAGGGGCCGGGCAAGCCTTAAAGACCGCATAGGAGCGGCCGAGATGAAAAAGAATAGCACACATCACAACCGCGCGCTACAAGCCCCCCTTTCGGGAATCGGCCAAGCTGATCTAGACGCGATCAACATTCTGCATCGTCATCGCGGATTCATCACGATCGAGCAACTGCCCGAGGGTGGAGGGTGCAAGCGAATGTTCAAAGGCTTACCGGCCAGCCTGATCTCCGACCCGCTCTCGGCGCCACTTCCTGAACTTTACCTTCCCGTCAACGGGCTGAGAACCCCGTGGCGCAACGGCAGCAACGTCAGCTATTTGAATGCCGTCTGGGCCGACGTGGATATTTATAAGGTCCCCGGCGCCAAGACCGAGATTGAGATCGGCCGCTTCATGGATCTCGCCGACGATGGGAAGGTTCCGTCGCCCAGCGTCGTCGTTCGGTCTGGGCGCGGGGCGTGGTTCATGTATCTGCTCCGCGAGGACCAATCGGATCGGAGTGTGCCCAAGACTTTCGCGGCGCTGGAATTATGGGGGCGCCTACAGGATCGCTTCGCCAACCTTCTGACCGAGAACGGATTCATTCCCGACCGTCAGGCGCGCGATGTGTCCCACCTGATTCGGGTCCCCGGCTCCTTGAATAGCAAGGCGGGCCAGCCCGTCGCATACACGGTCAGCCACGGCGCCGGTGGCAAGGTGATCGCGTACACGATGGACGAGCTTGCGCGCGAGATGCGCCTGCCCGCTGCACCCGCGCCCACCGTCTCACGCTGGCATGGCTTCACGGCCGCGCCAGCATCAGCGCAACCCTCACGGCCGAGCACGGGCGTCAAGGTGCCGAAGCGCAGAGCGGGCCAGTTGGCGCTCATTGCGCTCCGCGAGCGCAGGTTCTGGCTGGTTGTCGGGATGCGCGGCGGCGCGATCAAAGAGGGCAGTCGCAACGCCCTTGCCCTTTGCCTCAGCTCGATCTTGAACGGCGACCCCGACAGGATCGTGAAGGTCTGGAGGTTTGGAAAGCTAACCTGCCGACCAGCACTGACGGACGGCAAAATTATATCGCTGCTCAAGATCCCGTATATTCTGACCGACGCGGACATCTGGGGGCGCCTTGACCTCACGAACGCTGAAGGCGTGCGCCTCGACATCGATCACGACCGCAACCCCCTCGCGCCACGGCAAAATAAGGGACAAGCGACCGCCCGGCTTCGGCGCCGACACGACATCGTTCGGGCCGCGCTGGCGTGCTACCTGACCAACGGCAGTAAACCGGCCCCGGCAGCCCAGATCGTATTTGCAATTCGGCAGGCTGGCCTCAAGTACTCCCGGCGAACCCTGCTACGGGACCTGACGGAGATGCGGCGGTCAGGGAGCCTCGCACTCTGAATACAGGGGGGGAGGGGATAGGATACATATGCATTACAGATCTGCCCCCACTTGAGGGTGAGGGTAGAGGGTGTCGGGATCGTGGGGGCCATGATCGAGCCCATGATGCTGGTGATCGTCGGTCGGTCAGACCAAGCCGCACCATTTCACGGCGGGGACGTTGCAAGGGGTTTACATGAGGTTTGCATGAGGACGGCAACCGGATGCGCGAACCGGCTACCCTCGTAGAATTGTAGGCCGCTCGCACGCCGAGCCACGCCGGGCGGTTCATCGGCGAGATGCTGGCGGGAACACCATCGGGCGCGCGCGAGGGCTTAGAATCGCTCATCGCGCCAAAGCAGCGCGCGCGCGGCGCCGCTATACTGGCCGCATGGAGCCAGAGCGTTTCAGGAAGTACCTCCCCGCTGAAAAACGGTATGTCGGTTGGATGTCCAACCGTCGAATGACACGCAAGGCGTTTGCGGCCGCGTCCGGCGTTCCGGTGGTTACTTTGAAACAGATCGAGCTTCACAACGTCACCCCCCGCCCCGCGACTCTCGCAAAAATCGAGGCGTTGCAAAAACTCATCGGTGCGGATCGTCAGCAGGAAATTTTAGACGGCCGCGCCACGCGCGCAGCCGAAAAAGCGGCCGCCAAACTAGCGGCTAAGGCCGAAGCGGCGCTCGACGCGATGCTGGATCGTGCGATGCGCGCCGCGCGAAAGCCGCTGAAGAAATCCGCGCGGCAAGGCGGGCTTTTCTAGGCGCGACGTATAGGAAAGTGTCCATCAAGTGTCCACGCCCTGTTGTTACCACGTAGTACCAGCCGGTACGAAGCCGGGGCGGATTGTTGAAAACGCTAAGGTTTCTCCATCCCGACTAGGACCAGCTAGGACAGGTTGTCACCAATTTTAGCTAGGCGATCTTGCGCCGCGAAGATTCTCCAACGGCGAAAAGCTATTGCGAAGCAGGCTCAGTCGTGGCGATATTGGCGCCTAATGTTAATCGTTGTGGCTAATAGTTCGGTGGCGAGTTATCCGCTCGGCGGTGGCGTCTGGTCCTGGATGCTGCAGTACCCGCTTGGATTGCGCGCGCTGGGTAATGTTTTCTGGATCGAGTTGATGAAGTCATGCGGCGATCCAGCGCGGGATGGGGCGATGGCCAATGACTTCTTCGCCCGTATCGCACCTTACGGTCTCGCGCCGCAATCCGCGGTTCTGGTGTTCGAGGATCTTGATGTGCAGGACATCGATCGCGCGCAGGTTTATGGCCGGCCGTTTCAAACCATCCTCGATATAGCGGATGGTGCGGACTTGTTATGGAACATCGCCTGCGCAATCCGGCAGCCGCTGCTCGCGAAGTTCGCCCGTCGTGTGCTGATCGATGTCGATCCCGGGCATCTGCAGATTGTGGCGACCCAGTTCGAGATGGGAGTTAACGATCATCATGTTCATTTGAGCGTCGGCGCCAAGCTCTCCGATCCCGATTGCGAGGCGCCGACGCTGGGTCTGAGGTGGCGTCCGTTTTTGCCGTTCGTGTACCTTCCAATGTGGGAAGCGGCGCCCGACCCGGGCCCCGAGGCGCCGTTCTCTTCGATCACGCAATGGACGTGGGAAGAGCTGTCGTACCATGGGCGAGTGCTAAGCCTGTCCAAACGCGAGGCCTACCTGCGCTATGTAGATCTTCCGGCGCACACCGGACGCGCGTTCGAGCTCGCTGCATTCATCGGCGACAAAGATCCGTCGCACGATCGCGAGGCTCTTCGCAGCGGCGGGTGGCGCGTCGTCGATCCACACAAGGTCGCTAACACCCCGGAGGCCTATCGCGGCTATCTGCGCGCCTCGCGCGCCGAGATTTCGTGTCCCAAGCCGATCTTCCGCGAATTGAACACCGGATGGTTTAGCGATCGCAGCGTCTCCTACCTGGCGCTGGGCCGCCCGGTAGTCGCCGAAGATGCCGGGTTTGGCGATGCGGTGCCGACGGGGCGCGGCGTTCTGAAGTTCCGCGACAGCGACGAAGCCCAAGCCGCGGTAGCCGAGATCGACCGGGACTACCGTCTTCACAGCCGCTGGGCTCGCGCGCTCGCCTGCGATCTCTTCAAGTCCGACCGCCAGCTCAAGGCGATGCTCGTCGCCTGCTAAAGCTGGGTCGCGAAATCTAGTCGCCTACGGCTTGGCGGTGCGATGATGTTCTGCGGCGTGCGCGCCGAACTGGACGGGAGCGCTCTCTGAACCCTGCACCACCACGACGTCGGCGACGAGGTCGCGATCTCGATCGACGTCGAAGCGATCAAGAAGTAGCGATTGGTCGCAGCTGGTCTGATTGGTTTGCGTTTAACTCTGCGCCGCGATACCGCTGAACTGAGCTAACATCTCTATCGTCGGGGAGGTCTGCCATGAGTATGTCGCGGCGTTTTGCAGCGGAGTTGATCGGCACCTTCTGGCTGGTTTTCGGAGGATGCGGCACCGCCGTAATCTCCGCCGGCTTTCCCAAGGTCGGCGTTGGCCTGCTCGGCGTGGCGCTGGCGTTCGGCCTGACTCTCCTGACGATGGCGTTCACCATCGGATCCATCTCTGGATGCCACATTAATCCCGCCGTCACGATCGGATTGTGGGCGGGCAAGCGATTCCCGGCCGCCGAGGTCCTGCCGTACATCATCGCGCAGGTGATTGGCGGAATCCTCGCCGCGAGCGTGTTGTACGTAATCGCGAGCGGCGCAGCCGGATTCGACGTGAGCAATGGGTTCGCTGCTAACGGCTACGGTGCGCATTCGCCGGGCGGCTACAGTCTGGGCTCCGCATTCGTCGCTGAAGTCGTGCTGACCTTTATGTTTCTGATCGTTATACTGGGCTCGACTGACAAGCGCGCACCTGCGGGCTTCGCGCCAATTCCGATCGGTCTCGTGCTGACGCTGATTCACCTGATCAGCATTCCGATAACTAACACCTCGGTTAATCCCGCGCGCAGCACCGGCCCCGCGCTGTTCGTCGGCGGATGGGCACTCTCGCAACTATGGCTGTTCTGGGTCGCGCCAATTGCCGGCGCCGCAATCGGAGGCTTCTTCTACAACTGGCTCGGCGTTGAGGAAGTCACCAACGAGCAGCTAGCTCGCGAGACCTAGCCGCCTACGGCTTGGCGGTTCGATGACGCTCTGCGGCGTGTGCACCGAACTGGACGGGAGCGCTGTCTGATCCCTGCACCACCACGACGCATCGCTTGGGGTCGGTGAGATCCTCTGCCGAGAGTCCGAGCTTGTCCGCCAGGTTGGTCGCGATGACGACGAGGCCGCCGGGCGTCTGACGCGCGAGTTGAGCCGCCGTCGGCGCACTCAGCACGTCGGTATGCAACCGGCGTCCAAGCGCGCGGCCGGCGTCGCGAATCAGATCGAGCAGTTCAGCATCCTCCGCGGTCCCATCCTCGGGCACCAGCACTGCGTGCAAGCCGGACTTCTTGCGGATCGCCACTCGCAAGGCCAGGTCGAGCGCCGCGCGCCCGTGGATCCCCCGATCCACTACCGCAAATACCCGGTCCAGCGGCCGCTCGCCGCCGTGAATCACGACCGCCACGTGAACCGGCAACTCGCGGGCCTTGTCCAGAATTTCGCGGACCACACCGCCCATGAAGTCGGAACCGAAGACCGCGCGATGCGATCCCAGCAGCAGCCATCCGATTTGCGGCTCTTTGGCGAACGCCAGGATGTCCGCCGCGGGATTGGTGGTCCAGACTGCCTGCGGCGTGATGATGCTGCCGCGCTCGAGCGCCAGGTCCAACGCCGCCGCCAGCGCGGGAGAGCGGGGCGGCACGCGCTGGTCGGCCTCGCGCAGTCCCGATCGCACGCCGCCCGGCGGAGTTTTCACCAGGGCGAGCACGCGCGGCGGCGGGGCGTCGGGCGGTGTCGCCGCCAGTGCGAGTTCGACCAGAACGGCCACGCCTTCAGGGTTCGAGACCGGCACCAGGATGGCGCTGTGGTCGGTTTTGGCCATCATCGGGCGCGCGGGCGGCTGCGCTGGCCGCGGGGCGGCATGCGGCGGGGGATGCGGCGCGAGAATCGGAGCTTGCGGCGCGACCATCGGCTCGGGCGAAAACGTGCCGAGCTCCGGAAACGGCTGCACCTCCGGAATTTCATGGCGCGTGATCAGATGCAGAATTGGCGTGGTCGCAAAGGTGGTGATCAGGGCCATGATAACCAGCATCGCGAACAGGGTCGGCGAGATGACGTTCATCTCCAGCCCGATATTCAGCACGATCAGTTCCATCAGGCCGCGCGTGTTCATCAGCACGCCGAGCGCCGACGAGTCGCGCCAGTTAAGTCCTGTGATTCGCGCCGCGACGACGCTGCCGCCAAACTTGCCCGCCGACGCTACGGCCACGATCAGCGCGCACATCATCCATTGCTCGTATCCACTGACCAGCCCGATCTGCGTGCGCAGTCCCGTGTATGCGAAAAATGCCGGCAGCAACAGCACGATCACGATGTCTTCGAGGCGGTCGGTCAGCTCCCGCGCCATCCCGCTGTCGTGCGGAATCACGGCCCCAAGCGCGAACGCGCCGAACACGGCGTGGATACCGATCAATTCGGTGGCTGACGCGGAGACCAACAGCGCGACGAATATCGCCGCCATCACGCCCTGCGTCAGCCGGCCGCGATTTCCATACACCAGCGACAGGCGGACCATCGCGGGCCGCACCACAACGATCATCAGCGCAATAAACCCGAGCGCCATCGCGATTGTCGCCACTGCGCCTGCCGCCTGTGCTCGCGCCACGCTGACCACGAAGGCGAGCATGCACCACGCCGTCACGTCGTCCACGGCGGCGCAAGTCAGCGCGATCGCACCCATGCGGGTTTTGTGAATCCTGCGATCGGTCAATATTCTCGCCAGCACCGGAAACGCCGTCACCGACATCGAGACGCCCAGAAAAAGCGAGAAGCAGGTGAACGGCACGTCGCCGGTCGACAGCTTTGGATATAGGTAGAGCGCAATCGCCGCGCCGAGCAGGAATGGCGCCACGATGCTGGCGTGGGAGATCGCAACTGTTGTATGGCCGCGTTTGCGAAGCAGCGCGGGATCGAGCTCGAGCCCGACCAGGAACATGTAAAGGATGACGCCGACCTGCGCGATTATATTGAGAGCCGGCCCCACCGTAGCCGGGAAAAGATATCCTTCCGCGCCCGGCGCGAGGCGCCCGAGCAGCGAAGGACCGAGCACGATCCCCGCGAGAATTTCGCCGATCACCTGTGGCTGACCAACGCTGCGGAAGATCGAACCCATCG
>CABDYU010000177.1_pt1 | contig 10602 bp, 11 predicted proteins | sample 3132011 | NCBI WGS metagenome assembly CABDYU01 (sample SAMEA5534338, study PRJEB31848) | metagenome | biome: tundra; feature: field; material: soil | place: USA | collected 2013-05 | depth 0.45 m | reverse complement strand
AGACCGCGCTCGGCGAACAACTCTTCGACATCGCGGAGCGACAGCGAGTACCGAAGATACCAGCGCACGGCACAAAGAATCAGCTCCGGCGCCGTCTGCCGCCACTTGAAGATTGCCGGTCGAGTTGCGTTCTTCACGATCTCTTCAGACTACCAGCCACCCCCGCCAAAGTTGCAACACATCCCATGGCACCCACTCATCGCGGCTGTGCGCTGGTTTCCGTCACCGATCACCACCACCGGCAACTCCTCAGCGCCGACCACTTACACCACGGGCTGCTAACTTCTCTGAGGGGCATTCGCCGCTGCCTCCACAGACTATTCCAAGCTTCTGAGAGGAGTCTCATGGAATGAATCTGGTGTCAGAGATGCGTGGTTGTTTTCACCTGAGCGAGTACCGGGAGCAATGGTCAAGAGCCCAAGAGCTCAGGGTGAGGCCTTCGCTGCTTTGATAAAAAGAGAGCTCACAGCCGATTGGCGCAGTTCAGACGGGTTGAAGATTGATGCAATTGAGCTGCATTGACTAGTGTTTCGCGCACACGATGGCATGTTGGCTCGCTGCATCAGAGAACTTGATCTTTTGCCGAGGCCCTCTGGATTCGAACTTGGGGAATACACATGGCGGTTTGAACGGGACAGGAAACTACACCGGCGGTTCTCGCTGGCCTGCCCCCCGATGCCCGTCAGATCATAAGTAGAGTCGGTCGTTGTTTTGACGTGCCCCGCGACCAGCGAAGTCCGCTCACTGGCCGTGCAATGCGGAAGCGATCGCGTCGTACGCGGCGTAAATTTCCGATTCCTTGTTGGGGTCCCAGAAGCCGTCGTTAGCGTTGGTCTTCACAATCACGACGTTCTCGAGTGGATTCACATATATGAACTGAAAGAATACTCCTTCGGCCGAGTATGCATGAGCATCACCTCCCGGAAACGTCCACCACTGGAATTGATAGCCGAGCGGACTGCCAGGTATGAGCTTACCGGGCTGCACCTGCGGCGAGCCTGGCGTCGTGGCTTCATCGACCCATTTCGCCGGCACGATCTGATTTCCGTTCGACTTACCGTGGTTCAGAAAGAGCAGTCCGAAACGCTCGTAGTCGCGCAGCGTGGCCTGTATGCAGCAGAAGGTCGCTTCCGTTCCAGTGCCGTCGGTGAGCCACGACGCATTGTGCTCCATTCCAAGTGGCTGCCATATTTTTCGCGACAGATAGTCGGCGGGATGCTCGCCTGTAGCGCGGCTCACAAGCCATCCGAGCACCTGGGTGTCGATGCTCCGATAGTAGAAGCGGCTGCCGGGCTCTTCCTCGCGTAGGAGCGATCGCGCGTAATCCTCGAGCGACAGTGCATTCTGCTCCATCGTTCGCCGCCACATGTCAGAGAGATCGTCGCGGCCGCCATAATCTTCGGAGAATTTAACGCCCGACGACATTTGCAGGATATTTCTGATCGACACGCCGTCGTAGCCTGACCCGTGTAGCTCCGGGAGGTAGTCGGTGACGGGACGATCGACGTTCGCGACCTTGCCGTCCGCGATCGCGAGGCCAACCAGAGTCGAAGTGAATGACTTGGCGACTGACATCGAAGTGAACAGGGACTTGTCGTCGGCGCCGAGATAGTACTTCTCAAAGACGATTTGCCCGTTTTTGATCACCAGCAGTCCGGTGGTGTTGGTACGTTCCATGATGTCGCTGAGCTTTCGCGTTCGGCCCTCGAATTCGTAGGTGACGTCGAGCGCGTGCTCGGCGCGCGGGATCTGGGTCACCGGCCCTCTTCGGTTGATCGCCCGATTTGGAAAGACGTTTTCCATGTGACGAAACGCGCCGATCCGAAAATCGCGATCGGTCGCGACGCTTTGCAAGAAACCAATATGGGAACCGACTTGTTGCGCTCTCGCCGGCGCGGAGCAGGTCGCCAACATCAAGGCACCGACCAGGACGCAGGTTCGAATTCTCATTCTCTTGTTCCTAAAAACGCTGTCGATTGTCCCGACCGAGCCGCAAGACCGGCAGCTGTGCCTGCTGAAAACTCTGATAAGGGTCTAACCTTTATACTTATATTTTTTGCGGGTTTCGGAATTGATGGAAGCCACAATTTATTTCCCCTTCTTCTTGCGCTCTGCCCAGCGCTTCTTCATGGCTTCTGACAAACGCCTTCTGCCCTCAGGCGTAATTCCGCCACGCCGCCGACCCGACGCTTTTGCGCTGCCTGCACGCTTCTTAGTAACAGGCGATGACGACGCTACTCCGAGCAGAGCTTCGATAGCCCGGACGATCCGATCCCTTTCTGCTTTCAGCTCTGACAAGATTTGCTGTAGGTCCAAGGTGTGCTCCTTTCGTTTAGCCGGTCGGCTTAAGTGGCCCGATTCGGAAGTGATTCCCGAAATAGTTGGCTCGATCGATAATGCCAGTGGCGGTCCAAGTTCACAACCCAGTCTTCATGAAAGCCCTACCATCTATTGTTGAATACAGGTATGCGGATCCCGGCTTTCCCAGCCCGTTGCGGGAAAATGACTCGGATTCGCAGGTGGTCCTAGCAGTATTCCTTGGTTCTTCTTCTCCGTAGCTGGCGCCGGAATAAGAGGAACAATCTCGGTTCACGACTGGACTGTGCGCGGCGACAGAGCAATGTGTCTGTCCACCTGCCGGGGAGGCGGGCGGTCATGCGAAACATATCGGACAAGGAACGCGATAAGCTCTCCGCAGAAATCGCCGGTCTTGAATCATCAGGGAATTTGATGCGGAGAGCAGTTCGCATCAGACTGCGTCATCAACCACACAGTCTAGCATGTTTCCCTACATTATGGAGAAGCGACGAAATCCGTGCGTGCGCGCGCGATTTGCGATCATGGATGGACCCAGGTGAGCGGGCGGCGCGGACATCAGACGCTGACAGTGGTCCCACGATAGTAATGCTGCAAGATTTCTGTGTAAGTCTTGCCGTCATTTGCCATAACTGCCGCCCCGATCTGGCATAGGCCGACACCATGTCCCCAGCCGGCTCCTCTCAAAACAAAGTGGCCGGACTCCTTGTCTATGACGAATGCAGAGCTGTACAGATGCGTGCGCGATAAAGCGCGACGAATTTCAAGTTCTTTGCCGATGATGATGTGGTCGCGTTCCCCGGTGATCTTCAGCCGATATATTCGGCCGGAAGGTCCGCGAGCGAGCGCCTGCACCTCGCGAATCGGACCAAGATCCGTGCCGAGCCTGGATCTGATCAGGTCGGCGAGTTCTTCGGGCGTGTACGCGACCCGCCAGCGATAGAAATCCCGGGTCTTCTGATCGAATCCCGGGAGAACGCGTGAGAGAAGCTCGGAATCGTCCGTATTGCAGTAAGCCAGCGGGCTTGAACGTATCCATGTCTCAGGACTGTAAGAGCAGGACTGCGCCGGACCGTCGTAGATTGATTCAAGATAGGGAATATCTTCATCTTCCCAAGCGGTCGCGTAGCGCTCGGTTATTCCGCCGCAGGACTTGGAAAACCGTGCGTCGCAGATAGTGCCCTTGTAACGGAGAAACTCGCCGGCCGTCGCGCGAACTGCTTCGGCTGCAGCTGGAGAGAACGCTTTCGTGATGCCCTGATACCGCTGGCAGTGGTCGTCGGCACACACATCGAAATCCGGATGCGCTTCGCGGCCGTACCAGCGAAGGATTTCGTGAGAATTGAGACGCTGCCCTTTCCCGGAGCGAGAGGGATTTGCTTTAGGAAAACACAGCCAGCTGCGCGAAATCACCGCGTGGGCTTTCAGCAGTTCGAGCGGACAGAACGCGCTCATCTCGGATGAAATCACGCTCGTGACGTAGTCTTCGAGCGGAACATCATTGATCACCGTCAGCCCGGCTACTCGCTTCATGAGGCGAAAAGTCCCGCGGAATACCTGGCGCTCCTTGCGTTCCCAATGAAATCCGATTCCGATCGTGACGTCGTCCAGCGCAAACGCGCACGATGCCAGGTCCGACGGAGTGAGCGTAACTTCAGAAGTAAATCTGTAGCGCCCGGGGCTGTACGGCTTGCCGGAAGTATCCGTAAAGGTACCCGTCAATGCGACTTCGGCAGCGGATTGTCCTTCGATCAGCCCTACCGATACGTTCAACGCTCACTCTCCAGCTTGCCGGCGACTTCCTGAAACTGATCGTCAGGCAAAGCGACCTCTCGAAAAATTGCGGCGATGGCGTCACCCGTGATTCTTTCGAAATGCTGTGCCAGCGGCACAACAAATATTCCGCACAAATCAATCGATGCCGGACTGACCGTCAGTTCGCCCGTATGAAAGGCCTCTGGCCGGTGTTTTCCTCGCGGAAACAGATATGTGACCCATTCCCCTCTCTCATGAAAGACCGCGATGTTGACCAGCGGTTCTGCCCGATTGCCCGTCGCTTCCGCGAGCAGATCGATGGCACGATCCATTCGATGGATCAAAGCAGATCGATCCCGCCCGCGAAGCAGGAACACATTTCTTGCGTAATTCGGAACCGTGACGCCAGTCAGTCCAGCGGTGTCCTTCTCGATCGGAAACAATCCTCGCGAGCCTGCCTGAAAGTGCATGTGGTCTGGTGCGGATGCTCCGCATTCCGGGCCGTTATAGACGACGAAATATCCAAGGAGGGCTGCAGCAATGTCGAGCATATTTCCGAACTGGTTCGCGATGCGCTGCAAGCCGTGTTCCCGGTGAGCGATCGTCAGGTGATGATCCACGATTGGAAACGGATTGCAGTAGATCGTGAAGGCCTCATCGAACTGCAGACCCTCTTCCTCCGACGGCAGGTTCCCCGCACACAGGAAGCAGGGACGTTTCGCGACCGACTCCCGGTCGACCGACGCCGTTGTGCTACCCATACGATGGGGAATGTGACGGATGAAGATGTCGAACCAATCGATCCGTACCGGCCGTGTCTTCGCGCGCGCAAGGCCTTCAACGCCTGTCGCGAGCAGCGGCCATGCCCGCGCCTGCCGTTTGAACAGTTCTTCTATTTCGTGGATCATCGCCGCATTCGAGCCTGAATCTCGACAGTTCGGAGCCAGTCCTTGTACAGATCGTATCGATTCGCAACCTCGAGAGGCAGCGCGCTATCGCTATTGCCTTCCCAACGGCGGCAAAGATAGACGGACTCATAGATCCGGGCGATCTCGTAGTCACGGCTGATGCGCAACGCTACGGCATAATCCTCGCCATAGCTGACATTGGGAAATCCTGTACGGCGCAGAACCGCCGTATTGAATGCGCGCGGCGCGCCGAGACCATTGACACGGAGTGCATTGTTTCTTCCGTTCTCGCGACTCCACTCGCGATGGTCGATTAGACCGGGCGGAATCTCTTTCAAGGAAAAATCGACCATCGTGTAGGAGCCTATGACCATCGCATACGGTCCTGCTTCAAGTTCTGCAACAATCCGGCGAAGGACGCCGTCATTGATGTACAGGTCGTCAGAATCGAGTTGAATGGCGTATTGTCCGCAGTCCTTGGAGTAGATCGCCTCGTTCCAGCACCCGCCGATTCCGAGGTCCCGGCGTTCGGGAACGATGTGCTTAAAACGCGAATCGCTAATACCGCGCAGGATTTCTGTCGTCCGATCCGTCGAATGGTTATCGACGACGATCACATTGAATTCGAAATCGGCGCTCTGGACGAGGGCGCTTTGAACGGCGTCGAGAATTGTCCGCTCGCGATTCCGAACCGGGATCACGACGCTGGCTTTTACGGGAATTTTTTCAGCGAATGGAACCTCGTCGAACTGCGACTGCAGACACGCGCCGATTCGTTTGAGATGCGCCGTCGCGATGCGCTCCATTTCGATTTGGTAATCGCGATTGCGCGGATCCACATAATCGAATTGCTTTTGACCCGTCGGCCGCGCATCAATCATCGACGCGCTGTACAACGGTTCGGGAATCCGCACGACGGCGTGTTTTTCCGAAATCCTTAACCGCAGATCGTATAGTCCTCCCCATTTCCAGGTGCTGTCGATTCCTGACTGACGCGCAGCCTGAACCGACACTCCGACTACCGGGCCGAAGTCGAAACTGTCGCGGATGCTCCCGCTTTGATAGTCGATACGAGGATGGCCTGCTGCGTCGGCATAGACCCAGCCGCCGCCGGTTTCACGCATGACCTGCGCCATTCGATCGAACATGCGCGGTCCGGGTTCGATGTTTACACGCGGATCACCGAGAAAGAGGACATCGGAATCGGCAGCGTCGAGGAGTTGTTGAATACTTGCGGACGAGTAGTCCTTTGGATAGACGATGTTCACTGAAAGGTAGTTCTATACTATCGGTTGTGGCTTTGAGACGGGCCTACCACCAAGGGTAGTTTCGTTCCGTCAAAAATTATTTCAGCACGAAGCTGGCGTCGCCCGGTTGCGAGCAGGGCACGCGAGTACCGGGTATCCTGACAGTTGTCCATACCGTGAGGGTAGCACGGCAAATACATCGGTATCAGGCTGAAAAGTTCATCCCCAAAACCCGACCTGAAATCCAAAACTGAACCAGTGCCGTCGTCTTAGCTACTAACTGTAAGGCGTCGCGTCATCGCCTGCGGCCGCACGACAATGACGCCAGCCATCCGATTTGCCTTGAGAAACTCGCTCAATTCCTGTTCGACGACAAAGCCCCGGCTGCGCGACGCATGACGCATGAGGACTCTTTTACCATCGCGCGCGATGATTCCAGCATGAAACACATCGAGATGCTTGCGTGTGGACACAAAAAAAATCAGGTCACCGCTTTGCAAATGCGGTTCGAGCCGTGGCACTGACCGCTTCGGTACACATTTCAGGCGAGTCCGCTGTGGATCGAGTCCGGGTACAACATTCAGAACGCGTTCCATCCTGAGTATCGGGACAGCCGGCATTGAAAACGGCCTGATTATCCCTTCGCGTAGATTGTTGCGAATCCAGAACGTCATATAGTGATTCCGCCGTTCCCATTGAATGCGGCCTCGTTCATACCGAATCTTTCGCAGCCACTTGGTGAAGTCATCAACGTTGGAAGCGCGGGCGAGCGCCAAAATTGTTTCGATGTACGTGACACAGTCGAATCCATCGAGGGAAGCCGTGAACACCTCGGCTGTGCCGGCCGATCCAATCAGCGGATTTGGTTTGTAGGAATGTCCAAGGAAGTGGCGGGAAAGAAAGTCAATTCGGCTACCGGCGGAACGATCATGCTTCGTTTCCGATAGAAGCTGCTCCACGCGCCGCCGGCTGAGACCTCGTGGTTGCGTGTGCTTCATCAGAATTTCACTCTACCACGCGCTTTCGACCTGTTCAGGCGTGGCCCATTTCTGCCTGATCCGGATCGAGACCTACGACTCGGGGCCTGGCGGCTCAAGCAGCAGGGCGAATCCATCGGCGTCATGAAAATCCGGTTGGTCGGCCGGATGGCGAAGCGCCCAGTACGAAAGCCCATCGCTCGCCTCGATGACCGCCGAGAGCCCGATACGCAGCGAAGCACGCGGATGGATGGCAGACAGAGCATCGAGCCGGACAAGGGTGTCCAGCTCAAGCCGGCTGCCAGTAGAGTGCACGGCAATGTGCGGGCGCATCATTTCGTTCGCAACAGGACTGCCGTTGCGATAGCCGCTAAAGGCGTAGACGGCCCACTCCCCCGACGGCGCGAAGTTGAACTCGTGGTACGCCGGGTGCCCTGGCACCGCGATGAAGGCCTCGAAGCAGGTGTGGCGCCAGAGCTGTGTAGCGAAGCGCGACACGCCCGGCGAAGAGACCCGGATTCGGGGAATATCTCCGTCGAGGCGGAAGGTCATCTGGAGTTCAGCGCTGGCCGAGCGGCGTACGAGCACCCCAATGGAGCGCACCGTCTCAGGGCGTGTCGACGGGTGGCACTTTAGGTCCATCCGGTGTTCGACAGTCATGACAGGCTCGGTGGCCGCAGCGAGATCGCTCTCCGATCGGAATATCGAGTCAATCGTGTTCGTGTGCGGAAAGTGTGGCGTCCGATGATACGGCAGCAGCAGACAACTTTTCCAGCTCGGTTTCGGAAGTTGGGCTACGCTTCTCGGTCATAGACCTCGCGCGGAACACAGCGCACAGGTTCAGGTTGCCTGAATCTGCGCCATTGGCCCGCTAACGTCAAACATCCTCTCCGGTTGTGCCTACCAAAAACTCCGCCCGACGGCTGCCGCGCGCAAACCAGGTTTTGATAAGCGACAAGGAGCTACCGGGCGGCAATTTGTCGTCCTGCCCGAAAGGCGCGATGGGCGCGAGCGAGCTTAGGAAGCGTTCTTCTTCTTTTCTGCCCAGCGCTTCTTCATCGCTTCAGAGAGCTTCTTCCGGCCAGCAGCAGTGAGCCCGCCACGTCGCTTGGGCGCAGAGGCCTTACCAGTAGTCTTCCCTATACGCCGCTCTGCCCAGCGTCTTTTCATCGCCCGTGACAAACGACGTCTGCCCTCCGGCGTGATTCCGCCGCGGCGCCGTTTGAGCGCACCCGCTCTTCGAACAGTACCGCTGACCGCCGCCTTCCCATCCTCGAGAAGGGCGGCAATAGCCCGGCCTATCCTGTCTCGTTCCGTTTTCAACTCTGTGATTATGCTGTTCAGGTCCAATTTCGCCTCCTGTTTGATAGCGCATACCATAAGTATCCAATCTCCGCCGAGCAACTACAACTCCCCCGCAGCTTAGACAGGGTGGGGGGGCTGCTATCCATCACATATGCTTTGGACAATCTCGGCCTCCGTGAGGATGCCGACCGCGAGGCCATTCTCGACAACCTAAGGGCGGCCGATCTTCCGCTTGACCTCCACAATTTTCCGCCAATCATAAGTAGAATCCGCCGATTCGTGGGTAATCGACGGTTCGCACTGGACGTACCAGCCGCTTTCGAAGTTGTAGCTGACATCGGGCTCGAGGAAAGCCTGAGCCTCAACTATAGTATAAGCGCGGCGCAAGAGGCCGTGGGGTGCGCTTCGCAGGAACAAAGCCATGAATGTGGAAAGTTTCCGGCAGGACGATATCGCTGTAGTGGGCGTCGTTTACGACGGCCGCCTCGACATAGACGCGGTGCTTTCCGCTTCCGTGGATTTGTTGGGTCCGACGGTGTCCACGTCGCGGGACTGTTGCAGCGCTTCGGGGAGCCACTTGTGGCTACCAAAAACTCCGAAAGCGGCGAAAAGTCTAGACTTTCGCGAGTCACCGCCGCGGTGCGGCCGACATGCTTAAGCTCATGCGTCTCATCGTTTCATTTCATAGAAATCCGCGATGAAGCAAGCCGCCAACTTGCGGGACGGCGACCAGCTTTCCGATCCTGCCTGGCATGAGAATGGGTTGGCCTCGTTTTTGCCAAATCCAATGGAATATGGTGCAATTTGACCCATGGACAAGCACATAAGCAAGCATCCCGAAACCAAGCATCTCCCCGCCGACGTGGTTCATTACCGCGAGTACAAAATTCTGCTGCAACCCGATCGATTTACGAGCAAACATGGTTTTCTCGAATTTTGGGATACAGCGTCCAAGACTCTAAAGAAACTCCGCCTTAAAGTAGATGTTGACGAGCACGCATTCGACAGTCAGGTTCGGGAAGTGCTCTTTTATGACACCCCGGAGTTCGACCTCTACAACAACCACTTCATTCTGCGAAAGCGGACCTTTTACGACCAGGGATGGCCCCGTCCCGGCCATGAGCTGGCCTTCAAATACCGCACCCCGGAGCTCAAGAACGCCGCGGCCGTTGACGTGCGTCCGCAATTGGGTGGACACGATGAGATAAAGTTCAAAGAGGAGTTGTTGCTCGAGCGCGACCGCCTGGGCGGAATGCGCAGCGTCTACTCTCATGGCTGCGTGCTTACATCGCCCAACATTGAGCTCGAACGCGGTATCGAGGACATTGCCCGCGCTTTTCCGACCCTGAAGCGGATAGACATACGGCCCAGAACCAAAATGGAGCTGGTCAACAACGTAGCGGTCGAAGAGGTGCAAAATACCATGGGCGTGATCCATTTCGGGCACCACTTCAAGGGTAAGACCACAATCGCGATATGGCGGAGCCGGGCGCTGGAAAAATCACTGTCGGGCGAGTTCGCCTTTCAGTGCAAGTTCGAGCGGCTTGACGAGGTGAGCAAGGAGTCCCTTGAGCTCTCCGAAGAGTTCTACAAAAGAGTGCAGCTCGATTGTGCGGAATGGATCAAACTCGGCACCACCAAGACCGCGATGGTGTATGGGCTCGGCGATAGTCAGCAACTAAAGAACCGCGAATGAGGTGCTGCGCCGGATTGCGGGCCGGTGCGTCGAATCTCCCGATGAAATAGCGCGCGGTTGCCTGTCGGTTGTCAAAACTTGGTCCGGCCCGAATTCCTTCGAAAATCTAGATGGCCTCGCATAGCCTGAAGGGCGTGGTGAACGGTTCCGACGGGCGGCTGCCGCGGCGCAAACTCGGTTTTGAGAAGCGACAAATCGGTTCGATTCGCCAAAGAATCGCCGATCTTGGCTGGCTGCTTAGCTCTGACTATTTCTCGGACACGCTCCTAGGCTGTAGAACGGAAGACGGCACCGGCGCGCTCCGCGATGGAGCACGCCGGTATTCGAATCATCATGCAAGCGATGTGCGTGCGCGACTATTTCTTGTTGAGCGCGCCCTCGAGACGGCTGTGACTCTT
>CABDYU010000161.1_pt1 | contig 11691 bp, 17 predicted proteins | sample 3132011 | NCBI WGS metagenome assembly CABDYU01 (sample SAMEA5534338, study PRJEB31848) | metagenome | biome: tundra; feature: field; material: soil | place: USA | collected 2013-05 | depth 0.45 m | reverse complement strand
TCGGCTCGATCGTCAACAACCGCGGCGCGGGTCCGGTCGTGATCGCAGCATTGCTCGGCTTCGCAATCTCAAAACACGCGTCAAACGACCAAACTTAAAGCGTCGCGAACACGCGATGCACGCAATCATGAGGCCTTCAGCCGGGCTCAAATCCGCGGAGTCATAAACGAATGAAGCCAATAGTAATCGTCGGTGTGGTTATCGCCCTGCTCGGGGTGTTGGGCCTCGCGATACCGGAGTTCACGACCAATGAGACCACCAACGTCGTGACACTTGGTGACTTGAAGATCCAGGCCAACGAGCCGACTTCGCACAGCGTGCCGCCAATTGTGAGCGGCGCGGCGATTGTCATCGGCCTGGTACTGGCCGGCAGCGGACTCTATCAGAAATCCGGATAGCGAGACCGCGCCCGAAGTCGTCAACCAGTAATCTTCCCCTTCCGGCGTTGAACATCGATTCGAGTTGCGGCTATGTAGTTGCTGTATGCGGGGATTCAGCAGCAAGCTCCGTGGACGGGTGGCAGCGGGCCTCCTGGTCGTATCCACGGCGATGATCGCGACCCTGGCGACGGCGCAAAAGGCACAAAGCACGGACCTGACGACGCCTTCCTTTCTGGTTGCCACCCGCGATCTGCAGGATCCGCTATTTCAGCACGCCGTAATCCTGATGATCCCGTCCACAGAGCCGCAGCTGCTTGCCGGCGTCATAATAAACAGTCCGGCCAAAGCGCGGGTTCGGGATATGTTCCCGCAAGCGCGCCAGCTCAAGAGCACGCAGGAAACGATGTACCTGGGCGGACCGGTGGAACCTGACGAGGCGTCAGTGATCTTTCGGGCGTCGTCGTCGCCCGGCTCCGCGACGCGAATTTTCGACGACGCTTACGTCGCGACCGGCCACGACGCAGTCGCCGGGGTCCTGAAGGACCCGCGGTTCGCCGATCTCCGCGTCATTTTAGGAAAGGCTCAGTGGTTGCGCGATCAGCTCTACAGCGAAGTTATGCGGGGCGCGTGGTACGTGGTCCCGGCCAAGTCCGACCTGGTTTTCAGCGATCCAAAGGATTTATGGTCCACCCTGGTGCAGGGCGGCGATCTTCAGGAAGCCGAAGCAGGGCAGGCGCCCGCGCTGAATTTGCCTCAATGGCGTTTCGATGCTACAAACTGACAGCGTCTAATCTCACCCAATTGATTGGCAAGGCGGTTGAACCCGCGCCGCGCAGAACTTCTCAAGGGGACAGCATCAATGGCACGTTTCAAGGAACGCAGTTTCGGTCACGTACTTCGTGAGCGCCGTCGACAGCTCGACCTGACCCAGGAAGAGGTCGCGCGCCGGATCAAGACTTCAACTCCGTACATCGGACACCTCGAATCGGGCAAACGCCACCCGTCGGACAAGATCGTAACACGACTTGCCGAAGTACTCGCGCTCGATCGGCGGGAACTATTTTTTCTGGCCAATCCGCGCGCGCAGGCTCTCCTCAGCCCTGAGCCCGAGACCGACGCGAAGTCGGCTTGGGAAGATTTCCGCAAGGACGACCAGCTCAGGCGCATCCACAGCATCTCGGGCGACGAGATGGAAATGCTGTCGCGCGTGTCGCTTCTCGGCGACGTGCGATCGCCGCGCGACTTCATTTATATACTCAATACGGTTCGTCACGCAGTCGGCAGATAGGAAGTTCAGATCGTCCTTCGAAAGGCGTACGTCCGCGGTCACGCGCATCGCGCCTGACACGGCAATTGCGGCGCTGAGCAGACCGACCAGGGCTGCCGCGAGGAGCGCCTCGAAGGCCGCTATCGTCGCGAACCGGTCAGTCCCAGTGCGGTGCGCAGCTTGCCTTTGAGCAGGTGAATGAGTTTGTCTTCCCAGCAGACGTAGTTGTCGGGAACGTCGAGCACCACCACTTTCCCCGCGTGCACTTCGCCGAAGCGATCACGGATATGGCGGCGATGCGCCTCTTCCATGACGCAAATCACGTCGGCCTCCTCGACCAGTTCCAGGCTGACCGGATTGCTCGCCCACGGTTCCGTACCTGCCGATGTAACCCACATGGGAGCGCACATTTCCGCCAGCACCATCGCGGCCGTCGGACTGCGATCCATATTACCGGTACAAACCACCAGCACCTTCTTCATGGCGATCGAAAGGCTATACCAACATGGTCGGCCCGGAAATCGGGAAGACTGCCTTTAACCCGCGTCGATCACACGCAGCCGCCTATCCAAATCACTCGTCCGATGATTTTCACGTTGGATACTACCATCGCTTCGTACTTCGGATTGTCGCTGCGCACCAGCAACTTCCCGTCCGGACGCCGCTGGATTCGCTTCACCGCAAGCCCGCTGTCATGGCGCAACAGATAGATCCCGTCCTGTCTGAAGCGCGGCTCCGCGAGATCGGCCAGTATCAAGTCCGAATCCTCGACCGTCGGCGCCATCGAATCCCCCACGACCTCAATCAAAATCAAGTCGCGCGACTCCGTGTTGAGCCGCTGCTTGACCCAGGCCGCGCGGAACGCGATCGAGTCCACCACCTGGTCGCTTTGAAGTATCCCGTCGCGCCCGCTCGAAAATCGAATCCGGTTGCGCGGCATGAAAATAAAGTCGCCGTGCTCAACTGCGCGCGTGATTGCCTGCGCACTCTGCGCCGCCTCCGCTCCCGTCGCCAGCCATTCCACCGACACCCGCCCCGCTCGCGCCAGCGCCACCAGGTTCGCCACGGTCGGGCATCCCCGCCCCTGTAACCATTTGTATATCGCGTTGTCCGATACCCCGACCGCCGTCGCCAGCGCCACCACCGAGCCGAAAGAATGGATCACCTGCGTCAGCCGGGCCCGAAATTCTGCGTCAACCACTGTAGTTGACATAAGTCTCCTAGCGTGAAATAAAATTCATAAAGCGCATGATCCTGCCTCAAGCAAACCACTCGCAACTCATGACCGAGCCCCCGCCCCCCAATGCGCGTTCGCTCTCCCGCGGTCGCCGCGCTATGCCTTCGCCCGCTCGCTCCCTACTACTTGCCACTGTTCGACCTTACCGCCTACACACTTTTAGCCTAGTTCGCGACTTCGCGCCCGCTGCGGCGATCACTTTTCTTTTCAGTTCGACAGCCCCGCCCGCTCAGTCCCCTGCGGTCCCTTCATCGTCACACTGTCCGATACCCCCCAACTCGCGCGGAGGATTTATGGAACCCGCTGCCTCTCTCATTCCTATTCCCGTTTCTAATCGTGGCCTTGCTTGTCTGTGGTGTCACGCGGCCACCGCCCGCGCCGACGTAATTCGCAACCACGGCCTGTGCCAAAGCTGCGCCCAGGAGAACGGCGAGATCAGTTGGCGGCTGGTTTACGACCGCGATCGTAATATCGGCTCGATTCCTTCCAATCTTCGCGCCGCGTACGGCTTATGAACGCCGTCCCCAGCCGGATGCCCGCGCTCAACCGCGCCCCGTTGCCTGCCCCGCGTTTCAATCCTTTCGCGGCCGTCGCCCGGACCTCGCTTTTCGATCAGATCGGCCATTCGATCGGTGACGACGCCGCCGACAAGCTGATCGAGGATTTCGGCGGCCGCCGCTTGTACATCCCGGTAGCTCCCGCGCCCGGCGACCTGGTCACGCGCTCGATTGGGCTGCCGGCGGCGATGGCGATGGCGCGCGTGTTTGGTGGCGACCGCCTGTTGATTCCGGCCACCAGCGATCATGCGGGCCGGCGCGTGCGAATTGTCGCGATGCGGGCCGAGCACGTCAGCATCTCGCGCATCGCGCACGAATTCCGATGCACGGAGCGATACGTGTACAAGGTGCTCGCGTTCAATCGCGCTCCCGAAACCCCGGCCGCCGAGTCAGCCGCGCCAACGTCCGCGCCGATCGCCGAGCGATTGAAACGTGGACCCATCAATCAGCGTTCCTGACGCATACAGCCCCGAATTTTTGATCGCCGTCGAACGCGTGCTCGCCAACGAGGGTGGTTATTCGTCGAATCCGGACGACCCCGGCGGCGCCACCAACTTCGGAATTTCAGCGCGCTCGCATCCCGGACTCGCCGTCGCGGCCCTCACCCGCGACGCGGCGGTGGAAATCTACTGGCGTGAATGGTGGTTGCGATTCGGATTTGCCCAGTTGCCCGCCGCGGCCGCGGCCAAGACCTTCGATCTCGCCGTCAACATGGGCGCCGGCCATGCGATCGAATGTCTTCAGCGTGCGATCCGCGCGTGCGGCCGGCTCGTCACCGAGGACGGCGTGATTGGGGCCGCCACCGCGGCCGAAGCCGCGCGCGCCGACCCGGCCGCCCTGATGGCGGCGTTGCGCTCGGAGCTGGCGGCGCATTATCGGCTCGTCGCCGCGAATCAGGGGGCGTCCGGCAACAGGTTTCTCAAAGGATGGCTCACGCGGGCGTATTCGTGACGCACGCCCGATGCGGAGCCACGCCGTGCGCGAGTTATGAGGTTTCTCAGGTGACTAAAAAGGCATTTTGGAAATCGAAGGCGTTCTACGGAGGCGTCAGCGGGATCGTTCTGATCGTCGGCGATATGGTCTCCAACGGCGTGAGTATCGGCAATATTTCCGCGCTGGCGGCAACCGCGTTCGCGCTGTATGGCCGAATCGTCGCGACAGCGCCGCTCGGGATCAGCGATCAGTCGGAGGCCGACGTCGAGCAAGCAAAAGCGGACGTGCGCAAGAGCACGGCAAAGGTGGATGCAGACCACGGCAACTAGACCGCTACGCGCGCCCGTAGGCACGGGAGGCCAGTGTTTTAATACTGCGCTGCCGTCGCCACGGCCGCAGCGCGGCTTTTGCTCTCACGCGCGAAAAGGAACCGCTCTCCTCGCGCGAGAGCGAGAGATGCGCTTCGCATATCTCGCGATTCACCCTGCGCCGGAGGCGAGCGCGGGCGAGGCGGTGCTGGGGGCGTTAGCGTCCGGGAGCGGGTAGGAGTAGCAGGGGCAGCGCCCTGCTGCGAGAGTAATTTGACGAGGGTGGTCAGGTTTTGCAGAGCCGCGATTTGTCACCAGTACATCGCAGGACCCATCGGACCGACGAGGCCCATGCCGTATGGATTGAACATCTCTTCCTGCATGTCCATTTCCTCCATCTGCTGGGCTTCGAGGGTTTGCCGGGAGATCTCGCCTTCCTTTGCCTGAAACTGCTCGTTGAGTTTCAACCTCTCGTACTGCTGATAAGCCTCCTCGGTGCCGATGTACATACATTTGCAATAGTACGGATCGGCCATCCAATAGTGCAGGTTGCCGGTCTTGCCGATGTAGTATTGAACCTGGAGCGGAAGCAGCGACTCGAGTTGCTTTTGGCGCTCGGGAGTGTCGGCGGGGAGCATTCTGAAGCCGGCCGCGGAGAGCATCGGTTCAATCTGCTCGGCCTGTTGCTCGGGAGCCGGCGGTTGGGGCTGGATCGAGCCGCATCCGAAGAGCGCAGCCGAAACCGTGGCGATCAAGAAGACGACAGCGAGGGAAGTTGAAGGGTGTTGGCGCATTGGTTCCCTGGGTGCAGCGAAGAAAGCGGGGTGGCCATCGCGGGCCACCCCTGGTGAAGAGTCAATCAGGGGACGGAGCTGTTCACGTTTCCATTGGCGTCGAACAACGTGAGCGCGCCGGCGCCGTCAGCATTGAGAGTGACCGAGGCGCGGGTCTTGCCGTCGGCGCCAAGCAGCGCGAGGCCGGGCAATCCGTCGGGCGTCACGTTGAGACCGACGCGCGCGCGGTGCTGATCGGCCAGGCGCAAGGTGGGAGAGCCGTTGGCCGCCACGACGATCGAGGCGCGCGGAATGCCGCCCTTGTCCAAGAGGTCCAGACCGGACTGGCCGTCGGGAGTAACGCCGAAGGTGGCTTGCGGCAGCGCGTTCGCATTGTAGAGGACGATGCGCGCGACGCTGCTGGCGAGTCCGACTTCGATTCGCGGCTTGCCGTCGTGGCCGAAGATGCCGAGAGCCGGGGCCCCATCGGCGCCGACGCCGAGCCCGGCGCGCAAGGTGCCGGTGCCATCGAAGACGCCGAGCTGTGCGACGCCTCTGCTGGTGACGTTGAACTCGCCGCGAGTATTGCCCTTGGTGTCGACGAGCATGAACTTCTGCGCGGTGATCATCTTGGGGGCTGCGGCGGCGTCAACGGCGCGAGCGGCAAAGATATGGCCAGACACGGCACCTCCGACGAGCGCGGCGGCGAGAGTTAGCGTCACAAACCCGATTCGCTCTTTGATGGTCATGGTCGCGGTCTCCTTTCCGGTACCGATGGCTAGGCGGTTTTCGAGGAGAACATTAGCAGGCTTGAAGGGGCGGTTACAAAAGCGGGGGTGACCGCAGGGGTGACCCCTGCACCCGGTATTAGAAGAAAAGATGCGGGACTTCGTCCCTGTTAGAACGAGTCAGGGCAGAGGTGTCCGGTCTCTTCCGCGTGCGCTTTTTTTTCCACTCTGTCTTTGTGTGGACTTGCCCCGGTTTGATGGACACTCCGAAAAGCGCGAAAGTACGCGCGATAGGAGTGGACGATGGAGAAGGAGCGCAAGCGGAGGAAGTTCTCGGAGGAGTACAAGGCCGAGACGGTGCGGCTGATCCAGCGCAGCGGCAAGAGCATCGGGCAGATGGCGCTGGAGCTGGGGATCGGAGAGACGGCCCTGCGGCGGTGGGTGGAGCAAGCTGAGATCGAGGCCGGCCGAGGACCCGCCGGCGCGCTCAAGCGCAGCGAGCGCGAAGAGCTGGCAGAGCTTCGGCGCGAGAACCAGCGGCTGCGGATGGAGCGCGAAATCCTAAAAAAAGCGACGGCCTTCTTCGCCAAGGAGAACCAGTGAGGTTCTCGTTCATCGCGACGGAGAAGGCCTGCTACCCGGTGGCGCTGCTGTGCCGGGTGCTTAAAGTCTCGCGCTCGGGATACTACGCCTGGCATAAGCGACCGGCGGCGACACGTACCCGTCAGGACCAGAGCCTGGCGCTGGAGGTGGCGGCGATCCACGCGCAGAGCCGCGGCCGCTATGGCAGTCCGCGGGTGCATGCGGAGTTGCGTGAACGCGGACAGCGTATCGCGCGCAAGCGAGTGGCGCGGCTGATGCGCGCGGCGGGATTGCGCGGGCGTGAGCGCCGCCGCTTTCGCTGCACCACCGATTCCAAACACAAAATGGCAATAAAAGGTAATCTGTTGGCGCGGCGCTTTGCAGTGGCGGCGCCCAATACCGGCTGGGTCACCGACATTACCTATCTCTGGACCCTGGAAGGCTGGTTGTACCTGGCGGTAATCCTGGATCTGTTCTCGCGCCGGGTCATCGGTTGGGCGCTCAGCGAACGGCTGGAACGCGGGCTCGCACTGGATGCACTTGCGATGGCGCTTAAGCAGCGACAGCCGTCGAGCGGACTGTTGCACCACTCAGACCGCGGCAGCCAATACGCCAGCCACGAATATCAGCAGCTGCTGGCCCGATACGGAATCCTGAGCAGCATGAGCCGCAGTGGAAACTGCTAGGACAACGCGGTGGCGGAAAGCTTCTTCGCCACGCTCAAACTTGAACTTGTCTACCAAACTCGTTGGAGCACACGCGCCGAGGCCCGCAGCGCGGTGTTCGAATACATCGAGCTGTTCTACAACCGTCAGCGCCGGCATTCAGCCCTCGGCTACCTGTGCCCTAGTGAATTCGAGCAACGTCATCATGAACCTGTGGCTGCCTAACCCGAGTGTCCACGCATTCGGGGCAACCCCAGTGTCATTCTAGAGTGAAGCGAAGAATCCCGGTTTCTTCCTGGTTGCCTCGGCCCTGAGGGGAGGTGTCACAAAGACGCGGCCGACGCGCGTCCGCACGTGGCGGATGAGGGACGTTTGTGCGGCGCGGCAGATCGAGGCTGCCTTGGTCGGGAAGGAGCTCCTAGTCGCGCTATCATCGAGGGATCGGAAGCTTCCGCTAACCCGCGAGCAATTTCTCGACCAATTTGTCGATCTTCTGCGTGATGCCATCCTCGCGCAGCGCGGCGCGGATCCGTTGCCGCGCCCGCGTAAAGTGAATTGCTTCGGGGAGTTCGACATTTTTCGCGACAAGTGTCGCGGTTTCGGCAGCTTTGGCTAAGGCATTGTGAACGTCATTTTTTGAGTCGAATTCTGGAATGCTATTAATGAGAAGCTTGTCAAAGTCTCGAGCGCCCCACTGGCCGCGACTCTGATCTGGCGCGATCTTCGAACGAAGTGTCTCGCTATTGATCACCGCGATTAGGAAGTTGGCCTCCCCCTCGGAGTCGCACTCTGCCCAGTACAGCTTGTTCTCCACGATGCCGGCACGGTCTCTTAGAATTGCAGCGGCCGCCAATGTACCAGCTTTCGCATAGACCACGCGCAGCCTCGCGGGTGGCATCTGAGCGGATAGCTTGCCATAAAAGTCCAATTTCTCGCACAGAGTGATCGTCTCTTTTCTGTTCTCGCCCCACATTCTTTCAGCTGCTGTCATCCATGCGGCTAGATGGGCGAACCCCCTATTCCGAGCGTTCCGCGCGTCCAACAAACTGTCCTTATTCCAAGGAATAACTGCGAGAGCTGCTTCAAGTAATCGGAACGGCGCTACGGATTCTCCCAAGTAGAGCGGCCGAAGGAACGCTTTCTCGACCGGGGCAGTGATGGGTGGCAGAAATTTCCACGGCTTCTTCTCCTGCGCACTCTCGCGGCTTTCAACCACCGGCACGTCTGGGTCTGAGCCAAACCTACCAACACCAGAAGGGACCACTACGAAAAGCCGCCTTGGAAATACGGTTGCACCTTTCTTGAATCGTTTGGTGTAGTGGGACGTAGCGGTTGCCGCGGTCGGCCACGGCACGGCTTTCCAGGTGAGTGCCCGATTTGCCTGCGCTTCGGTGGGATCGCGGCTCGGTAGTTCACCCGAGAAGCTGGATGCTGTCGCTGGCAGTTTCCTGGCTTCGCCGTTCTCGGCAAAGAGCACACAAGATGGAACATTGAACAGGTTCTTGACTGACTCGTCGAAGAGCCAAGCTTCGGTGAATCTGCGGGCAGGTACCGTTACAGGTCCTTTTTCCGATTTTACGCTCTTGGTGACGAATCCGCGGTACTGCTGGCGGGTCAAGGTGGCGTAAGGCATCACAAACGCGATCTTCCCACCGGTGCGGAGGTAGAGTTCCATGCATCGGACGAAGAAGTATGCCGAGAGGTCCTGATGAGTTGCAACCTTTCCGCCCGCCCACATTCCCCGTTTCTTGCATTCCGCTTTGAAGCGCGTTTGCATCTCGTCCGACATATAGCGGTACGAGAGTCAGGGGGATTCCCCACCAAAACGTTCACCTTTTCGCCTGGCGCAGCCAGCCACACGGGACGGCTCAGATTCCGAGCGACATAACCCCAGATGTGGTTGCGATTGTCACGTCGCAATTGCGCGAGGCGCGTGTATGTTGATACCAGCGTGACCGGAGTATCGCCGCCGGTGAATTCCTCTGCGCCTTGACGCTTTATCCATGCTTCGAAGGCCTCAGGAGGCGAATTGGTCTCGCTGAGATGCAGCATCTCATTGATTACCGAATCGAATAGCGCCGGATTCTGCGCGACCCGCACCGGAAACAAAAGAGGCGCGCTTTCCGGAACATCGATTCGCACTTCTTGGCCGCTCAGGATCGCACTCGTGTTCCATTGCATCGAATCGCCGAGATAGACCGGGATGCTGACTCTTGGCCGGTCTCGCAGCCGATTTTCGCCGATGGCCAGTAGATACGTGATGCGTGCATTGATGACTGCAACCGGATGAACATCGATACCCATGACCTGTCCGGTGCATCGTTGAATCGCATCTCGATTGCTGAGACCTGCGGCGTCTGCAGCAGCCAACAACCTGCGAACCGCATGAAATAGAAAGGTTCCCGAGCCGCAAGACGGATCAAGAACACGCTGAGCGAGCGGATTTTCGATAACGCGTGCGCAGATGCGATTCGCGAGCCAATCGGGTGTGTAATATTCGCCGAGGTCGTGCCGCTGTTGCGGATCGATCAGCGATTCATAGAGACCTTTCAGTACGTCGTGCTCGATATCGCCCAACCGGAAACGTGCGACTTGTGCCGCGATGCGGCGAATCAGATCGTCCGAATCAGGAGTCGCGAGCACCCAGTCGAAGGAATCCGACTCTACTACGCCGTCGATGCCTGCGTCCTGAAACGGCTTGCCAACCAATAAGTCCGCAGGCTCGGGTATTTCGACGCCAAGCACGAGTGTCGCCATGGTCTTGGCAACGATCGTGAGATAGGTGTGCTGAAAAAATAGAGTGTCGTCATCGATGAGCGTTCCGTACACCAGCTGCAGCCGGTCCGCCCAGAGCTTGCGCTTGAGTGCAACCTCGGGATGTTCCCGGACGGAATTCCACAGTTCCCGCAGCCGAGCCTCGGCAACCTCAAAGACCAGACTTTCCTTGCCCAACTCCTTTCGCACGCCCTCGGGATCTGGCCGCTCCGATGGGCGAGTCGCGACGAACGGGCTGAGCCAGAGCGCGAGTCCGCGAACATCTGTCCGTGAAACCTTGTACGGCGTCCTGGCGACCAGCTTGTCGCGCTGCAGTTCGTAGGGAATGAACTCCGCGCCGTCGGTTGCGACGCTTACGTAGTGGTGCCCTGTCCGCCGCTCAAGTTCGCGAAGGTAGTCTCCGAGCTGACGTTCGGCTTCGGGCTTCTCGCGCCGCAGATCCTTTTTGAATTCGAAAACGGTGTGGCACAGCAGCGCGTCAAGGCGGCCATGAACCTCAGGCAGTGGCTGTTCGAGTTTTACGTCGGATCTGGAGGCGCCCAAGTGCCCAATGAGAATGGTCTGAACGTCGCGGCGGACCGGCTCATGGCCGGGTCGCGTCGCGAGATTTGCTACAATCTCGCAAAGTTCGGCGTCTGACAGTGACAACTATTCGGACCTCGTCGCGGACCGACCATTCATATCGAAGTTCGCTGCTCTTCTTAACAACCGCGCCGAAGGCGCGGCGTCTCCCTGACCTGTCAGGGCGAGGCAAAGAAAAGGATCCGGGTTCCTTCGCTGCGCTCAGGATGACACAAACAAAGCAAACGGCGCTCGTGTCATTCTGAGCGAAGGCTGCTGAAGCGAGGAATCGCGGATCCAAGAAGGGCATCTTGGAAAGCGGACCCTCACCCGCCGTTCGAAGACGATCGTCAGCCTCTCTCTGACAGAGAGAGGCCGCGCCGAGTCGTCGAGGCGCGGGTGAGGGTCATCTCTTATTCCCTCGCCGGTTTGTCGGGGGAGGGTTTGGGTGAGGGACATCTGCGGCGCGAATGTCTGATGCGCCGCATGATTGCTTCCTTCCGTCATCCCGACCCCTTCCGTCATCCCGACCGAAGTGGAGGGACCCCGGATCTTTTTCCGCCTCCGTCTGAACTCAGATCGCTTGATTTGCACGAGAGCGCCCCGCCGCGCGATGCGGCGCAGCTCCCTTGGTCCGCGATGCGCACCGGCGTACCCTGTCAGCATCAATCATCATGAAAAAAGCGGTACCGAAATTCAGAACCGAAGATGCCGAGCGCGAGTTTTGGGCGTCGCACGACTCGACCGACTACATCGACTGGCGCAAGGCCAGGCACGTAACGCTGCCGAACCTGAAGCCCTCGTCCCAGACCATCTCGCTCCGCATGCCGAAGCCGATGCTGGATCGCTTGAAGCTCCTGGCGACCAAGCGCGACGTGCCCTATCAATCACTGCTTAAGATGTTCGTCGCCGAGCGCCTGAAAGC
>CABDYU010000154.1_pt1 | contig 12227 bp, 10 predicted proteins | sample 3132011 | NCBI WGS metagenome assembly CABDYU01 (sample SAMEA5534338, study PRJEB31848) | metagenome | biome: tundra; feature: field; material: soil | place: USA | collected 2013-05 | depth 0.45 m | reverse complement strand
GGCGCGCGGCCTGTTCCACAAAGCGATACCGCAAAGCGGAGCGAGCCATACCGGTGCTTCGGTCGCGCGCCGACGGCATCGCCAGGATAGTTCCGACGCTCATGCCGCCGGCCGATTCACCGAAGATGGTGACGTTTCCGGGGTCGCCGCCGAACTCGGCGATATTGTCGCGGACCCACCGGAGCGCTGCGACTTGATCGAGCATTCCTTCGTTGCCGGTGGCCGGAATCTTGCCGTTGGTCACGTCGGCCAGGCGGAGGAAGCCCAGTGGGCCGAGGCGATAGTTGATGGTGACGACGACCACGTCGCCGCGCCGTGCCAGAACGGAACCGTCGTAAAGAGGCTGCGAGCCCGAGCCGATGGTGAAGGCGCCGCCGTGAATCCAGACCATCACGGGCCGGCGCTTGCCGTCGAGCGCGGGAGTCCAGACGTTCAGGGACAGGCAATCCTCGGATTGCTCGCCGCCAACCACCATCGCGGAGAGTGCGCTAAGCATCACCTGGTTTTGATGAGACACCGCGCCAAAGCGGCGCGCGTCGCGCAGCCCTGTCCACGACTCGGGCTTCTCGGGCGCGAGCCATCGGCGCGCACCCACGGGGGGAGCCGCAAACGGCACTCCTTTGAAGACTAATAGTCCGCCTTGCTCGTCGCCTTCGAGCTTGCCTTGATGGATGGAAACAGTCGCGCTCATGTGGATGAACCTCGATGCGGGAATTGCGGGGATTCTCTCAGAATTCATGCCCATCTCACAAACGCGCAGGGCGTGCGCCCGGCCAAATCCCAAAACGGCACACATCGCGTCTAATCGCGCCGTGGGCTGCGCCGATTGATGAGCGATCGGGGGTTTTCCCCCGGTTATGCGGCAAATTTTCGGGCATTGGACTTGCTTCAATTAGGTAGATCCCTGCGGTAGCTGGGACGGGAAGGAAATCGGATGGGCGCAACGCCCAAGCACGACGACCTGGCTTCGCACGAGAACAAACCCCAGCCTGACCGGTTGAACGCCGAAGCTTTGACTTCGCGTGAGCTGTCGCGTGCGCGGGCGCGCAATACTTCGTTCGATTTGCCCGTCGTGGACGAAACCGTAACCGGTTTGTCACGGGTGGGTGCGCTGCTGATTGTCTTTTCCAATCTAGTTTATGCAGTGGGGCACCGTTACACGTCCGGATCGACGTTCGACGCGACAGAGAGCCTTATTTTGGCCAACGTCGGCGTCGGGGTCGTGTTTTTTCTGTTGACCTTTACCGCCGCGATACCGCGCTATTGGCGCGAGATCGTCATCTTCGTCTGCACCACGTTGTTGGTATCGAACACTGCGATCGGTGCCGAGTCGATGCGCGTCGAGCCGCTGTTCGTGTCAGTGCTTGTCGTCGTGGTCGGTGCGGGGACGCTGGCGCCGTGGGACTGGCGTTGGCAGGCGGCGATTAGCGGTATCGGGATGATTTTCTTTTATGTCTTTGGGCGCGCGCATGGGGTCGTTGATTCCGATCCCTCTATACATTGGCTGGGACTGACGACCGCAGTCGGGCTCGGGCTGTCAAACGTCAATTTGCAGACGAAGAATCGGCGCGAAATCGCGCAAAACCTCGAAGACGTGCAGAGCAGCGATCGGAAACTCAAGGAAAGCGAAGAGAAGTTCCGGCAGATTTTCGAGCAAAGCGGCGACATAGTCATGGTCAGCAACCTCGATACCGGCAGGATCCTCGAAGTCAACAACCAATTCGTCAAGCGCAGCCGCTTGCCGCGGGAGCAGGTGGTAGGCCGGCGCACCATAGACTTGAATTTCTGGGTGGAGCCGGCCATCCGCGAGCAATGCGCGAAGGAGCTGCGAGAGAGCGGCTCGGTGCAAAACATCGAGGCCCAGCTCACCGGCGTTGACCGCGCTCAACCGACGACCGCGCTGATATCCGCGGTCGTGGTCCGGCTCAACAATCAGAACTGCGTGATCAACGTGGTCCATGAAATCTCGGACATCAAAGAAGCGGAGCGGAAACTGCGCAACAGCGAGGCCACGCTGCGCAAAATCTTCGACGCGAACCTCGATGCGATGGCGACCAGCGATCCGATAACGCGGCGTTACACCGACGTCAATCACGAATTCCTCAGCAAGACGGGCTTTAGCAGAGAAGAGGTGCTGGGTAAGACTTATTGGGAGATCGGCTTATGGACGAGCCGGGAGGAATCCGACAATTGTGTGGCGACTCTGACCCGAACCGGAGAAGTCCGCAACATGCGAGTCAGTATTTTCGCCAAAGATGGAACCCCCATTCCATGCCTGATGTCCGCGGTGCTGCTGGAGCTGGACGGCAAGCCGAGCTGCCTGGCAGTCGTACGCGACATCAGCGATCTCGTGGCGGCGGAACAAAAGCTCATAGACAGCGAAGCGATGTTGCGCAAAATCTTCGACTCCATCCTGGACCCACTGTTGATCACCGACCTTAGCGGACGCTTTGTGGATGTCAACGCCGAATTTACGCGACTCACTGAATTGTCGCGCGAAGAGATCATCGGAAAGCTCTGGCCGGGAGTCTCCGACAACGGGTTTGCAGGGCCTGAAAGCGAATACATCGAGTTGCGGACCACCGGTCAGGTGCGCAATTTCGAAGTGGCAATTCGGAGCAAGCGCGGCGTCGAGATTCCCGTGCTGCTCTCGTCGGTGGTAGTGGACCTGGGCGCCGCGCGTCGGGTGGTGACGATTGCCCGCGATATTACCAAGCTCAAGGAACAGGAGCGAAAACTGCAGAGCAGCGAAGCGATGTTGCGGGAGATATTCGACTCGAGCGTCGATAACATCGCGCTGATTGACATGAGCAGCGGCATCATCGTCGATGTGAACAATGAGCTGGTGCGATCGCTCGGGCTGGCAAAAACAGAAATGATTGGCAAGAGCTTCGATGACCTCAATGTCTGGGTCAGCACCGAGCGGCACGATCTCTTCATCGAAACCCTGCGCAAACAGCGCGAGGTGCGCAACTTCGAAACCACCTTCCGCGCCAGCAACGGCAGTACTTTCCCGGCGCTGATCTCGGCGGTTGTGCTCGAGCTCGGCGGCCGCGAATGCGCACTGGCGATCGCGCGCGATATCACCGACCTCGAGGGTGCACGACAGAAGGCGCTGGCGGCATCGAGGACGAAGACCGAATTTCTGTCCAGCATGTCGCACGAGATTCGCACCCCGATGAATGCGATCCTCGGGATGACCGACCTGATGGGCGAAAGCGCTCTCGATTCGGAACAGCGGCGTTATCTCGATACCATCATCAGCAACGGCAAAGCGCTGCTCGAACTGATCAACAGCATCCTGGATCTTGCCCGGGTCGAGAGCGGGCGCTTGAGCCTGGAGGCGGTCGCGTTCGACGTTGTCGAGCTGACGGAGAAGGTGGCCGATACTCTCGCGGTGAGCGCCCACGAAAAGGGGATCGAACTCGCGGTGCGATTCGGAATCGGTCTGCCGCCCATGCTGGTGGGCGATCCGCTGCGGCTGCGCCAGGTGCTCACCAACCTGGTCGGCAACGCGATCAAATTTACCGGACGCGGTGAAGTCGTGATTGACGTCGCGCTCGATCCCGCCCAGTCCAACCCGGGCAGCCTTCTATTTTCGGTGCGCGACACCGGCATCGGGATACCGCCGGACGTGCTGTCCAAGGTTTTCTCCGCCTTCACCCAGGCTGACTCATCGACCACGCGAAAATACGGCGGCAGCGGACTTGGTCTGACAATCGTCGAGCGCCTGGTCGCGCTGATGGGGGGCAGAGTCTGGGTCGAAAGCGAACTCGCCACGGGCAGCACTTTCTATTTTACCGCGGAGATGGGATTGACACCCGCGGTCGCCAACGAACGCGAAACGCCGGAGCATCGCGGCCCCGATTTGTCCGGGGTCCGCGCGCTGGTGGTGGATGACAACGCGACGGCTCGATCGATCGCAACCGAATTCTTGAGCGCCAAGGGAGCCGTAGTCGCCGAGGCCGCGTCCGGGGCCGAAGGAATCCTCGCGATCGACGCCGCCAATCGCAATCGCGCGGCGTTCGGCCTGATGCTGGTTGATTTGCAGATGCCCGCGATGGACGGAATCGAAATGATCCGGCGGATGCGGCTTGGCCCGAACGGAAATGCGCCGATCGTCATCCTCGTGACTTCCAGCGGCCTGACCACGCGGTTGAACGCGATGAAGGAGCTGGGGGTGAATCATTACGTGGTCAAGCCGGTCAAGAGCCGCGAATTGTACGCGGCTATTTCCGACGCAATGGCGCAAGTTGCCGCGCCTGCGAATGCGGCCGCCGAGCCTCGCCGTGAAGTGGCGCCGAACGGTTCCGCGACGCATCTGCTCGACCGCCCGCTCAGCATCCTGCTGGCAGATGACTCGGCGGATAATCGCCTGTTGATCGCGGCGTATCTAAAGAAAAGCCGCTACGTGCTCGACGAAGTGGAGGACGGCCAGGCGGCCCTTGACCGCTTCATGACGCGCGCCTACGACGTGGTCCTGATGGACATCCAGATGCCTGTGCTCGACGGTTACAGCGCCGTGCGCATGATTCGTCAATGGGAGACAGCGAACGCGAACCAACGTCGTCGGACGCCGATTATCGCGCTGACCGCCTCCGCGCTCGAACAGGACGTGCGCCGCGCACACCAGGCTGGATGCGACCTGCACGTCAGCAAGCCGGTCAAGAAATCGACTCTGCTCCGGGCGATTGCGGACGTGGTCGAAAACTCCGAGCACGAAGACGCGGTGGCGAAGCCGAATTCGAACGGCAAGCCAGATGGAGCGAACATCTGCTCATAGCGTGTAGTGCACACCGGTGAGTTGCTCGGACACTTCCCAAAGCCGGGCGGCGGCGGCGGCGTCGCGCGCAGCCGCACTACAACCGACGTTGACCGGATGCCCCCACATCTCGGCGATTCCGTCAGGGCCGATGTAGTCGCCGCCGTGGACGCCGGGCGCGACCGCGGCATACTCGGTGGGCAGCGCGCCCATCGCGGCGCTTTGCGCGAACAGGCTGTTGCCGACTGAGAAAAAAGATTCCATCATCGACGATCCCTGCATCCGCGGTCCCGCGGCCTGCAGATTGGTCGCCGCATATCCGGGATGGCATGCGACGCTCAACAGTTTTGCGCCGGCTGCGTCGGCTCGACGCTGCAACTCGAAGGTGAACAATAAGTTGGCGAGCTTGCTCTGCCCGTAAGCCCTCCACTTGCGGTAGCCGTTCTGCCATTGGAGATCGTCGAAACGAATTTTGCCCATGCGATGCGCGCCGCTGCTGACATTGACGACCCTGGCGTCTTCCGTGGCGAGCAACCGATCGAGCATCAGGCCGGTCAACGCGAAATGTCCCAGGTGATTGGTGCCGAACTGCATCTCGAAGCCGTCCACCGTGCGACGGTACGGGATCGCCATGACGCCGGCGTTGTTGCACAGCACGTGCAGCGCGGGATGTCCCAGATGGAACGCGTCGGAGAAGCCGCGCACCGACGCGAGGCTCGAGAGGTCAAGTTCCATCACCTCGACCTTGGCGCCGGTCGACGATGCGGAGATCCGGGCGGCTGCGGTTCGAGCCTTAACCAGGTCGCGGCAGGCAATGATGACATCGGCCCGCTTGCGCGCGAACTCCAGCGCGGCTTCGTAGCCGATGCCACTGTTGCCGCCGGTTACGACAATCGTCTTCCCGGAAAGATCCGGCATGTCATCGGCGGTCCACGCTTTTCTGTCGGGCATAGTGGGCGTTCCTCCCAGTCGGCTACACGAAGGCTATAGCACGATTACCAAGTCAGCATGACGACCGGCAAGGAATGCAAGAGTAAGGGCGGCAAGGTCATCGACCCCGCCCACGCGTCTTCCCCCATCACCCTTCTAACAGGGCGAAGCCCGCATCTTCTCTTTTCACTTTTCACCGGGTGCAGGGCTCACCCCTGGCCGTGACGACGGCAGCGCAGTATTAAGCCGTCGGCAGGAGCCGCGCCCGCCAACGGCGGGCGGCCTTAATACTGGGTGCAGGGCTCAGCCCTGCCTGGCGAGCGCCGCGATCTGCGCATATCCACGCTCGCTTCCAGCGCGTCGGCGATTCGATCGAAGGCCGTGCGGCGATTGGCGTCGGCATCATCCTGCGCGCCGGATTCGAGCGGGGCGAGTCCTTTCGAAGCCCTGATCTCGTCGAGAAAGTTTCGTCGAAAGCCGGCGGAATCGAACATTCCGTGAATCGAAGTGCCGATCACTCGCCCATCGTCCGATCGGGCACCCTCCAATTCGTTCACCGCGCTGGAGTCCCTGTGCGTCAATCTGAACAGCGCCCGGGAAGCCGCGATGCCGGTAATGCGCCCGGAGTGAATCTCGTAACCGGAAACGGGAATGCTTGTCGGCAGATGAATTGCACGGATTCGATCGGTGATTTTCTCGGCCTGAAAGGTGGTTTCCATTTCGAGCAATCCCAACCCAATCGTTTCAAGCGTATCGCTCTCGATCCCGTCGGCGTCTATGACGCGCCGTGCAAGCATCTGGTACCCTCCGCAGATTCCCAGCACCCATCCACCCGCGCGACGGTGCCGGACCAGCAAGTTCTCCCAGCCGGCTGCGCGCAGCCATTTCAGATCGGCGGCGGTGTTCTTGGTCCCTGGAACGATCAGAACGTCAAGGCGTGGCGCCATGCCTGGATCGCTCAAGTAGTGAACGCCGACATCCGGTTCGTCCTCGAGCGCTTCAAAATCCGTATAGTTGGAGATACTCGGCAGGTGTATCACTCCGATAGTCATTGGCTTGTCGCCGGGATGCGCCGCGAGCCCGTCCAACATGGCGGCATCCTCTTGCGGTAGTCCCAGGCTCGGCTGCCATGGGATCACTCCGAGTACCGGGATACCGATGCGTTGCTCGAGAAAGCGAAGGCCGGGTTTCAGCAGCTTTTGATCGCCGCGGAACTTGTTAATCAGCACTCCCTTGACGCGACGCCGTTCCTCCGGCGCGAGCAGCTCGATCGTGCCGACGATCGAGGCAAAGACTCCGCCCTTGTCGATGTCCGCGACCAACAGAACGGGCGCGTCGGCCAGTTCGGCGATTTCCCAGTTGACTATGTCGCGATGTCGCAGATTGATCTCCGCCGCACTGCCCGCGCCTTCGATAACAATCAGCTCGAAATCCCGCGCCAGATTGTTATAGCTACTGACTATCTCAGGCCATGCCTCGGTACGATACCGCTCATAGTCATTTACCCCCATCTGAAACCGCGCCCGCCCCCGAATCACTACTTGGCAACCCATTCCGGATTGCGTTTTCAACAGCACGGGATTCATGTCGGGGCACGGTTCGAGCCCGCACGCTTGGGCCTGCACGGCCTGCGCACGTCCGATCTCGCCGCCACCGGGGCAAACCGCCGCGTTGTTCGACATGTTTTGCGATTTGAAGGGCGCTACGCGGACGCCGGCGCGCGCGAACACACGGCACAGCGCAGTGACAACCACGCTCTTGCCGACGTCCGACGCCGTGCCCATTACCATCAAGCTCCTGGCACTCAAAACCCGATTCCTTTTGAAGCGCCGCTCACGGAAGCCATAGCATCCGCGATGCGATAGACTGTTTCAATACGGGTCCGGTTCAACAAGGAGCGAAGTAAGCCCGGATTTCCATTTTCCAGGTGTGCTACTAATGTGGTAAGACCTAGCGGAGCCATTGACAGACGTGGCTTTGGACGTGATCGCGGCGGTGCGGAGGTAGAGCGGTGGTGGGTGAGGCACAAAATCGGCCCTTTCAGTTCTCCTTCAATAGCTCGTTGAAGGTCGACTGCAAGCGCGAGGTCAACGCCGCCCCGCGCTCCCATATCTTCTCCGAACCGATCAACCGGAAGGCCGGATCTTGAGAGAGCCGCTCGGCGTCGTTGACATCCTCGTAGCCCGCCAGCCGGCTGTAGACCGACTGCCGCAACAAGTCGGCCAGAGGTAGCTGGGTGTTCTTTCCGCGCGCGTCGGTGGGAAGGCCCAGCTACAGACCGGCCAGGCGGCAAGTTGGAATAGGGCGCGGCGGGTGGTGGCGAAGGTTGAGTTCCATTTTGGGGAATTGTTCCCTCGCGTCGGCTTTATCGTGACCAATCTAGCGGCTGACAACCGCGCGGTGGTATGGTTCTACAATAAGCGCGGCACGGCTGAGCAATGGATCAAGGAAGGCAAGCAGGCGGTAAAGATGACGCGGCTGAGCTGCCACCGCTTCCGGGCTAACGAGGTGCGGCTATGGCTGAGCCTAATCGCCTACAATTGCCCCAGGGGATCGACAGCTGGTCGCTGACCAGCTTGCAGCAACGGTTGGTGAAGACCGGCGGGCGTTTGATCAAGCATGCCCGGTACTACTGGCTCCTGCTGGCGGAGAGTCATCTGACGCGGCGGCTCTTCGCAAGCATGCTGCGGAGGATCGCGATGCTGGCGGTACCGGCAGGATAGCCGCCCGCGATGGTGGCTTCGAAATTGGCTGCGAGGAGACGGGGGCATGGAGGGGTGTCGTTGGAAATGGGCCGCAAACCGTCCGGAGCAGGCTTCCGGCGCGGACGAAGCGATGGAACTGGCCGCTTTCGTGGACCAGCTTCAGCCAAGACCAAGAAAACGCCCCGACTGCTTGTGTTATGGGCGGCGTTAGACTATTGGCATCCTTATCCGAGGTGGCAAAACGGAAATCCCTGTTCAAATGAATAACATGCGCGTCGCAGCGTCTAAAGAATCATGTGGCCCCGTCGCTGGCGATTCGCGCGCGGCCGAACTGATCCACTGGACCTGCTTTAACCAAGAGGATTTGACCCGATGAAGAAGTTTGCAATTGCTGCCACATCAGTCGCGCTCGGAGCTATTTTTGCCTTCTCGGTTGGGATTCCCTGCGCGTACGCCGCATCGACGGTCGATTGCGATGCAGTGATGCAAGCGGTGTATCAGCGCAAACCGCTGAGGCAAATCGCATCGGACATGAACATTTCGCCTCGCAGCATAGGGGAATGCGTGCGGAAGGCTGACGCGGCGGACAAGGCGCCGGCGCAGGCGCAGACGGAGGCCGCGGAGCCGTCCACGGCAGAAGGTGAGCCGGGTGCTGCGCCCTCGGTCGCAGCGCCGCCGTCGAACTAAGCGGGTTCTCGAAGCTCGTACCCTTGGTCGGCTCGGTTGGTCTGCCGTGGGACCACGGACTTCGATATACCGGAATCAATCAGAGGCGACCGTGGTTCACATAACTGAACTCTGCTGGCGAACCGGCGATGGCCGAGGGTGCCCTCCGGCTTCCCCGGTCTTTACCGATTGCACCAACTTCGGTTCAACGACGAACTGCATCACGCACTGAGCACAAATTTTTTTTGTGAGCCGTTGATCGCGCCTTTTCTGGTATAGCTGCAAACCCTCGATGGGGGCACCCCGCCGGGGGGCGGGGTGCCCGATTCTGGTGCCAAACTGGTGCGACTCCGCCGGTATCGCTCGGTATCAATCAGCCCGTCGAGCGGCGCGGAAAACGGGGGGCAAGACGGCCCGTCTGCTACCTATGTGCTACCTAAGCTGGCTTTCGCGGGTAAACACTGTGGTGAGTTCCTCGACAAGCGGAATACCATCAATGCAACTGTGGCGGCACCTCGGAGAGTTCGTAGACCGGGGGACATTATTTGCCCGAATCCAAACTGTCGTTCTGAAGGACCGCCAAGAAAAGTAGCCCGCGGTTCCATACTAGTTGGAGTCGTTTTACTTTTGTTCTTCATACTCCCGGGCATTCTCTATTTCATTTTCATGCAGGGATATCGTTATGACTGTCCTAAGTGCGGGTTGCAGATTAGGAGCGTGCCGCAACACGATCAGCCGCTTCGGCCGGCCGTCCACTGGGCGCTCGCGATCATGCTGACGGTGGTCGCGGTCGGTTATGTTTTGGGAGTTTTGGGAATACAAGATTAATTCTGTCAGCGCCCCTTGAACACCGGCTCGCGCTTTTCGACGAAGGCCTTGGCGGCTTCGCGGTGATCTTCGGTTTGACCACAATGGATATGATGCGTCGCTTCGAGGTCCAGGCAGTCATCGACCTCGCCGGTCATCGCGCGGTTGAGATTCTCTTTCATATAGCGAAACGCCACCGTCGGTCCCTTGGCAAGCCGCTGGGCGATCTCCCGCGTTTTAGGCGCGAGCTCCTCAGGTGCGCAGATCCAGTTCGTAAGTCCCAGCCGCAGCGCTTCTTCGGCGCTGACGCGATCGGACAGGTAGTACAGTTCGCGCGCTTTAGCTGAGCCCACCAACTGCGTCAGAAAGTAGGTGCCACCGTAATCGCCTGAAAAGCCGACACGGGCAAAAGCGGTCGTAAGCACGGCGGTGTTCGCCATGATCCGGAGATCACATGCCAGCGCGAGCGCGAGCCCGGCGCCAGCCGCCGCTCCTGGTAGAGAAGCGACGGTCGGCTTGGGCATCTTGAACAACTTTCCTGAGGTTGCGCGCTGGTTGATTCGCTGACGATGAATCGCTCCGTCGATCGTGTTGTCGCCAACGGTTCCGTCGCCGCGTGCCGCCATTCCTTTAACGTCGCCGCCGGCGCAAAAGCCTTTGCCTGCACCGGTAAGAACGATGCATTTGACAGCGGGGTCAAGTTCCGCCTTCGCGAGCTGTTCGGCTAGCGCAGCGGTCATTGAACCCGACATCGCATTACGCGCATCAGGCCGGTTCATGGTCAGAGTCAGGACGTTCTCGTCCAGGCTCGCGAGAAGATCATTCGTCCCCGTGTTGATTTCCATGGCGCTCACTTGGGCCTCGATATAAGATTCAGCAATTCCAGCCCTCTCCCGAATGATACTTCTTTATAACGTTCTTCGCGACGATCACGATCTTGTGGTGTCGTTACTCAAAATTAGGCCTGTGCCTGTTCATAATTCCGTGTGTCCTGAAAACATTGGAGTCTTGCCCTGACCGTTTTATCGTGGCCGGCATACTAACGATCCTGTCCGCGATAGTTTCTCTGGTCTGCTTCCGGTTCCGGCGTCGGGCCTCCTTGGAACTTGAGGTACTGGCCCTCAGGCATCAGGTGGCCGTTCTTCACCGGCAGCGGCCCGGCCGACCGTGGCTTCGTCAAGGCGACCGCCTACTGTGGGCTTGGCTCTACCGAGCTTGGCCGCACTGCCTGAAGGTGATGGTGCTGGTCAAACCGGCAACCGTGCTCCACTGGCACCGGCAGGGCTTCCGCATATATTGGCGCTGGAGGTCACGATCGCAACGCCCCGGACGGCCGGGCGTGAACCGCGAGATTCGTGAGCTGATCCGGCAGATGAGCGTCGCCAACCCGCTGTGGGGTGCGCCACGGATTCACGGCGAAATGCTCAAACTGGGTATCGAGGTCAGCCAGGCAACCGTCGGGAGACATATGGTCCGGCGGCATGGTCCGCCCTCGCCAACCTGGCTGGCCTTCTTGCGCAATCAGATCGACGGCATCGCCGCCATCGACATGTTTGTGGTCGTCACAGCTGCGTTTCGTCTGCTCTACGTGAGCGTGATCCTCGGCCATGCTCGACGGAAGATCCTGCATCTGAATGTCACGCAGTATCCGACCGCAGGTTGGCTCTCCCCGCCAGATCACCGAGGCATTTCCGTGGGACACCGCGCCACGCTACCTGCTGCGCGACCGCGATGCGTCGTATGGGGAACGCTTTCAGAAGCGGGCTCGGGCGATGGGGATCACGGAGGTCGTTACAGCGCCACGATCACCTTGGCAGAATGCCTACGTCGAGCGGGTCATCGGCTCGATTCGTCGCGAGTGCCTGGATCATATACTCGTGATCAACGAGCGCCATCTGCGCCGCGTCCTGTTCTCGTACGTCGATTACTATCACCGCTCGCGGACCCATTTGTCGCTCGACAAATACTGCCCGGATGCTCGCCCCATCCAACCGCCGAACTGCGGCGAGGTGATCGCGATTACGCAAGTCGGCGGGCTTCATCAGCGCTACGAACGCCTCGCCGCCTGACCTGCTTTCGAGGGCTGCGCCATCTGCAACGCTCACGCAGTGTGTGGCGAGCCTTGCCATCGCGTGCAAAATCCACATGGCGAATACCGACTGCACGGACTAACCCTCCCGATCGGGGGATCAGCTCGTGCGTTTCATCCCACCCTACCCGCCGCAGCCCAGAATCTGACACCAGATGGAGTTTTGCGCAGGCACAGGCTTCAATCTCGGGCTCGTCATGCGCCACCCGATCGGCATCGGCACGCCGCGCGGGCTGCAGGATCGCCCGGCGACCGTCATGGCCGCGCT
>CABDYU010000152.1_pt1 | contig 12425 bp, 13 predicted proteins | sample 3132011 | NCBI WGS metagenome assembly CABDYU01 (sample SAMEA5534338, study PRJEB31848) | metagenome | biome: tundra; feature: field; material: soil | place: USA | collected 2013-05 | depth 0.45 m | reverse complement strand
ATATCGCAGGTCGTAGTCGTCATTGCTGATCGGACGCCACATGGCGTTCCAGACGACCTTGGTGGCCACGTCGGGATCGTTCGCGTCGATCAGCGGGAAGGGCTGGCCGGCGACATAGCCGATGACGGTGCGACGATCCTTCGAGAGCTGCACCTGCGACGAATATTTCTCGGTAGCGTCCTTGTACGGAGGCGGCCAATCGATGCGCTCGGTGGGGACTATTTTCATCGTCATCCCGCGCCGCACTTTGTAGAATACGCCCGGCGAAACAAGATCCTTCACCTGCGACGCGTTGTCCGGAGTGATGAAGTCGCCCGGCTTGACGCCTGCCTCCCCCGGCAAGCTCAAGGCCGCGAGGGCCAACAATGCAATACCCCCGGTGACGACCGTTTTGCGAAACCCCACTATCCCCAATTGCATTCGAACCTCCGTAAGAGCCTTAAAACGTTTTACCCCTGGCTCGATTAAAAATACCAGCCAGACTGAGCTTTCCACGAACCGCTATTAAAACGCAAGCGTGCGGAAGTCAATCCGCCTAATTGCCTACAGTCCGCCACTCCGATTCCGGGCTGCGGCGATAGATGCCCTTATCGCGCCTCAGCATTTTGCGCAGCGCCACAGTCGGGAAGGAATTTGGTTGATTGTGACTCGAGAGCACCCAACGAAACGTTTCACCAATGGCGCCGTTAGCTACACCTGATTTGGATTCAATCGCGAATCGCCCGTTTCGGTCTGGCACAGCGGAGGCTCTGTCCTCCAGGTGACCATAAATCCACTGGCTGCGAAGCGTTTCTGGCTGATCGCCGTCGCGGTCCTGGCCGTGGGAGCAGTTTCGTTTTATTACCTTCTCCGCAATACGCCCCAGCCGCGATACACGACTGCCGCGATTGACCGCGGTACTGTCGTTCGCTCGGTCACCGCGACCGGTACCGTCAATCCGGTTACGACAGTGCAGATCGGCAGCTACGATTCAGGGCCGATCATCGCGATCTACGCTGATTTCAACACTCCGGTTAAGGCTGGCCAACTCATCGCCAAAATCGACCCGCGTCCCTTCCAGGCCAAGGTGGACGAGGCGGCGGCGGTCGGTGTGTTCTTCGGCTGGTATCCCGCACGCAAAGCCTCGCTGCTCGATCCGATTGAAGCGCTGCGGTACAAATGACCGCATCGTGTCGGGAGCACCCTGTCGTTTCGCAGAAACGTGAGTCGAAAAAATTGAATGTCCCCGATGGGATTTGAACCCATGTTACCGACGTGAAAGGCCGGTGTCCTAGGCCGAGCTAGACGACGGGGACGTTAGGATCGAAGCCCGAAAATACGAACGCGCGCTATGCGCGCGCCAGACAGCCAAAACTATCAGAGCCGCAAGAAGGGGAGCAAGTCATCGCGGCCAGCGGTCGAACAACCGCCAGCGGTGGCGTTGTCTGGCGAATCGGATACCGATAATTTCGACACGATGTCCAATTCTTCCATCTTGGTCGCGGGCGCCGGCGCGATTGGCTCGATTCTCGGCGGGATGCTGCATGATGCAGGGCACGACGTCACGCTGCTTGGCCGGCGAGCGCATCTCGAGGCGATTGCACGCGGAGGCTTAAAAATTTCGGGACTGCTTGGCGATCGAACCGTCGCCGGCATGCGGCTCGCCGACGATGCCGCGAAACTTGGCAGGCGGTTCGGAGTAATCCTCTGCGCGGTCAAGAGTTATGACACCGAATCGATGGCGGCTGGGCTGGCCGACCATTTGAGCGACGACGGCGCGGTCGTCTCGATGCAAAATGGCCTGGGCAATATCGAGTTGTTGATCGAAAGCTTCGGACGGCGGCGGGTATTGGGCGCGCGCGTGATCTTCGGCGCGGAAATACCCACGCCGGGCAGCGCGCACGTGACGGTTTTCGCGCAGCCGGTCGCAATCGGACCCGCGCCCGCGATTCATCGCGAGGACTCGCCGGCACTGGCGACGCGCGCTCGCGCGATCGCCGCAATGATCGACGCCGCCGGCGTTCCCGCGGTCGGTGTTGACGACATCATGCCCGTGCTGTGGACCAAGGTTCTGTATAACGTGGCGCTGAATCCGCTCGGCGCAATCTTGCAGCAGCATTATGGAGCGCTCGCCGAGGATCCGGACGTGAAGCCTATAATGGATTGCGCGATCGAGGAGGCATTCGCGGTCGCGCGCGCGCTCGGCATCGCCCTGCCCTTTTCGAGTCCGGCGGAATATCGAAAAGTTTTTTACGAGCAGATGATTCCGCCGACGTTCAGCCATCGGCCGACGATGCTGCACGATCTTCACGTTCGCGGGCGCACCGAGATCGACGCGCTCAACGGCAAGATCGTCGAGCTTGCCGATCGCCTCGGCCTCAACGCGGAGACGAATCGGATACTCACTCGGCTCGTCCGAGCTGCGGAACGCGTCACTCAAAAAAAGAAGCAACGATGAAGGCAGCATCGATACGCCGCGCGAGCATGGACGCGATCGTCGCACAGGCTGAGCACGAGTTTCCCTTCGAATGCTGCGGCTTCATCATCGGCGACAACGAAAACTCGGTCGAGGAAGTCCGCCCGGTCGCCAACATCCAGAACCGCATGCACGCCGAAGACCCGGCTGCCTTCCCGCGCGATGCGCGCATGGCTTTCCTGATGGAGCCGAAGGAGCATCTGGCGGTGATGCTCGAGGCCGATCGCCGCAAGCTCGCGATCCGCGCCGTTTACCATTCGCATCCCGATCACGACGCGTACTTTTCGGCGACCGATCGCGCGCAGGCGTGCTCATTCGATCCACCCGAGCCCGACTATCCCGGTATCGTTTACATCGTGATGTCGATTCGGGCCGGCAAATTCGCGCGCGCCGCGGCGTTCGCCTGGGATTTCGAAACGAAGGAATTCGCGGAGACGAAGCTGACCGTCGAATGAGCGGTGCGTGGCCGCTAGATGCGGAACCCACCGTGGGTTCTGCACCTCCTTGGGCAGGGGCTGCGGCCCCTGCACCCGCAGTGAGAAGACGCGAAAATCTGCGCAGCGCATCTTTTCGCGACTACGCGATGGCAAGAGTGACCCCTGCACCCGATCCTAAGAAAAGGATGCGGGCGGAGTTTACCCTGGGTACTCGTAGGGTCCCTGCTAGAACTCTCCTCGTGTCATTCTAGAGCGCTTCTGGATAACTCCGCTTCCACCAGCCGAAGCCCTGAGCGCAGCCGAAGGGGAAGAATCCCGGATCCGGCGTTGCGCAATGGCAGTCAAATTTTTAAGAAGTGGTCAGAAATGGTGCTGCCCTGCTGGGGTTTTGACAAAAACGTTTCACGTGAAACGTTTTTAGTTCAGGAGAACGAAACACGAATGGCGATAACTTGACGCCTGTCGCGCGACAGGCGATAATCGTTCCGGATGGGCATCCGTTCGATTCGGCACAGAGGTTTGAGGCGGCTGTACGGAAGCGGGGACGGCCGGGATCTTCCAGCGGCCCTGGTAGAGAAAATCTCCGACATTATCCTGGCGATCGACGAGGCGGCACGCCCGGACGAAGTTGGATTATTCCCGGGCTGGCGACTGCATCCGCTGAAGGGGGAATTGAAGGGGTTTTGGAGCGTGACCGTGAGCGGAAACTGGCGCGTGATCTTTCGGTTTGAGGAAGGTGACGCATTCGATCTTGATTTTGTTGACTATCATTGAAGGAGGCATTGGGAATCATGCCGATGAATAATCCGCCGCATGTCGGCGGTTTAATCCGCCGAGAGGTGATCGAGCCGCTCGGACTGACAGTGACCGAGGCCGCGAAGGTCCTCGGGGTCGGGCGGCAGGCACTTTCGAGCCTGCTGAACGGGAAAGCGGCGCTTACGAGTGAGATGGGCCTGCGGGTCGAGAAGGCGTTTGGGCCGAAGATGGAGCACCTGATGCGAATGCAGCTTGCTTTCGATTTGGCTCAGGCGCGCAAAGCAGAGCGCGGGGTCTCGGTAAAGCGATACGTTGGGAAAAAAGCGGGGATCATCCGGGATGCTCCAGAAAACAAGGCGCGCAGCATATTCACGGCGTAGTTTTTTCGGCGCCCACAGGTGCGTCTGATCGCGCGCTCGTTGCCACGGCAGGGGTGACCTCCTTCGGCTTCGCTCAGGACAGGCTCTGCACCCAGTGAAAGGACCGCTACGCGCGGTGCGGTCGCTGCGGCGACGGCGCGGTGTGAATCGCGAAATCCCGCAGACGGTCTTTCGCTCTCGGCCGCATGAGTGAGAAGAGGATGCGTTGCACAGATTTTTCGATTGCCGTTGCGACGGCAGCGGTCGTTGGCACGACGGGCCAGTGTTAAAAGCCAGATGGAGATGGCACGCTGTATGTTGAACAAGCGGGTCGAACTGCGCTTCGTCGACGCAATCGGACGCAAGCGTGGCAACCAGCTTTTCATCGGCGGCAGGAGGGTGACTCTATGAGAATCGAGAACATTCGCGAGGTGAAAACGCGGTTCAGCCGCTACGTCAAGGAGCTGCCCAAAAGCGGCTCGGTCCTGATCACCAAGAACGGCCGGCCGTGCGCGGCACTGGTGCCGGTCACCGAGGACACCGACCTCGAAGCCTTGGCGCTGTCCCAGAACAAGCGCTTCTGGAGACTCATCGACGACGCGATCGCGCGCGGGAAAAAAGAGGGCTTCGTCGATCTGGCGGACCTCTAACAGGATGTTGAAAAATACCGACAGGCGGATTTTGCTACGCTCTTATTGATCTTTGGTGATCCCATGACGCGTTTACTCTTCGCTGAATCCGACCAATTTGCGGATCTCGGTACTTTATCAACACCCTGTTAAGGCGGCGCGCCCGTTGGCACGGGTAGCCAGTGTTAAAAACCAGATGGAGATGTCGCGCTGTATAAAGGTGGCGTGAGACGTTGGCAGAAAGAAGCATTGCATCAGTGATACTTTGGGCATATGGGTCTGCTCATCGCGGGCGCGGGATGCGCTTCGCGGCCTTCGTCGCATGAGCTACAACTCCGAGAGCGTGCTTCCAAAGGCGGTTGCACTGGTCCAGATTCGAGATATCGTCGGATTGCTGGGCTACAAGAACATCAATGACAGCCTCGATGTACCTGGCAGAATCGGAAGCTACTTCTGGTACGAGGAAAAGGACTACCACTCTTACGTAGGAGTCGAATTAGATATTTATCGAGTGTCGAGTGGCAGAATTACGCTAACCACCAGATCAAGGGCGGGCAGAAGCTACTGGGACCTCACGCAACAGAACAAGACGCTCAAGCTCATCCGAGACTTGCTCGGCGGGGACTTCACCACGGATGCCGGCCGCAACCGTTACTGGCGTCCCGATGCGCCGCCCCCCCGCCTTTGTCTTCCGGTTGTTTCATCGCTCGATGGCGATTTCACAATGCCCTCGGTAGGGCTCGGGTTTATCTAACGAGCCGAAAGTTCCAGGGTACTATTGCGCTGGAAGCCTCTTCTGGCTTGGATTTCATGGACGAGTTGAATCCTCGCCTTCTCTCCAACAATTTCTTGCTGCCCTACGTGGTTGCAATATGGGAGGAATATTTCAGGTCAACGTTTGCCGCTGCTTTGACATATACGAAAGATAGAGAAGCCGTTCTCAGGCGTGCCCGTCTAAGTCACGAACATCTGGAGCAAGTTATACTTGAGTCCCAACTAATTGCACGAGTTGTAGCAGACAGTTTTTCTTTTCAGCGCCCGAGTTCTATTGCAGAGGCCTTCCGTTTACTCGACCGTAAGCTTGATTTGGCTGCCGCGATGCGAAAGCCGTACCGAAGGCGAAGGACGTCGCTATTTGATTCTATCGAAGCGCTGATCGAGAATCGCAATAAGTTCGTTCACACAGGTCGGACGAATTTGAAGTTCTTCGATACGGAACTAAACTCAGCGCTCTCCGACATAGAGGTAGCCGTCAACCGGGCATATGAGTGTGTCGCAGCCCACTACCGCTTTGCACCGAGTCATGACTATTAGGTATGCGCACGATGCGAACCATTTCCCACCCGAGTATGATCTCTCGCCGAGAACGAATGCCGTAAGGGGCGAGCAGTAGCCCGATATTGTGTCGCGAGTGCGTCCGATTCGATCAAATGCCACCAAGTGCGGGGGCGGGCCAGGTCGGACGGCAGGATATGAATATTCACCCGTTGGCAGAGGCGGAACCCTGAATCGCGCGCGAAATAGAGCGCCCTCACCCGCACCGTTGGCGCGGCCTCTCCCGCAACTGAGCGGGCGAGGCAAAGGAAAAAGATCCGGGGTCCCTCCGCTTCGGTCGGGATGACACAAAAAAAGAGGGTGCCAGCGCGTGTAGCTCCAGCACCAACATCCGGTTATGCAAAGCTCTCCTGTCAGGGCGGTGCCACGGGCACGCGGCAAAGAAAAAAGATCCGGGGTCCCTCGGCTTCGCTCGGGATGACGGAGAGGAGGGACGCGAGAGGAATTTGGAATTTGGTCCCTCACCCGACGCTCGAAGACGAGTGTCGGCCTCTCCCGATAAAGGGCGAGGCGAGTAGGGGCGGCGGGCGGGGGGTCAGTTCTCCGACGCGATGAATTCATCTTCCTTGGCGGCCATCTCGAGCGACATCCCGCGGGTTTCGTCGATCATCAGGCCGAACAGGATCGCCGCGGGGATTCCGACAATCGACAGCGCGCCGACAACGATCGACATCCCGCCCATCGCGTTCGCCAGTATCGCTACCGCGGCATTGGAAATTACGGCGCCGATGGCGCCTACCAGCGCGAACCAGCCGATCATCGTGCCGCGCAGCGGGGTGGGAAACAGTTCTGTCCCCGCGGCGTTGGTCGCGACGGAGGCCCCGTTGTCGCATACGTTGAACCAGAAGTAGCCGGTCGCCAGCCATATCAACGGCCACGCGAAATGCGCCGGCGGTCCCCAGTAAAACCATATATGTCCGACGGTGATGAAAATTCCGAAGCCGACAACAGTCGGCACGCGGCCGAATCGCTCGGACGTCCACGCGGCGAGCGGGAAGCCGAGCAATCCTATTCCGCCGGCGACGATCGTCATCGCGCTAGTGGATGCCGCCGACAATCCGACCACCGAGACCGCGTGGTAGTAGCCGAACGCGTTGGCGGCCGTCGTCGAGATTGCAGCGGCCAGCGCGCATACGATCATCGTGATCGAGCGTACCCGGTAAAGCGGCTGAAAGACGTCGTAAAAATGCGTTCTGGCGGTGATTCCCGACGCGTCGGAAAGCTCCCATCGCTCGCTCTCGGGCAACAGCCGCGCCATCGCGGGCAGCATCGCGATGCCAGCCGCCGAAATCACAAACATCCATCGCCACGACCATCCGTACGCCACGAAGATCGGCATGAGGAAAACGCAGAATCCGGCGCCCACCGAGGCTGCCACACCGCCGAAGCTTTGGCCGCGCGCGCGACGTGCGATGGGGAGCTCCTCGGACAGCATCACGATACAGCCGGCGCCGGCGGCGCCGATGACCGCGTAGAGCGCGATCTGAAATGCGGTGAACGCGGCAAAGCTGGTCGAGAGCGCCGTGCCGATGCTGCAAATGGGGATCGTGGCGACGCACCACAGGATCATGCGGCGGCGTCCGTAGCGATCGATCATCCGCGAGAGCGCGAGCGCGCCCAGGGCAGACAGCGAGATCCAGGTGAACAGGCGGGCAATTCCGGCGCCGTCGAGGTGGAAGCTCGATCCGATCCACGGCGACGCGACCGAGACAATCGAGGCCGCGAAGCCCTGGTAGAAGAGCATCGCGACCAGCGCGATAACGGTCACCCGCTCGCGCCGGGCGGACTCAGCGGCGGCATCGAGCTGCTCGTGATTCGGGGCCGTCGTCGGCGCGGGATCAATCACAAAATGAATTCGCGGGCCCTCAGGCGTCGCCGACCAGCTCAAAGACGGGAGTGCGCGACGCGACGGTGCGAAACGCGGCGGCGGGCGAGCCGGCGGGCACGTCGAAGAAACGCTGAACCTGGGAGGCGAAGCGTTCGAGGAACGCTTTGATAATCTCGGGCTTGTCGGCATCGGCAAGCTCGCGAACCGTCAACGACTCGGAACTGGCGCCGCGCCGCAGCACGACGCGACCGGCGGCGCGCACATTGCGGGCCCATGCAGTCTCGCCGCGAGCAGCAACCAGCCATCGCCGACCCTGGAATTCGAGCAGGTTGACGGGGGTGGTGAAGGTCATCCCCGATTTTCTGCCGCGGACCTCGAGCAGGCGCATGTATCGCGGCGCGATTCCGAGCTTGACGGCCCGGCCCATCAGGCGGTTGAAGAATCGAGCGAGCGCGCTTTCCTTCTGAAAAGTCTCAGGCATGATGCAGAGACCTCCGCGGCGAGCATATATGGCGAGCATATACGGTGCATGGACGCTTTTATCCAAGCAGATGGTATTCGGGTTTGTAGGTCTGCGATCGGACGAATTCCGCGATATCCTTCGGCACCGGGACGCGCGCCAGGCCGCGCGCAAAAATCACCTCCGCCACGCGCGCGGCAGCATATAGCTCGGTGTCGAATATCGTTGACACGGGAGGATAGATGAGCCCGGCATCGAGCTGGGCCGCAGTCACCTGCTCCGCCACCGCGCGAGCGGCAGCTATGAACATCTCATTCGTCACGCGCGTTGCGCGGGTGGCATAGACCGCCAGGCCTATCGCGGGAAAGATGTAAATGTTGTTCCCCTGTCCGGGCACAAAGGTCTTGCCGTTAAGGAGCACCGGAGGAAACGGGCTGCCGCTGGCGAAGATGGCACGGCCCTCCGACCAGCGGTAAGCCTCATCCGCCGTGCACTCGGAGTGCGAGGTCGGATTCGAGCAGGCGAAGATAATCGGGCGCCGATTGATTCGCGCCATCGTTTCGATCACGCGCTGGTTGAAGGCCTTGCCAACCGTGCTAACGCCGATGATCGCGGTGGGCTTGAGCGACTCGATCGCCTCGACAAAATCTCTGGTCGGCGAGTGGCGATGCGCGTAAGGCTTGTGGAAATCAGCCAGGTCGTTGCGGGTTGTTTCCAGCAGTCCGTTTATGTCGAACAGCCACAGTCGAGCGCGCGCATCCTGCGCTGAAATCCCCTCGAGCATCAACCTTTCGGTCAACAGGCCTGAGATTCCGATAGCGGCAGATCCGGCGCCGAGGAACAGGAAGGTCTGCTCGGAGAGTTTCCCGCCGGTTATGCGAAGCGAGCCAAGAATTCCCGCAAGGGCGACCGCCGCGGTGCCCTGGATGTCGTCGTTGAAGCAGCAAATCCGGTCGCGGTAGCGGGCAAGCAGCCGGATGGCGTCGGCGCCGGCCCAATCTTCGAACTGGACGCAGCAATTGGGGAACTCTTCCTGGACCGCGGTTATGAATTCTTCGACAAACTCATCCAACTCCGCCACTGGCGGGCGCGTCTGCCGCAAGCCCAGATAGAGCGGGTCGCGCAGCAACGTCTCATTGTTGGTGCCACAGTCGATGAGGATGGGGAGAGAGTACTGCGGCGGCACGCCGGCGCATGCGGTATAGAGCGCCAGCTTGCCGATCGGGATTCCCATGCCGTTTGCACCGAGATCGCCAAGCCCCAGAATTCGCTGCCCGCTGCTGACCACGATGAAGCGGACGTCGCGCTGCGGCCAATTGCGGAGAATTTCGCGGACGCGGCCCTTGCGTTTGATCGACAGGTAAAGGCCCTTGGGGCGGCGCATGATGTGGCCAAACTGGAGGCAGGCCTCGCCCACCGTCGGCGTGTAAACGAGCGGCAGGAATTGCACCGGGTCCGACGTGAGCACGCAGAAAAAGAGCGTTTCGTCGGTATCCTGCAGTTGCGACAAGTAGATGTACTTTTCCAGGTCGTTCGGCTTTTGCGAGAGCTGAAGGTGCACCCGCTGGATCTGAGCTGCCTCGGAATCGATCCCTTCGGGCAAGAGGCCGAGCAGGCCCAGCGCCTCGCGCTCAGACTCAGTGAACCCGGTCGATTTATTGAGTTGCGGATCACGCAGGAGCGCCAAGCCGCGCGGTAAACTTGTCATTTTGCTTTTGCTGTTCTCCAATCCTGATTTTCAGGTCCAACCTGCCGATCCGATCACCGCAAGATGTTGGTCTTGGCAAGCTCGACGCGGTCGCTGCCGACGATCCTCCTCCGCACCAGCCCAATCGCATTCAAGCCGGCGTGAAAAAGGCTTTTCAAAGCGTAATATCAATTTAGTAGTTTACATTAGTAGTTCACAAGTAAAATGGAAATCCGGGATTACGATCCGATGTTCGCTCGATTGCCTTTTGCATCAGCGTTGGAATAGGAGCTACGCTTCACCAAGACCGACGTGGAGTGCATGAAGTGAGGCCCAATCCCGACACAACTGATTCGCCGACCCGCGGCCGCGCGTTGCGCGATTGGGTCAAGAAAGTCGCCCTGCTCACCCGGCCCGATGCCGTTGTGTGGTGCGACGGTTCCGAAGCCGAGAAAAATCGCCTCACCAAACAGGCGGTCGCCGCGGGAATACTCATCGAGCTCAATCAGGCCAAACGGCCCGGCTGCTACCTGCATCGCTCGAATCCCAACGACGTCGCGCGCACCGAACAACTGACCTTCGTCTGCACTCCGAACGAAATAGAGGCCGGGCCTACCAACAATTGGTCCGATCCCGCACAGACATACGCCAAGTTGCGCGGATGGCTCCACGGCTCGATGCGCGGGCGCACGATGTACGTGGTGCCGTACGTGCTGGGCCCGATCGGGTCGCCGTTCTCGAAGGTCGGCATCGAGCTCACCGACAGCATCTACGTCGTGCTGAACATGCGAATCATGACGCGGATGGGCATGGTGGCGCTCGATCAACTTGGCGAGTCGCGCAATTTCAATCACGGAGTTCATTGCACGCTCGATTTGAATCCCGAGCGCCGCCTGATTTGCCACTTCCCGCAGGACAACATGATCGTCTCGGTCGGCAGCGGCTACGGCGGCAACGCTCTGCTCAGCAAGAAATGTTTCGCGCTTCGAATCGCAAGTTCGCTCGGCCGCGACGAAGGTTGGCTGGCCGAGCACATGCTGATCCTCGGCCTGCAAAGTCCCGAAGGTGAGACCACTTATGTGGTGGCCGCGTTTCCGAGCATGTGCGGCAAGACCAATCTGGCGATGCTGACGCCGCCGGCCGAGTTCAAGGGCTGGAAGGTGCTCACGATTGGCGACGATATCGCGTGGCTGCGGGTCGGTTCGGACGGCGGCCTGTGGGCGGTCAATCCCGAGAACGGCTACTTCGCCGTCGCGCCCGGAAACAGCGAAAAATCGAACCTGAACGCGATGCGGATGCTCCAGCATGATTCGATTTTCACCAACGTCGCGATGACTCCCGACGGCGACGTGTGGTGGGAAGGTATGGACGTGCCGGCGCCCGACGGTCTGCTCGACTGGCAGGGACGCCCGTGGGAAAAAGGCTCGCCGGACAAGGCCGCGCATCCCAACAGCCGCTTCACGACTCCGATGCGCAACAATCCCGTCTGGTCGCCGCACGCGGACGATCCCCAGGGTGTGCCGATCTCCGCGATCATCTTCGGCGGACGGCGCGCCTCGACCGTGCCGCTGGTGCTCGAATCGACGGACTGGACACACGGCGTCTTCATGGGCGCGACGATGGGTTCCGAGACGACGGCCGCGGCTTCAGGAGCGGTGGGAGTGTTGCGGCGCGATCCGATGGCGATGCTGCCGTTCTGCGGCTACAACATGGGCGATTATTTCGCACACTGGCTCAAGCTGCACAGCGCGCTCAAGAAGCCGCCGCGCGTCTTCATGGTCAACTGGTTTCGCAAGGACGCCGCCGGTAACTTTATCTGGCCCGGCTACGGCGAGAACCTGCGCGTGCTCAAATGGATGCTCGATCGAATCCATGGACGCGCCGGGGGCCGCCAGACGCCGGTTGGAATCGTCCCCAATGAGGCAGACCTCGATCTCAAGGGCCTCGATCTGCCCGCGAGCGCCGCGCGGGATGCGCTCGCCGTAAATCCGGCGGAGTGGAAGGCGGAACTCGAATCCGCCGGCGAATTCTTCGAAAAGATCGGTCCGACGATGCCGGAGGAATTGAAGGAACGCCGTCAAGCGATCCTCAAATCACTCAACGACGACGCCCCCGTGCAGCAAGTCGCCGCCAGCCGCTGACAGGTTCGCGGGAGAGGCGGCCGGCCGCAACGCGGCCAGTAGGTGAGGGTTCCGCGATTTAAGATGAAAGTGTGCAACGTCGCTGCCTCCTTTTCTGAGTTGTCCTTTTTTGTCTCATTCTAGAGCGCTTCTGGATAACTCCGCTTCCACCAGCCGAAGCCCTGAGTGCGGCCGAAGGGGAAGAATCCCGGATCCTTCCTAGCCTCTCTTTATTAGCCCATATAATCGATTTCATCAGTATTGCTCCTTAATGCGAGGGGGTCTACTGCGGGTTGCCCGTCGACGAGGACGGCTCGCCCGGCTCCTCAGAGAGCGACGACGCCGGTTTCGTTCCATAA
>CABDYU010000150.1_pt1 | contig 12557 bp, 11 predicted proteins | sample 3132011 | NCBI WGS metagenome assembly CABDYU01 (sample SAMEA5534338, study PRJEB31848) | metagenome | biome: tundra; feature: field; material: soil | place: USA | collected 2013-05 | depth 0.45 m | reverse complement strand
ACCGCCGCAATGACGGGGATCGGCAGGTCCTCGAAACTTTCCATCACGCGATGGCCCAGGCGTGAAAAATCGAGTCCGTCAACCGCCGACATTTTTGACATCGCCGCGATATCCGCGCCTGCGACGAACGCCCGATCGCCCGCGCCTGTGACGATTAGCACGCGCACCGACGAGTCGTGGCGGACCTCGCGAATCACGCGCGCCATTTCCTCGAGCACCTCGCGATTCAACGCATTCAGCGCCACCGGCCGGTTCACGGTCAGCGTCGCAATCGCGGCTTTTTTGAAAATAATATTTTTGAGATCCACCGACCCGCTCCTGACGAAAGAATTCCGCGTTTCTAGTTCCGCCCTGCGCGCTTTGACTGTCAACCCCCGCTGGAGCGCGAAGTTTGCCGGGCCGGCGCTTGCGTGAAACTCATCGCGCGGAAAACAATGCGCACGTGCCAGGCAAATCCAGAGACTATGCCGCCGCGGGCGTCGGCGAGATCGCCGGCCTGCTCGCTCTCGCCACCTTGCTCGTCGTTGCATCCGGATGCACTCCGCAGGCGCAGAACTTTGTCGACAAGATTCGCGCTGAATCAACCGAGAAATGCAATCAAGGCAACCAGGCCGCCTGTCATACGATCGTGCAGGCGCTCACCGACACCAAGGTTGCCATCGAATCCACCGCGCCGCTCCAGACGCAAACCCCCGCTTGCAATGCCGGCAAACAGGACGCATGCCAACAGCTCGCCGTGCTGCACGGTGAGTTGAGCTCATGGTGCTCGATGGGCAACGGTCAGGCGTGCGCTGCCGTCAACACCGGTCCGTGGCCGGCGAAATGGGACGAGCCCGCGCTGATCGACGCGGCCAAGCTGGCCTGCCTCAGCGGCCACTTCAAGCCGGATTCAAGCACCTGCCAGGCCTTGCAAATGATGTAGCGACATCCGCTCACGACGCGACGCGCTCGGCGACGATCACCATCCGCTTGCCGTACAGCAGCGCCGGCGGACGACTACCTCGCCCTCCATCGGCCGGGACTGCGAATCTGGCAAGGACTATTGCCGCTCTTCGAAGCCGAGCGAAATCATCATCTCGCGCAGCGATTGATCGACGACCAGATACTCGGTCAGCGAGAGATACACGTGGCATCCGCGATGCTCTTCCGCGCCCGGGATCTCCACGATTTTCAGCACCTGGTCGCCGTTAATCATCACCGGCTTGTGATCCATCGTCGCGCGCAGCCACATTTGCAACTACCTTCCCGCAAGCCGGATTAGTACTCGGGCTTGAAATCGAAACGATGAATCGCTTCGATGAAGCGGATCGTGCGCGTCTTCGAGCGCATCACGACGCTGTTGGTCATCGCGCCGCCGGAGAAAAATCGCACGCCGCGCAGATAGTCGCCGGTGGTCACTCCCGTCGCCGCGAACATCACGTTATCTCCCGCCAGTTCCTCCAGCGTGTAGCGATGCTTCAAATCCATGATTCCCATCGCCAGGCACGCCTCCGCTTCCTCCGGGTTGCGCGGCACGAAGCGGCACTGCATTTCGCCACCGGCGGAACGAATCGCGGCGCCGGCCAGCACGCCCTGATGCGCACCGCCGATTCCGATCAGCATGTCGATTTCGCTCTCCGGCCGCGTGGTGGCGATCGCGGCGGACAGGTCGCCGGCCGAGATTATCTTGATCCCGGCGCCGGCGCGGCGCACTTCATCGATCAGCTTTTCATGGCGTGGGCGATCGAGGATCGCGACCCGCAAATCCTCGACGTAAACTTGTTTTGCTTCGGCCAGTGCTTTGAGATTGTCGGTCGGCGACCTGTCGATATCGATCACGCCGCGCCCCGCCGGCCCGCACGCGACCTTGTCCATGTAAGTATCGGGGCAGCGCAGGATTCGCCCGCGCTCCGCCAGCGCAACGCACGACAGCGCGTTGGGGCCGCCGGTCGCGCAGATCAGCGAACCTTCGATCGCGTCGAGCGCGACGTCAATTTCGGTTCCCGCGCCGGTGCCGACGATTTCGCCCTCGTACAAAAACTCGGCGTCACCCTCTTTGCCTTCGCCGATCACTATTTTGCCGTCCATCCCGACCGAGTTCAGCGTCTTGCGCATCGCGTCGCACGCCGCTCGATCCGCCAGCCGCTCGTCGCCCTTGCCGATGAAACGCGCCGCCGCCAGCGCCGCGGCTTCCGTCGCGCGTACCACTTCGAGGGCAAGATTCCGTTCCATCCGGGCCTCCAGGTCAGTTCGATGCAGTCTCCAACGGGCGTCCGAACAACAATTCTATCAGGTGATAGCCGTCGCCGACGAGCAGACCCGTCGCGGCGCCGTCGCTTTCTGTGTAGCGGCGCGCCGCGCCGCCGCCCGATTTCCACTGCGCCGACGTCATCAGCGCGAACGGGACGGGTTCCGGCGAATGAGTCTTGAGCTGGCTCGGCGTCGCGTGATCCGGCATCAGCAGAATCGCAAAATCGCCCAGAGCGCCCAGCCCCGCGAGCATCGGCCCGACAATCAACTCGTCGATACGCTCGATCGCTTCCTTCTTCAGATCGGCGCGGCCCATGTGACCGGCTTCGTCGGGAGCCTCGATATGCAGCAGCAGGAAGTCGCGCGCTTTGAGCGATTCGAGACCGTAGCGCGCCTTCGCGGCGTAATCGGTATCGAGAAATCCGGTGGCGCCCGGCACTTTGATCGGGTTCAGTCCGGCCAGCCGGCCCAGCCCGTTGACCAGATCGACGGCCGATATAACCGAGCCTTCGACGCCGAAGCGTTCCTTCAGCGTCGGCACCGCGGGCCGTGTGCCCTGCCCCCAAAACCACGCCGAAGTCGCCTCGGTTTTGCCGGCAGCGCGACGCGCCTTGTTCACCGGATGCTCGCGCAAAATCTCCGCCGAACGCCGCATCAGATCGCGGAGCAAATCTGCCCCCGCGCCCTTGGGCAGATACGCTTCGACGGGCTTGCCCGTGATGTCGTGCGGGGGCGTGAGATTCGTCGTCGCGATTCCGCCGCGCCACATCATCAGATGCCGGTAGCTGACGCCGTTGAAAAACTCGATTCCGCCGCCCGCCAGTTGTTTGCGCAAGTCGGCGACGATCTGCGCGGCTTCTTCGCTGCTAATATGGCCCGACGTGAAGTCGTTCATTATCAGCGCGCCGCCGTCACCCGGCTTCAGCGACACGAGATTCATTCGAAACACCACGTCGTGCGGCCCCATCTCGATTCCCTGGCTCGCCGCTTCGATTGGCGCGCGCCCCGTGTGATACCGCGCCGGGTCGTAGCCCAGCATCGTCATCGTGCCGACGTCGCTGCCCGGGGGCATCCCCTTGGGAATCGTCGCGACCATCCCCAGCCGCCCGCGCGTCGCCATCAGGTCCATGTTGGGCTTGTGCGCTGCCGCAAGCGGCGTCTTGCCGCCGAGTTCCTCGCACGGCCAATCGGCCATCCCGTCGCCGTGTATGAGGACGTACTTCATCGCATCGAATCGATCGGCCGCTTCCAGTCGCGCCGCTTATTCGCGCTCCAGAACTTTCAGCACTTTCGCCAGCTCCGGTTCGACGACGGTCGTGTTGCTCAAGTTCTTGAGCGCCGTGTCGGGATCCTTCAGGCCGTGTCCCGTCAGCGTGCACACGACGACCGCGCCCGCCTCGAGCATCCCGGCGCCCGCGTATTTGAGCAGCCCCGCGACCGACGCGGCCGACGCTGGCTCCGCGAACACGCCGCCGCTGGCGATCAAGCGATATGCCGCGAGGATCTCCGAATCGGTAACCATGTCGATAATCCCGCCCGACTCGTCGCGCGCTGTGGTCGCGCCCTTCCAGCTCGCGGGATTGCCGATTTTGATCGCCGTCGCAACGGTATGCGGATCGTCAATCGGATGCCCGACCACAATCGGCGCCGACTCTGCCGCCTGGTAGCCCATCATCTTTGGCAGCCGCTCGCTCAATCCCACCGATTTATATTCCTGGTAGCCGGCCCAGTAGGCCGTAATATTCCCGGCGTTGCCGACCGGCAGAAAATGATGCGTCGGCGCGTCGCCCAATTGATCGCAAATCTCGAACGCCGCCGTCTTCTGCCCCGCGATTCGATCCGGATTGATACTGTTGACCAGCCGAATCCTGACCGGATCCCGCTCCGCAAGATCGCGCACCACCTTCAGACAGATGTCGAAGTTGCCGATTACCTCGAGCACCCTCGCCCCATGCATCACGCTTTGCGACAGCTTGCCAAGCGCCACCGCGCCCTTGGGAATCAGCACGTACGCCTTCAGCCCCGCGCGGCCCGCGTAGGCCGCCGCCGACGCCGCCGTGTTGCCGGTCGAGGCGCAGATTACCGCGCCCGCGCCCTCGCCCAACGCCTTCGAAATCGCCAGCGTCATGCCCCGGTCTTTGAACGAGCCGGTCGGGTTGGCGCCTTCGAACTTAAAGTAAACCTTGATGTTTAGCCCGAGCCGCTCTGCAAGCGAGGGCGCCTCGATTAGCGGCGTGTTGCCTTCGTTCAGCGTGACCACCGGCGTCGAATCCGTCACCGGCAGGAAGCGGCGGTAATGCTCGATAAGTCCGGGCCAGTAAGACAGCCGCGGTTGTTTCGATCCGCGCTTGAAGTCCGACGCCATCGCCTAAAGCTTCTCCTCGATGCGGATAAACGCGGGAGCCGAATGCACGATTTTCTTCCTTCGAATCTCCGCCAGCGCGCGTTTCAGACTGCGCTCGGGCGCGTCATGGGTCCGCATGATAATCGGCACCGTCTGCGCCGTTCCGCGACCCTTCTGGATCACCGACGCGATCGAAATCCCGTGACTGCCGAGCACCGTCGCGATTGCGCCGAGCACCCCGGGCTTATCCCGCGCCATGAACCGCAGGTAATACTCGCATACCACGTCGTCCATCGGCTTGACACTGGCGCCCTTCATCAGGTCGATCGGAGATCCAAACGCGTGCGCTCGCGCCGAGCCTTCGGCCAGACGATGCCGCGCGATTTCCAGTATATCGGCCACCACCGCCGTCGCCGTAGGCATCTCGCCCGCGCCCAGCCCCGAATACATTGTCGCGCCGAGCGCGTCGCCGTGAATATAAATCGCATTGAACGCGCCGCCGACTCCCGCCAGCAGATGGCGTTGCGGGATCATCGTCGGATGCACCCGCGCCTCGATGGTGCCGTCGTCATCCTTGCCGATGGCAAGCAGTTTGATCACGTAGCCAAGCTCGCGCGCGTACCCGATGTCGGCCTGCGTAATCCGCGTGATCCCTTCGGTATAAATCTGCGCCGGTTTCACCAGCACGCCAAAGGCAAGCGCCACCAGCAGGCAAAGCTTGTGCGCCGAATCATGCCCCTCGACATCGAGCGCGGGGTTCGCCTCGGCCAGGCCCTTGGCCTGCGCGTCGGCCAGCGCGGCGCTGAACTCGACGCCGTCCTCTGTCATCGTGGTGAGTATCGAATTGCAGGTGCCGTTGACGATTCCATAAACCGCGCGTTGGCGATCGCCCGCCAGCGCCTCACGCAGCGTGCGGACGATCGGCATGCCGCCGCCGACGCTGGCCTCGAAACCGACCGCCAGACCGCGCTTGGCGGCCTCGCGAAAAATCTCGCCGCCATGCTCTGCAAGCAAAGCTTTGTTCGCGGTAACGACGTCCTTGCCCGCCGCCAGAGCCTTCATGATCAACGCGCGGGCCGGTTCGTAGCCGCCAAACAGCTCGACCACGACATCGATATCGGGACGCGTGACAACCGCCGCGGCGTCGCGCGTAATCAATTTCGCCGGCACGCCAAGCGCGGCGACCAGCTTGACCCTCAGATCCGCCACCGCAGCCAACTGAAGCGGTGCGCCGAGAATGCGTTCGTATTTGTCGCGGTTGCGCAGCATCAGCTTCACCACGCCGCCGCCCACCGTACCGCATCCGAGCAGAGCAATCCGTATCGGTCTCAATTTGTCCCCCGTTGCTTCTGCGATTGCGCTCAGGAAGCGCTGGCTGTCCGCGCCGGAATTTCGGCGTGGCCGGCTCTAAGCGCGTGACGAATTCCGCGCAGCGCCTGGCGGGTGCGATGCTCGTTCTCGATGAGCGCGAAGCGCACGAACCCGTCGCCGTCCTGCCCGAAGCCGACCCCCGGCGAAACCGCGACCTTGGCCTCAGCGAGCAGAAACTTCGCGAACTCCAGCGAACCCATCGCGCGGAACGGCTCCGGAATTGGCGCCCACACGAACATCGTCGCCTTGGGCTTCTCCACCGGCCAGCCGGCCCGGTTGAGTCCGTCCACCAGCACGTCGCGCCGCCGCCGGTACCTCGCGACGATCTCGGCGACGCAATCCTGCGGTCCATTGAGCGCCGCGATCGCCGCCACCTGCACCGGCGCGAACATCCCGTAGTCGAAGTACGATTTCAGCCGCGCCAGCGCCGCGATCATCTCGCGATTGCCCACCGCGAAGCCCACCCGCCAGCCCGGCATGTTGTAGCTCTTCGACAGGGTGAAGAACTCGACGCCGATATCCTTCGCGCCCGCCACCTGCATCATCGACGGCGCCTTGTAACCGTCGAAGCACAGGTCCGCGTATGCGAAGTCCTGCGCGACCATGATTTTGTTTTCGCGCGCGAACTCGACCACCCGCTGCATGAAGTGCAAATCCACGGTCGCGGTGGTCGGGTTGTGCGGGAAGTTCATGATCAGGAACTTGGGCCGCGGCCAGCATCGATTCACCGCCGCCATCAATTCGTCGAAAAATTCCTCGCCGCGCCGGATTGGGACACCCTGCACCTGCGCGCCCGCAATGATGCATCCGTATTGATGAATCGGATAGGTCGGCGTCGGCGCCAGCACCACGTCGCCCTGGTCGAGAATCGCCAGCGTCAGGTGCGCAATCCCTTCCTTCGATCCGATCGTAACGATCGCTTCCGAATCGGGATCCAGTTCCACACCGTAGCGCCGCTTGTACCAATCGCAGATCGCAAGCCGCAGCTTGTACACACCGCGCGACACCGAGTAGCGATGGTTGGCGTTCTTGGAGGCCGCCTCAATCAGCTTCGCCACGATATGCGGGGGGGTCGGCTCGTCGGGATTACCCATCCCGAAATCGATTATGTCCTCGCCGGCTCGCCGCGCCATGAGGCACAATTCTCCGATCGCGTTGAAGACGTAGGGTGGCAGCCGTTTGATTCGTGGAAAATCCATTTTACTCTTGCGCTTGGCGATTATGCGGGGACTCCGCATCCGCCAAATACGCGAGCTATAAGTTTTAACGGACGCCCGCATCCGCCGCTAGTAGGCGCATAGCGCCCGCCATTCCGATCACTTCGCCGGGCTCGCCGGCGCGGCCGCTTCGCTCGCGCGCCGGCGCGTCGCCCAATACACCGGCGCCGCGCACACCGATATCAGCCCCCCGATCTGCCATTCGAACGGTATCCCCGCCGTATCCGCGATTCGCCCCGCAAACAGCAATCCCATCGCGCCACCCATCGTCTGGAACGTGCTGTTGAATGACAACAGCGTCGCCCGATTGCCCGCTTCGATCTGCTCGTTGAACCAGCTCTGAACCAGCGGCATCATCGCCCCCGTGAACAGATTCATCACGAACAGCATCGCCAGCGAAACCAGCGGCCGCGCGCCGAACAGCCCCGCCAGGAACAACATCGCGCTCGCGCCGATAACCAGCACGCTCACGCGCGCCGCGCGCTGCGATTCGTCGGCCGCAAGCCGCGCGCTTACCTCCGCGCCGACCAGCCGCGCCGCAGACAGACCGCAATAGATCCAGCCGACGATCCACACGCCAACCTTCAGGCTCTCGTTGAACATGATCGGCCATTCGATCCAATACGGCGCCCACGCCGCAAACGTAACTGCGCCCGCCACACTCAGCATCAGGACCGTATGCGCACCCAGTCCGGCGCGGATGCCGTCGCCCACATTCGCCGCGACCTGCCGCGGGATCGCCGCGATCCTGACGGCCGTGGCTCGCGGACGCTCGTCATGCATCAGCAATGCCCCCACCGCACCGCTGACCAGGTAGCCGCCTGCGCCCAGCAGCCACGGCCATGCGATATCGATGTCGCCCACGTACGCGCCGATCAGCGCCGACCCCATGAAGCCAAGCGTCGTCAGTTGCGAGATTCGCGAGAACAGCCGGTCCTTGATCCCGTCGTACCCTGCGTCATCGAGTGCATCGACACCCCACGCGTCAATCGCGCCGTTGCCGAAGGTCGTGCCGATACCGTCGATACTCTCGGCGATCAGGAACACGTAGTAATGATGCGCCATGAAATACAGCAGGAACGCGCAGACCCGCAGCGATGCGCCGAGCACATACGAGCGGCGCCTGCCGAGCAGGTCGGCGAACGCGCCGGTGGGCACGTCGGTCAGAAACAGCACGACAAAGTACGTCGCCAGTACGCTGTTTATCTGGAACTGGTTGAGCCCGCGCGAGCGCAGAAAAATCGGATACACGCCGAACAGAAACCCGCCGGCGAACGAGTACAGGCCCCATACCGTGTAGTAGCGGCGGATGATGTCGCGAATAGTCGGAGCATGCGGTCGTGCGATTTCCACGGAAATTTCCCCGCGCAGTTTGCCACGCCAAAAGAAAAAGCCCCGGAGCTCTCAAGCGCCCGGGGCTTTTTAGAGCCAAGTATCGATGTCCGTCTCAATTCAGGAGGACCCTCATTGAATTGGGGACGCGACGTACATCACCACTCGACTTCATGCGAGGCAGAATAATCCAGCGCCTAATCGCGAGTCAAGCCGTTTGTCACGGAGCAAAACGCGGGCATTGGTTCAGTTTGGATGAAATGGAACAAATCCCTGTGATTCCTGTCAGTCCGGGTTTCGGGCCGGGTTTTGGGGATGATCTATTCAGCCTGCCCCCGCCGGATTTGGTGTGCTATGCGTACGCTATGGACAACCGTCAGGATGCCCCGTACTCGCCCGGCTCGCCCGAAATCGGGCGCCGGTCGGTTCCCGCTGAAATAATTTCTGACGGAACGAAACTAGCCATAGAGCGCAGCTATCCCAAGACCACTACCCATGGTATAAATTGCTCCTTCCAGCTCTATTCGATCAATCAGAATCGCACGCATAACATAGGATTTGACCTTCACTTGACGAGATCCGAACCATGGGCCGCACTCTTCGCATGAGCAACCCGAGCATCGACCGCAGCTTCGAGTTCCCCGCCGACCTGCCCGAACCCGGACTCGCGACCCGCGTATGGCGCTTTGTCAACGTGGTGTGGCTCGCGGTGTACGTGTACGCGGGCTACAAAGGCGTCCAGCTCTGGACGCGCTTTGTCAGCGATCGCAACAAGGCCGAACTCTATCGCCGCCAGGATCTTCGCGCCGCGCAAGCTCTCAACCGCACTGCAATCCGCCAGGAAGGTTTACTCATCAAGGCATGCCAGTTCATCGCAACTCGCGCCGACGTGCTCCCCGACGAGTGGGTATCCACCCTCTCCGGCCTGCACGATCGCGTTCCACCGCGGCCGTTTGCGATGATCCGCCAACAGATCGAGCGCGAGCTGCGCCGCCCGCTCGAGGCGGTTTACGCCGAGTTCGATCCCGCGCCGCTGGCTTCCGCATCGCTCGCGCAGGTGCATCGCGCGCGGCTGCACGACGGCCGCCGATGCGCGGTCAAGGTGCAGTATCCCGGAATCGACGGCATCGTCCGCGCCGATCTCCGCAACATGACGATTGTGCTGCGATGGCTGGCGATGCTCGAGCGCGACTTCGACTATCGGATCCTGATGCGCGAGGCGCTCAAGTACATCCCGATGGAGCTGGACTTCGATCACGAGGCCGACAACTCCGAAACGATGCGCCGCAACTTCGCCGCCGATTCCGACGTGATGGTCCCCGAGGTCTATCGCGAGTTCACCACGCGGCGCGTGCTCACGATGGAACTGGCCGAAGGAATCAAGGTCACCGATGTTGACGCGCTCGAGCGTGCGGGCATAAGCAAGCACGCGGTCGCGCAGAAGCTGATCGAGATTTTCTGCGACCAGGTCCTGCGCGACGGCTTTTTCCACGCCGATCCGCATCCCGGCAACATCCTTGTTCAGCCCGGCCCGCGGATCGTGCTGCTCGACTTCGGCCTGGCCAAGGATTTCCCGCCCGCGTTCCGCGACGGCATCGTGCGGCTGACGTTTTCGATCCTTACTTCGAATCGCGACGGTATCGCCGCCGCGTTCGCAGAGCTGGGCTTTCGCACGCGCAACGGCAATCCCGACACGCTGCTGGCGTTTGCCGACGCGTTTCTCGGCAGCACCATCAAGTCAAAGAAGGCTTACGCGGACAAGGACATGGTCGAGAAGTTCTCCGAGGAGCTGCCGCGTGCGATACGCGCCAATCCCGTCGTCGAAGTTCCAGCCGACGTCCTGCTGGTCGGGCGCATGATGGGTCTGTTGAGCGGACTGGGCAAAACGCTCGACTCGCAAGTCGATCTGTTCGCGACGATCATGCCGTATGCGCAACGCCTCATGATGGCGCAGCCTGCCCCCGCGCCCGGCGCCGATCTATCTCAAGACGCGCCTGATTAAGCCGCGCGCTGTGACTTGTCGATTGATCTGCACTTTGCGCTGGACGATTCTCCCCGCGAGTAATACTTTGCTTAACCGTGATAAATGAAATCGAACAGGTTGCGCTCCGCGCCGCGCGTGCCGCCGGCAGAATCCATCTCAAACGGCTCAGCAGAATAACCATCAATCGCAAGTCGAACTCGATGGATCTGGTCACCGAAGCCGACCGCGAATCGGAAGCCGCAATCATCGACGTGATCCACCGCGCATTTCCGACCCATGCGATCCTCGCGGAGGAAAGCGGCGCCAGCGCGCATCAAAGCGACCATCGATGGATCATCGATCCGCTCGACGGCACCACCAACTTCGCGCACGGCTATCCGCAATTCTGCGTGTCGATCGCGTACGAACGGCGCGGCCGCGTGCAGTTCGGCGTAGTCTTCGACGCGCTGAAAAAAGAATGCTTCATCGCCCAGCGCGGACAGGGCGCGCGCTTGAACGGCAAGCCGATTCGCGTCAGCACGACGCCAAACCTCTGCGCCGCGCTGCTGTGCACCGGATTCGCGTACGACCGGCGCGAACGCCGGCGCTTCTATCTCTGCTTCTGGGAAGAAATCATGATGCGAGCGCAGGGCATACGCCGCACCGGGTCAGCCGCGCTCGATCTCGCCTACCTCGCGGCGGGACGCACCGATGGATTCTGGGAGTTCGGGCTCCGCCCCTGGGACGTGGCAGCCGGCGCAATCCTCGTCGAGGAAGCACGCGGCCGCGTGAGCAACATGGACGCCTCCGAGCTTGATCTTGCCGGCGCCAATATCGTGGCGACCAACGGCCGGCTGCACGAACAGCTCATCGAAGCGATTGCTCAGGCGCGGCCGGAAGCCGACCGCCGCCACGCCGAGATGCTTCGTGAGACCAAGGCCTCGGCGTAGAAATCCTTGCTTGATTTTCGCAGCACGCCTCAGATGAACGCGCATCGAACAGATGTAGTCCATCAGCGGCGCAGCTTCGGTTACAACCAGCGAGTCGGGATAGCGTTCGAGCTTCACCTCGCTGAAAGCCCGGCGCATGTAAGCCTCGCCACTCTCGAGGCCAAATCGCGCAGTCGACTCCGTCATTCGCGGAACCGAAAAAAAGCGCGCCGCAAGTTCGTCGATCTCTCGCATGTTCGCGACTCCCATCGTGGCCGCATAGCAGAATCCTGACGGCTTGAGCACGCGCCGAACCTCGCCAAGAGCGCGTGGAATGTCGGGCACATGATAGAGCATGTGATTGGCGATCACCGCGTCGAACGATGCGTCGCGAAACGGGAGCGCCTGCGCGTCGGCCTGCGCGAAGGTAAACCGATGGCCCAGCCGCGCGAGATTGGCGCGCGTTTCGCGGATCATCCCCCCCGACATGTCGGTTAGAATCACGCGATGTTGGCGCACGATTCCTTTTCCCGTCAATCCATCGCGCTTTCTTGTTCCCGGCGATTCCTTGATATAGTGCTTGCCTCTGCCGCACCGTTCGCCCCGGTAGTGAAAAGGACATCACGGAGGTCTCCGGAACCTCAAGTCCGGGTTCGATTCCCGGCCGGGGCATTTTTTAGAGGATTCCACTCACGTTTTTTCTGGTTTCAATGGTCGGGCGATTCGTCCAGCGCGAAGACCGCGAGCCATACCCAGCGCACAATCTTCTAACACCCTCCGCCGCCCCTGAAAGTTGTAAACTTAAAGTGGGGAGGTAATCCTTCCTGTTTGCTTTGTCTATTGTATTTGTTTTAGTCGCTTTTTTACCTTTTAATACCTTATACATCTCACGACTCCTTTCGTGTTGCTTCAAGCCGTAATCAGCGTCAAAATTCCGTGTGATGAAATCCGATGTGCAAGATCAGCCGATTCTCGTGCCGCAAGAAGAGTGCGAGGTCCTCAATTTAATTCGAGACGACCATGAACTCATCAAGCGCCTCAGGATAACTCCTGAGGAGCTCGAGGCGCTGTCGAAATGCGCGATGCTCGGAACCCTGACCTGCAAGCAGCATATGCTTGCCATCTTGCGCCAAATTCGCGAGGCGGGGGGCGGCTCCGCAATCGGTCAGACG
>CABDYU010000134.1_pt1 | contig 14260 bp, 11 predicted proteins | sample 3132011 | NCBI WGS metagenome assembly CABDYU01 (sample SAMEA5534338, study PRJEB31848) | metagenome | biome: tundra; feature: field; material: soil | place: USA | collected 2013-05 | depth 0.45 m | reverse complement strand
CTCGATCACTTGCCGCAAAGCCGCAAGGCCCACGTCGCCCGTGCACTCTCAGCCGCCTGGGCCAGCGATTCGGCCGACCTTTTTTCATACTAGAAGTTAATTTTTAAAGCTATTTCGTATCTTAAAATATGATTTGACACAAAATGCCCTCAAGGATAATGTCTGGTGTCTTAGCGAGCCATATTGCCTTTGATAGGGCTTAAATGGCTTTCAATCGTGATATTGGTTAGTAGGCCGAGAATAAGATGGCAGGGCGGAGCAGGAAAAGAAGGCAGCGGCGTCCAAAGCCAGCTGCGCCTAGTGGGACGCTCTCACGCCCAAATGGCGCTCGGTCGAGATGAAACGCCGCGCCGCCAAACGTCCGCGCGGGAAGCGCGAAATGAACAAGGCCAAAAAGTGACTCCCTCTGAGAGACAAACCATGAAGAACAAGAGAGTCAGGGATCTCGCGAAAAAAGCTCGAGGTATCATTGGCCGGACTGGAGCAAAGGCCAGGCGAACGCCGAGGTGCTGAAACTTCTGTTGCTGGAAAAAATATTGATGTAGCTGAGAGGGCGCACATGGATCGAATCGCTGAAATGAAAAACAGGATCCTGACGGTGCAGGAGTTAGCAAGCTACCTGCAGGTGCATCCATCCACGATCTACAGGATGCTGAAGAAAAATCAGCTGCCCGCGTTCCGCGTCGGCAGCGACTGGCGGTTTAGGGTCGAGGCAATCGACAAATGGCGCGCTGCCTTGGAGTCTGGCGCCCCCGGTTCCCCCGAACGACAACGACAGAGTTCGAACTGACCGCGAAACTCGGCCTGGCGAAAAATCACAGGGGAGCAGCTGGGGACTCCGCTTAAGAGGTTTCGACCGGGCGGCTCCTTTCCCCCTCGGGGACGGTGTTGTTGGCACGACCCATTCTCAGGCCGGCCTGGAGCCGCCGCTACCTATTCAAATTTCAACATTCGGGGGGACATCGCCGGGAAACGCGCGGGCGGACAGTTCTGGGGAGATTCTTACGATCGTCGAGGTCGCGCAAATCTTGCGAATGCATCGCAATACGGTCTACAGGGCGTGGAGACATTCCGGGCTTCAAGATTGGAGTTAATTGGAGGGTCAACGAGAAGGGCCTGCGAACGGTGCTGGCGCACGAATCCGACGGTAAAGTTTCGTCGCTGAAGAGCTGAGCAAGGAATGAGAACCAGGGGGTGACCCTCGACGCGAGCAGGTCTTGAGAATCCTCGCAACGCAATACCTCGCAGCTCAATAGCACCCTTCCTTCCCATCTTCAGGCGGTTGCGATCAATCGTCCAGTTCGGCAAATGGCTACGGTGCTAGGCGCCGCCAGACGCAGATTCTGACCGTCTCGAGCAGAATCTGGAGATCAAACAGGAAGCTTGCGTGCCTAACGTAGTAGAGATCGCGCGCAAATATCTCATCTCGATTCTCGACGCGGTCTCCGTCGCACCGGAGGGAAACCTGTTCTGCACGCGATACAGCGAATCGCCGAATCGCACATCCAGAAACGACGTCAGGTTGGGCTGTCCCGCGAGCCCCAGCATTTTAGGCATCGCCAATCCGGGCGAACTGGCGAAACAGCCCGCGCACGCGAGCGTCATGCCCACCAGCATTGCGCGAATAATTGTGAGTGCACGCGGCCACGGCATCGGTCAGCTTTCTTTGGCGACCGCCGAGGCTGACAGCACCACCCGCAGCCCGCCCGATTCGACCGCGCCCAGCAGAATCGCCACTCGTTCCGCGCCGGAAAGATAACGCTGGAAGATCGCCTCGAATCCCCGGAACGGACCCTCAACGACGACCACGCGCTCGCCCGTGCCGAATGGTTTGTCGGGTATTTCGATCACGTCGTCCACGCCCCGGCGGCGAATCTCCGACACTATCGCCGCAGGCACCGCCAGCGGATCGATTCCCGCCGATACGATCGCGTGCACCCCGGCCATATATTTTACGTCGAAGTACTGGCGCTGAAGATCGAACCTGGCGAACACGTAACATGGAAATAGCGGAGCTATCGACACCACCATCCGTCCCCATCGCGGCGCCTTCGCTTTGAGCATCGGCAGAAACACCTCCGGCACCACGTTGGCGAGCTGATCGCGGACCCAGCGCTCCTTACCGCTCTTGGTGCGAACCAGGTACCAGTCGGTCTGTAGGTTGTCGTCCATCCCGATATGCGCGGCCGGCCTTGAAGATGGAGGAAAACAGACGCAGTCGCAGGCCGCTCGACCCGGCGATCTCCTCTTCCTGCCGCAAAAAACAAGGCGGCTGTAGCATACGCCACAGCCGCCCGATCAGTCCAATCGGCTTCTAGATTTCGTACGTGAAGGTGAACTCGAGTTCGTTGAAACGCTGCTGGCGGCTGAGCAGGTACGGATCTGTGAAGCGGCCGCTGCGTCCGATAAACCACTCGGCATTCAGCCCGAACAGAATGTTTCGTGAATACCGGTAAACGTTGGTGCTCGAGAGCTCGCCGACGTTGTCGTCGATGTCCCACAGGAACACGTTGCCGGTCGTCAACTGGCCGTTCATCACCCAATTCGTCGCCGAGAGGAACGCTATGCTGCTGAGCTCACGGTCCTTGCCGGCGGAGGTTACGATGGTCGTCGCATCCCTCGGACGATCCGGCTGCCACGTCATCGTGTACTGAGCCGTCAGGAACGTGTGCTGCTTCGATATCCAGGGGATGTACGTCGGGCGGTCACCCGCGATAATCCAGCGTGTCAACTGGGTCCAGGCCGATCCCGTCGGGCTGACGAAAGCCGGAACGCCCACCGCATGATCCGGCTGGTACAGCACGTCGTAACGGTACACGATGTCGGTCAGGTCTTTATCGTAATAGGTTCCCGTCATGCCGAAGAAATTGTTGCGCCGATAGTTGGTCTCGGAAACGTCCATAAACGACCCGGCCACGGGCACCCCCGCACGAATCCGGTGAGTAGTGTAACCGGGGATGACGAACTGGCCGGGACCAATACCAAACGCGCCCGGGTGGCCCGTGATGCTCGCGTTGCAGTTCGTGCAAGCCGAACCGCGTGCATCGCGGAATTCGTACAAGTAGATGAAGCTGGCCTGGAGTCCGTTGCCAATCGGCAGCAGGCTCGATAACCGCACTCCGAATTCGCTGTTTTTCAGGGAGTTTGACGGGGTCCTGCTGATACCCTTCAGGATGACGTCGTAATATTGATACGTTTGCTTCCCCCCAATTTTGGGGCCGAAGGGCAGCGCAATCATCGCCGCTGCGGAGTTCAATCCAAGGGTGTTGGGCAGTTCGCTCACGTTGACCGCCTGCCCGTTCTGGTTGATGTTAAACGGAAACGGCGTGTCTAGGCCGCCAAAGCCGCATCTCGAGATCGGGCAGCCACCGAACAGTGCGGCCGGAGCAACCCACGGATTGCGCGGGTCTGTTTGGGCTTGAATCCCGGCGCCCTGGAAGTCGCCGGGGATGATGAAGCCTTCAATCTCGTTGTTGGCGGTCTTGAAGTAGTCCGGCAGGATGTAGTTCAGCTTGATCATCCGCAAGTTTGTGCGCGTGTCTTCGAGCGCCTCTGCGCCGTAAACTCCGTGCCATCTCGCATTGACCGGATTGGTGACTTCGGTTCCTGACAGCGCGTCGGCTTCCGACCAGATGACCTGCTGCTTGCCGATACGTGCGGAGAGGTTGTCGGTAAAGTTCAACTGCGCATACCACTCGCGCAGATCATCCTTGAAGAATTGGTCCTGCAGCGAGCGGCTTCCTTGCGATGAGTACGGGACCACATCCGTGTTCGGCCTCTGCCGGCCGTGGTTCTTCAGCGAACCGTACGAGTCGTACCAGGGCCGGTAGAACGCGAAGAAGTCCGCATCCTTGATCAACAGCGTGTCGAAGCGGCCAAGCAACTTGTAGTTCTTGATCATGTGGTAATCGGGCCGCACGTCTGCAAGGTTGCGCTGCTCGACCAGATCCCAATGATTGAAATCGAAACTGCCGCCCGTGATCCCGTACGCCTGCCCGGGAATCGCGTACGTCTGGCCGCCGGAATGAACGATCTTCGTCGGCGTTGAGTCACGGCTCGAGCTGCCTTCGCCCCAGCGGCCCGCCTCGCGAGTTTCGAAAAACCCAAAGACTGAAAAATCGCCCTGCGTGATCGTCGCCATTGCGACCGATGTCCATAGCGTCCCGACCGTCGCCACGGCAGCCACCAATAGACTCCGCCACCGCGTTCCGCCGAATCCCTGATTCCCGTTCTGCATAGTCACCCCCAAGCTGGAGCCCTCGTGGTTACGACTCCTCGCCCGATTGTCCACCAGGCAAGCGTCAGACACTCATTCCCCGTTCGCGCGCAACAATCTACGAACGCGGCTTAGGTATCATTCCCCCGCATGCCTTGTCAAGAAGGGTGCACGCGCCGGTAATACGTTTGCAACAGTCCGTTAAGCTCCGCGTGATATTCGTGATATTCGTGATATTCGTGATATTCGTGATATTCGTGATATTCGCGATTCCCGATTCGGTTTTTCAATTTGATACGGGCGCGCACAGCGACAGCGCTGCCGAACGATTGAATCGAGCTGAATCGGACCGCCGGCCATCCGCGCTTGTTCGGCTTTGGCGATACTATGCAGGCGCGCTGGAATGCCGCCCTTATCCCGGGCGCCACTTGCGATCCTCCCGGGCAAATGAATAAAGTTCCGTCTTGATTGGATGCAATTCGCACGGTTGATCGCTGGATTGACCGTCAACTGCGATCATGAACAAAAAATTACGTCGCACTTGAATTTGTCATCCGATCGGTGTAGGTACGACCACCGAATGCGCGTCCGGGGCGATTTCCGGACCTTGGCGGGGCTTCCGTTGGCTTTGCGGGGAGAGGAACGAACCGAACGGCCGCGTGGGTTTTCTAGGCTGATTGGGTCAGCAGACGGGACACCGATTCGACTCGGCGGGGGTTAGAAACATGACGCATGGAAGGATGCAGGCGATGACTCAGGGCAGGGATGGGATCTCGTTGGCGCACGCACGGGCGCTGAAGCTTATGCGGGTCGCTCGTCGGCTTTCGCTCGTGGCCGCAGTGTTCGTGATCGCTGCGCTCCTCGTGGGGATAGCCGGCACCAGCTACGCGAAATCGAAAAAGAATTTAATCAACCCCTCAACAAACCCGCGCCTGGAAGACACGATCGTCGTGTCGAATTATGGCGCCGTTTGGTACGGCAGCATCGAGACATTCGCCGCGGGCGCGGGGCACAGTGCCGGGCCTAAATTTCGGATCTACGGCACGAAAACGAATTTGGGTTCTAGCACCGGGGCAGCTGGCGACTCAGTGAGCTCGCTCGACGCTCACATCGCGGTGGCGATACCGATCGACTTTTTCGATATTACCGGATGCGGTCCTTTTGGCCAGCCCGCCCCCGGCACCACGAGCCCGTTGTTATATGGCACCGGTTTGGCGGAGATCTTCGGGCCGACCGCGACTGGCAACTCGGCGCCGGAAAACATAATTTGCTCGCCTAATTTCGCCTTCGGTGCTCCCAATACTACCGGCGTCTTCTACCCCCAGGGCGTGGCATTTGAAAGCCCCTACGATGGGGTCAATCCCGGGCACGATATCGTGGCAGTTGCGAATCAGTTTCCCGTTGTATATGGTCCGGACTCGGGGCAGGCCGCCTGCGCGCCCGCGCCCACGAACATTGAACCTACCAAGGGACACCCCGGAGTGTGCGGGGGGGGGCCGGTCGGGCCCGGCTCGAGCTTGGGCACGATTACCGAGTATGACCGATTGACCTTGGCTCCCGGCCTCGACAACGTTGAACCCTTCAACAACAATCCGGTGGACGCGCTCAACCCGTTCAGCCTGGCTCCCTATACGCAGAACGCCACCATCGGCGGATGCCTCAGTCTCCTGGCGGGTCCGGCCGGCGTCGCGTTTGACCAAACCGGCTACCTGTTCGTCGTGAACAACGCCGGCTTCGACGCCTTCGACCTCTCGTGTGCCCCTCGCTACGTAACCGTGTATGCCCCTGGCGCGGCTGGCGACGCATTCCCGAAAGCCGTAATGGGTTTGTTCGGTGCGACCGCGGGTTCATTTGCCGCGCCAGACGGCTCATCGACTCAACCGATAGCTGCTGCGGTCCTCTCGGGTCCTATAAGCCCGGACACCGGTTACCCGGAAGATATTGTCTACGTGACGAACATGGCCGATAACAGCATCAAAACCTTCAATCCTTTCACGAATTTCGATAACAGCAACTTCTTTTTCCAAGGCGCACAGCTGGGCACGATTTCAGGCCCACACACGAAACTCAGAGCTCCGGAGGGCATTGCGATCGACGCCGCGGGCGACGCTCTGTACGTCGTAAGCAGCGATAACAATTCGCTCGAGATGTTTACCGACTTTCCTTCGACCGGCGGCGACATTCCCCCGACTCTGATCATTTCAGGACCGCACTCTAAAATGAACTTGCCGGTCGGCGCTGCCCTGGCAGCCTTCACGCCCACGCCGGTACCTACCGGCACGTCCACAGTGAGCGCCACCCGGGACTAACTCTTACCGAAACCACTAAACAGCGAACACCGAATCCGGATTACCGGATTCGGTGTTCGTCTTTGTGCACCAGGCCGGCCCCGCCCCTGGCAGGGTGTTGAAAATTACTTTTTCAACACCCTGCTAACAGGCCGAAGCCCGCATCCCGCGGCGGTGCCGATTTTCTTAATACTAAGGTGCAGGGGTTACTCCTGCCCAAGGAGGTGCGGAACCCACGGTGGGTTCCGCATACAATCAAGTTCTCCCTCTTTCTCCCCTGCAGCCTGCTAGCGCAGATCTTCCGCCAGCGACTCCGCCAGCAGTCCGCCGATCGCGCCGCGAGCCGCCAGGCTCGGGTGATCCGCCTCGACCGTTACCTCGCCCTTGCCGGCGAATTCGAGAAACCGGGCCGCGTCCACGCCCTTCATGCTGAACCTGACAAATTGGACCGCGCTGATTCTTTCCTCTGACATCTGACGATCGTCGAATCTTGCCGCGATCCTGTCCGGCCCGGCCTTCAGCCACAGATGGCGTTCCAATCCGACCAGCCTGGCCAACGCCGCGTCGCGTTCGCGCGCCTCGGCGTACTCGATCAACAGCGTCGCGGCAATTTCGCCCGCGGCCGGAAGCAACTCGTTATAAGTATCGATTTCGTGCGCAATCGCTTCGCGCTCCGTCATTTTCTCGGCCTTGATCATCTCCTCGATCTGGTACCACGCAGTCTGCGCGTTCTCGAAAATGAGCGTGAGATGCGACCCGACGTGGAGCCGGCGCCGTTCCTTCTCATGAATAAACAAGGGCCGCAGCCGCTCGCGCACGCGTTCGTAATCGGCCAGCGGAAGTATTTCGTCGATCGTGATCGTCTTCAATCGTCATCCTCCTTGCGCCGAGAGCTTTGCGTAACCTGTTCTGTCCGTACCTGCCCACGGGTCTTAATACTGGCCTCCCGTGCCCACGGGCGGCGCCGCCACGGCGTCTGCAAACCCGTCGCGCTGGTACGCGCGCGCTATCACTTCGAGCGGATGAATCGGACGCACTCCCGTCGCCTGCTCGATTTGAACCGCCGCCAGCGGACAGTCTGTCGCCATCACCCGTGCTCCCGCTTCGCGCATCCCGGCGAAAGCCTTCTCGCCCCACTTCATCGAGAGCGCGAAAAACTCTTTCTTCATCGCCCACGTCCCGTCATGCGCCGTGCATGCATCGACCGTCGTTACTTCCACGCCCGGAATCTGGCGCATCAGGTCGCGCGAGCGCAGCCCGATGCCCTGCGCCTTGAGATGGCACGGCACGTGATACGCGATAGTGCCGGGCGTGGACAGAAATTCTTTGTTGAACTTGCCGGCGCGGTGAAGTTCGTAGAGCAGCTCGTGCGAATCGACCACCGCCGCCGCGAACTCCTTGACCTCGTCGCCGGGGATCAGGTTCGGATACTCCGCGCGCATCATCAGCGAGCAGGTCGGATTGATCGCGGCGATTTTGTAGCCCTCGCGCACCAGCGGCAGCATCGAATCGATATTCGCCCGCGCTTCCTTGCGCGCGAATTCGACGTCGCCGCCGTCGAGCGCGGGCATCCCGCAGCAGTTCTGCTTCGGGCATTTCACCGCGCATCCGTTTTTCGCAAACACCTCGACCGCGGCCTTGCCCGGCCCGGGGTTGTAGTAATTGACAAAACAGGTCGCAAAAATCGCGACCTTCGCGGTCGGCTGGGCCGGCATCGCAGGCAAAGGGTTGCGCTTGAGCCACTTGTCGAAAGTCTCGGCGGCGAAGTCGGGAAGCAGCTTGCCGCGATGGATCCCGAGCATCTTCTCCATCATCACGCGTTGGAACTTCCGATGGCATCCCCAGTTTGCCAGCGTCGGCGCCGTCGCGCCCGCCTTGCCGAGCTGATCGGGATGCGCCAGCACCCGCTCGCGCAGCTTGACCCCGTCTTCCTTCGCGTTCACCGCCTTGGCGCGCAGGATCAGGCGCGGGAAATCGAGCTGGAACTCATGACCGTCGCGCGGCGTGTAGGGACATTTGATCTCGCACAGCTTGCATCCGTAGCAGAGCTCGATGACGCGCTCTTTCTCGGCCGCCGTGAGCCCTCTCACGTCGCCGTCGTTGCGATCGGTCGCGTCGAACAGCGCCGGGAACGACGGGCAAAGATTGAAGCACAGACGGCAGGTGTGACAGATGTCGAACACGCGCTCGACTTCCTTGTCGAGTCCGGCGCGGTCCCAGTACTTCGCTTCAGTGGAATTGTAGGAAAGGCCGTCGCTCGGCCTGGCCTCGATTCGGTTGCCCATCGGGAATAATCCTGGCTGCGAACCCTAGTCTATGCGGGCGCGCGCGCGTACCGCAGCCCGGCGCGGCGCCGCCGTTGAAATAGCGGGCGGGCTCTTGAGAGCCCGCCCGCGTGGTGTTCGCGCGATGCCTGTTAGAGCGTGCCCTGCGCCTTGGCGAAGCGTCCTGCGTGAGATTTCTCGGCCTTGGCGAGAGTTTCGAACCAGTCGGCAATTTCCGCGAAGCCCTCTTCGCGCGCCGTCTTCGCCATCCCCGGGTACATGTCGGTGTACTCGTGGGTCTCGCCATGCTCTGCGGACTTGAGATTCACCGACGAATCGCCGATCGGCATGCCGGTCGCCGGATCGCCAACCGACTTCAGGTAGTCGAGATGACCGTGGGCGTGTCCGGTCTCGCCTTCGGCCGTATCGCGAAACAGCCCCGCGATTTCCGGCTGGCCTTCGACGTCGGCGATCTTGGCGAAGTAGAGATAGCGGCGATTAGCCTGACTCTCGCCTGCGAATGCATCTTTGAGATTCTGATGGGTTTTGGTTCCTTTGAGATTTGCCATTTTTCCTCTCTCCTGACTTGAATTTCCTTGGTTTGATTGAGCTGGCTTGAACGATCAGCGCCGCGCCTTCATTGTCCGATTCGCCCCGGCGGGTTTGGCCCCGCAATCCTCGCACAGCGCTTGAATCTCCAGCGACGAACCGAGCACCGTGAACTCGCCCAGTTCCGACTGCCCGGCAAGCAGGCGGTCGAGGCGGGGAATCTCGATATCGCGGATGCGCCGGCATTTAACGCATACCACATGATGATGCGGGGTGACATTTCCATCGTAGCGCGCGCTGTCGTGCAGAATCGTTACCTTGCGCGCCTCGCCGATGTCGCACAGCGTGTCGAGCGTGCGATGCACGGTGGCGAGCGAAATATGAGGATGCTGCCTTCGGACCGCGGCGAAGATCGCGTCGGCGCGCGGATGCTCGCCCGAGCCGAGCAGCGCCTTGATGATCGCCAGGCGCTGCGGCGTGACCGCCAGGCCGCTGCGGCGGCATCGCGCGGCGAACTCGGACAGGCGCTTGGCGGCGTAAGGGCCGCGCCGCCGTTCGTTTACCAACTGTAGTTCCATCACCTAGGTGATAGTAATTATCATCTGGTTATTGCTGTTGTCAAGCGGGTAGTACCCGGCGCTCGCGAAAATTGAGCGGACGCTCGGCTACAGCCGCGGCAGAATTGGAAGAATTGGGGCGCGTTTTGAATCGGGCTTGGTCAGCAGCATCTGCACGTCGCCGATGTAGCGCTCGCGAAAACCGCCCTCGCAGTAGCAGAGGTAGAACTCCCACATCCGGATGAATTCTTCCGGATAACCGAGCGCGCGCACGCGTTCGATATTGTTGAACATCCGGATTCGCCAGTTCTTCAAGGTCTCGGCGTAGTTGGGCGTGAGATCTTCGAGATGGAACAGCCGCAGATCGCTCGAGCGCGTGATCGAATCGCACAGCGCCGTGACCGACGGAATGAAGCTGCCCGGGAAGATGTACTTCTTGATGAAATCGACGCGCTTGAGCGCGCCCGCATACTCGCGGTCGGTGATCGTAATCGCCTGCAACAGCATCATGCCGTCGGGCTTCAACAGCTCGCCGCATTTGCGGAAATACGCATCGACGAACTGAGGCCCGACCGCTTCGATCATCTCGATCGAGACGGCCTTGTCGAACTGGCCGCTGAGGTCGCGGTAATCCTTGAACAGCACGGTGATGCGATCCGCCAGGCCCTCGGCGGCGATTTTTTTGACGGCGTAGTCGTGCTGCGCGCGCGAAATCGTGGTGGTCGTGACGCGGCATCCGTAGTTTTTGGCCGCGTGAATCGCAAACCCGCCCCATCCCGTGCCGATCTCGACGAGCTGATCGTGGGCGCGAAGATCGAGCTTGCGGCAGATGCGATCGACCTTGGCCGTCGCCGCCTCCTCCAGCGTGGCGCCGGCGCGCTCGAAGATCGCGCACGAATACATCAGCGTGCGATCCAGAATCAGCTCGAAAAAATCGTTGCCGAGGTCGTAATGCGCCGCGATGTTGCGCTGGCTGCCGGTTTTGGTGTTGCGATTGAGGTAGTGGATGAAGCGGCGGATGGGATTGGCCAGCCGCGCCAGGCCGCCATCCATGCCCTCCATCACGTCGCGGTTGCGAAGCATGATTTGCGCGAGCGCGGTCAGATTGTCCGTCGTCCACGAGCCTGCCATGTACGCTTCGCCGGCGCCCATACTGCCCGCGAGCGCGATGTCGGAATAGAAGCGGCGGTCCTTGACGTGGATGGTCGCGCGCAAATCGGCGTCCTCGATGTCCTGGCCGAATGGGAGGCGCTGGTCACCATCTTCGATCACGATGCGGCCGATTGTGATTCCCGCCAGGCGGCTTAGAACCGCGCCGCGAGCGAAACGATCGATGATCGCGGGACGACGCGCCCGAGCCGCATCGACGCCCAATGTGACAATGGAATCAGCTTTGGCCATCGGCTTCGATTACACCGCCGTCGCATCGCCGCGCAAGCGCAGGGGCGAGCCTCCGACATGCCGTCCGCTCTTCTCGAAGAGTTCCGGACTGCTGGATTATTTTCCGTGATGCGGTCATTCTGAGGAACTCGCGCGGCGCATCAAACTCGCGCGGCGCATCAGGTAAATCAACCGCGAGCGGAACTCACACAGATGCCCTCCTCCACCGCGCTGAAATACGTGCTCGCCATCGACATGGGCTCCGGCAGCACAAAGGCCGCCGTCGTCTCGAGCGCAGGCGAAGTCGTCGCGTCGGCAATCCGCCATACGGACACCATGATGATGGCGGGAGGCGCGGTCGAGCAGGATCCCGAGCAATGGTGGCGCTCCGTGTGCGACGCGGCGAAGGAGGCGATCGCGGCCTCGCGCGTGCCCGTGCATCAAATCATCGCCGTCGCATGCACCACGCTGTGGGCCGTCACGGTGGCCGTTGACGAGGACGGCGCCGCAATCGGCAATGCGATCTCATGGATGGACACCCGCGGCGCGAAATACAATCGCGCGGTCGCCGCCGGATGGCCGCGAGTGCAGGGCTACGGCCTGTTCAAGCTGCTCAAATGGCTGCGCTTCACGGGCGGCGCGCCGGTTCAATCGGGCGTCGATGGCTTGGGGCATATCCTCTTCATCAAGAATGAGCGCCCCGAGGTATATGCGCGGACCTTCAAGTTTCTCGAGCCGATGGATTACCTCAATCTGCGGCTCACCGGGCAATTCGCGGCTTCGTACGCGACGATGTTCACTTACTGGCTGACCGATATTCGCAACCCCGACAGGATTGACTACGTGCCTGAGTTGCTTGCGATGGCCGGCGTCGATCGCGCCAAGTTGCCCGACCTGCGGCCGGTTAACGCCGTGCTCGACACCATCAAGCCCGAGGTCGCCGCGGAGCTGGGCCTGGCGCCGTCCACTCGCGTCGTGATGGGCTCCTGCGACGGTCATTCGGCGACTGTGGGCGCGGGTACAGTGCGCGACTACGAGGGCTACTTCTATGTCGGCACGACGGCGTGGCTGAGCTGCCACGTGCCGGCGAAGAAGACCGACCCCCTGCACATGCTGACGGCGATGCCGGCTGCGCTGCCGGGCCGTTATATGGTCGGTGCGGAACAGGGCTCGGCGGGACGCTGCCTCGAGTTCCTTAAAGACATCCTGTATCCAGCGGGCAGCGCGAATTCTCCCATCGACGTTTACGCCGACATGAACCGGCTTGCCGCGGAGGTTGCGCCGGGGAGCGACGGATTGATCTTCACGCCATGGATCAACGGCGTGCTCGCGCCGCACGAGGACGCATCGACGCGCAGCGCCTTCTTCAATCAGAACGCGCGCACCAGCCGCGGCCATTACGTGCGCGCTGTGATGGAAGGCGTCGCGTACAACTTGCGATGGCTCAAGGGTTACGTCGAGAAGTTCATCGGGCGGCCGTTCGAGCAGCTCAATTTCATCGGCGGCGGCGCGAGCTCCGATCTGTGGTGCCAGATCCAGGCCGACGTGCTCGGATGCACGGTGCGGCAGGTCGCCAATCCGCGCAATGCCAACGCGGTGGGCGCCGCGATGGCGGCGTTTGCCGCGCTGGGCGAGATCGCAGTCGAGGAAATCTCCGCGCGGGTGAAGATCGCCGCCGAGTATCGGCCCATCGAGATCAACCGGCGCATCTACGATCGCCAGTTCCGCGAGTTCCTCGAGTTCTACAAGCGCAACCGCGCGATCTACCGCCGCCTCAACCCGGCCGCCGACGCATCGGATTGAACCTGGCGATGGACTAGTATTCAAATCGATGCGAAATCTCTAAGGAGTCGTTCCATGCCCAAGGCAGCGAAGAAGCAGCAAGAGCCCTCCGGACCTTTTGGGGATATGTTCCCCTATCGCGAAACCTTCGAGACCTATCACGAGCTGCCCAAGAAGAGCCGCCAGCCCGAGGAGGTCATGCGCGAGTTGCGCAGCATCGCACGCCAGGAAAACTCGCGCTGGCAGACCGGCCAGATCTCGGGCACTTATTACCACGGCGGGATGGAGCACTATGCTTACCTCAACCGCGTGTTCGCGCTCTTCTCGCACGTCAACCTGCTGCAGCGCGACATGTGCCCGAGCGGCACCAAATTCGAGGGCGAGGTAATCGCGATGACCGCGCGGATGCTGGGCGCGGATCTCGCGCGCGAGAAGGATCCGCAGGCCGAGGTATGCGGAGCGATCACTTCGGGCGGCACCGAGAGCATCATCCTGCCGATGCTGGCGTACCGGGAGCAAGCCAAGGCCGAGCGCGCAATCACAGCGCCCGAGATGGTGGTGCCGGACACGATTCATCCGGCATTTTCCAAGGGCGCGCACTTTTTCGGCATCAAGCTGATTCGCGTGCCGGTCGGAGCCGATTACCTGGCCGACGTGGACGCGATGCGGCGCGCGATCGGGCCCAACACCATCGCGATCGCGGGTTCGGCGGCGAATTATCCGCACGGGCTGATCGATCCGATCGGGAAGTTGTCCGCCCTCGCGCTTGAAGCCGGCGTCGGCCTGCATGTCGATAGCTGCTTCGGCGGTTTCATCCTGCCGTGGATCGCAAAGCTCGGCTACGACGTTCCGCCGTTCGACTTCCGCCTGCCCGGCGTCACCTCGATGTCCTGCGATACGCACAAATGGGGCTATGGGCTCAAGGGCGCGTCGGTCGTGCTCTATCGCAATCGCGCGCTGCGCCGGCGCATGTACTTCACGATGCCCGACTGGCAGGGCGGCTTGTATGCGGCGCCCACGGTGGCGGGCACCCGCTCGCTGGGAATCAGCGCATCGACATGGGCGGCGATGGTCACGCTCGGCGAGGAAGGCTACCTGAAGGCGACCCGCCGCATCATGAAGGCGGCGGACACGATCAAGTCGGGAGTCGCAAAAATCCCGGAGCTCAAGATTATCGGCAAGCCGACCTACTGCATCGCGATTACGTCGGACAAGGTGGACATC
>CABDYU010000127.1_pt1 | contig 14980 bp, 10 predicted proteins | sample 3132011 | NCBI WGS metagenome assembly CABDYU01 (sample SAMEA5534338, study PRJEB31848) | metagenome | biome: tundra; feature: field; material: soil | place: USA | collected 2013-05 | depth 0.45 m | reverse complement strand
TTGTACGCCCACGCTTGTTCGTGGCCGTCATTCCAGCCCAGGCGCGAAAACAGGCCGACGTTCTCCGCAACTTCCTGTTCCCAGTTCAACCCAAAACCGTATTTGTAGCGGTAGGCTTGCGCCGCTGAGATGTCCGCTCCCGGACCTTTGGCCAGCAGAATGGCAGTCGCCGCATGGTTGCTGGTCATATCAGCTTCGTTGAGAAAGGGCATGAACCGAATCGCCCCCGGATGAGCGTTGACGTTGTAACGGCGCTCAAATTCCACCACCATTCCCCAAGCGCGCAAAAACGGACCGTCGGCACCAGCTGAGCCAGTGCCTCCGCCGGGGCGCCACATGAGAAACTGGTCGTCAGCTGTGAAATAATTCTGGACACGCGGCATTTGGAAGAATCCATAGCGCAAAGCCCATTTCGGCTGATTTAATTCCACGGCAATTCCAGTGGTGTATCCGATCGAATCCGCCGAGTAATCCCATGTGAGGTTGCCCGCCATCGCCCAATTCATAAACTGGGTGTGCGGGTCTTGCGCGTAGGTGTTGTGGTCGAAAACGTCCAGCGGGGTGAACCGGCCGATGGTGAAGGTCAGCCGCGAAATGTCCTGGTTGCCCGCAAGCGTGAGCGCGTCGTCGGGCACGGCCTCCTGTTCGCCGCCCAAGCCGATGGTTTGCCGAATAAACAAGCGCGCAAACATAAGGTAGGGAGTCTCGGTGCCGATTTTGTAGGCGTCACCGTTGGGAAAATCCTCGATGCCGTACGTTTTGCTCAGGCCGAAGCCCTGCCACACCAGTCCGTCCACGTGCGCCTCGGCGCCGCGCCATAACCGCACGCCGGCAAACAAGTCCAGCGTAACTGTTTCCTGTTGTTCGCCCTTGCTCTTCAGGCTGTGTGGGCCGGAGTATTTGGCTGGAAACCCCCAGTCGCCCTGCTCAATGTCGGTGTTCTGAACGTGCCAGTTCCAAATCTGGTCTGGCCCATTTGGCCGCTTCTCTGTGGCGCCTAATGTGGGTTGCGTCAGCGGAATTGCCGCCGCACCCGGCCCCGCCGTCGAAGTTGCGTCGGTGGTTGGATCGGTGCCGGCGGCGAGAGCCGCCCGGCCCCAGCCTAAAAAGCAGGTGGCCACGATTATGGCAACACTTATGTGCGGGACTGCGACGAAATGGCGGCGGATAGCTGCGGCTAGCTTCGACATCTTCCGGCCTCAGTGGCCGGGATGTCGTCGCTACAACGATAACTCGGTCAGGCTGAAAATTCTAAAGATTCATAAGTTGGGGAAAAACCTATCTGCTTCGTCGCACCCTGTCAAGAAAAAAACCCATACCCGGTAGGTGTTGCGCCTAGGAGCAAATCGATAGTTAGAGCGAGAATTAATCTCATTATGGGCGATTGCCGAAAGACTGAAAAACACTCTTTGGCGCTTTCACTGGACGATCCCGAGGCTGCCTGTGCGAATTTTGAGGCTAGGTCTGCCAGGTAAATGAATCTTGGTTAAATGGGCAACAAAGCCGGACGAACGCAATTGACAACCAAGCCGGATCGTGTCGCGCGACACGTCGAGCAGCCGAACGCGGTGCGATAGTCCGCGGCTAGGCGGCGGCCGGGGCGCGCGCGAGCTCGAACGCGCCAAGTTCGATGCCGTCGTTCGAGCGCAGCACTATCTTGGTCGAGAGCCGCTGCTCGAGCGTCTCGAGGTCCTTCGCACCGTGATCGTAGAGGTAGCGCGCGACTTCGGGATTGAGCTTGACGATCAGCATTTCGCCCGCGGCCTTGGATACCGCCTCGCGCTGAATCCCGCGCAGTACCTCCGCCGCCAGCGTCGGCACCGATTTGACGACGCGCCGCCCGTCGCATCGCGGACACGTATCGGTCAGCAATTTCTCCAGGCTCTCGCGCGTGCGCTTGCGCGTCATCTGGACGAGCCCCAGTTCGGAAATTTTGAGCGCCGAGGTTCGCGCCTTGTCGCGCTTGAGCGCCGCCGCCAGCGCATCGCTGACTTTCTTGCGATCGCCCTCGCGATCCATGTCGATGAAATCGACGATGATGATTCCGCCGATGTTGCGCAGCCTCAGTTGATTTACCACTTCCTCTACTGCTTCGAGGTTGGTCTTGAAGATGGTGTCGTCCTGGCTGCGCTTGCCGACGAAGCGGCCGGTATTCACGTCGATTGCAGTCAGCGCTTCGGCTTGATCGAAAACCAGGTAGCCGCCCGACTTGAGCCAGACCTTGCGGTCCAGCGCGCGCTCGATCTGCGGTTCTATATTAAACCGATCGAACAGCGGCGCGGCCCCGTCATGAAGCGTCACGCGCGCCCGCAGCCGCGGCATATAGTTCTGCACGAACTGTACGACCCGGCTGTAGGTCGTCGGATCGTCGCACCATAGCCGCTCCACCTCGCTGGAAAAGAGGTCGCGCACGATGCGCAATGCCACGTCGAGATCGCTGTAAAGTATCGACGCGGGCGGCATGCTCTCGTTCTTGCGCAGAATCGAGCTCCACAGCTTGGTCAGAAAGCCGACGTCGCGCTGGATTTCGCGCCGGCTGACGCCCTCGCACGCGGTCCGCACGATGAAACCGCCCTGCGCCGGCCTGAGTTCTCCCACGTCAGTGCGCAGCCGCGCGCGTTCCTCAGCGCTCGCGATTCGCCGCGACACTCCGATGTGATTGCTGGCCGGCGTATAGACCAGATGGCGCCCGGGCAGCGAAATCGACGACGTCAGCCTCGCCCCCTTGGTGCCCATCGGTTCCTTGGCGATCTGAACCATTATGTCCTGGCCGCGGCGCAGCTGCTGCTCGATTGGAAGCCGCGAGCGCTGCGGCGCCTGACTCCGGCGGCCTCGGCCGCGCCGCCGTCCGCGCGACGGCCGCGCGGGCTCGCTTTCATCGCCGCTGCCGTTGGCGCCGGCTTCGTCAGCCGGGTTCATCTCCGCATCGGCAAACTCGTTGTAGGCAATCGGCTCGGTCTCGACATCTTCTTCGCCGATCACTTCCGCCACGGTGTTGAGCGCGGAGACTCCGTCGTAAAAATCCGAGACGTGCAGGAAGCCCGCCTTCTCCAGGCCGATATCCACAAACGCAGCTTGCATCCCGGGCAGCACGCGCGTGACCTTGCCCTTATAGATATTGCCCGCCAGCCCAACCTGGCGATTGCGCTCTAGGTAGAATTCGGCGAGTTGGTTATCCTCGAGCAGCGCCACCCGCACCTCCAGTGCGGACGCGTTAATTGCGATTTCTCGTTTCACAGTATGGACTCTCTATTCCGGCAAATCCGATGTGATTGCGTGTGGAAGAGCGATCGCCGGGAGTTGTCGCGCGGGCGTCGCGAGCGATGAAGAAAACCCTCGCGTCCAGTGGGACATCGTTTTACCCTTTGCGTCGCCAACTTGGCCACGATCATACGAGGCACGCCCGACCTCCGCAAGCAAGCTTGATTAAACCATCAATAACGGTCTTTTAATCCCCACGTACCTTGACATGGTGTCCGGGGGCCGATACTCGTCTTGTGATGTCTGCTGCGGCCGACATGGTTGCGCCCAGTCTCCCGGGAGCGGGCCTGCTCAACAGCAAGGTTCTCGTTCTCAATCGCTCGTACCTCCCGGTTCACGTTACCTCAGTAAAACGCGCGTTTGCGCTGCTTTATCAGGGCGTTGCGAAGGCCGTCGATGAGCAGTATCACACCTTCGACTTCGACAGTTGGCGCGATTTGTCGATAGAAATTCAACATGAGCGGCTGGGCATCGTAAACGGCTTCATCCGCGTGCCGCGGGTCCTTTTGCTCACGGCGTACGAGCGCGTGCCCAAGCGCCACGTGCGATTCTCGCGCTTCAACATCTTCGCCCGCGACGGCAACACCTGCCAGTATTGCCACAAGAAATTGCCGCGCACCGAGCTCAACCTCGACCACATCATTCCGCGCTCGCGGGGCGGGACGTCCACGTGGGAGAACATCGTATGCTCGTGCCATCACTGCAATCGCCGCAAGGGTGGCCGCACGCCCGACGAAGCCGGGATGCATCTGTTCCGCAGGCCGCGACGCCCCGAGTGGACTCCGTTTTCGTCCGAGATGTTCAGCCTGCGGCGGTACCGGGAATGGATGCCGTACCTGTCGCAGGTCGATAGCGCTTACTGGAACACCGAGCTCATCCAGGATTAGCCTCCAGCTTTTCGCTTTTTTAATGCTGGCCTCCCGTGCCAACGGGTCTTTTCATCGGCCAGCCGTGCCAACGGCCAGGGGTCACCGCTGCCGTTGCGTAGTCGCGAAAAGATGCGCTGCGCAGATTTTCGCGTCTTCTCAATGCGGGTGCAGGGGCCGCGCCCGCCAACGGCGGGCGGCCTTAACACTGCGCCCCCGTCGCAACGGGCTGTGGATGCCTGTCCTGCGACACACGATATGTTGGGGGTGCTCTTGACCCTCCGAGGGTACTTTGGGATAAACTTTGGGCAGGTGGTGGTGTGGTGGAGGCGGAGGGAGCATGCGTCTTAAGAGCCTTGAACTACTAGGCTTCAAATCCTTTCTCGATTCGACGACGATCGGCTTCGCGCCGGGGATGACGGCGGTGGTCGGTCCCAACGGATGCGGCAAATCGAACGTCGTCGATGCGATCCGATGGGTGCTCGGCGAGCAGGCGCCGACGCGGCTTCGCGGCAAGAGCATCGAGGACCTCATTTACGCCGGCAACGAGTCGAATCCCGCGGCCGGAATGGCCGAGGTTTCTCTCGTGCTGGAGGCCGAAGAAGGCAGCCGGCTTCCCGAGCCGTATGCTGCCCTCAGCGAAGTCGCGGTGACGCGGCGCGCGTATCGCTCCGGCGAGTCGGAATATCTGCTCAACAAAATTCCGTGCCGGTTGAAGGATATCACCGAGTTCTTCATGGCGGCGCAGATTCACAGCCGCGGCTATTCGCTGGTCGAGCAGGGCCGAATCGAGGAAATTATCCAGGCCAAGCCGCACGAGCTGCGCACTCTCGTCGAGGAAGCTGCCGGCTTGTCGCTGTTCAAGGGCCGGCGCGAGATGAGCGAGCGCAAGCTCGAGCGCGTGAAAGAAAATCTCGCGCGCGTGGACGACGTGCTCAGCGAAATCGAGCGTCAACTCAGCTTCGCACGCAGGCAAGCCAAAAAAGCCGAGACCTACAAGGTCGTCAAGGCGGAACTCGGCGAACTGGAACGTTACGCCGCGGCACGGCGCCTGATCGATCAGCGCGAAGAGCTGGCGATACAGACCGGCCGCGACGCGGAGCTGAAGAGCCGGCTCGACAGCGCCCGCGCCGGCGTTACCGCGATACGCGAGCAAGTCGATGCGGCCGCGTCGGCCGCGCAGTCGGCCCGCTCTGAGCTGGGCGGCGCTCAGCGCGAACTCGAAAATCTTCATTCCGGAGCCAATGAACGCGCCCGCACGCGCGGATTTTTGCAGCGGCGGCTCGACGCGACCTCCCAGCTCGAAATCGAGCTGCGCGCGCGTCTCATCGAACTGGAATCGAAGGCGACGCTGGCGCGCGGCAATCGCGCCGCGGCGGGCGCGATGCTCGCGCGCGAACTTGCCGCGGGCGGCGGCGACGCCGACGTTGCCCTCAAGGAAATTTCCCTCAAGCACGAGGCTGCCAATCACGAACTCAAGCAGGCCGAGCGCCGCGGCGAGGAATGCAAGGACGACTTGTCCGACGTCGTGCGCGAGGCCGCAGTAATCCGCGGCCGGCTGGGCGATCTTGCCGGCGAGCGCGCGGAACTCGAAAAGCGCCTCGGCGCGACCACGCTCGAGGCGCCTGTCCTGGCAGCCGCGCTCGAGGCCGCGCGCGAATTAATGCGTGCGGCGGAAGCGGACCTGGGAGCGTCGCGCGCGGCGGCGGCCGAGATGGAAGGGGCGCGGCGCGGGGCCGCAGAGCGCGAGATCGAGGCGCGCACCGCGCTCGATCACCTGACCGCGCGCGTCAATTCGCTGCGTGGCGTGCTGGGCGCGCGCGGCGAACTTCAATCCAATCATTCCTCCAACGGCGTCGATCTGAGACTCCGCACGATCCTTGAATCGCTCAACGGCGATCGTCCCGCCGTCGATCCTTCGATCCTCAAACAGGTGATGCGAGCGCCGCTTGGGCTGGAGCCGGCTCTCAAAGCCGTGCTCGGCGATCAGATGGACGCGGTGATAGTCGAGTCGCCGGATTTCGCGCTGCGCGCAATAGAGATCCTCAAAGAGAATCGCGCGGGCCGGATGGACTTCGTGCAGGAACCCGGCACCGCGGTTGCGGCGCATCCGGCGATCGAGGCCCCCGGTATCGCGGGACGGCTGATCGAGATGCTCGAATTCGAGCCGCGCATCCGGCCCGTTGCCGAAGCGATGCTGGGTCATGTGATGCTGGCCGACGACCTGCGTTCCGCGCTGGCGGCGTCCAATCTCAATGGTCACGGGACCGTTTTTGTAACGCGCGACGGCGACCTCGTATGGCCCGGCCGAATGATCAGCGGTGGCAGCGCCGAAGACAATCACGCGGCGGTGGATATCGCGGCAATTGAAGCCCAGACGCGCGAACTGGCGCGCGCAGAAGAAGAACATCGCACCCGAGTCGGCCAATTCGCCGCGGTTCGCACTGAACGCGAGCGCGCGGACGCCGCGCTCGATCAGGGACGGGGGATTGCGCGCGAAGCAGAACGAGTTGCCATCGAACGTCGCGGCGCACTGGCCCGCGCCGAACAATCGGTCGCGCTCGCGGAAGCCCACGGCGGCAATTCACGCCGCCGCCTGAGCGAGCTCGCCGAACTCGTGATCACGTCAAACGCGCGCCTGGAAGAACTGGCGATGGCCGAGCAGGAGGCGCGGGCGCGGCTGGGCGCGATGGCCGGCGAGATCGCGGCGCGGCGCGCGACCGCGCAGCAGATTGGCGCCGTGATGCTCGAAGCGGCCTCCAAGGCGGAGGCGCGCAAGTCGCGGCTCGGCGCGCTCGAAAGCGAACTGGCGCATGCGCGGCGCGAGACGGACGATCTGGAAGCGCAGTTCGACGAGCATCGCGCAACCCTGCAACGCTCGCACGTCGAACGCGCCGAGTTCGAGCGCGAACTCGAGACGCTGTCGGCGCAGGACACTGCGGCGCGCGCCCGCGAAGGCGAACTCGAAGCGGAACTCTCGCGCCTGCGCGCGGATTGCGACGCATCCGAGCGTGCGCTGGAGGGGCGCCGTGCTGACTACAAGAATGCGCAGGAGAGCTTGACGGCTCTGGAAGCCGAGGCGACAGAGTGCGGCCTCAAGCGCGAACGTGCCCGCGCGCTCAGCGAGGAGTTGGCGCGCGCGTTCATCGAGAAATTCGGCGCCGAGTTCGACGCGATGGCGGCCGAGATAATTCCCGCGCTGGACGGCAGAGTTGCGGCGCATGACGACGCGCGGATCGTCGAGTTGCGCGCGAAGATGGAACGAATTGGCGAGGTGAATCTGGCCGCCGACAGCGAAGTCAAGGAACTTGAGGAACGCGCCGGCATGCTCGGCGCCGAGCGCGCCGATCTGCAGAGTGCGCTCGACGATCTGACCAAGACGATCACGCATCTGAATCGCGAGGCGCGAAAACGTTTCGCCGAGACGTTCGAGGGCGCGGCGAAAAACTTTGCCGAGCTGTTCCCTAAACTGCTGCGCGGCGGCAAGGGACGGCTCGAGTTGACCGACGCCGGCGACGTGCTCGAGGCGGGCGTGAACGTGCTGGTGCAGCCGCCGGGCAAGAAGGTCAAGGAGATCGGGCTGCTGTCAGGCGGAGAAAAAGCGCTGTCCGCGATGGCGCTGATTTTCTCGCTGTTCCTGCTCAATCCCAGCCCGTTCTGCGTGATGGACGAAGTTGACGCCCCGCTCGACGAGTTCAGCCTCGCGGCCTTCACGACACTGATGGCCGAGCTGAAACAGCGCTCGCAGTTTATCGTGATCACGCACAACCAGCGCACCATGCAGCGTGCCGATCAGATTCACGGCGTAACGATGGATCGTCCGGGCGTCTCGCGGATTATCTCGCTGCAAATCCCGCAAGCGGCGTAAGAAAACAGTGACCAAGCGGCGCGGCGATCGGATGATCGCCGCGCCGCTTTTGGTCAAAATCTTGGGCAGCGGCTAGATCAGGCTGTAGCCACTGCCGGTGCGGCCAAATCCGATTCCGACGCCCTTTTCGATCAACCCGTACTGCTTGAGCAGCGGCTGACTGTACGTCACCAACCCCGTCACCTTGTCGAGCGGTTCGGTGGCGAGAATGAGCGCCGACTGCGCCATCCATTCGACCGGCTCGCCGCTGGGGTCGTCGGGTCCTGTGACCAGGTGATGATGAACCGTGCCCGGAGTCGCGACGACTTGCGACGGCGACACGCAAGTTACCGAGATTCCGTCGTCGTAAACTTCTTCCGCGAGACCTTGCGTGAAGCGCTCGAGCGCGGCCTTCTCGGCGCCGTAGCATACGCCGCCGCGAAAGACAGTGGCGTTCTTGTATGGTCCGCGGCCGGGTCCGATCGCCGCGCCTGACGAAATGTTGACGATCGATCCGGACTTGCGCGGGATCATGTCCTTGAGCACCAGATGGCTCAGCATGAACGGGCCGTGAATGTTTACAGCGAACGAGCGCATCCATCGCTTGGGCGGGAAATCCTTGACCGGAATGAAGTAGGTCAACGCCGCGTTGTTCACCAGTACGTCAACCGGTCCGTAGAGCTTGTGCGTTTCCGCGACCAGTTTCTCGCAGTCGGCTTCCGACGAGACGTCGCAGGTGACGGCGGTTGCTTCGCCGCCCGTCTTCCTGATGCCGGCGACGGTGGTCTCGAGCGAGCCTTCCAGTGGATGCTCGCCCTCTTTGAGCGTGCGCGCGGAGCACACGACCTTGGCGCCTTCTTTGGCGAACAGTTCGGCGATTGCCTTGCCGATGCCACGGCTTGCGCCGGTTACGATTGCCACATTGCCTTTGAGCTTGGCCATTTCCAGAGGATCTCCCTTCGTGATCGAGGGTCCGCGTGATTTTGCCATCTCGTCGCGGCCCACATTTCTTATAGCCGGGAACGTAATCGAATGTGAAACCCGCCGTGAGTTTGCAGGGGTGACCCCTGCACCCACCGTTAAGGCCGCGCTCCGTTGTTGCGCGCGAGCCCTGCCAACGGCTTAATACTGCGCTGCCGTCGCCACGGCCGGGGTGACCCCTACCGGTTTCGGAGCGGGACCACGACTGTTATTCTTGGCGCAGAAAAAATTCTTCAGGATTATTTTTTTCGGACGACGCAACGTGCATCCTTTCGACATCGCGCTCATTCTGATTATCGCCGCCGGCGCCGGTTCGGGCCTGGTTTTCATTGAAGTCCTGATTCAGTGGAGCCTCCGCAAGGCGCGCCCGTCGCCTCCGCCCCGTCTGGAAGCGGAACTGCCGCAGGCTGCCGAGCTCGCGGCTGAACCAACGCCCGAAACCGTCGAGCCGGCCGCCGCTCAGCCGGCACAATACGTCGCGCCGCCTCCGACTGTTCGCGAACCGGTCAGAATTGGGTTGGGACTGCGCAAGACGCGCGAAAACTTTCTCGCGCGCATCAGAGCCGCGCTGACCGGAAGCGCAAAGATCGACGACATTTATGAGGGCCTCGAGGAAGCGCTGATCGCCGCCGACGTTGGCGTCGAGGCGAGCATGAAGATTGCCTCCGCGGTGCGCGCAAAGTTGGGCAACGACAATCGCCCCGACGCGATCCGCGACGCGCTCAAGGCCGAGATCGCCATGATCCTGATGTCCGCAGAGCGCCGGCCTGCCGACTCGGGCGATGCGCCGTTGGTCATCATGCTGGTTGGCGTCAACGGCGTGGGCAAAACGACGACGGTCGCGAAACTCGCGGCCCGGCTCAAGGCCGAGCGCGGCAGCGTGATCGTTGCCGCGGCAGATACGTTTCGCGCGGCCGCAATCGAGCAGCTCGAGGTATGGTGCGATCGCGCCGGCGCCGACATTATCAAGCAATCGCAAGGCTCGGATCCCGCGGCGGTCGCCTTCGATGCGGTCAAAGCTGCGATCGCGCGAAAGACGCGCACGGTCCTGATCGACACCGCCGGGCGTCTTCAAACCAAGGTCAACCTGATGGAGGAGCTCAAAAAAATTGCTCGCGTAGTCGCGCGCGAGTTGCCCGGCGCCCCGCATGAGACGTGGCTCGTGCTCGACGCCAATACGGGCCAGAATGCGCTCAGCCAGGCGGCGATTTTTGGCGACGCAGTACCGCTGACGGGAGTGGTACTGGCAAAGCTCGACAGCACGGCGAAGGGCGGCGTGGTGGTGGCGGTCGCGGATCGGCTCAAAATTCCGGTGCGGTTTGTGGGACTGGGCGAGGCGATCGAGGATTTGCGCGAGTTCGATGCGCGTGAGTTTGTCGATGCGCTGTTTGCAAGTGACGGCGCAGTAGAGCAGAGTGCCAGCGGCTCTTATGCAGCTTGACAGGTCAGTTAATCGAAAATTAGACTAAATTAAACTAAAGGTAGAAGATTCTTTCTCATGGCGACAGATGTATTAAAGCAATTAGACGAGCGAATTCAGGCTTCCGTGGCGCGCATTCAGCAATTGCGCAAGGAAAATGAGCAACTCGCTCAGAAACTCGCGGAAACCGAAAAACGCTATGCCGACGCCGCCGGACAGGTGAAGCAGTTGAACGCCGAGCGCCAGCAGCATGAAAACGAGCGCAACGACGTGCGCAACAGGATCGAAAAGATCCTCACCCGCTTCGACGGGATCGATCTTGGCTGAAGATGAAGGGCGTCAACGTCCAGATAATGGGACAAAACCTGACGGTCGCCAGCGATGCCGGCGATGAGTGGGTCAAGACCTTGGCCGAGACGGTGGACGAAAAGATCAAGGATATCCGCGCCGGGAGCCAGACCATCAATTCAGTGAACCTGGCAATCCTGGCTGCGTTAAATTTCGCCGAGGAGCTCGAGCACCTGCGCCGGGAGCATCAGGAGCTGGTGGATCGAATCGCGGCGATGAATAAACGGCTGTCCGCGGCTATCGACGGCGAATGAGCATGAATCGTCGTGACGGCGCGTGGCATCCCAGAGGTGACCGGTTTCGGACGGGGGCGGGAATTGTGGATCTCGAAAGTGGCCTAAGCGCGGTGCTTACAAGCATGAGGCCCGTGCAGTATTTTTCAACCGCAACGAAGGCTTTCGCGATGGAACGTATCGCGGACACAGGCCGGCTGTCAGCCGGATCGAGAAGGACAACGACAGGCACGCGCGACGGCGCGGCGCAATCGAGTAGTTGAGCCGCTCCCGCCATGGCAACGACTGTGGCGGACGAAAAGAAAAATCTACGCGCGATCATGATCGCGTGCCGCGATGCGCTCCCCGGCGAGCGTGCCGCTGCATGGTCCGAAATGATCGAGCGGCAATTGATCGCCAGCGGGTTCTACCGCGCCGCATCCGCGATCGTTCTCTACAAAGCTCACGGTAACGAAGTCTCGACCGACCGCATCATGTCCGACGCGCTGGCCGCTGGTCGCGCCGTCTTCTATCCGCGTGTTGACGCGGCGGCGGGCACGATCGTCGCGCGAAGGATTAGCGATCGATCCGAACTCGCCCGCGGCGCGTATGGAATCCTGGAGCCGTCCGAGTCGGCCGAGCCTCTCGATCGCAAAAAGTTCGCGAAAATTCTCGTATGTGTTCCCGGTGTCGCCTTCGGACTCGAAGGCACTCGACTGGGCCGTGGCGGGGGTCATTATGATCGTTTCATCGGCCAGATGGGCCGCGAAGCGATCAGCGTGGGACTCGCCTATTCATTCCAGCTGCTCGATCGAATCCCCGAAACGGGGCTCGACCGGCGGCTAAACATCATTGTGACCGAATCCGCCGTTCATCGAGCCTGCGAAGCGCCACTGCCAGCTCGCGGAACGCGGACCAAGGAGGTAAACCCGGGTGGCTCTATTCACGGCAATCCTGGGATTCATAGTTGGTGGCGCGGTCTTTTTCATTTGGGGAATAACGAAACAGCGTAAGGACGCCGTTAACCTGCAGGCCGCGCGCGCTCAGGCCGAAGAAATAACCAAGGAGGCTCAAGCCAGGAACCAGCTGGCAGTAAAGGAGGCCGAACTCAAGGCAAAGGATATCGTGGTCGGCGCGAAAGCCGACGCCGAGCGCGAGATGCGCGATCGCAGGCGCGAAATAGCTGCGATCGAACAGAAGCTCGAAGCACGCGAGGAGACTTTCGAAAAGCGCCAGGAAGCATTCGAACGGCGCGAAGCCGATCTCAACCGGCGCGATCAAAGTCTGCGCTCGCGCGAGAAAAGTCTCACCGATAAAGAAGAACTGCTGCAAGCCCATATCGACGAGGCGCGCACCAAGCTCGAAGCCGTCGCCGGCCTGACTCGCGAGGAAGCCAAGCGCTCGCTGATGGACGAGATGATCGGCCAGGCGCGCACCGACGCTGCCAAGCACATACGAATCGTCGAGGAAGAGGCGCGCGAGGAGGCCGACCGCCGCGCCAAACGAGTCATCGCAATCGCCATCGAGCGGCTGGCCGGCGAGTTCGTCGCCGAGCGCACGGTCTCGGTGCTGGCTCTCCCCAACGACGAGATGAAGGGCCGCATCATCGGCCGCGAAGGACGCAATATCCGGGCGATCGAGGCGGCCACCGGCGTCGATATAATTATCGACGATACTCCCGAGGCCGTCGTGATTTCCTGTCACAACCCCATCCGGCGCGAAATAGCGCGCGTCGCTCTCCAGCAGCTCATCTCGGATGGCCGCATTCATCCCGGTCGTATCGAGGAAGTCGTTCGCAAGGCCGAGCAGCAGGTCGAGGAATCGATTCGCGAGGCCGGTCAGCGCGCGATCATCGAGGTCGGCGTGCACGGAATCCATCCCGAACTGGTCAAGCTGCTCGGGATGCTCAAGTATCGCTACAGCTACGCGCAGAACGTGTTGATGCATTCGATCGAAGCCGCGTTCATCTGCGGCGCGATGGCCGCCGAGCTGGGGCTGAACGAAAAGCAGGCTCGTCGCGCTGCCCTGCTGCACGATATCGGCAAGGCGCTGACTCACGAGGTCGAAGGCTCGCACGCGTTGATCGGCGGCGAGATCGCCCGCAAATACGGCGAGTCGGCGAAGATCGTAAACGCGATCGCCGCGCATCATGAGGAAGTCAAGGCCGAGACTATTCTGGCGCCGCTGGTCGATGCGGCCGATGCGCTGTCGGGCGCGCGGCCGGGAGCCCGGCGCGAGGTGCTCGAGAGCTACGTCAAGCGGCTCGAGGATCTCGAAACGATTGCGAAGTCGTTCAAGGGCGTCGAAAAATGCTTCGCCGTGCAGGCCGGGCGCGAGATGCGCGTGATCGTCGAGCCCACCCAGATCTCGGACGAGGAAACCTCGATGCTGGCGCGCGACGTGGCGCGCAAAATCGAAACCGATATGACCTATCCCGGGCAGATTCGGGTCATCGTCATTCGCGAGACGCGCGCGACCGAGCTCGCGAAATAACAGTTGCGCAATTCCATCCGGAGGCCCGATCGCTCGAATGCGGTCGGGCCTCCGCGCTTTACCGCCCGCGAAGATAGAAGGTATCATCGGTCCACGATGCCCACGACGCGTGAAGTCCTCGATGCGACGATCGCATTGGAAAAACAAAGCATGGCGCTGTATGTGCGCTTCGCGAAAATCTTTGCGAGCGAACCGGGCCTGCAGGATTTCTGGTTCGCGATGGCGCGTGACGAAGCGCGCCACGTCGGCGCGCTGGACCTGGTCACTACCGTGCTCGATCAGGAATCGATGCTCGACAAGCCCAGTCCAATCTCGCTCGAAGACGCCACCATCGTGCGCCTGCGGGCGCTGCTCGAAAAGTCTCAGCGCGACGCAACCCCCGGAATCAAGCTCGAACGCGCCCTCGAGATCGCACTCGATGTCGAAGAAACCGAACTCGAAGACCTCGTCTCGGATCTGCTGAAGGCTTTGCAGGCGCCCGATGAGTACGAGCGATGCCTGCGCTTGCTGGTCCACGACCTCGGCGAGCTGAGCTACATGATCGAACGCCACTCGGCCAACCCGGCCCTGCTGTCGCGATGCGACGCGCTGGTCAATCGTCACGCCGAGACGCTTCGCCACACCGCAATCAGGTAGCATCGTACGCGGCGCCCGGTGGCGCGGGCGATGGCCGTTGGTTATATTTCAGGGCTGCGCTGAGGAGTGGCCAAATTGGTAAGGCACCTGACTCTGGATCAGGCGATTGCAGGTTCGAGTCCTGCCTCCTCAGCCAACGATTTTTGTAAAGCGCGCGCCGTCGGCGGCGCACGCGGCGATGGTCCCATCGTCTAGTGGTTAGGACACCGGCCTCTCACGTCGGGAACGCGGGTTCGACTCCCGCTGGGATCACCAATCAAATCAAGCGGTTTTCCGCGATCGGCTGCCGCCCGAAGGCGTTTGACAGCCACATTTGACAGCCACCGGATCCCAGACAGGCCGTAGTTGGGGAAACCGTGAGACTCTGCGCGTACTGTAAATCACCCGGCCCGCTGAGCCGAGAAGAGATCTTTCCGAAATTTCTGTCAGAAAAGGTGGGGTACACTACCTTCGTTGATCAGACGCGAGACGGTGCCGTCCTTGGGCCTGTCACTGTGAGAGACGTCTGCGAACAGGGTAATGGGGTCCGTTTAAGCGCGCTCGACAACTATGTGGCCAGCCTGTATCGCGAGTACTTCTCTAAGCCAGTCGATGCTCCCGTCGACATTCTGTTCCGGTACAGCTATCGCCTTCTGGTCCGCTGGCTCTTCGGTAAGGGCCGCTCTTCGGCCGGAGTGCATGTGTCGGGATGCCCCAGCTTGGCGGGCCGTTTCTGGCTAAGCCATCGCCTATTTCAACGGTTCCTTGCCGGTCGTTTTGAGGTGGCCACAACTCTCGCAAACAACGAACCCCTGACGCCACGAGTTATTGTCAAATGTTGTGGATTGGCCGGTCATGATCAGGCGGCCTCCCTTGGTTCGTTCTCGGTTGACTGAGTAACGTTTTTCGCTCGATCTTCCTGAACTCCGTCGATGAA
>CABDYU010000121.1_pt1 | contig 15463 bp, 14 predicted proteins | sample 3132011 | NCBI WGS metagenome assembly CABDYU01 (sample SAMEA5534338, study PRJEB31848) | metagenome | biome: tundra; feature: field; material: soil | place: USA | collected 2013-05 | depth 0.45 m | reverse complement strand
ACGCCGGGCATCCGTCGAGATTCTTCCCCTTCGGCTTCGCTCAGGGCTTCGGCTCAATCTCAGCAACTTCCGCTCTAGAATGACACAAATAAGTGAAAGGGGGACAATCGCCGAGAAGGGTGTGCACTGACGGATTGGATCGGACGATTTTGCACAATCGCGAAATACTAGTTGTCGGATACGGGTCGTTGCTTAGCGGCTATGGGTTGCTGGCCGAGCGGCGCGGTGGCGCGAGCCGGCTGGTGGCGCGTGACGTGGCTCCGGTATCGATTCGAAATGCGCGGCGTGGACTGGCCAAGCCTTCGAGCCATGGCAGGTACCTGGCGATGGATATCGAGCCCGTCGATCGCAGCCTGCCAATTACCGCATCGACCGCGGCGGACAACCACGACGGCGGGATCGGCGGGCTGCTGCTGACGTTCGATCGCGACTGCGCGCCGACGATCGCGCGGCGCGAGGAATACGATGCTTATGCGTTCGAGCGGTTGATCGGAATTGCGGAGCGCGCGGGCAAACCGCTCGGCGAGTACCTGATGGAGATCGCGAGCGGGATGAATTTCGACCTGCTCACATACCGGATGGCGCTGCGCTCGATGCTTGACTACACGTCGCGGGGATATATTTTCCATCCGATCGAAATCGACGACGGCCGTATCGCGATAATTGCGATCGGTTCGGGATTCGAAGGCAGCGGAGACCCGAGGATTGTCTCGCGACGCCAGGAATTCGGGATGGACCGGCTGCTGTCGCTCGAGGAGTCGATGCGAACTGAAATTTGCGATTTCGATCGCGCGGGACAGGTAGGATACTACGCGGAGTGTATTCTCGGCGGATTGCATGGGCTGGACGTAGGCGACCTGGCGCCGCGGTTCGATCCGGATGCCGGATTGGTGCGCGAACTCGCAGCGCATCTCGGGCCGATCGCCGTCGGCGAGCGCGACAGGTTTATTGAGGCGACCTCGATCGACGTGGCGCGGTACCGCGAGCGGTTTTCGTTCTTATCGCGGCGCACGTCGAGCTTGACGGCGATCCTGGAGCTGGCGGGCATTATATAATGACAGGGACGAGTCGATGGCAACGAAAGCGAATTTTTCAATCCATGTAGCGAAAGAGAGTCTGAAATTTTCGGCCGCGCATTTTATCGCCTACCCGGGGTTTCGCGAGCCGCTGCATGGCCATAACTACCAGGTCGGCGTGTACGTCGAGGGGCGGCTGGCGAAGACCGGCTACGTGATCGATTTCGGGCTGATCAAAAAGCTGACCAAGGAGATCGTCGATCGGCTCGACGAGCGCACGATCGTTCCGGCCAACAGCGATTGCCTGACGGTTGAAGGACCCAAGGACGGGGTGGTGCGAATCCGCTACGAGAACGACGAGTTCGTGTTGCCGGCGGCCGACGTGTGTATCGTGCCTATCGTGCATAGCTCGGCGGAAGAACTCGCGCGCTACATTTGGGAGGAGTTGGCGGCGGCGCTGGGCGCGCGCGGTGCGCTGAAACTCGTGACGACGATGGAAATCTCGGTGGCCGAGGGACCGGGTCAGTCGGCGCACTATCGCGACTCGACGGGCGGCATCTGATCGCGTTCTCTCCGTAACAATTTCCGCGATTTATAGCGTCTAATCTGCTCACTTGCAGTCATCGTCCTGTCAACAGCGTGCGCAGCGTGAGACATTTTGCAAGTAAGCGGCGGTCTTTCATCGCCGCTTACGGAGCGAAATCAGGGGGTAGCGTTGCAAGCGAAATTTGCGGAGCCGGAGACGCCTTTTGGCGTCGAGCGGGCACTGGTCGGAGCACATCCGGCGATCGTGAAACTGCGCGCGTTGATCGAACGCGTCGCGCCGACCGAGGTCACCGTGCTGATCACGGGCGAGAGCGGGACCGGCAAGGAAGTGGTTGCGCAGGCGATTCATAGGCTGTCGCCGCGCAGCCTTCAGCCGTTCGTGCCGGTGAACTGCGCGGCGATTCCGCACGACCTGCTCGAGTCCGAGATGTTCGGCCATGAGCGGGGCGCATTCACGGGCGCCGCAGGATCGCGTCACGGGCTGCTGGCGACGGCAGATCGCGGCACGATCTTCCTGGACGAAATCGGCGAGATGCCAATCGGGTTGCAGGCGAAACTTCTGCGTGTGCTCGAAGACGGCGTGGTGCGGCCGGTTGGCGCGGACCGGGCGACGCGGGTCAATGTGCGCGTGATCGCGGCGAGCAACGTCGATTTGGGCACCGCGGTGGCGAAGGGCGCGTTTCGCGAGGATCTCTTCTATCGTCTGCAGGTAGTACCGATCGTGATTGCGCCGTTGCGCGAGCGGCGTTCGGATATCCCGCTCCTCACGGAACACTTTCTCGAGCGCATCCGCGATCGCACCCCCGGACGCGAAATCGCAATCAGCCGGGAGGCGATGGTGGCGCTATGGTCGTACGATTGGCCGGGCAATGTGCGCGAGCTCGAGAATATGGTCGAGCGGCTGGCGATCCTGTGCGAGGGCTCGATTATCGACACGTCGATTCTGCCAGACAACCTGGTGGCAGGCGCGCGGCCTGCGACGGCTCCGATTGCGGTCAAGCTCAGTGACGGCGCAGTGAACCTGAACGACTTGGTACGGGAATTGGAAGGTAGATTGATAAACGATGCGCTCAAGCAAGCCGGAGGGAACAAACAGGCCGCGGCGCGGTTGCTGGGACTCAAGCGGACGACATTTTCCGCGAAGCTGAGGCGTTGCGGTGTGATAGCTCCGGCGTCTTTGGACGATCGTGAGAAAGACTCGACGAGCAAGGAATCATATGGATGAAGCAATCAGAACGCCTCAGATAATGGTGGTTGACGACGATCAAGACACCGTCGCAATCCTCGCCCACCATTTGCGGCGCGAAGGCTTTGTCCCGATAGAGGCCAACTCCGGAGCACAGTGTCTCAAACTGGTTCATGAAAACGAAGTTGACGTAATTCTGCTCGATCTGATGATGCCTGAAATGGACGGCTTCGAGGTCGTGAAGGCGCTTAGGGATAATCCCGAGACCGCGGAAATCCCAATCATCATGATTACCGCGCGCGACGATTTGGATGCGCGGGCCGAGGGAATGCGCCTGGGAGTCAGCGACTTCCTGGCCAAGCCGGTATTCCGGCGCCAGCTCGCCGGCCGCGTCCGTGCACAGCTCGAAGTGGTCGAGACGGCGCGCAATGCGACTGCGGCGATGGATCGCCTCGAGGCGGTGAAGAATCGGTCGCAGCATTAGGCTGGTTGGCGAGATCGATCGCAGCGCCGGGCCCGCGATTCGAGAAGCCCGTCCTGGCGCAGTGCGCGGGCTGCACGCGAGCGCATTGCGATCCCCTGACGCGTTCGACTACAAATTAGTGGGCAAGGATCGCTTCCAGGATCATCGCTGGAGATGACAAGGAGGAATTCGCGATGAACGGTGAGAGCCGAAAACCGCAAGCTAACATAATTGCGGCGCTGACTTACCTGCTGGGCTTCGTCACCGGCCTGATTTTTCTTTATCTCGAACCGTACAATCAAGACGAGTTCATCCGCTTTCACGCGCGTCAGTCGATTGGCTTCTCGGTTGCGTGGTTCGCCATCGGCATCGTGTTCAGCGTATTTATCGCGGTGCTGCCCCATGGATTGGGGTCGCTGCTTAATTTTCTTCTGACGCTGATCGACATCGCACTCGCGGTGTTCTGGGTTTTCCTCATGTACAAGGCCTACAACGGCGAGCGCTACCGGATTCCCGAGCTGGCCGACATCGTCGATAGCATCACGGGAACTCCGACCGCGTAGCATCGCGCTCATTGGCGCGCGGCCAATTTCCGAAATCTACTTATGCGGGGGCGTGGTGCCGGCCGGCGCCTGATCGGTTTCGTTTTCGTTTTCGTTGTCGGCCGTCGCAGGCGGTGGAGCCTGCGACTCGATGTTCGCGGTTCCCTGCGGCGCCAGGCGCAAGCTCGGCTCGCGGTTAATCGCGTCGAGCACGCGGCGCGAAATTTCGTCGGTGATTTGCGGCGCGGAGTAAGTTTCGGCGGGATAGCGAATGACTATTTCCAGGCCCGCCTTGCTCAGGTGCAGGCGGCTCTGGGGCTTGGGCGTCTCGAGCACGATGTTGAGGTCGCGCTCCAGATGCCGATAGTCGCGCATCACGCGGTCGCGATAGCGTGCGAACACTTCATCGACAACCCCGAGCAGGCGTTTCTCGGCCAGCCGGTAGTCGATGTCGGGGGCGAGCGTGAGCCGCACCTCGTTCCATACGAAGCTGGTGCCGGGCGCCTGCTTGAAGAAGTTGCCCGACGGCTGGAACACGATCGCGTTGGAGAACACCGCCACCCGGCCGGTGGGCTCGCGATGCGTCCCGGTGCCGCCGAGCTCCATCAGCGAAAGTTTCACCAGCCCGATATCGATCACGTCGCCGGTCACGCCGCCGATTTGGACGCGGTCGCCGGCCTTGATTCCGAATCGCCCGATTAGAAAGAAGTAGCCGGCGATCGACAAAATCACATTCTGCAGCGCGATGGCGATACCGGCGGCGGCAAAGCCCACTATGGTGGCGGCCGATCCGATCTCATCGGAGAAATTGATCAGCACCACGACCAGGACGATCAGCCCGAGCACGAGACGGCGCGCCGCCATCACTTGCCCGCGGCGGCGAATGTCGGTCACGTAGCGATTGGTGATCCATCGCCACGCCATCGCACCGAGAAAGATCAGCACGAAAGCGGCGCCCAGCCCGATCATGCGGATGACGAGGCTTCTGAATTCCTTGTTCCAGCGCTGTTCGATCGCGGCGTGCCACCTGCCGACATTGTTGGTGTAAATCCCCAGCAGCACGATCTGCTTGCTGAGCGGCAGCGCGGTCGCGCTGGCGAGCTTGTGCTCTTCGAGCAGGCTCTCGAATGATTTCTTGCGGTCTTTGAGTGTCGCGACGTCGGCGGCGCCGGTTCCCTGCGAGAGTGCGTTTCCGCGCGCGTTGAGGCCGGCGATCAAGCTGATGATCGACTGGCGGACACCGGCGGCGCGCGTGGCCAGCGCTTGCGCGAGCGCGCTGTTCTGATCGAGGGCGTCGAGCTTGTTGCTGAGCGCGATCAGTTCGGTGATGACGCCGAAAATCCCGGTGGGCTCGACTCTCGCCACGAAAGCGCCCTCGGCCGGGAGGGCAGGCGGCCGTTTGGCGTTGCTATCGGAAATCGAATGCTCGAGATCGTCTATTTGAGCGGCCAGTCCGCCGCTTTGATCGGGCGACGCACTGCCGCTTTCGAACTGCGCCAGGGCCTTGAGCGCCTCGACGCGCGCCTGGTTGAGATCGAGTTCGCTCTGCGATTCTTGAATTTCGGATGCGATCGTCGCGCGCTGGCGCGCCGGTGCCTTCGCCAGCCGCGCCTGCAAATCCTTGATGCGCGCGCGGATCGCGTCGCCGGCGGCGTCGAGCGTCTGGTAAGTTTGCGTGATGTTGCCCAGCCCGGCGCCGCCCGCGCCGGTGGCGACCGACGGTGAACCGGCGGCGGCGGCGTTCGGGTTGGTCTTGGCGATGAGCGCGGCTTGCGCGCGTGCGTACTCGAAAGCCAGCCGCAGGACTTCGCCGGCCACCTGGCGGTCATCGGCGAAAATAAGTGTTTCGTCAGGATCGCGCACCAGTTGCGCTTCGACGCCTAGATGTCCGTACCACTTGATCACGTCGCTCAGATACGAAATCACGGTCTGTGCGTCGGGAGGCGACGCGGCCGCCGATGCGTTGCGTGATGCGGGACTCGTCGCGGATGCGGGTTGGGGCGCGGCGGTTACCTGGACGGTCGGCGGCGCCGATGCGGTTTGCGAGCCGGTCGCGGGCTTCGGACTCTGGGCGAATGCGGGCGCGGTAGTCGCGCCGGGAAATCCGGCAATCGCGATCGAAAGTGCGATCCCGATCACGCCTGCGATTCGAAGGCGCATGCCGGCTGATGGAATCGAAGTTTTACCACCGTGGGGACGCATCGCGATTAGTCCGGACCCGGAATGCGCACGCCCGCGCCGAGCCAAGAAGAACCCTACCACTGAGGAGAGAAGAAATCCTGACTCGGGTGCACGGGCTCGCCCCTGCTAGCCGACGGGGGCGGTGCCGCGCGCGGGCGCGAGATCTGCGTAGCGCGCGGGAGGCGTCCACGGCGTGCCGAGCGCGTCGAACTCGCGCATCAAGGCGTCGAGGTCCCGGACGTTGGCGGTCTTGCGGATCAAATCGCGGACCATCACGGGGCGCTCGTTCAGCCGCTGACGAAGCATCATGCGAATCCCGCGCTCTGCGAGATCGTTCACGACCTTGCGGCCGGAGACGGGCTTGCCGTCGAGCGTGAGCAGCGTGCGCGCCTGAATTTCAGAGAGCGCGGTGCGCAGGTACTCGACGTGCGGCGATTCGTCGGAGCGGATATAGCGCACGAGGTTGGCGGCGTGATCGGGCGAGTCGGAAACTTCGGGATCGGAGAGGATTTCCTCGGCCCACGCGAACGTCGATGCGGCGAAGACTTCAATCGCGAGCACGTTCACCATGAAGCGAATCAATCGCTCGACCGGCTCGCCGAGCTCGGGGAAAAGTGCGGCAGGCTGTCCGGCGCCGCGCCGCGAGATGATGCTGGTGTAGATTTCGGGCGAGATAGCGGGATTGGAGAACGCCGCGTCGCGGGCCGCGTCCCACATCTGGCGATGCCCCCCCTCCTCGGTCCATCCCGCTTCGTCGCGCGCGTGCGCTTCGAACAGGCCGCCGGTGAGATGAGTGATCGCCGTGCCTGCGGTCTCCTCGCGGATGAAGGAGGCGAGAGGAGGCACGGGCAGCTCGCGAATCATCGCGCCGAAGCCCTCGACGATCGCGATTTCAGACAGCCATCGCACCATCGGCTCGCGCACGCCCGCGCGCAGGAGAAATTTCACCTGCGCAACGTTGGGCACCTGCGGCGAGACGGTGTCGGCGGGAATCTCAAAAAGCGCAGTCCCCGAAGTCGCAACGTGCTGCTCCTGCCACGCCTTGATAGCAGGCACGCGGAACGCAGTCCGCGGCGACCGGTAATGCCCGTCGGCGTCGAACCCGCCATGGCATTTCACGCCATTGACGATAAGCGGCTCGCGAGTCGCGACGTTGGCAAGAATTTCTTCTTTGGAGAAGTTCAGCTTCGATTCATGAGGCATGAAAAAGTCACCTGGATTCCTGCAGTGATGCGCCGCCGCCAGTTTTCAGGAGCGCGCTGCCCACTTGCCTAACATTAAGTTCGACCCTCCAAATGAGTCAACGCCGCCCCGGGTTTGTGCGAGCGGGAGCTTGAGCGGAGAAGCTGCTCGCACCGCTGGCAAAAAAAAGCTCGGCGTCCCTTCGCTCTTTTCGAGTCAGGAATCTTGTCGAAAGGGAACGAGAGAGGTTAAGGCATTTCTCCGCTGCTACCTTCGAGTGCTGGATGTTCTCTGCGGACAGTTTTGGGAGACCCTTAAGCGATTCCATGCCGGGTCCGAGGACGAACACTGCTGTGTAAGCTTGCAGTACCGCCACTAGCTCTCGAAAGGCAAGCCGCTTGGAAACCAGCGGCAACTGCTGATCGAACACGGACCGCCCCAGAACTGGAAATTGAGGAACGGATGATTGCTCGCTCGCCGAACGCGTCCAACTGGAGAGAATCACAGCATTGTGGAGCATTTCCAAAATCAATGCCCTCACGGCGGCAGTTCCCTGAGCACGTTGCTGCAGGAGGAATGCCCCTATCACGAAGAAACCACCGATAAGGGCGCCGATTATTGCGGGCAGAAAACTAGCTAGAAAAGTGTTCGGAGCCGGAATTTCAAAAAAGAAGAGCATAGATATTTCCGGCAATCTTGGACACCCGCTCGCTTCTCAAGCTCGCGAGCACAACTGTGCGCGCCGCAGAAAGATAACCGTCCCGGATTAAAATCGCCGCGCGATATTTTCCATCCTAGTTTTCGGGTTTTGGGTCACCGGCCTTACCGCCTGATAATCTTCTCTCCTTTAATTGAAAGCCTTAACCGGCGGAGTACCGCTGTCCAGAGAGAGGTTCGAGGAACAACTGCGAGTCAAACTGAAAGTGTCTTATCCAACCCATCTGCTATCGGTCAAACTGGCCTGACCCGGTTTCGTTGAGTGGTCCTATCGGGGCGACGTCCGCGACCGCTTCAGGGATGAACTATTCAGCCTGCCCGCGCCGTCCCCTTCCATGTTAGTCGATCACTGTATGAGCAACACTCACGACGCTGCACACTCGCGTACTAGCACGACGACTCGCCGTCGAGCCGCCTCGCGCACTATCCCGATGCGAAATATTAATTTTGACGGAACGAAACTAGCCCTAGTGGTATGGTCCTCCCAAAACCACAAGGGGTTGCTTAATTTGCTACTTTCTCGGCCAACCGACGATCCAGAATTGTGCGCGAAGTGAACAGAGGAAAACAAAAACATTGGGGATTCTTCCCCTTCGGCAGCACTCAGGGCTTCGGCTCAATCACAGCAACTTTCGCTCTAGAATGACACAAAAACCACGCCACCGTTTTCCCCCAACCCTTCTAACAGGGACGAAGTCCCGCATCTTCTCTTGTCACCGGGTGCAGGGGTCACCCCTGCCGAAGGAAGCGTGAAACCCATCGCGGGTTTCACATTCAATTGCGTTCCTCCTCGATGACTGCTTTGCCTGTCGCAGTACTTTGCATCCATCCCGCCCGCTTTGTAGCTTAGGCGAGGCTTCCATCAATGGCCGCTACACCCAAACCGCTCGTACTACCGACGCACGAGGTCTATGAGTTTTCCTCGACGCGCAAGTGGGTGATCGCGGTCTCCGTCATGCTGTGCACCGTGCTCGAGGTGCTCGACAGCTCGATCGTCAATGTTTCGCTGCCGCATATGCAGGGGAGCTTCTCCGCGAGCGTCGATGAAATCGCGTGGGTGGTGACGTCGTACCTGGTCGCGGCGGGAATCATGATCCCGATGACCGGGTGGATCGCCGAGCGCTTCGGGCGCAAGCGCTACTTCGTCGCGTCGATCGCGATGTTTATCGTCGCGTCGGCGCTGTGCGGCGTGGCGCAATCGCTCAACCAGATTGTTTTCTTCCGCCTGCTGCAGGGTGCGGCGGGCGCGGCGATGATGCCGCTGTCGCAGGCGATCCTGATGGAGACGTTTCCGCCGCGCGAGCAGGCGATGGCGATGGCGGTGTGGGGAATCGGGATAATGGTCGCGCCGATCATGGGGCCGACGATCGGCGGCTATATTACCGACGCGTGGACCTGGCGCTGGAACTTCTACATCAACGTGCCGATCGGCACGCTGGCAGCGTGCATGGTGTATCGATTCGTGGACGACCCGTCGTACATGCGCAACCTGCGGCGCGCACGCATCGATTTCCTCGGTATCACGTGCCTGTTCGTCGCGCTCGGGCTCGGCGAAATCGTGCTCGATCGCGGCGAGCGCGCCGACTGGTTCCAGAGCGGTTGGGTGGTTTACTGCACGGCCGCCGCGCTCATCTCGCTCGCGGTGCTGATCTATCACGAGCTGCACACCGAGGACCCGGTCATCGATCTCTCGATTCTGGAGAACATGAGCTTCACGCTGCCGGTCACGCTGGTGATTTTTCTGACCTTCACGCTCTACGGCACCGCGATCCTCAATCCGGTGTTTCTGCAGGAGACGCTCGGTTTCACGGCCTCGCGAGCCGGGCTGGTGATGGCGCCGCGCGGCTTCGGCACGATGTTCTCGATGATCCTGCTCGGCACGATCGCGCGCCGCGGCGGCGACATCCGGCCGCTGGTCGGCATCGGCTTTATCCTGGTTGCATTCGCGATGTGGGAGATGTCGGGGCTGAATCTCGCCTCGGACGTGAAGCGAATCGTGTGGCCCACTGTTGTGCAGGGGGTGGGCACCGGGTTGATATTCCCGAGCTTGTCGGCGGCGGCGTTCATCTCGATGGAGAAGTTCAAGATAGGACGCGCGGCGAGTCTCTATTCAGTCACGCGCAACCTGGGCGCCGCGATCGGTACGTCGTATCTGACGACCCTGCTGATACGTCGCGAGCAGGTCAATCAGAGCTACCTCGTCGAGCACATCACGGTCTTCACGCTCCCGCATATGCAGATGCCCGGCGGCCTCAACATGGGTCATGAATTCGCGATGGGACACAAGCACGGCATGGTGATGCTCTACGGGATGGTGCAGCGGCAGGCGATGATGCTGTCGTTCAACGACATCTACCGAATGCTGTGCATGCTGATGCTCGTGCTGGTGCCGACGTTTCTGTTCCTCAAGCGCAACACGCGCAACTTGCCGGCCCAAGCAGGCCACTAAAAAACCGCAAAGCGGAGGTGCGAAACCGCGGCACCAACCCGTCCCGAAACCCGTAAGGGGTTTCGTTTCCTGATGGAAGCTCATTAGCGCGCCTCATTTTGCGGCTGCGGGCGCGTGCGGATCGCGCGTGAAAAAGGACACGGGAGACATCGGTTGTCAAGTTTCGACTCGGATCTTAATCGATCGTTCAATGTTGCCCGGCCTCTGTGCGCGCGCTAGTTAAGATGCCGTCTGTATTGATCGTTGCTCTTGATGGCCTGAAAACGTCGCGCAGATCGCAACGGCCAAGTCGGGGGATTTGACCACCGAGTCGACGCGCGCATATCCATCGAGCCGCTGCTTGGATTGAGATGTGGTGTGGGCAGGCGGGCGGGCGTTGCGGATGCTGAGCGGGCTGATGGTCCGATGAAAAGAGCCGGTGCGCATGGCGCAAGCTTGTTTTGGCGCTTTTCGATCTCGGAGCCCTGAAGTCGGCGCCGTCGGGCGCCGAGGCTGGAGTTGTTGGCGCGACGCGACGGCGATAAAACGCATTTCCCGCTTTTCCCGAATCGATTTTTCAGACATCACTCGCAGTTCCAATTCGAAATTTGAAATTTCTGTCCAACGGCCCCTGATGGTGTCCGGCGGTAAGGCTTCGCGCCGATGCACGTGCGTTCGCACGTCCTCGACCGCGGCACGCCGACCGGAACTCGAAGCCCTGGGAGGTTGAGTTGTGCGAAACGGACCCCTGGTTCATCGACGCGCCCACGCATCGCGATTTGCTTACGGCGCGCCGTCGCCGTTGGAGCGTCTGCAATCATTGTCAGCATTCGGCAGTCCGCGGGCGCTTTCACGACCGGCGCGCAGCGCGCAAGTCGAAGCCGCGCCGTGGAAGATGCAGCGTTTGCAGCTCGGCAGCCGCCTGCCGATCAATCTGCGTCATTTCCTGGCCGAGCAACTGGGGTCCTCGATGCGTGTCGAGGACGACTCGATCGTCGCGCTCGAACCGCGCTCGAATGAAACCCTGATGCGCGAGCTGGCTCGGGCGATTCGGCGCTTTTCCACCGAGCGCGCGCGCGAAGCATGGTGTGAATGCGCGATGGGACTGGATCGCCTCGAGCGCGAGTTCTTCGCCGCGCCCAGCGACGATCGCGGACCCGTCGTGTTGTGCCTGCGATGCGCGTGCGTGGGCGCCGGTCCTCTCGATCAGCATTGCGGGAGCCGATGCATCCCCGTCCACCTGGGCGCCGAGGTGCGCGCGCAGCAACTCCAGGGCAAGTGCGTGGATGGGGCGCTGACGCCCGACGCGCTGCATCGCGCGGTCGAGAATTTCCGCCTCCACCGGACCGAAGGCGGCCTGCCTCATTATGATTTGGACTGCTACGTGGCGGGCGGCCAGGTGATCTTCACCTGGCGTCCCCTGCCGGCGTAGCTACGCGGGCGGGGAAGGAAATTTTCGCAGGACTATCGGCTCAAAAGCGGATTCACTGACGCGGCTACGTCGCGGGCAGAAGGGGAATTTTTCGCCCGACTATCGGCTCAAAAACGGATTCACCGAAAACAGCGGATTCACTGAAAAAAAGTTACATTGCGGAGGCGCGACGGCGGCGCTGTTCCTTACGGCGGCGGCGCTGGGCCTCGGAACGCTTGCGCTTGCGGCGGACGCTGGGCTTCTCGTAAAAAGCCCGCTTCTTCATCTCCTTGAATACACCCTCCTTGGCCAGCTTGCGTTTGAGTACTCGCATTGCCTGATCAAGAGAGCCTTCGACCCGAATTTCCATAGTCCTCCGTCCGTCCGGTGATTAGCCCACTGAGCTTAGGTCGGCCCTTGATCAGAGTCAACCAGCGGCAGGGCTGAGCTCTGCATCCAGTATTAGGGCCGCCCGCCGTTGGCTGGCGCGGCCCCTGCAAACGGGTCTTAATACTGGCCAGCCGTGCCAACGGCCAGGAGTGACCCCTGCACTCAGTATTAAGAGGAGCTTCGAGATGGATTTGGGTTTGACGGGAAAAGTCGCGATGGTGACGGGCGCCAGCCGCGGGTTGGCTCACGCGCTCGCGGACGAGGGGATGTGCGTCAGCGTATGCGCGCGAACCCAGCGGACGCTGACCGATGCAGTCGCCGCGCTGACGCAGACCGGGTCGACGCCGAGGCCTGCGATGGGGTTGGTCGGCGACGTGACGAAGCCCGACGATGCGCAAAGGTGGGTCGACGAGACGCTGAAGAAATTCGGCGGAATCGACGTACTCGTCAACAATGCCGGCGCGGCGCGGCCGGGAGCGCTCGCGGAAATCCCCGAGTCGGCGTGGCAGGAGCAATTCGATCTGAACCTGTTCGCGCCGGTGCGGCTGGCTCGCCTGTGCGCCCCGCACATGGAAAAGCGCGGCGGCGGTTCGATCATCAATATCGGTTCGATCTACGGGCGCGAGTCGGGCGGCCCGCTCACCTACAACGCGTCGAAAGCGGCGCTGCATTCGTTCACCAAGATGCTCGCGCGCGAGTACGCGCCGAAAAATATCCGCGTCAACGCGATCGCACCCGGCTCGATACTCACCGCCGGCGGAAACTGGGAGCGGCGCTTTCGCGACGATCCAGCCTTCGAGAAGGATTTCATCAGCCATGAGATGCCGGCCGGGCGCCTGGGCCGTCCCGAGGAAGTCGCGTACGCGGTCGTGATGCTCGCGTCGCCGCGCGCGAGCTGGATTATGGGCGCCAGTATCCCGGTGGACGGCGCGCAGGGACGATCGATCCTCTGATGATGCGGCTGCGCCTTTTCTTCCGATTCTGCCTCCCGATTGTCGCGGCATTTGTCCTCGCGGGATGCAGCGCGCCGCTGCCGAGCACCGAACTTCCGCCGGCACGGTTCGTCTCGGCAGCGCCGGAGTTTCCCGGCTTTCACGACTACCGCGGAATCATCGACCTGCCGATCAAAACGTCGGGGATGGATCAATCGGAAATCGCGGAGCTGGCCAAGGCTGCGCAAATCGATTTTATTTTTCTTGCCGATCGCGTCCAACCCGGTAAAAGCGAAAGCGGCTTCGGACTGGCTGGATTCTCCAACGAGATTCTTTTCATTCCGGGCGGAGCGTTCGAAGTCGGCGGCAGCGAGATAATCGGCGTGAACATCCACGAACCGATCAAACCCAACCTCGCGCCCATCGATTTGATTTCGGCGATTCACGACCAGGGCGGACTGGCGATTGCGGCCGACCCCGCGAAGTTTGCGTCGTCGGCAGACTACGCACTGGCGGACGCGATGGAAGTTTACAGCCAGCGCTCGGCCTGGACGGCGCAAAATCCCACCGCGCTCTACTTTCGCGCGATTTTTCTCGGCACCGATCATTTCCTGTCCGGGCTGGACCTTCGCCCCGATGCGAACCTCGCGCTTTACGACCGGATGACGGCCGGCGCGCGGGTCTCGATGCTCGCGGGAACGGGCGCGCCCGACAACATGGACGTGCTCGGCGCGAAGGTCGGCACGATGCCGCAACTTTTTCTGTTCTGCACCACCCATCTGATTGCGCGCGAGCGCGATTCGGCGCCGATCCTCGAGGCGCTCCGGCTCGGACATTCGTACGCGAGCTTCGACTATCTCGGCTACGTCGGCGCGTTCGCGTTCTTCGCACACGTGGGAGACACGATCGCGATGATGGGCGATGAAGTGCGCCTGGCGCCGGGACTGGCGCTCAAGACCGAGCTGCCCGCGGCGGCGGATCGAATCACGATGTATCAGAACGGGGTCGAAGTGGCGTCGGCCGAGAACGCATCGACGCTCGAATACGCGCCGAAGTCGCCGGGCGCGTACCGAATCGAGGCCTATCGCGGCGGCAAGCTGTGGATCCTGTCGAATCCGGTGTACGTGCGGCAGGGGTGAGCAGGGCTGAGCCCTGCACCCACCGTTAAGGCCGCGCGCGACATCTCGCCGTAACCCAAGCATCGCGCGCCAAATCCTTGCCCTAGCACCAGATAGCCGAACTGGTTGCCTCGAAATCATCGCGAGACCCCAGTGCTGCAAACACTGCGTACCCGCCGCAGCGGCAAACACTGCGCTGCCGTCGCAACGGCTGAACTATTCAGCCTGCCCGCGCCGACCCTTGCGTGCTATGCGATCCGCTATGGACATCAGTCATGATACTTTCCCCCTCCCGGCGCACCCCCATCGTCGCAGACATGACTCCGCATCGCACAATGTCCCGTTCCGAAAAAAAATTTGACGGAACGAAGCTAGCCTTGGTGGTATACCCGTCACAGAACCACAACGAAGGTATAAATTGCACCTTTCCCGCTAAACCTACCCGGCAAGCAAACGTCAGGATTCGGGATTCTCCAATCTAGAATGACACGGAAGAAGTGATGTTGCGGATCGGAAACCTACGCCACCTTCGGGTTGCGCTTGGCGTTGACGAAGCGCAGTTCGACCCGTTTGTCCAGCGCATCTGCCACCCGTCGGAGCATCGCCAGTGAATGCCCCTGGTAGTCAGCGTCTTCGAGTCTGCAGATCACCGAGGTGGTGGTGCCGACCAGTTTGGCGAGTTGTTGTTGGGTGAGGCCAGCGCGTTTGCGAAGCGCGTAAATCTTGCGTGCAACCGTATCGTTGGCCTCGGCTTCCGCCAGTTCGGCTATACGCTGGGGATGCCCTTCGTAGTGCCGCCGATGAATGATCTCGATCGCGTCGGTGGTCGGCTTGCGCTTCTTTTCGATTTTCACAGATTATCATTCCTCGAACGTGTGGAGCTTGGGCGCCTGTTCGTATCTTCGCTTTCGCGCCAGCGCCGCGTCGATAGCGTCGCCGGGAACTCGATCCTCTTTGGTCAGGCCATGCGCGAGGATTGCCGCGACTCTGCCGTGAAAGAAATAGAGAATTCTATAGTTGATGTGCTGCAAGCCGACTCGTAATTCGTATATGCCGTCGCGGAGAAGATCGGCTTCCGGCCGGCGCAGCTCGTGCCCCAATTCTGAGAGCCTTTGAATTCTGACTCTGCATTTGTCCTGCGCCTTGGCCGGCAGTCCGTCGAACCAGACCAGAACCGGCACCGTGCCGTCAGCTTCGCGGTAAAAGACTACCTGGGTCTTGGGCAGGTTGTTTTTCTCTTAGCAAATTTCGCAAAATTGCGAAAGGGCACCAAGCGCGCTTCCGAAGAATCCCCTGTCGTGAGGCGGCGGTCGGCGTCATTGATACAGGGCTTTCACGCTATCGAGCACAT
>CABDYU010000109.1_pt1 | contig 16547 bp, 13 predicted proteins | sample 3132011 | NCBI WGS metagenome assembly CABDYU01 (sample SAMEA5534338, study PRJEB31848) | metagenome | biome: tundra; feature: field; material: soil | place: USA | collected 2013-05 | depth 0.45 m | reverse complement strand
GCTCCGCATACCTCGGCCTGCGGATCCTTCTCGCGCGCGAGATCCGCGCCCAGCATCCGCGCGGTCATCGCGATTATCTCGCCCTCGAATTTGGTGCCGCTCGGGCACATGTCGCGGTGCAGCGGGTTGACGTGCGAGAACAGCGCGAACACGCGGTTGAGGTAAGCATAGTGCTCCATCCCGCCGTGGAAGTAGGTGCCCGAGATCTGGCCGGTCTGCCAGCGCACGTTTTCCTGGCGCGCGATGCTGCGCAACTCGCGCATGACCTCCTCGGGCTGGCGGCCCTTCGTCGGCAGCTCGCGAAAGGTCTCGAAGGTTTCGCGATAGGGGAACATATCCCCAAAAGGTCCGGAGGGCTCTTGCTGCTTCTTCGCTGCCTTGGGCATGGTACGAACTCCTTGGGGATCTCAGCGCCCGGATAATCCGGCGCCGGGGCCGAATATAACTTATTGCCTGGCGTTTTTCGAATTCCCCGGACAGGCCATGTCCGCCAACGGTATTCCTTGACAAATGTAAACCGGAATTTCCATTTTAACCCGGATTCAGACTCGCACCCAGAGCACGCGGTTTGAAACGCGAAGTTCGAGCCCGGTGTTAAGTTCGAAACCCTTTCCACGGCGGCGTAGCGGACCATGAGTGTCTCGCGTTGGCATGAAACACCTGAAACTGGCGTTTTCCCGACTGAGTTCTCACACACTTATCCCTTTCCCCCCTATCCCGTCATCTAAACCGCGATTCTCCTTTTGCCAGAAAACAAAAAGCCCGGCACCTTTCAAACCAAAGGTGCCGGGCTTCATACCCTTATCGCGTAATTGCTGAGCGCAGCGGCTTATTCCAGCGTTATGGCACTTTCCGGACCGCGGCGAGGATCGCGGCTCTTGGCCGCTTCGCTCCGTCTATTATTCTACAAAGCTTGTCATGCAAGCCTTACTGACCGCTTCAGTGGATCGTGGACGGCATCGCCCGCACGTTGCACAAAGGCACCAGCACGAGTTCTCGGGACGGAGAGCCAAGTCAGATCGGGAGTCGTGCTCTGGTGTCCGGCCCGATCTCGTCGAGACACACTTCGCGGTGCTCGCAGGCCGAGACGTGGGCGGCGATGGCGAAGCGGAGCGTTGCCGCTGCATCGTCGGCATCCTGTGGGGGTTGGCGGCCTTTAATCAACGCGTCGATGAAATCGTGCACGCCGAGGCGAAAACTTTCCGACCAGTCGTTTGGAATGTCGTGCCAGCCGCGCGTCTCGCCGTCCCGATACAGGACCAGCGCAGGCTCGTCGAGCAGAGAACCGGTGCAGCGGTTGATCCAGATGATGCCCTCGGTCCCGTGGATTTCGATGCGGTCGTCACTGGCGTAGTACTTCGAGCGTACGCGCATGCCCACCGAAGCGATGACTTCCCAGCTGCCGAACTTGGGTACGCCGGCGTACTTCCAACTGATTAAAGCGGGCCCGTCGTAGAAAGCGTCCGACCCAAACCGGTTGACGTGAATCCACGCGTGCACGCGTTCGACCGGCTCGGCGATGAAGAAGCGCGCCATGTTGTAGCAATGGTAGCCGTGGTCGAAGCAGGTTGGGCCGCCACCGCAGGTTTCCGGATTCATGCGCCACGCTAGCGACGTGGCCGGCACCCGCCAGCCGTCATCGAAACGTCCGGCCGCCGTCTTGATACGCACCGAGATGGGCTCACCGATTGCGCCTTCCTGGACCAGCGCGCGCGCCTTGACGTGCGGCGGATAGTACATGAAGTTCTCGAAGACACGCAGCCGGCGTCCCGCAGCTTTCGCCGCTTCATTCACGTCGTCGAGTTCGCGCAGCGTCAACGCCGGCGGCTTCTGCAACGACACATGCTTGCCTGCCTTCAACGCGGCGATGGCGACCTCCCGATGCAAGTGGTGTGGTATCAGTATCTCCACGGCGTTCACGTCGGAGTCGGCGAGAAGCTGGTGATAGTCACGATACGTCTTCTTTGGTTGCCACTCCTGCTGTCGCTGACCTAGTAGCGCTTCGTCGTTGTCACAGATTGCTGTCAGCTCCGCGCGCGAGTGATCGCGATAGCCCAGGACCTGCAGGCTGGCGATGCGCCCGCAACCAATCAGACCAACGTGTACGCGTTCGAGCGGCCTCATACTGCGCTTATCTCAAATCGTGTGTCACCTGTCTATGGAAGATCGGACAGATTGACAGATATTCCCTATAACTTTCCGAGCTAACTCTATATGAGCCGGAATTTCCATTTTCAATCCTGAATCGGATTAGCACCGACAGCGGGCGGTTTGCGGGTGACGGTATTTTGTGCCCGTTGGGTCTATCCGGGAAGTTGTGGGCGCCAAGCGCTTGATTTCAACGCGAAGGTCCGGCCCTGCGGTCCGAGGAGAAGGTTACCGGGGTTGCAGCGCAGGTCTAAAGACTACGTCCGCGATTAGAGCCCGAAGAAGAGGCCGAAGCCAGATGGCGGACGCGGACCGTACTCGTAGCCCGGCCCGTAGCCCGGCCCGTAGTACGGCCCGTAGTACGGCTCCGGCCCATAGTAGTCGTAGGGCTCAGGCGCCCCGTAGTAGTAGGGTCCGGGCGCGTAATAACCACCGCCCCAATAACCACCGCCCCAATGGCCGCCGCCCCAACCTCCGCGATGGCCACCGCCGTAATACCCGCCACGCCCGCCGCCGCGGTGGCCGCCGCCGTGGCCGCCGCCATGATGGCCGGCGGCAAGCACCGAGGTCATGGGGAACGTGCAAAGCAAGCCACCGAATGCGAGCGCCATCGCGATCTTGCCGAATCTCGCGAGCATGGATCGCGAGTCTTTACTGTGTTTAGTCGAGGTTTTCATGATGATACTCCGTCGCCGGTGCGACTCCCAATTCATTAGCTCTCTTTGCTAGCTGCTTTTTTTGCTTCGGAGCGCGCGCGGCCGCGGAACATTGCGTCGGCAGTCTTCTTCTGCGCGTCCGACATACTGTTGTAGAGACCCTCGAAGGCCGGAATGAATTTCTTCATTCCGTCCTCATGTGCCTGGATGACCTCCGAGTAGGATTTGACGACGTCAACGGCGGTCATCGACTGCATGGCTGCGGCCCGTTGTTTCTGTAAGTCCACCATCGCCTGCGCGTTATCGCGCATCACCTGGGCAAGGTTGTCCCATTGAGTCTTCTGAGCATCCGTGATGTGGAGCTTTTTGTGCAGCTCTTTGATACGCGCCTCGACCGATGCGGTTCCAGGTCCGGGCGCCGTCACCGCAGCCGACGCCATCTCTTGTCGCGAAGACGCTGCGGGTGATTTGGTCGCAGCCGTCGAACCGGTGGAAGCTGCGAACAAAGGAGTGGCAAGCACGATAGCGCCGAGAAGGGTTGCCGCTGCTGTGATTGCGTGCGCTTTTGGACGCGTGATCGAGATCATGATTTGGTGCCTCAATTTTAGAGTTCCCCTCGTAGAGTTCGATTCAGATCAAATCTAATTTCAAGATTTATCACAGTCTCCAGTGGTACCGACGAAAATTCCATTGAATTCAATGACAGAAGTGCCGTCCGGCACAATCCAGATGTGAAGTATGAGGAGTTTTTTAGCGGCCAGCGGCATTCGCCTGCCAAATTTCGATCATGGTGTGAGGAATCGCGCGGCCATCTTCGTCGAGCACGCGACCGGTCACGATTCTGCTCTGCCTCCACCTCACACCGCGACGCCTGAGCGCAGCAGCTCCTCGGCGATGATGATGCGCCGCACCTCGCTCGTGCCCGCACCAATCTCCATCAGCTTGCAAGCACGATAGAGGCGGTTCACCTCCATCTCCCACATGAAGCCGCTGCCGCCGTGAATCTGCACGGCGTCGGCTGCCACGCGCGAGGTCGCTTCCGCGCAGTAGAGAATGGACGCTGCGGTGAGCTGATGGACACCGCCACGCCCGCCGCCACCGATCTCCAGCACGTTCACGGCCGCGAGCGCCTTGTAAGCAAGCATCCTCATCGACTCGATCGCGGTGTACATGTCCGCGAGCTTTGCCTGGATGATTTGGAACTCGCCGATCGGACGGCCGAACTGCCGGCGTTGCCGCGCATAATCGAGGGCAAGCTGCAAGCAGCGTTCAGCGATCCCGATCGACAAGGTCGCTCCCACCGCGCGCTCGAGGTCGAGGCCGCTCATGACGACCGCGACGCCGGCGTTTTCCTCACGTACGCGGTTGGCGACGGGAACCCGGCAGTCGTCGAAGACCAGCTCCGCCGTCGGGCTGCCGCGAAAGCCCATCTTGATGAGCTTCTGCGCCACCGAAAAGCCAGGCGCGCTCTTCTCGACGAGGAACGCGCTGATGCCCTTGGGGCCAAGCTCCGGCGAAGTCTTCGCGTACACGAGCAGCACATCGGCGATCGAGCCGTTTGTGATGAATAGCTTGCGGCCGTTCAGCACGTAATGATCCCCGTCGCGTCGCGCTGTCGTGCGCATGCCGCCGAGTGCGTCGGAGCCAGCGCCAGGCTCGGTGAGGCCGAGCGCGCCGACCAGCGTCCCGTCGGCGAGACCCGGCAAGTAGCGTTTCTTCTGTTCCGGACTCGCGTTGCGCTGGATGTTGTTCACGCAGAGATTCTCGTGGGCAAGCCACGAGAGGGCGACGGCCTGGTTCCAGCGCGCAAAGCCCTGGCCCACCAGCGCCGACGAAAAAAGGTCGAGTCCGGGTCCGCCTTCCGACTCCGGGATCGTCAGGCCGAGGTAGCCGGCCGCGCCGAGGCGACGGAAGAGTCCTTCTGGCCACCACTCGTCGTCGTCCATCTTCCTCGCGAGTGGCGCCAGCTCTTTGCGCGCGAACTCGTCGGCCAGCGCCAGCGTGTGGCACTGATCTTCGGTCAATTCGTAGGGGTTTGGAGCGGGTGCGATGCGGGCCATAGGGCCTCCTGGGCTCGAATGTGAGTATCATTTGCCAGAGACTCGATCCGAGGCAAGGACCCGCAGCGTTCTTCGGCCCCGCATCGCGTTCATCAACTCCAATTCTTCCAACTCTTCCGCGACCATCGGTTCTCTGTTAAGTGAGCATCACTCAGTCAGGATATTCGCGAGGCGCTGAGCCAATGCCGATCTTGCCAACCCGCATCGACCCGCACTCGGAGACGTTTATTGCCAATCGGCAGGCCATGCTCGAGAAGCTCGACCGCCTCGCGGCGTTGCAGCGCCAGGCGTTACTCGGCGGCGGAGAGCGCTACGTCGAGCGGCATCACCGGCGCGGGAAGCTTTTGCCGCGCGAGCGTATCGAGCTGCTAGTTGACCCTGACTCGCCGTTCCTCGAACTGTCACCCTACGCGGCGGCCGAGACCGAGTACGAGGTCGGCGCATCGCTCGTGACCGGGATCGGTGTCGTCTCCGGGACGGAATGCCTGATCCTTGCCAACGACCCGACCGTGCGCGGCGGCGCCATAAACCCGTACTCGCTCGCCAAGATGTTGCGCGCGTACCAAATCTCGATCGAGAACCGGCTCCCGCTCGTCTACCTGGTCGAATCAGGAGGCGCGGACCTGCCGCGCCAGGCGGAGATCTTCGTGCCCGGCGGCGCGATGTTCCGCAACTTGACGCGTTCTTCGGGGCGGCGCGTGCCGACGATCGCACTGGTGTTCGGCAACTCGACGGCCGGCGGCGCCTATTTGCCCGGCCTCTCCGACTACGTGGTCATGGTGCGCAATCGCGCCAAGGTCTTCCTCGGCGGCCCGCCGCTCGTGAAGATGGCGACGGGCGAGGACGCTAATGACGAGGAGCTCGGCGGCGCCGAAATGCATGCCAGCTTGTCAGGCCTCGCTGACTACATGGCGCTCGACGAGCCTGACGCAATCCGGCTTGGCCGGCGCATCGTCGCCCGCCTCACATGGCGCAAGCTCGGCCGCGGCCCGAGTGCGCCGCCGCATGAGCCGCGCTACGACAGCGACGAGCTGCTCGGTATCCCTTCGGCCGATATGAAGGTGCCGTTCCCGATCCGCGAGGTGATCTCGCGCGTAGTGGACGGCTCGGAGTTCGACGAGTTCAAGCCGCTGTACGGCACGAACCTGGTGACGGGATGGGCGCGCATCCACGGCTACGACCTCGGCATCCTCGCCAACGATCAGGGCGTGCTCTTCTCGGAGGAATCGCAGAAGGCGGCCCAGTTCATCCAGCTCGCCAACAAGATCGATCTGCCGCTCCTGTTCGTGCAGAACGTCACGGGCTACATGGTCGGGCGACAGTACGAGCAGCGCGGCATCATCAAGCACGGGTCGATGATGGTGAACGCCGTCTCGAACAGCAGCGTGCCCCACCTGACGCTCCAGGTGGGTGGCTCTTACGGCGCGGGCAACTACGGCATGTCCGGCCGTGCCTACGAACCGCGATTTCTCTTCCTCTGGCCCAATGCGAAGACGGCAGTGATGGGCCCCGAGCAGCTCGCCGGAACGCTCTCGATCGTGGCGCGCGCGGCGGCGGCCGCAGCAGGAAAACCCTTCGACGAGGAGGCCGACGCCGGGCGCCGGCGCACCGTCGAGGACCAGATCGAGCGCGAGTCACTGGCACCCTTCACCAGCGGCCGGCTCTTCGACGACGGAATCATCGATCCGCGCGACAGCCGGACCGTGCTCGGGATAGCGCTCTGCGTCGTGCACTCGAACGAGATCCGGGGCGCGCGCGAGTTCGGCGTCTTCCGGATGTGAGGGCGGCATGCGGAAGTTGCTGATCGCCAATCGGGGAGAGATCGCACGGCGCATCCAGCGCACCGCGCGCGAGATGGGCATCGCGACGGTGGCCGTGTTCTCGGAGCCCGATCGCGACGCGCCCTTCGTGCGTGAGGCGGATGAGGCGGTCGCGCTCGGCGGTGCGTCGCCGGCAGAGTCATACCTGCGCATCGAAGCAATCATGGATGCGGCGCGCCGCACGGGCGCCGATGCGGTGCACCCGGGCTACGGCTTCCTGTCGGAGAACGCGGCGTTGGCCGCAGCGTGCCGCGACGGCGAGCTTACGTTCGTGGGACCTCCGCCCGAGGTGGTCGCCGCGATGGGCTCGAAGCTCGAGGCGAAGCGGCGCATGCAGCACGCAGGCGTGCCGCAACTGCCGAGTCGCGAGCTTCGCGACGGCGCGTCGGCGGCAGAGCTTGCGCGGCTGGCAGGCGAGCTCGGCCTACCCGTCGTCGTGAAGGCCTCGGCCGGCGGCGGTGGCAGAGGCATGCGCGTGGTACATAGCGCGGCGGAGCTCGGAGAGGCTGTCGCCTCGGCCCGCCGCGAGGCGCTCTCGGCGTTCGGCGACGATACCGTTTACCTCGAGCGCTATCTCGAGGCCGCGCGCCACATCGAGGTACAAATCTTCGGCGACGCACACGGTCGCGTGATCCATCTCTACGAGCGCGAATGCTCGATCCAGCGGCGCCACCAGAAGATCATCGAGGAATCGCCGAGCACCGCGATGACCCCGGTGCTCAGCCAGAAGATCCGCGCGGCCGCGGTCGCCGCGGGCGAAGCGATTGGCTACCGTAACGCCGGAACCGTCGAATTCCTGCTCACGCCGGCGGGAGAGTTCTTTTTCCTGGAAGTAAACACGCGCCTCCAGGTCGAGCATCCCGTGACCGAGTGCGTGACGGGCCTGGACCTCGTGCGGCTCCAGATCGAAGTGGCGCGCGGCGGCGCGCTTCCGGCGCAGGAAGAAGTGCCGACGCCTCGCGGCCACGCTATCGAGGCGCGTCTCTATGCCGAGGACCCGCGTTCCGGCTTCGCGCCATCGACGGGCACGTTCCACCGTTTCGCCTTCACACTGGGATCGGGACTGCGGCTGGACTCGGGTGTCGAGGACGGCTCGGAGGTGAGCGTCCACTACGACCCGATGCTGGCCAAGGTGATCGCGTGGGCGCCGACGCGCGCGGAGGCGGCGGCCAAGCTGGCCAACACACTCGCGCGCGCGCACCTTCATGGCCCGCATACGATTCGCGATCTCCTGGTGCGCATCCTGCGCCATCCCGAGTTCATTGCGGGCGCAACCGACACGCATTTCCTCCAGCGACACCCCGCTCAGATCCTCGGCGCGCCGCTGTGCGACGCGGCGGGCGAGCGCCTCCACGCGCTGGCTGCGACGCTTGCGTTGCAAGCCGGGCGGCGCGCGCGCGGCGGCTCGATGGCCTCGATCCCGTCGGGCTGGCGCAACGTCCCTTCGCAAGACCAGGAGCAGGCCTTCGAGGGAGCCTCAGGGCGACTCGACGTGCGCTACCGCTTCGGGCGCGAGGGTCTCAGCGCTCAAGTGAACGGCGACGCGCTCGAAGGTGTTCGCGTACACGCGTGCGCCGAAGGCGAAGTCGATCTCGAAGTCAGCGCTGTACGCTATCGTTATGCGGTGCATACGGTCGGTGAGCGGGTCTTCGTGGACAGCGCGCTGGGCGCAAGCGATTTGCGCGAACTCCCACGCTTCGCCGAGCCCGAGATCGAGATAGCGGCCGGCTCGCTGGTCGCGCCTATGCCGGGCGTGGTCAAACAGATTTACGTCATCGTCGGCGCCCACGTCGCCAAGGGCGACCTGCTGATGGTGCTCGAGGCGATGAAGACGGAAATCCCGATCCGGGCGCCGCAGGCGGGAACGGTGACCGAGATCGGCGCGACCGTCGGGATACAGGTGGCAGCGGGCGCGATTCTAGCGGTTATCGAAGCAGAGAGCGTGAGTGACAAGGAATGATCAGGGGTGTCTTCCGGAGATCCCTTCTCGCAAATGGGATATATCGGGTTTGGCGCCCGACGCTTGCTTGATTGCTTGCTCGGAGATTGACGAGTTATAACAAATCTATTATGAGCATCAAGGGGTGCGCACATAATAACGTTTGCGTTGTATACCGCTATTGTTATACTAGGTGAAGCTGTACGACTATCTCGACGATCACGGAAATAACGTGATCGCCGCATGGACTGGGCAGCAAACGAGGCGGGACCGCGCAAAGATCATCAATAAGCTAAGGGCATTGGAACAGATGGATTTCGACCTTGCACGGGGATCGAAACTACTGCAAGGGCCGATCGGAAAGCACGTTTACAAATTAAAGATACATGGCGAGGTGATGATGAGGCCGCTTCTTTGTAGAGGGCCAATCGATAACGACAACGAGTACACACTATTGATTGGTGCAGTGGAGATCGGCTCCGTGCTGACGCCCACGGCTGCTGTGCGCCAAGCTCAGGCGGCACGCGAGACAATTATTCACGATCCGAATAGGAGGTGCGGCCATGTCCAAGTCACATAACGATCTGAACGACCTCGCCGAAGCATTTAAGGACAAGGAATTTCGCGAATCTTACGCGGAGGATTTCCTCAATACACATATTGCGAGTCAGATAAGGGTAATCCGCGAACAGCGCGAGCTTACCCAAGAAGATCTAGCTGAATTGGTTGGCACCAAACAGACAGGCATCTCACGAGTCGAAAACGTCAACTATTCGGCGTGGAACATCAAGACCCTCAAAAGACTAGCCTTCGCGCTGCAATGTAGACTTCACGTTTCTTTCGAGACGTTTGGCTCATTACTCGAAGAAGGCTCAAGTTTCTCGCGAAGCGCACTCAAAAGGCCCAGTTTTGAGGCGGACCCCATTTTCGCCAGTTATACGAAGCCTTCGTTGAAAAACAGCAAAAGTTATGTTGATGCCATGAGTGCTTCGCAGGCCCCAGGGCAGCATCGGGGCATGATTTACCGATCTGAGCGGCTTGCGTCAGAAAGAGCCGACAGCCAGTCGGCCAGCGTCCCAAAATCAGGATTGCAGGAAGAAATCAATCCGTCAGACTCTCAACCATTGCAGGCGGCCGCAGAGGCGCAAGCGAGCTAGACGAATATGCAGGTAAGACAGGTTCTTTTGGCTCGCGCTATCCAATTGGCAAGAGCAGCCACCAATATTGGCTGGCTGCCCGATCTGTTTCAGGAGATCGGCGCCAAATATGAATTTGCGATTGTGCCGAAGCCCGAAGAGGTCTTCCGCGCAGAACCAAATAAAGCCGTATTTAAGCATGGGCGATTAGACACAAATGTAGTCGATACGCTGACGCTAAACATCGATGGATTCGTGGTCGATACGACAACCTCGACCGACAATGCAGCGCTGTTCTTAAATGACTTTTTGCAATGGCTAACGGCGAGAGTTCCGAATCTCAAAGAGGTCGGGAAGCCCTTTTACCTTAGTCAACTTGAGGTGAATCTAGAGTTCGGCCAATTCAGGAACATTCTCGGCTCCGTCGGCCAACAGATCTTCGAGTTGCTAGAGAGATACGAATTGTCTGGCGTCAAGCCTTACGCTTTCAGCAACCTACAGATCGCTCAAGACCCACTTGGCAAAATCGGTTTACAACTAAGCGCTTTCGGCATTGAACGAAGGCTCAATGTTGCGTTTGCCGATAATATTTTCTTCGCGCAAGCGCCCCTAAAAACACAAGACCACATATCGGTGCTCGAAAGTTTAGAGCGAGCGCTTGCGGGCATCTGAGCGGGCTCCCATCGGCCCAAATCTAAATTAGGGCACGAGCTAATGATCTAGGAGGAGAGCTGCAATGGCTGACCAGCCGGTCCAATACGAGCTGCGTGATGGTATCAGCACGATCACGATCGATCGCCCCGAGGCGCGCAACGCGCTGAACCGCGCGGTGCGCGAAGGCCTATGGGCGGCGTTTCGCAGCTTCGTCGATGACGACGAGGCGCTGGTCGCGATTCTCACCGCAACCGGTGACAAGGTCTTCTGCGCCGGCGCCGACTTGAAGGAGATGTCGGTGACGGGGCTTCAGGTCCCGCCGCCGGATTTCGTCCCGCAGCTCGGCCGCAATCTCATGACGGACAAGCCCGTGATCGCCGCGGTGAACGGGTTGGCCTACGCCGGCGGTTTCGCCCTGGCGCAGATGTGCGACCTATGCATCGCTGCCGAGACGGCGAAGTTTGCGATCACGGAGGCGAAATGGAGCCGCGGCGCGCCGTGGGCGGCGCCGCTGCCGTGGATGATTGCGCCCCGCGTGGCGCTCGAGCTTTTGCTCACGGCAGAGCCGATCGATGCGCATCGCGCATACGAGATCGGCCTGGTGAACCGCGTCGTGCCGCTCGAACACCTGCAGGAGGAGGCGCGCGCGCTGGCGATGCGCATCGCGCAGAACGCGCCGCTCTCGGTGCGGGCGGGCAAGCGCATGGTGTACGCAACCGCCGAGCGCCTGCGCAGCGAATCTTTCGACGAGGCCGAGCGCATCTTCGAGCCGGTGTACAAGAGCGAGGACGCGCAGGAAGGACCGCGTGCCTTCCTCGAAAAGCGCGCGCCGGTCTGGAGGAAACGATGAGCGTGCGCCGACCGCTCCGAGTGGGGAACATCTCCGGATTCTATGGCGATCGCCTCTCGGCGGCGCGCGAGATGATCGAGGGCGGCCCGATCGACGTGCTCACGGGAGACTACCTCGCTGAGCTCACGATGCTGATCCTCTGGAAGGCTCGCCAGAAAGATCCGAGCGCCGGCTACGCGGTGACGTTTATCCGCCAGATGGAGGAGGTACTTGGCACCTGCATCGATCGCGGCGTGCGGGTGGTCGTAAACGCCGGCGGCCTCAACCCGCGCGGTCTCGCCGAGAAAATCCGGGAGTTGGCGACGCGGCTGGGCGTGAAGGCGCGCGTCGCGCACGTGGAGGGCGACGATCTCCTGCCGCGGCTTGGCGAGTTACGGCGTGCAGGACACACCCTGGCGCATCTCGACGACGGCCGCCCCTTCGAGGCGATGCCGGTGCGGCCGGTGAGCGCGAACGCGTATCTCGGCGCATGGGGCATTGTCGAATGCCTTAAGGCGGGAGCCGACGTGGTCGTGTGTCCGCGCGTGACGGACGCGTCGCTGGTCGTGGGTCCAGCAGCCTGGCATTTCCAGTGGGCGCGCGACGACTGGGATCGGCTGGCGAGCGCCGTGGTCGCGGGGCACATCCTTGAGTGCGGCGCGCAGGCGACCGGCGGCAACTACGCCTTCTTTAGCGAGGTGCCCGATCTGGACCATCCCGGCTTCCCGATCGCAGAGATGGAAGAGGACGGTTCGTTCGTCGTCACCAAGCACCCTGGTACAGGCGGTCTCGTGTCAATCGGTACCGTGACCGCGCAACTCGTCTACGAACTCGGCGAGCCGTCCTACGCGAATCCAGACGCGATAGCGCGCTTCGACAGCATCCGGCTCGACCAGGCCGGGGCCGACCGTGTCCGCGTGTCGGGCGTGCGCGGCGAGCCTGCGCCGAGCGCGCTCAAGGTATGCATTAACTACGCAGGCGGCTACCGCAACGCGATGACGCTCGTGCTCACCGGTCTCGACGTGGACGAGAAGGCCGCGGTGCTCAAGCGAGCAATCGTGCGCCGCGTCGGCGGTGCCGAGCGCTTCGGCGTACTCGACTTCCATCTGGCGCCCACGCAGCATCCCGATCCCGAGACCAACGAGCAGGCGAGCGCCACCTTCACCGTCACCGTGAAGGACGCCGACGCGAAGAAGGTCGGACGCGCGTTCTCCTCTGCGATCACGGAGTTAGCGCTGGCCAATTACCCCGGCTTCTACTCGATGGACCCGCCCGGCGACGCGAGCGCATACGGCGTCTACTGGCCGACGCTGGTGCCGGCGGACGGCGTGGATCACGTTGCCGTGCTGCCCGACGGGCGGATCGTCCCGATCAAGCCGCTGGCGGTGGTAACACGCTCGCCCGTCAAGGTGGCGCCGGCGGTTGTGTCGTCGGCGCCGGGCGGCTTGACGCGACGCGCGCCGCTCGGGCGCGTGGCCGGGGCGCGCTCGGGCGACAAAGGCGGCAACGCGAACGTCGGTCTGTGGGTGCGCAGCGATCTCGCCTACGCGTGGCTCGCCGAGTTCCTGAGCATCGAGCGCCTCAAGCAGCTCCTCCCCGAGACGGCGCCACTCGAGGTGCGTCGCTACGAGCTGCCCAACTTGCGCGCGCTCAACTTCGTGATCGTCGGCCTGCTCGGCGAGGGCGTAGCCTCGTCGCTGCGCCCCGATCCCCAGGCCAAGAGCCTCGGCGAATGGCTGCGCGCGCGGGTGGTTGACGTGCCGGAGGTGCTGCTGGAGCCAGCCGCATCGCGCTGAGACCAGGAGCTGTCCGCGGTAGCCCGGTTTCAACACGCGAGGGTGGCGGTTTTCGCGGTCCTCTCAACTCAACCGAAATCAAAAAAAGTGGGGATTAAGTGGGCACTCGAGCCAGCCGTCAGGTTGTGTGAATCGCCGTAAGTGCTTAATAAATGAGGTTTGGAGGGGTGGCCGAGCGGTTGAAGGCACCGGTCTTGAAAACCGGCAGGGATGAAAGTCCCTCGTGGGTTCGAATCCCACCCCCTCCGCCAGATTATCGAATGATTGCTTGACGTTTTGATACGTTCCGCTCCTGCCGATTCGCTGCGCTCGGAACGCTTGACCACACGACTTGACCACCACGCGTTCAAAATCGGGCTATTTGCTGGCCTTTTCGCCAGTCAGGAGCGCATCCATTCTCGACGCGGCATCGGCCATCATTCCCCACTCGATGTGACCGTAAGTGTTGGCGGTCAACGCAATGGTGCTGTGCCCGAGGACTTCCATGACGAGGCGCAAAGGCAACCCTTGGGCGATTAGGAAGGTCGCCGCTGCGTGTCGGAGATCGTGCAGCCGCATGTCGGGCAACTCCGCGGCCGTCAACGTGGCTTTGAATTCGGCTTGTAGATCCTTCGGTTCGATCGGTCGGCCGAGAGGAGTGGTGAACAGCAAGCCGCCGTGAGGGTCATTCCAGTCCGTACCAGCCGCCAGCCGTTCTTGCGCCTGCCGGGCCCGATGACGCCGGAGCACGGGGACAAGCAGCGCCGGCAGGACCAGCGTTCGACGTGATCGTTCGGTCTTGGGCTCGCTGACCACGAATCCTGCGGAGCCGCCGACCTTGGCACGCACCCGCTGAATCGTCTGCTCGACTCTAAGCGAGAGCTTTTCCAAATCCACGTCAGACCAGCGCAGCCCAAGGACTTCGCCGCGTCGCAACCCGAGCGAGAGCCCGATTGCGAACGCTGCCCCTAGCCTCGTATTCTCGGCTGCCTGCAGGAAGGCGCGAGCCTGTTCCGCAGTGAATTGACTGTAGGCCCGGCGCCGCACTTTGGGCGGCTTCACGCTGCTGACAGGATTCCACGAGAGCAGTCGCCAGCGGGCCGGTTTCGAGCGCGCGGTGCGCATGCTGGTGAAGCGGCTGTTGCCGCTGGGGTGCGCGCGAATCGTAGTGGAGGCGACCGGCGGTTATGAAACCCTGGTGGTCGCGGGTCTGCAGGCGGCGGAGCTGCCAGTAGCGCTGGTCAATCCGCGCTGGGTACGCTCGTTCGCCAGAGGGGTGGGGCAATTGGCCAAGACCGACCGCATCGATGCGCGGCTCTTGGCGCTGTATGCGGAGCGGGCCGAGCTCAAGGTGCGGACGCTGCCTGACGAGCAAACCCGCGAGCTGCGCGCCCTGTGCGCGCGGCACGATGACTTGTTGGACATGATCGTGGCTGAGCAAAACCGGCTCGAGCACGCGCCCAAACGATTGCACCGCGAGATTCGCGGCCATATCGACTACCTGCGCAAGCGCCTCAAGCATCTGGATCATGACATCGACAGCGCGGTGCGCGGGTCCGACCTGTGGCGCGTGAAAGACGAACTGCTGAACAGCATGCCGGGGGTGGGGCCGGTGCTGCGCGCCTCGCTGCTGGCTTGGCTTCCGGAGCTGGGCACGCTCAATCGTGAGGAGGCCGCCGCCCTGGTCGGGGTGGCGCCGTTCAACCATGACAGCGAGAGTGTCGGAAATTTCGTGTTCGTGAGCCATACAATGAAGCCCATTAGGGCAGGAGGAAGGTATGGCGGCGAACAAGGAAGGCGGAATCGGGGACGAGGTGCTGGACCAACTGCTGGAGGGACGGGATCCGGCGACGGTGTTCGGGAGTGGGGGGGGCTGGTCGACGAACTGAAGAAGCGGCTGGCAGAGCGGATGCTTAACGCCGAGATGGACCATCATCTGGGCGGGGAGGCGGAGGCAGAAGCCGGCAATCACCGCAATGGCTACGGAGCAAAGACCGTACTGACGGACACCGGCAAGCTGGAGTTGTCGATTCCGCGCGATCGGCACGGGCGCTTCGACCCGGTGCTGATCGGCAAGTACCGGCGGCGGTTTGCCGGCTTCGACGACAAGATCATCGCACTGTACGCGCGCGGGATGACGACGCGTGAGATCGCGGCCCATGTCGGCGAACTGTATGGGACCGAGATCTCTCCCGACCTGGTGAGTGCAGTGACCGACGTGGTACTCGAGGAGGTCGGCGCCTGGCAGAGCAGGGGGTTGGAAGCGACCTACGCAATCGTTTTCTTTGACGCGATGCGGGTCAAAATCCGCAACGAGGGCACGGTCAACAACCGCGCGGTGTACCTGGCCATTGGGGTGCGCTGTTCGGGCCACAAGGAAATCCTTGGGCTTTGGATCGAGCAGACCGAAGGTGCGAAATTCTGGCTGCGGGTAATGACCGAGCTGCGCAACCGCGGGACCCAGGACATTCTGATCGCCGTGGTCGACGGACTCAAAGGCTTCCCCGAGGCGTTAACCTCGGTGTTTCCAAAAACCCTGGTCCAGACCTGCATCGTCCATCTGATCCGCTACTCGATGCAGTTCGCTTCGTGGAAGGAACACCGGATGGTGGCCGCGGCGCTCAAGCCGGTCTATCAGGCAGAATCGGCTGCAATGGCGCGCGCGCGGCTGGAGGATTTCGACCGCGGACCGTGGGGGCAAAAATATCCGCCCATCGCGCAAAGCTGGCGGCGCAATTGGGAACAGGTGATTCCGTTCTTCGCCTTCGCCCCCGAGCTGCGAAAAATCCTCTATACCACCAATGCCATCGAGAGCCTTAACGCGCAGGTCCGCAAGGCGGTGCGAGTCCGTGGCCATTTTCCCAGCGAGGAGGCGGCCACCAAGCTCATCTGGTTGGTACTGCGTAACGTTCAGGCGCGCTGGAAAAATCCCCCCACCACGTGGCAAGCTGCCAAGGCCCAGATGGCGATCCTATTCGAGGACAGATTTATACTGACTGACTAATCAATAACCACTGACTCAAACACGAAATTCCTGACACATCCCCGACAGCGGCCTCATGCGCGGCCGCCGCACGATAAGCGGCGGGCGCGCGCCGCTCCGACGCGTGCTCTACTGTGCTACTTCCGCCGCGATCATTTGGAACCCACCGTTGCGCGCCTACTACGAGCATCTGATTGTGAACGGCAAGCTGCACAAGGTGGCGATGGTCGCCACCATGCGCCGCTTGCTACTGATGCTGAACGCCATCATCAAGACCAACACGCCGTGGAGATCGCCATGCCCGGCTTGAGCCACCCGCACTCGCGGGTTGCCCACAAGTCCACAGGCGGGATGCTTCAATCGATCCCAGAGCCTGTGGACCCTGTGGGCAACCCGCCCAAACAATTTTGGAGGAGTTGACTTTAATGACAGTCGCTCCTCGCTTTGTTCGGATGTTGCTCAGCACATCCTGGGCCCATTGCGAGCCTGTCTGTGGCGAATTGCTAATTCTGGCAGAAACCACCTCCGAAACGCAGTCTTGTGAATC
>CABDYU010000102.1_pt1 | contig 17319 bp, 17 predicted proteins | sample 3132011 | NCBI WGS metagenome assembly CABDYU01 (sample SAMEA5534338, study PRJEB31848) | metagenome | biome: tundra; feature: field; material: soil | place: USA | collected 2013-05 | depth 0.45 m | reverse complement strand
AACGAAGCTGACCGCCAGAAACGTCACGAAGATGATCGCGATGTCCGGGAGCTGGCGAAATTGGCGACGCCCGATCTGCAACGTCACCGCCGACAGCAAACCAACCGCCGCGGCTGCGATCCCCAGCAGGAAACGCTTGACGTCGGGATTGCTGTGATTCGATTGATACAGTATCCCCAGGATCATCACGACGATTCCCCCCGGCAGCAGCATCCCGATGACCGACACCGCCGCGCCGGCCAGCCCGCGCAGATTGTCGCCCATGATGATCGCCATGTTGACGGCGTTGAGCCCCGGCAGCGTCTCACTGATCTCCATCGCGCCGAGAAATCCCTCGTCGTCCAGCCATCCTTCTTCCTCGACCAGGTACTCGCGCAGATAGGCGACCGCGCCGCCGCCGAAGCTGAGTCCGCCCGCGAGGATGAAGATCCTGAAGAGCGTTAGCAGACTCGGATGAAGATCGGGTTCATTCCTCGTGCTTGAGACTGGTGTTTCCGTATCCGTAGATGAGGGCGGTTTTTGTTGTTCCACGCTGCACCCAGTCTGAGGCCCGCGACTGCAGGGCCGTGTAGAAGAACTCGGAAAGCTCGCGCTGCTTGCGCCGCACCGCTTCGGGACTATCGAACTTCAACTGGTAGCCGAACTCCGCCACGATTGGCGTGTTGGTCGTGCGCACCCGCCATATCGCCAGCGTCGCCTTCGCCTCGAGCTTGTGCCCGAAGTCCAGCATCCCGAGATCGACCTGATATTCCTGGATCGATACGCCGTTGACTACGCTCAGCGCCGCCTTCGGGTTCGCGTCGATCTTCTTGAGCGCCGGAAATGCTTCCGCGGTCGTTTCGAATCGTTGCGTCAATATGATGTTGGGTGTGTCGAGCTCGCAGTTGTGCGAATACACCAGCCGCATCCCCAGCGCACCATCTTTCGGCAGGAGGATTTCCTCCTTGAACTTCAGCGTGTACTCGCACGGCAGCAGTGGGCGCGGATCCACCGCTAGCGCCATTTTCTTTTCCGGATGCCGAAACTTGATCACCAGCTCATGCTTCGCATCGGGCAGACCATGATGATAGAAGGTGCGTTTCCTCAGGATAAAGCCGTGATTGTAGAGCTTGAAGTGCGGCGTGTCGTAGAACACCACTTCGCGCTGATGCGGCTTGACCGATTCGTCGATCTTGCCCAGCTTGATACCGAGTGATTTGGCCGCGTGATGCGCTAACTTCCAGAACTTGTGAAACGCCTTCTCGTCGGGAAACCGCTCCGGCTTCAGCAGCAGCTTGTATTCGCGATACTGAATCTGGTCCGACGGTACGATCGGTTGGTAGAACTTTGAACTTTCGGCCTGCGTACTCATCTATATTTCTTCATCCGCTCGAAACCTTCGCGCCGGGAGTCTCGCAGGTCCGCATCAGGGCCGCCGCCGGCGCATTCCCCCGCATTTTCCAGATCCATTCGAAGTATCAGTCTGGATAGTGAAGGTCAATTATTACCGATTTGCCGGCACGTTCGAAACTGTCACTCAGTCAACTATGAGCATCGCAACACCGCTGTCCGACGCATGCTGCGCGGCGATTCCCGCTCGCCAACCGCGCGAAGTGTCGGAATCGTCATTGATATTGCTTGCTTTGCTGGGGTAGTCTACAAGGCTGTCGATGAACTCACTCGCTATTTCATGCATCGTCGATCAGCCGCGATACCTGATGGCGCAATGCTTCATCTGGGTCAGTTGTCTGCTGGATATCCAGAAGGTCCCGCCGAAGAACGTCTTTGTCCACGTGGCCGGAATAAGGGACCCCAAGTTCATCCCTTGGCTGACATCGCGAGGTGTCAACGTTGTCGCGGTCGCACCCTTTGATCCGCGCAACCCCTACTGCAACAAGCTGCGCCAACTGGAGACTTTTGCCGGAGCGGGCTTCGACTAGGTCATGCTCATGGATTGCGACACCGCTTGGGTAGGATACGCGCCGCTTCCTCGTGGCGAGCCGGTGGCCGGGAAGATCGTAGATAATTGCCGCCCTCCCGAAAATGTGCTCGCCGGCATTTTCCAGGCGGCGGGTTTGGGAGAACCGAATTGGGTCGAGGTATCGATACCCAAGGACGATGGTCACCGTAATTCCGACTGGAATAATTTCAACGGCGGCCTATACATACTTGACGGCCGGTTTGTCGCCGAGCTGAGTCCAGTATGGCGCGCCTGGGCCACTCGGTGCCTCGATCGCCTGGATTTGTTTGGCGAATTCGCCCGCGATCTACTCGCTGGCAGGTCAGATCGCAGCGACGATGCCGGAGTGCCCGCATGGTCGGTTCGGCATCGTCCGGCGAGTCCTCGACGATCAGGACGTGTCGCGACTGGTTCAATCGCCTTTCCTAGAATCGGGAAGAGGCCCCTCGTTCCTACCGACCAGGTGAGCTTCGCCCTCGCGCTCCGGGAACTGGGCGTATTGGGAAGGCAGCTCCCGATCGAATGGAACTACCCAACGTATTCGCCCGTTCTGCCCGACGTGACGCCGCAGATCCTGCATTACTCCCGGCAAGTCGAACCGCCCTTCAAGCTGTGCAAGCCCGGCATCCCCAGCCCCGACCGCGCGATCGATGCCTTAAACGGCAGAATCGAGGCATTTTTCGCCACGCATTCGACACGCTGGGCTGCTGAACCAGTTAAGGCAAGCTGGAAGCGGCAGGTCCTCGACTTTTTTCGCGGCGGATCGCTGACATCGATCCAATAACCTTGGTTGCAACAGCAAGAGCACGCACGCCCAAGCTCCCCGACGTTATCGGAATCGGGCCGCCGCGCACCGGTTCGACCTGGTTGCATCGCGTGCTCGAAGGGCGCGTGGATCTGCCCTACCGGGTCAAGGAGACCCAGTTTTTCAGCAATTACTACGACAGGGGCATCGACTGGTACGCGCGGCATTTTCGCTACGCAACCGGCGGGCGGCCGATCGTCGAGATTTGCCCTACTTACTTCTTTAAGACCGAGGCGCTCGAGCGGATCAAGGTCCACATCCCGAACTGCAGGATCGTCACCACGTTGCGCGATCCGGCCGATCGAGTCTATTCGGTTTACAAGATGCTGCGTCATTTCGGAAATGTGCGTAGTGGAACCTTTGACCAGGTCTTGAAAACGTGGACGAATCTGGCCGGAGGCAACCGCTACGCGCCCATTCTCGAGACATGGTTCGAGAGCTTCGGCCGCGAAAACGTCCTGGTCACTTTGTATGATGAATTGCGCGCGCACCCGCAGTCGTATCTGGATCGGGTCACCGATTTCATGGGCGTCGAACGGATTGCACTTTCCGCGTGGCCTGAAATCGGCGACGATGTGCATTCGTTCGATCGCGCGCCGAAAAATCGCAGACTCGCGCGCAGAGCGACGACCGTCATCCACTGGCTCAACGGCCGTCAGGCTTATGGTGTCGTCAACCTGCTCGAACGCGCTGGCGTTTGGGATTTCTGCCACGGCCGCGGCGAGCCGTACGGCCGGCTGACGCCCGAGCAGGAGGAGCGCCTGCGTGAGCGCTATCTGCCCGAGGTCGAAGCGCTCGAGGAATTGCTGATGATCGATCTCTCCGCGTGGAAGAAACCGCGCGCGCGGCGCGTTATCGAGCCTCCCCCGGCGCGCCCATTGGAGCGCTCGGCTAACGGATGAGCGCAACCATCAAACGCCGGCTCCCCGAGATCATCGGAGCCGGTCCCGGTCGCACCGGCACTACCTGGCTGCATCGCGTGCTCGAAGGCCATGTCGATCTGCCCTACGGGGTCAAGGAGACCCAGTTTTTCAGCACCTACTACGACAAGGGCATCGACTGGTACGCGCATCATTTTTGGTACGCAACCGGCGAGCGAAAGATTGTCGAGATCTGCCCCTACCTGTACGAGCCGCTCGCCCCCGATCGCATCAAGACGCACATTCCGAACTGCCGGGTGATCACCACGCTGCGCAACCCGGTCGATAGTGCATTTTCGGCTTACAAGATGGTCACTCATTACGCGTGGGCGCGCGGATCGTTCGACGAGGTCCTTAAATCCCGGCCCAATCTGGCTGGCGGGAACCGCTACGCGTTCCATCTCGGCAAATGGTTCGAGACCTTCGGCCGCGAGAACGTGCTTGTCACCAGGTATGATGAATTGCGCGCGCAGCCACAGTCGTATCTGGATCGGGTGACCGATTTTATGGGCATCGAGCGGATTGCACTTTCCGAGCGGCCCGAAATCGGCGACGATGTGCATTCGTTCGATCGCGCGCCGAAAAATCGCAGACTCGCGCGCCGCGCGACGCGCCTGATGTACTGGTTCAAGAGTCGCCGGGCCTACGGCGCGATAAATTTTCTGGACCACCGCGGCGTATGGGATTTCTGCCACGGACGCGGCGAGCCGTACGGCCGGCTGACGCCCGAGCAGGAGGAGCGCCTGCGTGAGCACTATCTCCCCGAAGTCGAGGCGCTCGAGGAATTGCTTATGATCGATCTCTCAGCGTGGAAGAAGCCGCGTGCCGCGCGCGCAGACGGGAACCCCGGCGTGTCGCGCTCGGAACCTGTGCCGCGCGCGCAGGTTCGCTAGTAATCGCCGGTTAATCGATGACCAAATCTTTCAACACCGCGCGCGAGCCGCGACTGCCCGGCTTCATCGGCGTCGGTCCCGGCCGGACCGGGACTACATGGCTGTACGAAGTCCTCAAGGGCCGCGTCGATATGCCGGCTGGAATCAAGGAGACCGATTTCTTCACCACCAACTACGACAAGGGAATCCAGTGGTACGCGCATCACTTCCGCGACGCCGATGGCGCCCGCCCGATTGGCGAGGTCAATCCATACTTCGGCTTCCCCGAGGCCGCCGAGCGCATCGCGCTGCATATTCCGCGATGCAAAATCATCTGCACATTCCGCAACCCGGTCGAGCGAATCTACTCGGAGTACAAACTCTGGAGACATTACACGCTAACGAAGTTTCCGCTCGATGAGTTCCTGGTAAAAGTTCCGCAGGTGATCGAGGTGACTCGCTACGCCAAACATCTGCCCGACTGGCGAGCCCGCTTCGGCCAGGATCGGGTGCTGGTCTTGCTCAACGACGACCTGCGCGCCGATCCGCAAGCGTACCTCGACCGGGTCTGTGATTTTATCGGCATCGAGCGCTACCCCGTGCCGGCGTCTGCCGCCCAAGGCGAGTTGGTCAATTCAATTAACGATCTGCCAAGGCTTCCGCGCGTCGCCCGCAAGGCGCGCCACTTCATGTACTGGCTTGAGGAGAAACAAGCCTACGGCACCAGCAATTTTCTCGAGCGCGCGGGCGCCTGGCGGTTCGTTTTCGGCGGCGGGCCTCAGTTCCCGCCGCTCGACGCCGCCATCGAGGCGCGCCTGCGCGAACTCATGCGCCCCGAAATCGATGGGCTCGAGCGCATGCTCGGCCGCGATCTTTCTGCATGGAAGGGTCGGCGAGCCAAGAGCAGTCCCACAGTCCTGCGCGCTGCCGCCATTCAGGGGAGTTAGCCACCCGCGATGGCAAAGGTGTCGGTAATAATTCCAGTCTATAATGGCGCGCGCACGGTTCCGAGCGCGCTGGCGAGCGTGTTCGCGCAGTCGTACACCGACTACGAGGTCGTGGTCGTCGATGACGGCTCAACCGACGACACAGCCGTTGTGCTTGCCGGCTACAAAGACCGAATCCACGCGATCAGCCAGCCCAACAGCGGTGCTTCCACGGCACGCAACGCGGGCATACGCGCGTCGGGCGGCGAGTATGTCGCTTTCCTCGACGATGACGACGAGTGGATGCCCGAGATGCTCGAGCGTTGCGCGGCCGTCCTCGATCGAGATCCGAATTGCGCGCTGGTTTACGCCGGAGCGTACAAGGTCGATTCCAACGGACGGCCGATGCCCAACCAGGACAGCCAGACCTGGGGCCTCGATTCGCCGACGTTGGCGCAGATGCTCGAGCGCCCATGGAATGTCGTGCCGAGCCGGGTCATGGTGCGCCGGGCGACTCTGGAGCGAAGCGGAGGATTTGACGAGCGCTGCGTGAGGGCCGACGATATTTATTTCCTGCTGCTCGCGCGCGAGCACGGATATTTTCGATCCGTTCCCGAATTGCTGGTGCGCAAGAGCACGCGCCCGCTCTATCCCACGGCGCTCAAACGCGAGCGAGGGTACGAAGTGTTCGTTCGGCTGGTCCGCGAACGCTATGGCGCCGCGGCCACCCCCCTCATCCGGGAATTCCGGCGGATGCGGATGAAGGTCATGAAACATATGGCCCGCCTTCTTATCGAGGAGGGACGAACCAGGGAGGCGCGCCGATGCCTCGCCCGCGTCATCTACTATCAACCGGCGTCACCGAAGGCCTACCGTCGATACTTGAAAACTTTCCTGCCGAGGCGCGTTCCTTCGCGTACGGGCGATGGCAAGGCCTGAGCCGGCGCAGATGGCGGATGGCGGGCCAGAGGTCGAGACTCGCGCGCCGCGCGTCTCGGTAGTAATCCCGGTTTACAACGGGGCGGGGACAATCGGCCGCGCGCTCCAGAGTGTCTTCGAGCAAACCTTCACCGACTACGAAGTCGTCGTCGTCGATGACGGCTCGACCGATCGAACGCACGCAGTCGTGAAGCAGTACGGGGACCGCGTGCGGCTGGTCGAGCAGCCCAACCGCGGACAATCGGCAGCGCGCAACAACGGCGTCCGCCACTCATCGGGCGAATTTCTCGCCCTCCTCGACGCCGACGACGAATGGCTCCCGCGAAAGCTCGAATTGACAGTCGCGGCGATGCTTGCCGATCCCGATGCGGCGCTGGTTTACTCCGACATCATCGTCGTGAATGAAGCGGGCGAGGAATTCCGCCGCTCGCACATCCGCCCCGATACCGCGCACGCGCCCTCGATGGACGAGATGCTGGCGCGGATTTGGCCGATCATGCCGAGCACGGTCGTGATGCACCGGGCGACCTTCGATCGCACCGGTGGATTTTGCGAACAACTTCGTGGTCCCGAGGACATCCACTTCTGGCCGCTGATGCGCGAGCAGGGGCATTTCATTTACCTGCCCGACCGCCACGTCCGCTTCACCTACGGCCAGTTGTTTCCCAAGGTATTGAACCGCGACGGCCCCGCATCAATTGTCGATCTGATCCGCGCCCGCTACGGTGCGCGCGCCGACGGGCTGGTGAAGGATTTCATTCGCCATCAGGTCCGAATGATCGCCAACGCCGGCGTGATCGAGATGAGCCGCGGAAACACGGTTGGCGCGCGGCGATGCTTCATGCAGGTGCTGCGCTACGATCGACTTCACATAAAGAGTTACTTGCGAATCGTGCGAAGCTTCATGCCCGCGGGCGTCAGGCGCGTCCTTGGTGGCCGGGCGGCGCGCGGCGCGCGACGGGCGCGTGCGTAGCTCGCCCGGCGGGACTGCCTGATGCCGCGTGTTTCGGTAATCATTCCGGTTTACAATGGCGCCGCTACGGTCGCGGGCGCGATCGAGAGCGTGCTCGCGCAGACCTTCACCGATTTCGAGATCATCGCGATCGATAATGGATCGATCGACTCCAGCCGCGAGCTTCTCTCGCGATACGCCGGCCGCGTAAAAATTCTCGAGGAACCCAAGCGCGGCCCCTCCGCTGCCCGCAACACCGGCGTGCGCGCATCGTCGGGCGAGTACTTGGCGTTCCTCGACGCCGACGATTGGTGGCTGCCCGCGATGCTCGAGCGCACGGTCCAAACGCTTGACCGCGATCCCGATTGCGCGCTCGTCTATACAAATCTTGCTCTGGTTGACAGCACCGGACGGGAGCTGATGGCCTCGCTGGCCGGCGACAGTCATCCACCAACGGTCGACGAGATGCTCGAACGGTTGTGGCCGATCCTGCCCAGTGGAGTCGTGATGCGCCGGCGCGTGTTCGACCTTGCGGGCGGATTCTCGGAGCAGCTGACCGCGTTCGAGGACGTTTACCTTTGGCTCCGCGCGCGCGAGTACGGAAACTTTCACTACCTCGCGGAGCCGCTCGCGGTATGGCGCTTCGCGCTGTTCCCGGAGGCGCTCAAGCCCGGCGGAGGCCAGGAGGAGGCGGGCGTAGTCTTCGAGCGCATGGTGCGCGAGCGCTACGGCGTGGCCGCGCATCACCATGTGGTCGCCCGCCGTCGCGCGCCGCGCAGCATCCTCGGCTATATCGGGCTTCGCGCGCTCAAAGAGGGTGATCGGCCGCTCGCGCGCCGCGCATTCGCGCGCGCAATCCGCGTCGATCCATTGCGAATCCGGAATTACTTGCGCTTCGCCAGGACCCTGCTGCCGGGCGCGATGGCGCGGGCACTCAGCGGCCGCTCGCGCGAAGCCCGCTAGCCGCCGATCAGCCCCGCCGCTCCTGCTTTGTTGCGGAAGATGCCGCGCCTGCGGCGCGGCGAGGGTCCTTCGCCTAATTCCTTGAACGTGCCGGAGCAAAGAAGAGTCGAAACACGCATCGTGGTTGGCGGGAAGCGCGCTTGCGCGCAAGTTCCTTCGATCCGCTCAGGATGACACAAAAACGCGAGCGACTGCTCGTGTCATTCTGAGCTGCTGCAGCCGGGAATCTCGACGGCGCTCCCGCGCCCGGCATCACTGAACTCTACCGTACGCCGGATACCCGCGCCTTGGGCTTGCCCTCGGCCTCCGCCTTTACCCCTGCATCCTCCGCCTGCGACGACATCGACCCATACCCGACTGCATTGCTGATCCGCCGCCAGTTTACCAGCGCGTCGATGCGATCCTTCTTCACGCGATGCTTGTAATGCTCGACCTTGTGGAAGATCGAATCGATTAACTCCTCCGACAGCAGACGCGGCTTGAGCCCCAGGTCGATCAGCTTGGTGTGCCTGGCTTTGTAGTAGTGGACTTCGGCCTCGACGCGCGGGTCCGCGACATGCTGAATCTCGACGCTGCGGCCCTCGTGCTTCGCCGCCGCCTGGATCAGCTCCGCCAGTTGCTCGACCGAGAACTGCTCGGTGAACTGGTTGAAGACGCGGTATTCGCCGGGCTTCGCCGGTTTCTCCATCGCGATCTCGATACATCGCATCGTGTCGCGAATATTCAGGTAGCCGCGCGTCTGACCGCCTTTGCCGTGCACGGTGAGCGGATGCCCGATCGCGGCCTCGATACAGAACCGGTTGAGCACCGTGCCCCAGATTCCGTCGTAGTCGAAACGCGTGGCCAGCCGCTCATCGAGCATCGTCTCGTCGGTTTCGATTCCGTAAACGACGCCCTGGTTGAGGTCGGTCGCCCGGATTCCCCAGACTTTGCACGCGAACTGGATGTTGTGCGAGTCGTGAACCTTGGACAGGTGATAGAACGAGCCCGGCTGCTTCGGGTATGGCAGCGTGTCGGTGCGCCCGTTGTGCGTAATTTCGATAAACCCCTCTTCGATATCGATATTGGGCGTGCCGTATTCGCCCATCGTGCCGAGCTTGACCAGGTGGCACTCCGGCACATGCTCGCGAATGGCGTAAATGGCGTTGAGCGTGCCGACAAGATTGTTGACCTGGGTGAGCACCGAATGGCGCCGATCGATCATCGAAAACGGCGCGCTGCGCTGCTCGCCGTAATGGATGATCGCGTCGGGCTTGAAGTCGCGGACCACGGCGCTGATGAACGGGTAGTCGGTCAAATCGCCGATCGCCGTCTGTATCGTTTTGCCGCTCGTTTCGCGCCACGCCGCCACCCGGTCCTGCAGCGAGCAAATTGGAATCAGGCTTTCGGTCCCGCCCTCGAGGTCCCATAGACGCCGGCTGAAGTTATCGACCACGCATACTTCGTAGCCACGCTTCGACAAGTACATCGCCTGCGGCCATCCGAGGTAGCCGTCCCCACCAGTTACAATCACCCGCATCAAAAATGCCTCCAGCAGCGAACAGTGAAAAGCTATACCCCAATCTAGTTATTGCTGATACGCGCGGCCAGATCGAGCGCGCCGCGATCGGGCACCCGAAAGACTCTGGGCCGGCCGATGCGGCAGAAATGTCCTCATCCAGCGCGGGTAGTTCCTGAGCCGATAAGGCCACCCTGATCGCCCGCGCCCTCGGGCGGAGTTTACCCTGAACGAAGTCGAAGAGCCCGGTTAGAAAACGGGTAAGGGGAAAAGTCTAAGAGAGGTAACGGAGTAATAGCCGCTCCCGCGGCTGGCGACTGGGTCGCCAGTCTCAAACCGGGAGAAGCCCTCAGACGACATTCATGACGCGTGGCGGACGATCGACTTGCGCCGCGGCCTGTAGGTGCGCCCTTCGCCCAGGCCAAACCGGTTCAGCATCCGGTAAACCGTGTAGCGCGATACGCCCAGCAGCTCGGCCGCGCGATGGCAATTGCCCTCAGTCGCTTGCAGCGCGCGAACCAGCGCGCTCTTCGAGGCCTCGCGGATTACCGCATCGAGCGAGTAGGGCCAGCCCGCCATCTCGAAGGATCGCTTCGACGCGTTCGCGCAGTCAATCCCGGCGCCATTGGGCCCGCCCTCGAGATTGAGCCCGCCGTTTTGCAGCACCGCCTCGACTGGCTCGCCCAGCGCTTCCGGATTCGCATCGTCGTTGCGCAAAGGCAGGTCGTCGAGATCGATACGATCGCTTTCGGTCATCAGAACCGCGCTCTCGATTGCATGGCCGAGCTCGCGGACGTTGCCGGGCCACTGGTTGGCGCACAGCGCGTCCAGGGCGATCCGCGAAATGAGCTTTACGTCCTTGCCGAACAGGCGGTTGAAGTGCTCGATAAAATGGGCGACGAAGGCCGGGATTGCCTCGCGCCGCTCGCGAAGCGGCGCAACCAGGATTGCCGCCGCGTTAAGGCGGTAGTAGAGGTCGTCGCGGAATTGCGCCGCCTTCACCATCGCGTGCAGGTCGCGATTGCTCGCCGCGACCAGCCGAATATCAACCGCGTAGGAGCGTGACGAACCCACCGGCTGAACCTCGTGGCTATCGAGCACGCGCAGCAGCTTGGGCTGCAGGCGCAGCGGAAGCTCGGCGACTTCGTCCAGAAATAGAGTTCCGCCGTTGGCGGAGCGGAAATAGCCGAGCGAATCCTCGCGGGCATCGGTGAAAGCGCCGCGCACATGACCGAAAAGCTGCGACTCTGCCAGCGACTCGACCAGGTTGGAGCAATTGAAGGTCACGAACGGGCCGCTTGGCACCGAGCCCAGCGTATGCAACCCTCGCGCCACCAGCTCCTTGCCGGTTCCGGATTCGCCCTGAATCAGGACGGTTGACCGGTACGGACTCAAGCGTGAAATGGTTTTGAGTACCTTGCGCGCGTGCGCCGACCGCACCACCGCCGAGCCAACTCGTTCTGACCCATGCGCAAGATCCGCCAGGCTCACCCACTCGCAAGTCGCGTTCGCCGGCTCGGCCAGAGCATCCTGCCTCGCAGCCGCGACCGACGATCCGTTCGCTGAGTATTCTTGTAGGCGCATCTTTGGTTCCTCTCAAGCGCTAATTCTTCCAATCTATTCTTATTTACTTAACCTGCTCTACTAATTTGTAGGATTTGGATATATTCGAGTAGTGGGTGGCATGTCAAGCTGTTGAATGCTGATTTCGCCGCGTTTGAGCAAGGGTGAGCCCATTTGTGTTTTGCCATCGCGCTTTTCACCGTGACGAGCGCGGTGCAATCATGACCTCGTTGGATCGAAAATAATATCGCCTCGCGCCTTTACCGCCCTCATTTCCGTCGCTCTTCCGGCAACGGTGTGCCGCGCTTTGAGCTAATTTAACTCTCTAAAACTAGAGCTTTCGCGGCACTTGCGTAGTTGAAATCAGAGCGCGGCACTGTTGCGGAACCGACTTCTGAAGTCGCGGCTGTTTCCAATGCTTCGAATTACCTGTAAGCATTGAAATCTCTCGGGCGAGCCGGTAGCTCAGGTGGTAGAGCATGTGACTTTTAATCACAGGGTCCCGGGTTCAAGTCCCGGCCGGCTCATCCTTTCCAACCCCCTCGCGCAGTAGCGCGGGCGCGTCGAAAACCCAGTAAAATCAAGCCCTAGCGTGAGGTTCACACTTCCGCTATCCTCAGAATCCGAGCGACACAAGCGGACAGCGACGGACACCGAAGTCCGCCGAATCACGCAGTAATTACGCAGTAGAGGAGAATGGACAAATGAGACTCAAACTAACCAACCGAAACGCGCTCGCGCTCAAGGCACCGAAAAAAGGCGACCGATACTACCGCGACACCGAGATCAAGGGGCTTGCGCTCCGGGTCGGGGCGTCGGGCCAGCGGGCTTGGGTGCTTGAGTACACGATCCCCAAGCGCAAGTTACCATCGACCGGCGATGCGCGCGCAGACGGGAAGAATCCGCAGCGCCGCTATGTGATCGGCAGACTCAGCGAGTACACCGTCGAAACGGCGCGCGACGAAGCGACAGAACTGCGCCGAAAGGTAAGTAAGCTGGGGCAAGACCCGCGTGCCGCAGAGAAAGCGGAACAGGCCGAGCGCGAGAGCAAAGCGGCGGCGGACAAGCGGGCGTTGACCTTCACCCAGCTTTACGACCTGTGGCACACCGCGAAGGGCGAGGAAAGGAAATCGGCGGCTAACGATCGCTCATCGCGCAAGAAGTTCACCAGCCTCGAAAACGTGAGGGCGCGTGATGTTACGGCCGGGCAGATCGAAGCCATACTCACCGGGTTGAAGGACACACCGATTGCTGCGAACCGCGCGCTCGCACTCATCAAAACGGTTTTCAGATTCGGCGTGCGCAAGCATCACCTCGAATCCGATCCAACTAAGGACATCGAGCGGCCTCACGATGAGGCTTATCGCATCGTGCCGCCGCCGTCCGCTACTGAACTAATCGAGTTCAAAAGGGCGCTCGCCGCGCACCCGGACCAAGAAGGCGCGAACGCCATCCGGCTGGTGTTCTGGACCGGCTCAAGGTTGCGCGAAGTGCTGTGGGCGAAGTGGAGCGCATTCGATCTTGAGCGGAGTGAATTTTACAAGCACGACACCAAGACCGGGCCGGTCATCATACCGATCAACCGGCTCGCGCACGGCCTGCTATGCGAGATGAAGCGCACGGCGGCGAGCGATAAGTGGGTGTTCCCCAGCCGCGCGAGGAAGGACAGGCCGCGATGGGATGTCGATAACGTATGGCATCCGGTGCGCGACGCGCTCATCGCGCTGAACATCAACCGCGATGGTATGCACCTTCACGACTTGCGGCATTGGTACGCCGCGCTCCTGCGCAGCAAGGGCATGAAGGTGCAAGACATCGCGCCGTTGTTGGGGCACAAAACATCGGCGATCACCGAGCGATACGCGCCGCTACAGGTGGACACGCTGCGAAATGAGATGGAGCAAGTGGTGCTCGCAATCGAGCCGCCAGCGCCGAAGCAGATCGCGCCGCCAGCATCGAAGCGCGGGCGCAAGGCGGTGGCGCGATGAGCAGGCCCACGACGAAGTTGTCAGTGATCGACACAATCCGAACGCACTTCCCCGATTTGGTTCTGGTGGAGACTACCGATCGCACCATCGCATCCGGGGTTACGGCCTATCAGATAATCGGCGGACAACGGAAACCGACCGTCAAGAAGCCAGAGGAACCGGCCGGCAAGCCGCCTAACAAGCCGTCATAAGGGTCGCGAGAGTCTTTGACTGACCGCTACTGATTCGATAGAGTCTTTATCTACTTCGCCCCGCCAGCCAATCCCGGCTGGTTAGGGGCGCTGCGTCCGCATATCGCCGCAGGCTGCAACCTAACCGCAGCGCAGAATGAGCGACCATCACCGCGCGCTTCTTGGCGCGCCCGTACAGCGCGCACAGGCGCGCAAGTGGTGGTCCGGTATGTCTCGAAACACAAAGTCCTCGAAACGATCCGCGCCAGTCGCGCCGGTCATCCCCGGTGAGTTCTTAGCCCTCGCGCAAGTCGCGAGCGAGATTCACTTGAGCGTGAAGTCCATCCAGCGCCGCATCGCGCATGGCGAGTTCGCGCCGTTCCTGAGAATCGGGCGGAAGATGTTGTGGTCGCGGACGCAGTTGAATGAGTGGTTCAAGAGCCGCACGTCGCCGACCGGCATCCCGGCGCAGCGGCGGACGCGAAGGGCGGCGTGAAGCGGCTGGGCGTGTGGGCGTCACGATTGCGCCGCCGCCTGGAATATTCCGACAAGCTCTGCACCGACGCGAGCGGACGCTATTCGCCCCCGCCGATCGCAAATCTCAAGGCCGCGAGCACGCTCGCGCTCGATGACGATGTCGCAGTGTCGCTGACACAGTTCGATTTGTCGAACGTGACGGCCCGCTGCGTCAACCTTCTCGGCCTGGCACGGGGCTTAACTTCCCGTGAGTTCTGTCCAGGAATCCGCAAGGAAGTTCGCGAAACGCAGAAGCATTCCGAGCGAATAGTAAGCTTCCGTCTCTGAAATATGAGCAAACTGCCCATGGGCAGCCGAATCCCGCCAGTAGACCAGAAGCCCGAAGGCCGCCTCGAAGTTTCGTTTCCAATCGCGCGGTGCACCTACGCCGAAGATCATATCTCTGACCTTGTACCGCCCGCCGGGTTGTTCATAAGCATCGAGCACGCGCTCTTCATTCCCGGTTTTCGCGATTGCCAAAGCCAGCAATGCCGACTCCGCAGCGGCCCCGCACATGGCACAGCAAGCCAAATAGTTACATGCTTCGTGGGATCGCGCCGCCTCGGCCGCGCGCTGCAGGAAAGCCGGGCTTTTCAGTGTCCCGGACGCTCTAGGAAGAGCCGCTAAGTAGCGAGCGGGTTCCACTGGAACATATGCCGGTTCGGCATTTTTCAACCATTCGCGCCCTGCAGCGGTATAGCTGAACCCAGTTTCGCGTACGCCGCCCCCGCCGACCTCGCGCGGCACCGGGGCGGTGGGTCTCAATACCCCCATTCGGCACAGTCGCCAGGCCGCATCGTGGAAGGCTCGCCAGAGATCGTCAAGCTCAGGACGCTGATGAGCATTGAATACCTCGATGCTGCGCTCGCGCAAAAATTTCGTCACAACCTCGTACAGCGAGACGTCATAGCCAATAACCTTGAATCCGTCTGGACTCGGCTTTAGACAACTGACGAGGTATTGAAACGCGTCGACATCCTTACCTTCCATAGATGTTGCAATTCCTTTTTCCTTTTATCGCCGAACGCATAGTCGCGCCATTTTGGCGGCTTGAGCTTCCGAGACTTTCAGCTTCCGGGCGATCTCTGGCGCCGTCTCAAGTCGCGCAGGTGTTCGGGCGTAGCTTTATGCTCGCCTTGCTTTTACCGGCTACTTTCCCTTGAGTCGCGGATCGTCGGTCGAGACGCACTGAGCGCTAATATCCCGCGCGATCATGTTCATGCGAGAGCGGGAGACCTCATCGGGACTCATGTTTGCTGGCACTGCAATCGTAAATTTAGGATCCGTCGTTCGCTGAATCGTAGCCTTCAGTTCTTTCTCACAGTCACCTGCGCGGTTGAACGATCTAACTGTATCCCAATGGCTAAGAGGGGCGTCGCCCCAGAAATTCAGGGGCGGTGGATGCTTGGGTGGATGCTTAGAAGGGCACGGCGTCATCAAGGGCGGCATCATCAGATACCAGCCCACAAGCGCGAGCGCGGCAACGTGGCGAGATTTCATTCCTGCGGTTTAGCAGATACGATCATGAAAAGCGAAAGCGCGCGCGGTGAGGAGAAGTACTGATGAGCGACGAAATCGACCTTACGAAAAGATTGGGATTCTCTGAACAGCTATTGAAGGACTGCGGACCGGGAAGTCCTGCCGATTATCAGCGCTGGCTGTGGGAAAGGCGCAGGATGCAGGTGCCGCCAGATGAATTTTGGTTTTTCGTCAACGAGATTCTACCCGGCTCCGAACAAACGACCGCCGCCCAAATCAAACAACAAGTCGGTCAGGGACTCGTCGTTCGCGTGTTGGCTCGGTATTGAAAAAAGAGCCGTCCTACTTTTCCTTGAGGCGCGGATCGTCGCTCGCGATGCATTCAAATGCGGAAGCGGAAGCTATTTTGGTGGGATCGCCCTCCTTTTTTCTCTTCTCCTCGAAGAGGTATCCATTATCGCGGCATTCCGTCGCTGAATCGTAGCTGTCGAGATGTATCCACTGAGCGAGTGGCTTGTCGAGCACTTGTCCGTCTCTTGCGAGCGGCACCATCAGATACCAGCCCACAAGCGCGAGCGCGGCGGCGGGTGCTGTCTTAATTCGCATTTGAGTGTCTGAGTTTGAAATCGCGAGTGGCTTATTTTGAAAACAGTTCCGCTAGAAGGGAACCCCCGCCGCAATCGCTGTAAGACCATTGCGTCACTATTCCCTCAGAGTTCACAGTGAAAGTCTTTCGACAAGTTTGCAGACCGTAGTTGTTGCTCCAAGTCGAAACCCACGTATCGACCCTGCCACCGTCAGGAAGCGTCGCTGTCCTGTCGGGTGCGCCCCATGACGCAAGCAATTTAGACTCAGAGTCCCCGACCCAACTCTTCATCACGGTGCTCGTTGTCGTGCACGCGCTCGCCAAAAACACAAGCGCGAGCGCAGCGGCGTGGCGGGGGTTCATGCGCGTCTCTTTAGCAGGACGCGCCACAAAGCAAAAGGCCCCGCGTCGCGGGCTTTCTGGGATGCGCTGTCGCCGGAGCAACGCAGCGCTGAGAATAAAAAGCGGGCAAAGAAAAAGGAAGCGCCGGAAGTGGAGTGGCGTCTTTTGAACAGTGAAGTGGCGTCATTTGGCGGAATGAATCGGGACTATTCGGGACGGCGCCGGGATGGCGTCTTATTTTGCTTTAGCCCCCGATTCCTCCGAGCATCTGTTGTCACTCCATTTTTGTAGAGTCTTTGAAGCGTCGAATGCCAAGACATGCTGTGTACACATTGAGCGATGCCCGAAGATTAAGCGCGTCTTCTGGTATTTGTACCTGTATATCCAAACATGGCCGCCGTTACCTAGTTCCTGTTTCTCGCTAGGCGACCCTAGTGTCGAGGCAATTTCATCTTCCGATGCCTTACCGACTGCGTTGTTCAAATATTCCCCGTCGCTTTGTGAAGCGGCTCCGCCTGCCGGGTTGTTTTTGTGGGAGCGCGAACTGCACGACGCTACCGGCAAGAACAGTATACCCACAAGCGCGAGCGCGGCAGCGTGGCGGAGATTCATGCCTGTGAGTTAGCAGACCGGCGAGCGACCGGCAAACAGTCGGCGCGGCCTCGGCCACGGCGCGCGCTGCCTTTCGAGGCGCGACTACTTGGCGTCTGTCGGATAGGCGGTTCCCTTGGGACTGCGGAGCGCCTGTGCGCGCCGCGCCGTGGTCCGCGCAACCGCCGCAACGTGCTTGTCCGACTCCGCCAGAGTGACCGGCCTCGAAGCTGGCGCGCTCGCGCCTGCCGACTTCGCGTAGGCTTCGTT
>CABDYU010000090.1_pt1 | contig 18295 bp, 16 predicted proteins | sample 3132011 | NCBI WGS metagenome assembly CABDYU01 (sample SAMEA5534338, study PRJEB31848) | metagenome | biome: tundra; feature: field; material: soil | place: USA | collected 2013-05 | depth 0.45 m | reverse complement strand
CACAGGCCGTGTGTCGTTGTCGATGACGAGAGTCTCGATTCCGGAAACCACTGAGCGCCTGACGGTAGAGCGCTGTCGCGGCGCCTTGCCCGCCACGGCTTGAACCAGCAGCCGAATATGTTCCGGCGTCGTGCCGCAGCATCCGCCGACCAGATTGACCCATCCATTTTCTGCAAAGCGCGCGATTTTCCCCGCGAGCATCGCGGGCGTCTCATTGTAATGCCCTTCTTCGTCGGGCAAGCCCGCGTTGGGCACGCACGCGACAAAGAATCGCGAAATGCCGGAGAGAGTGCGCAGATGATCGGTCATGAAGTCGGGGCCGGTGGCGCAGTTTAGGCCCATCCAAAGCAGGTCGCGATGCGCGAGCGAGGTGTAGAAGGCCTCGATATCCTGCCCGCTGAGCAGAGTGCCCATCGTCTCGATCGTTCCCGACACTGCGACCGCGGGCACGACGCCGAGTTTTTCGATCGCAGCCTCGATGCCGACAAGGCCGGCTTTGCAGTTCAGCGTGTCGTTGACGGTTTCGAGGAGCAGGATGTCGGCGCCGCCCTCGATCAAACCTTCGGCCTGCACCTGGTAGCCGTCGCGCATCTGATCGAACGTGACGCCGCCGGTGACCGAGATGCTCTTGGTCGTCGGGCCCATCGAACCCGCCACGAAGCGCGGCTTGCCGGCAGCGCTGAAGCGGGCGGCTTCCTCGCGCGCAAGAATCGCAGCTAGGCGGTTGAGCTCGTGCGCGTCGCGTTCGAGACCGTATTCGGCGAGCACGATAGGACTGGCCTGGAAACTCGCGGTCTCGATTATATCGGCGCCCACTTCGAGAAACCCGTCGTGCATGCGGCGAATCAGCTCCGGCCGCGTGCGCACGACGTTCTCGTTGCAGCCCTCGTATCGAGAGCCGCCGTAATCCGCGGCGCTCAGATTCTCGCCGAGCACAAAGGTGCCGAATGCGCCGTCTAGAACGAGGATTCGTTCGGCGAGCAACTCCTTGAGGAGCTTGATCCTGTGCGCATCGGTGGTCATTGTTGGATGCCCGGTTAAGATGCGGGCGGTAACGGACTAAGTTATCCTAGCGATGCAAACCACGCAATTTTGCACGATGCGCGTGCGTCCGTGCTGCGGCGCAGGGGCCGCAAACGGCTTCTCTCAATGAGCACAAACTCGCACTCGCAAGGGCAGAAACGTCTCGTGCTGGTGACGGGCGGCGCCGGCTTTATCGGATCGCATCTGGTGGACGCGCTCGTCGCCGCCGGATTGCGAGTGCGGGTGATCGATAACTTTGCCACCGGCCGGCGCGAGTATGTGAACCGCGCGGCCGAGTTCGTCGAAGCGGATATCCGCGAGGCGTCCTCGATCGGCGATGCCTTCGACGGCGTCGATACTGTGTTCCACGTGGCGGCGCTGCCGCGAATTCCGCTATCGATCGCGAAGCCGGTCGAAACGCACATGACCAACGTGGTCGGGACGCTGAACGTGCTGATAACAGCGCGCGATCGGAAAGTCCGGCGCGTGGTGTACTCGGGATCGTCGTCGGTGTACGGCGAGCAGGCGAAGATGCCGCTGGTCGAGACGATGACGCCGAATCCGCTCAATCCGTACGCGCTGCAGAAGTATGTCGGCGAGCAATACGCGCGCATGTTTCATCGGTTGTTCGCGATGCAGACGATTACGCTGCGCTACTTCGGCGTGTACGGTCCGCGAATGCCTGACGAGGGGTCGTACGTGCTGGCGATCGCGGCGTTCCTGAAGGCGCGGCGCGAGGGCCGCCCGCTAGAAATTCACGGGGACGGCGAACAGACGCGGGATTTTACGCACGTCAGCGACGTGGTGTCCGCGAACCTGCTAGCGATGGACTGCGAAATTGCCGACGGGCGGGCGATAAACATCGGGCGCGGCGAGAACGTCAGCGTGAATCGGATTGCGGCGATGATCGGGGGACCGACCGTCCGCCGCGAAGCGCGCGTCGGCGACATGCGCGATACGCTCGCGGATCGCACACAAGCCGAGCGGGTGCTCGGATGGCGTCCGCGCGTGTCGATCGAGGACGGGATCGCGGATTTGCTGAAGTGATATTGCACAGCGCCGATCGGAAATCCGACCGGCGCTGTGCTCACGGCGCGATTGAATGGCGCGCGCTTAGTCGAACATCAGCACCGTGCGCGCGACTTCTCCGGCCTTCATCGCGCGGAACGCCTCGTTGACGTCCTCGAGTTTGCCGCGGCGCGTGATCATGTCGTCGAGGTCGAGCCGCCCTTGCTGATAGAACTCGATGATGCGCGGCATGTCGATGCGGAAGCGGTTCGATCCCATGAAGCATCCCTGGATACGCTTCTCGAACAGGAACGAGAAACCGTCCACTTCGACTTTCTGCCCGAGCGGAACCATCCCGACAATCGTGGCGATGCCGCCGACGGCGATCGATTCGTAAGCCTGCTCGGCTGCCGTCTTGAGTCCGATCGCTTCGAACGAGTAATCGACGCCGCCGCCAGTGAGCGAGCGAATCTGGCTAACCGCATCGCCCTTTGACGCATCGACGGCGTGAGTCGCGCCAAGCTTTTTAGCGAGCTCGAGCTTGGTGGGGAACATGTCCACCGCGATGATCATTCGCGCGCCCGCGATTCGCGCACCCTGGATGATCGCGAGGCCGACTCCGCCGGCGCCGAACACGGCGACGGTCGATCCCGGCGCAACTTTCGCGGTGTTAAGCGCGGCGCCGACGCCCGTCATCACGCCGCATCCGATCAGCGCGGCGCGATCGAGCGGCACGTCGTTGGCGATCTTCACCAGCGCATTTTCATGCACCAGCATCTTTTCGGCGTATCCCGACAGGTCGGCGAACTGATTGACCAGCTTGCCCTTCTGCGAGAGGCGCGGCGGGTCGCCGGCGGCGCGTTGCGTGGCCGCCTGGTTCGAGCAGATGTTCGGATGCCCGGACATGCATTCCTCGCAGTAGCCGCAAAAGACCGACAGGCACGCGATCACGTGGTCACCGGGCTTGAGGTACGAGACCTGCGCGCCGACTTTCTCGACGACGCCGGCGGCCTCGTGGCCGAGGATCGCGGGCGTCGGCCAAAAGTACAGCCCGTCCACGAAATGAAGATCGCTATGGCATACGCCGCTGGCGACCGTGCGCACGACGACTTCGCGCGCTTTGGGTTCGTCGATATCGACCTGCTCGATGGTGAGTGGCTGACCGGGACCGTTGAAGACAGCAGCTTTCATCTGGATTGCTCCTCTTTTCAGTGAATCCGCGCTAGTTGAACATCAGGACCGTGCGCGCGACCTCGCCGGCTTTCATGGCGCGGAACGCCTCGTTGACGTCCTCGAGCTTGCCGCGGCGGCTGATCATGTCGTCAAGATTGAGGCGGCCCTGCATGTAGAAGTCGATGTAACGGGGCATGTCGATGCGGAATCGGTTCGAGCCCATGTTCGAGCCTTGCAGCTTGCGCTCGGTCAGAAACATGTAGCCGTCGATCTCGACCTTCTGGCCGACGGGAATCATGCCGATCACGGTCGCAGTGCCGCCGGCCTTGAGCGAGTTGAACGCCTGCTCGGCGGCCTTCTTGAGTCCGATCGCTTCAAACGAATAGTCAACGCCGCCGCCGGTCAGTTTTTTGATTTCATCGACGGAATCGCTGTTCGACGCGTCAACGGTGTCGGTCGCACCCATCCGCCGGGCCATCGCGAGCTTGCCCTCGAACATATCGACCGCGATTATTCTGCGCGCGCCCGCGATCCGCGCGCCCTGGATTGCGGCCAGTCCAACGCCACCCGCGCCGAAGACCGCGACCGTCGAGCCGGCTTCGATCTTCGCGGTATTGAGCACCGCGCCGACGCCGGTGGTGACGCCGCATCCGATCAACGCCGCGCGATCCAGCGGCAGGTCTTCGCGAATCTTCACCACCGCATTCTCATGCAGCAGCATCTTCTCGCAGTAAGACGAGATGTCCAGGAACTGATAGACCGGCTTGCCCTTCTGCGAGATGCGCGGCTTGTCCTGGGGATTGCGCTGCGTGGCGGCCTTGTTCGAGCATCGATTCGGATGCCCCGACATGCACTGCTCGCAGTAGCCGCAGAACACCGACAGACAACAGATCACGTGATCGCCGGGCTTCACGTAGGTCACCTGTTTGCCGACTGCTTCGATGATTCCGGCGGCCTCGTGGCCGAGCACCGCGGGCGCAGGGTACGGGTATAAACCCTCGACGAAATGCAGGTCGCTATGGCATACGCCGCTGGCGACGGTTTTGATCAGGACTTCACGGTCCTGCGGTTTGTCGAGTTCGACGTCCTCGATACTGAGCGGCAAATTGGGCCCGTGGAAAACGGCGGCTTTCATTCTGAGTGCTCCTTGAGTGTGGCGATAATCTTGGCTGTACGTGCGGGCAACGAAAAACGAAAAGCGAAAAATGTCCTGCGCCGCGCGAGCACCGTGGCGACTACCTTACTACCACACTGACGGCGCATTTCCAGTGCGGGACTTCGCGGCGCCGATGACAGGATTACGGGAACATAGCCGGCCTGGCTGCGCCCGCGAACGGAACGCCCTCGAGCCGGGCGGCAGGCGAGTTCGCGCGCGCGTACAGCCGGGCCGTGTGGTCGCTATAGATGAGCCGCCAATCGCGCCGGGAATCCATCAACTTTACGGCCGGCGAATCTCTCTCGATCAAAACGAAATCATGCGGATACGCCGCCAGCGTATGCGATCCGCCGGCCATGTTGTTGGCGAACTCAAGGTAGTCCTCGATCACTGTGGGAGGATAGGCCAGGTCATAGCGGCTATCGATGAAGACTTTCATGCCGGGCGCGCCATGCCAAATGACGTACTGACCCCATGCGTACTGCGTCATCAGGTTACCCTCGAGCCCGTGATTTTTCATGAATTCCACGGCGCGCACAGGATCCCCAGACGCGTCTATGCCGCGCGACAGAATTCCGCTGTGCCGCGCGAACCCGATGCCGACGACCGCGATGAGGATTTCAAAGACCAGTCGACCCGCACGCGGCATCTCTCGAGCGCTCGCAGTTTTCGCGGCAAGAACCTGGCGCGGCCGCACGAGCAAGGCCAGATGGTTCGCAAACACGGGAGCGATCGCAATCGCCGCAATCGGGATGTTGCGGACGGCCGCGAAGGCAGCCACGAGCATTACGGCGGCGACCGCGACGAGAGGCACGTCCGCACGTTTCGGTGTGAGAATCACTGACACGACTGCGGCGGCAAAAAAGAAAAGCACCACGACGAAATACTTCTTCTCGATGCTGCCGCTATCCGCGGCCGTCAGAGCAGCTATCAGCGGTATCCAATCCCCAATCGCGTAATGCGTCATCGGGTTCAGGATCGAGTGGATCAGCGTGTACCAGGTGTCGCGTGCTGGCGGGATCAGAAACGTGCACAAGGTAGATGCGGCGGCGGCGGCGGTAATCGCAATAATGCCAAGCCCGCGACGCGGACCGTGGCCCGCCACGATGTCGGTTACGACGGTCGTTGTCCCATACACGCCCATCGCAACGAGGCCTATAAAAAATCCGCCGTGAAAATTGCTCCAAATCGCGACGAGCGGAATCGCAATCCACAGCGGCGCCGAACCGCGCCAGTTGTGACGGGTAAGCAGCGCGATAATCGTTGACAGCGCGATGAAATCGAATAGCTGCGGCCGGAACTGCATCGCCGGCAGCAGGATCAGCGCCACCACCAGCAGGATTGCCGCCTGCACGACCGCCGGCGCGGCGGTTTCGGACTCAGCGAGAACAATAAAGCAGATAGTACCGGCCGCGCACAGGAACTTGAGCAGCTTCAGGCCGAACGGCCCGAACCTGTCGAACATCGAGCCCATCAGGACTTCGCTCAACCATTCATGACGCAGCCACGGGAAGCCCGGCGCCGAATACGAATAAGGATTGACGCGCGGCAGAGAGCCATGAGCGAGAAGCTCGCGGCCCCACAGAACGTGCCCCCAGAGATCGGGATCGGTGTGCTGGCGTGCGTCCGCAATCACGATCGCGAACAGGATCAGTGCCGGAGAGTAGCGCCAGAGCGAGACACGAGCGGTACTGGCGGCCACCATGGTATCCCGCTAGGCGCGCTCGTCCGGCGACATCTCGAGCGCGCCGAGATTGGCGAAGCGCAGCACACCGCCCGCGGCGAGAGCGACGATGAGCAGGATGAGCCCTGGTGCGCGGGCCGAACCGATCGAGCGGGAGGGCGTCTGATCGTGCGGATGAATGCGTGGCTGATCGCGCTCATCGGCTTTGGATGCGGCCGTCAGAGACCCTTCCTTAGCTGCGGCGCAGGACGAAAGCCTACCGTGCGAGCCGCCGGAATGGTCATGGGCGCGTTGGTGCGCGGATTGAAGCCGGCGCGTGCGCGGCGACGGCGCACGGAAAAAGTGCCGAAGCCGGGCACCCAGAAGCGCTTGTCCTTGCGAATCGAGCGCGCAATTTGTTCGAAGGCGAGGTCCAGGGTGGTGGCGACCTGCTTTTTGGGCTGATCCGTGGACCGGGCGATCGTATCGATCAATTCCGCTTTGGTCATCGGCGAGGACCTCCAGCGATTTTCTATAGCCCAAGTGCGCGCGGAGCCATAGTTGCGGGTGGTGCGATTCGATTGCGCTCGATCCAGCCGTCGATGGCCGCCAGCGCTCGCGTGCCCATCTCGATCTTCTTCTGACGGCCTCGCGCCCGGATCTTCAAATCAGGCATCAGGCCGTAGTTCGCGTTCATCGGCTGGAAGTCGCGCCGCGCGGGATCGGTGATGTATGCGACCAGCGAGCCGACGGCGGTCTCGGGCGGTGGAACGACCAACTCGCGATTCATGACCAGGTTCGCGGCGTTGATTCCCGCGAGCAATCCCGCGGCTGCGGACTCGACGTAGCCTTCGACCCCGACCATCTGGCCGGCCAAAAACAAATCGTCGCGTGTCTTGAGCTGGAGCGTGGGACGGATCAGGCGCGGCGCATCGACAAACGTATTGCGATGTAGCGAGCCGAGGCGCACAAACTCCGCCTTTTCCAGTCCGGGGATCATTCGCAGCACGCGGCGCTGCTCCGGATAGGTCATCTTGGTCTGGAATCCGACCATGTTGTACAGGCGGCCGCCGGCGTCGTCCTGCCGGAGCTGCACGACTGCAAACGGCCGGCGTCCGCTGTTGGGCTCTGAGAGACCGACCGGGCGCATCGGGCCGAACGCGAGCGTCATCGGTCCGCGGCGCGCCATTTCCTCTATCGGCATGCATCCCTCGAAATAAACCGGCTTCTCGAACGGATGCAGGTCGATTTTTTCAGCCGCCACAACCGCCGCGACGAAGGCCTCGTACTGTACCGCGGTCATCGGGCAATTGATGTAATCATCACCGCCCTTGCCGTAGCGCGAGGCCTTGAACGCCACCTCCATGTCGATCGAATCGGCGGCGACGATCGGCGCGATCGCGTCGTAGAAATACAGGTTGCGCGGACCAATCAGGCGGTTCAGCGCCTCGCCCAGCGCGGGGCTGGTCAGAGGACCGGTGGCGAGAATTGTGAGGCCGGTGGGAATCTCCGACGCCTCCGCGCGCGAAATCTCGACCATCGGATCCTGCTCGAGGGCCGCGGTGATGGCGCGCGAGAAGTCATTGCGATCGACGGCGAGTGCGGAACCCGCGGGCACCCGCGCGCAATCCGCGGCTGCAATCACGAGTGAGCCAAGCCGGCGCATCTCTTCTTTCAGCACGCCGACCGCGGTCTCCATCGAATCGTTGCGGAGCGAATTCGAGCATACGAGCTCCGCAAAATCCGCGGTCCGATGAGCTTCGGTCATTTTGAGCGGCCGCATCTCGACGAGCCGCACGGCGATACCCCTGCGTGCGAGCTGGTAGGCAGCCTCGCTGCCCGCAAGTCCCGCTCCGACAATGGTTACCTGGCTTTCACTCATCGGGAATTGCCGCCTGAACACGAGCCTGGATGCGGCGAGCCACGATCGTGGTGTTTTTCTGACTGATCGAATAGGGCCGGAAAGAGCAATTTATACCAATAGTTGTGGTTTTGGGACGGCTGCCCTCTATGGCTAGTTTCGTTCCGTCAAAAATAATTTCAGCCGGAAGCAGACCTCGCCCGATTTTGGGCGAGCCGGGCGAGTACGGGAAATCCTGGCGGTTGACCATAGCGTACGCATAGCACACCAAAACCGGTGGGAGCAGGCTGAATAGTTCATCCCCAAAATCGAAACTGAACCAGTGTCGGCTTTTCGACGGTGGTGTAAACGAGCGCGGATCGCCGGATCCGCGCGAATCCGGCGCAGTGAAACAGTGAAAAAGTGAAACAGCGAAATGGAGGCTTTACGCGGGCGTCGTCGAGGCTGGCGCTGGTGCGCGCTGCTCGACGGCGGGGGCGGGAGCCTTGTAGCCGCATTCCTTGTTGGCGCATTGCCAGGTGACGCCGGTGCGCTTCAAGTTCTTCTCGACCATGTAGTTCGCGCCGCAAGACGGGCATGGGTGCGGGACGACTTTGTCCCAGGCTGCGAATTTACATTTCGGATAGCGGCCGCATCCGAAGAAAATCTTTCCGCGGCGGCTGCGACGCTCGAGGATTTCGCCTTCCTTGCATTCCGGACACGCGACCCCGGTCTTCGATGGCGCCGACTGAAGGCGCTTGATTCCGTCGCAGTCCGGATACCCCGAGCATCCCAGGAATTCGCCAAAGCGTGAGCGCCGCTTGACCATCGGCTTGCCGCACTTCTCGCAGACTTCATCGGTAGGCACGGGCGCCGACGGAGCCTTGAGCGTGATAATCCCCTGGTCGTCGCGCGCGATCTCTCCGGTGTTGGTGCATTTGGGGTAGTTCGAGCAGGCGACGAACTCGCCGTTGCGCCCCCATTTGATCACCATGTCTCCGCCGTCGAGCTCGCATTTGAGCCCGGTGGGCAGGCCCTTGCGCTTGACCTCGGGCATTTTCTGCTTCGCCTCGGCAAGGTCCTTCGCGAACGGGCCGTAAAAGCGCCGGAGCGTCTTCACCCAGTTCTCGGCGCCCTCCTCCACCTTGTCGAGATCCTCTTCGAACTGCGCGGTGAAGCCGGATTCCAAAATGTCGGGAAACGCCTTGACCAGCATGTCGTTGACGACCCGCCCGAGCGACGTCGGACGCATCCGCTTGCTCTCGTCTTCTTCGACGTACTCGACCTTCAGGATGCTCGTCATGATTGCGGCGTACGTCGAGGGACGCCCTATCCCCTGCTCTTCGAGCTCCTTGATCAGCGTGGCCTGCGTGAAGCGCGGGGGAGGCTGCGTGAAATGCTGCTCCGGGTCCAGCCCGAGCAATTTGAGCGTCTCGCCTTCGCTGAGCAGCGGCAGCGTGCCCTCTTCGTCTTCGGCGGAGGTGTCGTCCTGGCCTTCGATATACACGCGCATGAAGCCGTCGAACTTCATCACTTGCCCGGTTGCGCGGAAGATGGCGTCGGCCGACTCGATGTCCACGGTCGTGCGGTCGTACACCGCCGGCGTCATCTGGCTCGACACGAAGCGATTGTAAATCAGGGTGTAGAGGGCGAGCGCGTCCTTGTCGAGGTAGCGGGCCATCGACTCGGGGTCGCGCTCGACGGCGGTCGGGCGGATAGCTTCGTGCGCGCCCTGTGCCTGCTTGCCGGATCGATAAAAGTTCGGCTTGTCGGGAACGTACTCTTTGCCATAGCGCGAGCCGATATGGTTGCGGACGGACTCGAGCGCCTGGTCGGAAACGCGCGGCGAGTCGGTGCGCATATAAGTGATAAGGCCGACCGCGCCCTGCTCGCCAAGCTCGACGCCCTCGTACAGCTTCTGCGCGATCTGCATCGTGCGCCGCGGCTGAAAGTAGAGCTTGCGCGAGGCCTCCTGTTGGAGCCGCGAGGTGATGAACGGGGGCGTCGGGCTGCGGCGGACTTCCTTGCGCTCGACGCTTTTGACTTTGAAGGGCGCAGCCTCGACGGCCGCGATAATCGCCCGCGCCTCAGCCTCGGGCAGCTTGTACGATTTGTTGTCGATGCGATCGTCTTTGTAACTGTAGAGCCGCGCCTTGAACGGCGGCGGATTTTTTCCAGTGAGGCGGGCGTCGAGCGTCCAGTACTCTTCGGCGCGGAATGCCTCGCGCTCGCGTTCGCGATCGACGATTATCCGCAGCGCAACCGATTGCACCCGTCCGGCGCTGATCCCGCGCTTGACCTTGTCCCACAGCAGCGGACTGAGCTTGTACCCGACCAGCCGGTCGAGCACCCGGCGCGCCTGGTACGCGTCGAACAGGTGGCGATCGAGGTCCGAGGGATTGGCGACGGCCGCCTTGACCGCGGCAGCCGTAATTTCATGGAGCAGCACGCGGCGGACGTTGGACTTGGTCTTGCCGAGATGCTCGGCGATATGCCACGCGATCGCCTCGCCTTCGCGGTCGGGGTCGCTGGCGAGGTAGATATTCTCCTTGCCTTTGGCGGCGCTCTTGATCTCGCCGATTACCTTCTCTTTGCCCTTGATTACGACGTAGTCGGGAGCGAAATCATGCTCGACATCTACACCCAGCTTGCTTTTGGGCAGGTCCACCACGTGGCCGACCGAGGGCATGACCTGGTAGTCGCTACCGAGGTAACGCTTGATGGTTTTCGCCTTTGCCGGCGATTCGACGATTACGAGATTTTTTGCCACCGATTTAGGCGCCTCCGACTCCCGGACCCAGCCGCGCAGGTTTCGCGCCCGTGCAAAATGCCCGACGCTACAGGGCTTACACCCTGCCAGACTTACGCAAGCGAGAAAAGCTTGCCGGGATGCTGGGTAACGCGACCCTCGAGTTCCAGTTCCAGCAATAACCTAAGCACGGTTTGAGCATTCAGCCCGGAGGATTCGATTATCGAGTCAACATGGAGTCTTTCAGATTCTTTTAGATTATTTAAGATTGTCGTGGCATTATCGGCAACCACTTCGAGGGTCTTGGCGCCTTCGGTCAGTTCGGCCGGCTGACGGACTTCGGCTCTAACGTCACTGATTTCGGACGTTGCAGGCGTCGGCGCCCGTTCTGCCGACTCGTTAGGCAGGCTCCGGGTCGCCACCGGTCTGTTGGCCATTTGAGGCGCCAACTCCTCGATCACGTCCTCGACGCATTCGACCAGCCTCGCGCCCTCCTTCAGCAGGCGGTTGCTGCCGCGCGTTTTGCCGCTGAGCGGGCTGCCGGGAACGGCGAAGACCTGGCGATCCTGCTCCAGCGCCATCCGCGCCGTGATCAGCGAGCCGCTCTTTTCGGCTGCCTCGACGATTACGACGCCGAGGCACAGACCCGACAGGATGCGGTTGCGAGTCGGGAAATTCTCGGCCAGCGGCGGCGTTCCAATCGGGAGTTCACTGACGAGGGCTCCGCCGCCCGCAAGGATCGCGTCGGCCAGCTTGCGATGCTCGGCGGGGTAGATGACGTCAACGCCACATCCCATCACCGCGAGCGTTTTGCCGTGCGCGTCGAGCGCTCCCTGATGCGCCTCGCCGTCGATTCCACGCGCCAAGCCGCTGACGACCGTGAACCCCTTGGCGGCGAGCTCGAGGCCGAGCCGCTGCGCCATCCGCCGCCCGATATCGCTGGCCGCGCGAGCGCCGACGATTGCGATGCAGTTGGGATCGCCGAGCGGGGCGGCGCCGCGCACGAACAGGAACGGCGGCGGGTCCGCGATTTGGCGCAGATTTGGCGGATAGTCGGCGTCGGTCCATTTGACCAGACGCGCGCCGATATTCGGCAGCTCGCAGAGTTCTTTCTCGAGCGGTTCGAAGTCGCGAAACTCGGCGATATTGCGCGCGGTATTGCGCGGCACTCCGGCGGCCGCGATTTCGTCGGCATTGAGCTGGAATATTTTTTCGGGCTCGCCGAACTTTTCGATCAGCAGCTTGCAGGTTCGCGGACCGACTCCGTGAGCGCGTCTCAATGCGAGCCAATAAACGTCTGGTGACGGCATCGCACACCACCCGCGACAATCGCAGGTGCTCCTTTTCGACGGACAGCCGGCGATTTCGCGCCGTGATAAATAAGTTGTTCTCAACGCCGAGGATTCGCAATCGGTTCATCGAAGCGGCGTATTCGCAGGACGGCTGCGGGGGCATCGCGGCCGACGCGTTTTCTTGACCGTCCGAAGGGGGTCGCATAACTTACGCGCAACCATCCTATCTGATAATAGTGGACATTAACCGTCGTCTTTTGACGGTTGACGGAGGACGAAGTATTGGGCGCTACACCACTTGCAACAAGGGATTTCACCACAATGTCTGCGACTGAGAAGCAGATTCTCATCTTTAGCTTCTATCGCGACGCCGAATTGCGGGGGGCGCGCTTGCTCTTCAATCTCCTGGGACACATGAAAGACGGCGAGTCGCTGCTCAAGATGACGGCTCATCTCGCCGACGAGACGCGCCATGCTTATCTATGGACCAAGCGAATCTCCGAGCTGGGCGGCGCGCCGGTCCTTATCGACGACGGCTACCAGCGCCGGCTCGGACTTCGCACCGGCGTGCCCAAAACGATTATCGATCTGCTCGCATTGACTGTCGTGGTCGAAGAGCGCGCGCAAAGCCGTTACAACGCGCATATCGCGCTGCCCAACGTCGATCCGGAGACGATGGAAGTCCTGAAGTCCGTCATGAAAGACGAACCGTGGCATCTGTCGTGGATCGAAAAAGAAATGCACGAAATCGCCAGAAAGCAGGGCAACGAAGAGCAGGCGGACAAGGCGCTCGCTCGCTACCGGGCAATCGATCGCGAAGTTTACGCCACCCTCGCCGCGGACGAAGCCGAGCTACTGCACGCATAGGCGCGAGCCGCCCCATCGAAGTAGAAGAGTTCGACGCGCGCCTACGCGGTCCGCGCCAAGCTATCGGTGCGGCGGGCGGCGAGTGCGGCGTTCAATTCCAGGCGCATTGCTTCGGCGTATTCGGCGGCAGCCTCGACGGGCTTGGCGCCGTCTTTCTTCTGATACGCGTACATCAGGCTGCGGCTCGCATTCACGATGAATCCCGTGCCGTCCGCGCGCGCCGACGCGATCGCGTCCGCCGCCGACGCACCTTGGGCGCCATATCCCGGCACCAGGATCGTCGCCGCCGGCATCAACTCGCGCGCGCGCCGCGCATGCTCGGGATAAGTCGCGCCGACCACCGCGCCGACGGGGCTGAGCCCGCTGGCGCCCACGTAATCGCCGCCCCATCCGTTCACGTGCGCCGCAACCGACTCCCATAGCGGGCGGCCCGATGCGCTCAGATCCTGGAACTCCCCCGACGAGGGATTCGACGTCCTCACCAGCACGAACACTCCGCGGCCGTTTGCCACCTTAGCGATAAACGGCATCACGGCGTCGATCCCCTGGTACGGGTTGACGGTCACGGCGTCGCAGGCGAAGTCGCCGTCACCCAGAAAAGCCTCGGCGTAGGCAGCCGACGTCGTGCCGATATCGCCGCGCTTCGCATCCGCGATCGTAATCAAGCCAAGCCGCCGTGCGAGCTTGACGACTTCGCTGAACGCGCGCATCCCCTCGACGCCGCGCGCTTCGTAAAACGCAAGCTGCGGCTTGACCGCAACCGCGGAGCGCGCGCACGACTCGACGATTTCGCAGCAGAAGCGCGTCAACGTGTAGCCGGGCGGGATACCTGGCGCACCGGGCGCATCGAGCTGGGAATCGATGCCGAGCACCACGACGCTCTGCTTGAGACGCGACGCTTGTGCAAGGCGATCGGCAAAATTCATGGCGGGGATTATCGCACAGCGCGGCCCGTGCGTCACATCGGGTCGTTGCGTTGTCGCGTCCGCCGCGGGCATCCTTTGGGAAAGGCAACGACAGGGAAATACCGGCATGAACAACCTGACCATCGTTACGAAGCTTCGATTTATGGCCGCGATTGCGCCGGCGATTCTGTTGCTGGCAGCCGCGCTGATCGTAGGCGCGTTTCACGTCTTCGGGACGGCGCCGCGGGATATCTACGAGAACGAGTATGCGGCGGCACGCGCGGCCCAGGGAATGGAAAACGCGCTTTACAAGATGGATTGGGGACGCACGCAATCCGACGCATCTCAAATCGTCATGGATCAGCAGCGTGGATTCATTTCTGAAATCGAGATCGCGCGATCGCATATCGGAACGCGCGAGCAGGCCGAACGGATCGAGAAAATCGCCAACGACGCGCGCCCGCTGTTCGACGCGCTGCGCGCGGCACAGCCGGGCGACGACAGCCTCGAGCCGCGGCTGCGCGATCTCGAGGGGACGGTGGCGGATTTGATGAGCCTCGACGACGCGGCGCTGATCGCGGTCGCATCCGGCGCCGAACCGCAGTCCCGCACCATGATTGCGATTACGATTGTCGGACTGGTGGTAATCCCGTGGATCTGTTTCGTAGTGATCGCGCGCCTGTCCGGCGGCCTCTACACGGAGCTCAAGGAAATGCGCCGCCGCGCCGACGCGCTAGCCGCGCGCGAGCCGGCTCCATTCCAGGATGCGCGCGCCCTCGACGAATCGCTGTCCAAGCTCGGCTTCCCAAAACCGAATCCGATGCTCGCCGAGTAGCAACGCGGCGCAAACTTACCGCTTCTTGCGTTTCGCGACTGCCTTGGCCGTCGCCTTTGCGCCGCCGTCGGGCAGCGCGATATCCAGGCTGCGCCACAGATACCATGCCGCCGCGGTTCTGTACGGACGCCATCGCTCGGCGTGCTTGAGCAGACGCTTGCGATTGGGCCGTTGGCGCATCTTGTAGTGCCGCTTGACCGCGTTCTGGACGCCGAGATCGTCGGCGGGCATCACGTCGGGCCGTCCCAGGTGGAACATCAGGAAGATTTCAGCGGTCCACTTGCCGATTCCCTTCACCTGCGTGAGATGGGCGACAATCTCCTCGTCGGTCATGCGATGAAAGCGATGGAAGTTGAGCTTACCGTCGCGAACGTGCGCGGCGAGGTCCTTTATGTAGAGCGCCTTCTTTTCCGAGAGGCCCACGGCGCGCAGCTCGGCGTCAGTTTTGGCGAGCACTTGTTCCGGCGAAGGAAATTCCACGCCGGGGAACAAGCCGACAAAGCGGCCGTAGATCGCGTTGGCCGCCGCCCCCGCAAGCTGCTGGAAAATGATATTCCGCGCCAGCGCCTGGAAGCGCTCGCGGCGCGGCTGGATTCCCAGCGGCCCGACCTCGGCAATAATCCGTGCGAGGACCGGGTCGGCCTTGCTAAGATGAATCCGCGCCTTGCGCGCATATGGGGCTCTTTCAGTTGGCATCGCTCTCAAAACCGCGGTTCGCCGAATCTTGCACGCCTGCTAAAGTCGTTCAATCGGTACGATGAACGAAGACACCAGACTCGCGATGTGCCCGGAGAACCTCCACGAGGGGATGCGCCTCGGGCCGATTCATTACGTGGTCACGCCGGAGCAGGCGCGCGCATTCTCGCAGGCGGTAGGGGCCGCGAGTCCCGAATTCGTCGTCGATGCGCGCAACCCCGGCGCGATCGTGTCGCCCACGATGCGCTTGCAGGATTACGCGCTGCTCATCGCCACTCATTTCAAGGGCGGCAAGGGCGGAGTCCACGCCAAGCACTGGTGCGAGTTTCACGAGCCGGTGCGCGTGGGCCAGGCGGTCAAGAGCGAAGGCAAGATCACCGCGGCGTATCGCAAGCGCGGCAAGTTTTATTTTACGCTGGAATATGAATCGCGCGACGCGGTGACGGATCAGCTGCTGGTAAGGCAGGCGATTACGTCGGTGCTGCTGAACGACAAAGGAGAGATGCGATGAGCGCGTCGCCCGCTGAGATTCGAATCGGGGCGGAACTGGTCTCGCCGCCGTACCTCCACGATGCGGCCGCGGCGAAGGCCTACCTCGAAGGCATCGAGCAGCCGCCGCTCCGCCGTCCGCGCGGCAACATCCACGACAACAAGGACGCCGCGAAAAAAGCGGGATTCGTGGCGCCGATCGCCGCCGGCGAGCAGACCATCGCGATAGTCGCGGAATTCCTCGCGGACAACTTCGGCATGCGCTTTGTTCGCGGCGGACGTATCGATGTATCGCTCACCAGGCCGGTGTTCTACGGCGACACTTTGACCTCCCACGCGAAAATCGTTTCCGTCGGTCCGCAGCGGGCCGAGCTGCAGATTCACGTCGAGAATCAGCGCGGCGCACAGGTGCTGACGGGAAGCGCCGCGATCAGGCTGAGCGACGCATGAGCGCCGGGCCGATTTCCGACTCGAGCGATGCGCCGCGCGATGAGGTCCCGGCGCCTCGCACGACACCGCTCTGGCGCAAGGCGATTCCGTACCTCGGAACCGTCGCGATCTTTGCGCTGATCTTCTGGCGCATTCCCATCCGGAAAGTTGAGCAAGCGCTGTCGCAGGTGCCGGTGCTCGAGTTCCTGGCGGTGTTCATGCCGTACTCGCTGTTTTACTGCGCGATCGATTCGTCCTGTCTCACCTGGGTTGTGCGGCGCTTCAACGCGCGGATGCGGTACAGCGACATATTACCGATACGCGCGAGCATGTACGTGCTGGCGCTGATCAACACCAGCCTCGCCCAGGGCGGCGTCGCGTATTACCTGCATCGCAAAGCCGGAGTCAGCTTTCTGAGCGCGCTCAGCTCGGTGCTTTTCATCGCGCTGCTCGAGATCTATCAACTTTTTCTCTTTTCGACGCTGGGCGTGATCTTTTACACGCCGGCGGGCGGCGCGCAGGTAAGATTAGTTGCTATTCTTCGCGTCGTGTACATTGCGGCGTGGGCGATGCTGGCGGGAATCATCGCTTTCTTCGCGATTGCCCGGCGCAGCGCACGGATTCGCAACTGGGTCGAGACCGGAAGGGCGGGCGCATTGCTCGCGACTTTTATCCAGGCGCGCCCGCTCGACTACCTGGTGGTGCTGGCGATCAAGGCGCCGACCTTCCTCGCCTCGGTCGTCGCGCAGTATTACGCACTCGCGCTGTACGGAATCGCGGTCCCGTTCGTGAAGCTGATGCTGTTTCTGCCGCTGGTGTTCCTGGCTGCCGCGCTGCCGATCGCGGTGGCTCATCTCGGCACCAGCCAGGCGGCGTGGCTGTTGTTCTTCTCGGGCAACGCATCGGCGGCGAAGATCGTCGCCTACAGCATCGCGGCGCAACTCACCTTCATGCTTTGCAACGCGCTGATCGGACTGGTGTTCCTGCCGCGCGCCAGCCGCGAACTGACCGCGCTCCGCGCCGAGCCCGCGAGCACGTCAGCAACCGCGTAGGGCTCGTGCTACTCCGGGTGCGGGGAAAGCCAGACGTGCTCGAAGCGCGTCGGGCGCATCGGATTGATCACGTAATCGTGCACCCACGGCTGGCGGATTATGTAAGTCACGGGGTAGTAGAGAAAAACCCACGGCGCGTCGGCGACGACAATCTTCTCGGCCTGGTCGTAAAGTGCGTAGCGCTTTTTCATGTCGGCTACGGGCTCGGCTTCACCAAGCAGTTGCTCGACCTCGGGGTTGGAATAAAAGCTGTCGTTGTTGGAACCCCACTGAGCGCGCGAAAGCAGCGCGCCGAGAAAATTTTCGGGATCGGGAAAGTCAGCCTCCCATCCCTGCATGAACGATTGCACCGTATGCGGCTGGCGAATCGCTTCGAGAAACGGCCCCCACGCGACCGGCTTCAGCCTGGCGCGGATACCGAGCGGCGCGAGATCCTGCTGTATCGATTGCGCGAGCATCAGGATGGTCTGATCGGCGCGCATCCAGATTTCAAACTCGAAGCCGCGTGCGAGATGCGCTTGTTCGAGCAGCGCGCGCGCCTTCGCCGGATCGTAGTCGTAGCCCTTCAGATCGGGGTCGTAGCCGGGCAGGTTCGGGGGCATGACGCCGCGCGCGACGACGCCGCGTCCGTTCAAAATTGCGATCAGCTTGTGGCGGTCAATCGCGTAGCTGAGCGCGCGGCGCACGCGAACGTCGGTAAACGGCCACATCTGGCAGTTCAGGCCGAGGTAGCGGGTCGTGACCGTCGTTTTCGCCAGGGTCAACTCTCGGAGCCGCGGAGTTTTCATCACGTAGGGAAACTCGGCCGGCGGAATCTCGACCACCGCGTCGATTTGGCCCGCGTCGAAGCGCAGCCATTGCAGCTCCTGGTTTACGCCGACCGACTCGACGATCGCGTCGAGATGCGGCAACGGTTTGGCGAAGTAGTACGGGTTCTTCACCAGCACCAGGCGTTGCCCGCCAATCCAATCGCGCAGCATGAAGGCGCCGCTGCCAACGACGTGGCGGGAAAAATCGTCGCCCCATTTCTCTGCAACGTCGCGCGGGATAGCCGACGCAAACGGCATCGCGAGCTTGTGCGCGAAGATCGGATCTGGCGCACTCAAATGGAAAACGAT
>CABDYU010000086.1_pt1 | contig 18527 bp, 27 predicted proteins | sample 3132011 | NCBI WGS metagenome assembly CABDYU01 (sample SAMEA5534338, study PRJEB31848) | metagenome | biome: tundra; feature: field; material: soil | place: USA | collected 2013-05 | depth 0.45 m | reverse complement strand
GGAACCCTGCGCCGCCGCTGCCGACATCGACCGGTCCAATACTTGAACAACATCCTGGAGCAGGATCATCGAGCGATCAAACGACGAGTGAAGGCCAAGCAGAGCTTTCGTGAGTTCCAAGCCGCCCGGCGAACGATTGAGGGATACGAGGCGATGCACATGATCCGGAAGGGGCAGGCGCGGTGGGTCAGCGACGCTGATGTTCGCAAACAGAATCAGTTCATCGACCAGCTGTTCGATCTGCCTGCCTGAGACCTCGCCGCCCAGTTCCGCTCGGGGCCTCCTCCGTCACCGTTTTCAAAGTTGCAACACTTCCCTTAAGATCCATCCGCGGCGGGCGACGCTCGATCCGGCACAACACCAGATGCTTGACCGCATCGAAGCCGATCACGCCACGATCCAGTGCCGCTCTGCGATGCCCCCCCTACGCCGCGCTCATCGACAATCGATTACGCTAACTCACGCGATAAGTGAACCAGCTTTGAGTCAAGGTGTCGCCGCGCCCTGCCTTATCGCTACCTGCGCAGCTACCCAGTTGAAAAACTGCGGAGCCCCGCTGACTTGATCCTCAGTGTCTCCCATCTGACTCTGATAGTTGGCCAGAATCCAATATTCGAGCGCGGTGGACTCGTGATTTACGATTACACTCGCGTTGGGTGGCAGCTCTGGATTCAGTCCGTCACATTTTTTGCAGACGGTAGGACGGTAGGCGCCGAAATCAGTCGCGTTGAAAGCAAGTATGAGATCCCCGTCACTTGTCGTCGCGACGGATTTGGCCGTCAGCAATCCGCCGGCCTCGCCGCCGGTGTTGCCGCTGGTCATATCCACCGGGGAGTCTGACCCAACATTGTCCACCAACAAGATCGCGCCTTGCGCATCAACCGGCTCGCTGAATGTCCAGCTCGCCGTGCCGGAGTCGTCGGCCTGGATTGCGTGCCAATAGAGCGACTGCCGGGTCGTTTGGGTAGAATCATCGCGGATCAACTGCCATCCGTCGGGCGCGGTGATCGTCGGTTGCGGGCCGTCGTAGCTTAAAACGTCGGCGATCGCGAGCTGACCGGTTTGCCCATTTGGACCCCAGTCCAGGGAAAGACTCGTCGTCCCCTTCGTCATCGGCGCTTCCGCAGAAGAGACTACGCTGGCGGCTCCGACCGGGTTTTCGGCGCTTCCAGATGACGGCGAAGAATTGTACGTGACCAGAAAAACGGCGGCGACCGCGATCAACGTGGGCCTGATCATTGTTCCTCTCCTTTGAACCATTAAGACTCGCGATCTTAGCATTTTGAAAATGCACCAACAATCAATATTAGGACACTACCAGATTCTGGTGGCCGATGGACTTTGAGCCGAGAGGATGCGCGAGCTCGGCCGATGGATGCCAACGACTTGGACCATGCAGGCATTCAACGATTTGATGATTCGCGGCCAACCGCCGTCCGCGACTAACGGGGATATACGGCCCTTTGGTTATATGAGTAACCTTAATCAACGATCGAAGCATACTTTCATATTACTGGTCATGCTACCGTGATTCTGTGAATAATAGAAAACTAACTACAGCAGTATATATCTCAACTATGATTCTAGTTGGTAGTATGTGCGTCGGCGCGTGCTCCGTGCCTCCTACGGAGGTCTCGCGGAGCAGCACTACCACCCAGACCAACGTCCCGAGTTCCAGCGTAACGACGCAGAAGACCACCTCCACACAGACCAACGGCAATTAGCGCGAGTCTCGAATTGACAGCGCTGCGGCAAGCAGCCTTGTGTTCAGAGTAACAATCGGCGGATTGGAAAGTCCGAGCGCCAACCGACAACCAAAGTCCAAGGGAGAAATTAAAATGAATTCAGTGCAACGATTTGCCATCAGCGTCGTGGCGGTTACGGCGTTCGCTTGCGTTGCCGGATGCGGCAGCACCACCAAGGAAGTTGACACCACCAGTTATGTTCCCGCCGCACCGGCTCAGGTCATCGTGCAGCCCGCGCCGGCTCAGGTCTTCGTGCAGCCCGCGCCGGTACAGGTGGTTCCTCCAACTACGACCACCAACACGTCGAGCGAGCGCTCAAGCAAGTCAACTGACTCGAACAATGCGGGCACCGTGGATAGCTCGAGTTCCCGTCACAGCGAATCCACCACCGTGACTCCCAGCAACTGATCGCAGCTTGGGGAGAATACTGCGATGCGAAACAATCGCAACCGGAAAAGAACCGCCGTGGCGACCTTCGCGATCGCGTCATTGATTGGCGGCGGACTGCTGGCCGTCAATGCCCGCGCCGAACCTGGTTCTAGCGACTCCTCGAACTCTGAGTCCCGCGAGAACTACAGCGTAAACGTCACCGCGGAGCATCATTACAACTCCCCGGCTGAACGTGCGAACGACGGTCTGCTGATCACCGAGGTCAAGAGCGCACTTGCCCGTGACGGGGTTGCCGACAACTATCCCGTCGCCGTCGATTGCGATCATGGCAAAATCTTGTTGAGCGGCGTGGTTAAGTCGGCCCGGGACGCAAAGCATGCCGGCGACATTGCGGCCGCCGCACAAGGCGTCACCGGAGTAAAAAATCAACTCACGTGGCGTTAGCCGGCTGTCGGCGGAGTTAGAGGGTTAAAATCACGATGCTGTTGATTCTCATCATCTTGCTGATCCTATTCGGCGGCGGTGGCGGCTACCGAACCTATCATCACGGCGCCAGGGATCCGGGTGGCTTGCTGATGCTGGTGCTCATGATCATATTGATCGTCTGGTTAATCAACGGCGGCCTTCACGTCTGACCGTTCGCTTACGTCGTCCCCGCGAATTGTGGCGCCGCCGGCTGAAGGCGAAAATCATCAGGCAGAGCGGGCTACAAGTGCGGGTGATCGAGCGTTAGGCCGCTGGTCGATCGCTTCAATTTCCAGATCTCGATTTTACGGTGGATGCGCGTGCGGGGGTTCAGGTGCGCAGGCCGCCGCCGTTCGTTTCGGCATCGCGGGTCGCCTTGTGAACGGCGGCCAGCAGGGTGGCTTTCTTGACCGGCTTGACGACGTACGCATCGCATCCCGCATCGATTGTTTTCTCCAACGCCTCGGCTAGGACGGAAGCCGTTAGCGCAAGGATCGGGACGCGCTTACGTCCGGTTTCCTTCTCCATCGCGCGTATCGCCCGGGTCGCCGAGTAGCCGTCCATGATCGGCATCTCGATGTCCATCAGCACCAGGTCGTAGATGCCGGTCCTGAACTTCTCGACCGCCGCGGCGCCGTCTTCGGCTTCGTCGATAATGTGTGGCGTCTTCTTGAAGTATGCCTGCACGAGCAACCGGTTGTCGCGCGAATCTTCGGCCAGCAGGATCCTGAGCGGGAGCATCTCGGCTAATACGTCGCTGCCGAAGGTCGAATGAACGCCGTCGCGCTCGGCGGGCGAGATGAGTTGCGATGACGCACCACCGGCGCCAAGTGCCCGGTTCAGCGCCTCGAACAGATCGGCGCGCCTTATCGGCTTGATCATGAAGATATCGACGCCCACTTCGCGAGCGCGCGCCATGGTTGCGCCCAAGTCGTCGGACGTGAGCATCAGTATGATCGGACGGTCGTGCGGCCCGGTCCCGCGATGCCGAATCTGGCGGGCCACTTCTATCCCGTCCATCCCGGGCATGCGGCAATCCAGCAGTACCGCGCGATAGAGGTTGCCGCCGGCCGCGACCCGATCGATTTCGTCCAGCGCAGCCTGGCCGCACTCTACACAGGTAACCAGGACGCCCCGCGAGGTGAGCGCCTCGCGCAGGATCATTCGGTTGACGGCGGTGTCGTCGACGACCAGGATGCGCATGCCGGCCAGGTCCACGCTCACCGCGTTAAGCGCGACTGTCACGGGGGCGGGTCGGGTCTTGAACTCGGCGGTGAAGCTGAAGGTGCTGCCCTTGCCCGGTTCGCTCTCGACGGTGATCTGGCCACGGTACATCTCGACCAGACGTTTGACGATCGTGAGCCCTAGCCCGGTTCCTCCATACTTTCGCGTCGTCGAGGAATCGGCCTGGGTAAATGCGCCAAAGATCGAATTGATTTTGTCGTGCGCGATTCCGATCCCCGTGTCGGTCACCGAGAAGCGCACCGAGGCGGTGCCCGTGCCGGTATCCGGATGCGCCATCTCGACACTGAGGACGACCTCGCCGTGGTCGGTGAATTTAACCGCGTTGCTGAGCAAATTGACAATCACCTGGCGCAGGCGCACCGGATCGCCGACCAGGTTGTGCGGCACGTCGGCCGCCACGTAGCTGGCGAGTTCGAGATGCTTCTCGTGCGCCCGCACGCCCATCGTCTCGCCGACCGTGTCGATCAGCTCGCGGATGTCGAAGTCGACTTCCTCGAAGCTGAGTCGGCCGCTTTCGACTTTGGCGAGATCGAGGATGTCGTTGATCAGATGGAGCAGGGTGACGCCGTTGCTGCGTATGATGTCCAGGTAGTGGCGCTGCTCGGTGCTCAAGTCGCTTTCCGACAGCATGTCGGCCATACCCAGCACCGCGTTCATCGGCGTACGGATCTCATGCGACATGCTCGAAAGGAATTCAGACTTGGCCCGCGAGGCCTCGAGCGCGGCTTCGCGCGCTGCGATTAGCTGACGCTGCGTCTCCTTGATCGCGCCGATATCGCGAGTGATCGTGATGCAGCACAAATGTCCGCGGAACTTGAGATTAAGCGCGGAGATCAGGCCGGTGTAGGTGCTGCCGTCCTTGCGGCAGAAGGTTGCCTCCATGTTCCTGGCCAGGCCGGCTCGTTTGAGCTCGGCGACCAAGCGCAGATTCTCCTCATCGTTTGCGAATGACCGAAGTTCGCGTGAGCGTTTGCCAATGACCTCTTCGCGGCTGTAGCCGCTATTTCGGGTGTACTCTTCGTTGACATCGATGTATCTGCCGGTTTCGAGATCGATAATCATCATGGAATCGAGGTTCTGATCGAACACTTGGCGCATCGCCATCTCACTCTCGCGCAACTTGGCCGCAGTCAACTCGCCCTCGGCTATGATGCGGTCCTTGGCCCGCGAGGCTTCGAGCGCGACTTCGCGCGCGGCGATCAGTTCATGCTGTGTTTCCTTGAGCACGCTGATATCGCGATTGATCGAGAACAAGCACAGATGTCCGCGGAGCTTCAAACTGACCCCGGAGATCAGGCCGTGGTAGGTGCTGCCGTCCTTGCGGCGAAAAGTGGCCTCCATGTTCCTGAGCAGGCCGGCTCGTTTGAGCTCTTCGGCGTAACGGAGGCCCTCCTCGGCATTCACGAATGGAAAGAATTCGCGTGAGCGTTTGCCGACGACGTCTTCGCGGCTGTAGCCGGAATCTCGGGTATACTCCTCGTTGATGTCGATGAATCTGCCGGTTTCGAGATCGAGAATCGCCATCGAATCGGGACTCTGATCGAAAAGTTGGCGCAGCGCCGTCTCGCTCTCGCGCAACTCGGCCGCAACCAGCTCGCCCTCGGCAATAATTCGATCGCGGTGCGCAACTTCCTGTTCGAGGCGAACCTGCACTTCGTGTCGAGCAGTGACTTGCGCAGCCAGTTCGCCGCGAACAGCCTCGAGCTCGCGCTCGGCGGCTTGGCGCCGGCTGATCTCATCCTCGGCGATATCGGTCTCGTGGCGTCCCATTCTGAATCCAATACTCCTCGATGCGCGGCTCGATGCCCTCGCAGGAAGAAGAGGAGCAACTGTCGTGCCTCAGAATCGAGGAACATCGCTAAGATCAGGCAGGCTTGAGCGACTGGGAACAGAGACGACCTAAGCGAATGCCAGCGTGCGGATCGAGCGTGCCTACCGATCCGCTGATCGGCGCGTATCCTGGTCGTTGGTGATTCGCGATGACGGCGCGATGATTCAGTAGCGGTTGAGCCGGGCCAGCCGATCGGCGTGAAAGTTCGCATCGCCGAACAGTTCCTGGCCTACGCGGACCCGCTTCATGAACAAGCCGATGTCGAATTCGTCAGTCATCCCGATACCGCCATGCATCTGGACGGCTTCATTCACGGCGAGCGTGGCGCTAAGCCCGGCCCGGGCCTTTGCCACCGACACGATCGCACCGGCGCGGTCGAAGGAATCGTCGAGCGTCTGCAGAGCCTTCAGCACCGCCGAGCGGGTGACTTCAAGTTCGCAGTAGAGGTGAGCGGCACGATGTTGCAACGCTTGAAATTCGCCGATCGGCCGGCCGAATTGTTTGCGTTCCCGCAGATAGGCGACCGTCCGGCTGAACGCTTCCTCACCTGCGCCGACCATCTCTGCCGCTACGGCGGCCCGGCCGACGTTCAGCACCCCCGCGAGGACGTCCCAACCCGCGTCGATCCTGCCCAGCACATTGTCGGCGCTGACATTTACGTCCTTGAACGTGAGCCGCGCAGCATTGTGCGTATCTACAGTCGGGGTGCGCTCGGCGCGAATTCCCCTGGCGCTCGCGTCAACCAGGAACAGCGTGAGTCCATTGGTATCGCCCGGTTTGCCCGCGCTGCGAGCGATCACGATTAGAAGATTCGCGACGTGGCCGTCGATCACAAAAGTCTTGGCGCCGCCCAGCTTGAAGCTGTTGCCGGCACGAGCGGCGGTCATCGCCGTTTTTTCCGGATGATGCTTTGCGGTTTCATCGACGGCCAGCGTGGCGATCAAATCGCCGGCAACGATTTGCGACAGGTAATTTTTTTTCTGCTGGTCGGTGCCGGCTCGAGCGATCGCGGTTGCGGCCAGAACCGCAGTCGAAAGAAACGGGGAGGGCGTGAGCGTGCGACCCAATTCTTCCATCACCACGCCGGCCTCGACGTGTCCAAGCCCCAGGCCGCCGTACTCTTGAGGGACGAGAATTCCCGCCCACCCCATCTCGACGAAGTCCTTCCAAAGCGCGCGCGAGAATCCGTCGGCGTCGCGTTTGTCGCGCATCGCGCGCAGATGGGCGATGGGCGCATTTTTGCCGAGGAAGCCGCGCGCATTGTCGCGCAGCATCGTTTGTTCGTCGTTGAGAACTAGTGCCATGTGATCACACCTTATCGCGATCGATGCTGTAGCGGCCGAATCCGCTGATTGGCCGGCCCCTAGGCGCCGGGCAAGCCCAGTATTCGTTTGGCGATGATGTTGAGCTGAATCTCGCTGGTCCCGCCCTCGATCGAATTGCCCTTGGAACGCAGCCACGCGCGAGCGGTGCGGCCTTCATGCGACCGCTCGCCTTCCCATTCAAGCGCGTCCGAGCCGCCCGCCGACATCACCAGTTCCATCCGCCGCTTGTTGAGTTCGGTGCCGTAGTATTTCAGCAAGGACGATACCGCGGGATGAGCCTGCCCCAGCTTGGCCATGTCGCCAACGCGATCCATCGTGAGGCGGAAGGCGAGCGTGTCGATCTCGTACGCCGCGATCTGTCCGCGCAGAACGGTGTCTGCGAGCATCCCGTTGTCGGTTCCAACCGTATCGCTCGCAATCTGTCCGAGCGAGCGGTTTTCTGAGGTGCTACCCATGCCGCCGATCATGTCGCGCTCATGAGTCAGCAGGTACTTCGCGACATCCCATCCCTTGTTGAGCTTGCCGACGAGGTTCGCCTTAGGCACGAGCACGTCGTCGAAAAAAGTCTCACAAAACGGCGACGCGCCGGAGATCAGAATGATCGGCTTAGTCGATACCCCGGCGCTTTCCATGTCGAACAGCAAAAAGCTGATGCCTTCGTGCTTGGGCGCGTTCGGGTCCGTGCGCACCAGGCAGAAAATCCAATCCGCCTTGTCTGCGTACGAGGTCCAGATCTTCGAGCCGTTGACAAGGAACTGATCGCCCTTATCCTCCGCGCGGGCTTGCAGCGACGCCAGGTCGGAACCCGCACCGGGCTCGGAATAGCCCTGGCACCATCGAATCTCGCCTCGAGTAATCTTGGGCAGATACTCGCGCTTCTGTTCTTCGGAACCATATTTGAGCAGCGCCGGTCCGAGCATCGAGATGCCGAAGCTGGTCAGCGGCGGGCGGCAGCCGAGCGCGCGCAATTCCTGGCGCAGAATTTTGGCCTCCTCGCGCGTGAGGCCGCCGCCGCCGTACTCACGCGGCCACTCCGGCACCGTCCAACCCTTTTCCGCCATGCGTTCGAGCCACAACCGCTGCGCGTCGGATTGGAAAACCGGATGTCTGCCGCCCCAGCAAGCGTCTTCCTCGCCCTGCACCGGGCGTCGCATCTCGGGAGGACAATTCGCCTCCAGCCATGCGTGCGTGTCTTTACGAAAAGTTTCTAGATTATCCATAGCTAAGTCTGCTCCTAATACGTTTGCCCCCGCGATTCAAGGTTACCTAATCGGCATGATAGCGGAACCCACCGTGGGTTCCGGCAGGGGTCACCCCTGCCCGTGGCGACGGCAGCGCAGTATTTAGCCGTTGGCAGGGGACCGCGCGCGACAACGGAGCGCGGCCTTAACATTGGGTGCAGGGGTCACCCCTGCCACATTTGCGAACCAGGACTGCGGTGGCTAGTCTGCGATCTCGATCGAAGGACAGCCATGGCCAGATTAGTGCTTCGCAAAGACCGGGACGGTCCGGCTACGCTCATGGGCGCCGTCGCGGCCTTTGGCAATAAATCGGCGTGCCGTGCCTGACGACTCCGCGCCCGCGGCGGAGACCGGCCCGCCCGTCGAGCCCCAACCGCCGGATGCCGTTTCGAGCGAGCGCCGCGGAGCGTTTCGCGCGCTCCGCCATCGCAACTATCGTCTCTATTTCTTCGGCCAGCTCACCTCTCTGGCCGGCACCTGGATGCAGAGCGCCGCCCAAGCGTGGCTGGTGCTGAAGCTGACGAACTCGTCGATGATGCTTGGCGTCGTATCGTTCGCTCAATTCACCCCAATCCTGCTGGTGGGTTTGTTCGCCGGGGTAATTGTCGACCGCCTCGATCGCCGCCGCCTGATAATCACAACCCAAATCCTGCTCATGCTGAGCGCCTTCACGCTGGCGGCGCTGACGTGGACCGGCGCCGTCCGCGTCGAGTACGTGATCCTTCTCGCGGCATTCAACGGCACCGTCAGCTCGTTCGATATGCCCGGCCGGCAGTCGTTCGTGGTCGAGATGGTGGGTTACGAAGATCTCGCCAACGCAATCGCGCTCAACTCGATGATGTTCAACAGCGCGCGCATGCTCGGCCCGGCAGCCGCGGGATTGCTGATCGCGTGGCTCGGCATCGGCACCTGTTTTTTCTTGAACGGCGTGAGTTTCCTCGCCGTCATCTGGAGCTTGACCCAGATGGAGATTCCCGCCCGCGTGATCGCCGGCGCCGGCGCGCGCATGTTCCATCAACTGCGCGAGGGGCTGGCCTACGTATGGAGCAACCGCCCGATCTTCCTCCAGATGGCGTTGGCCGCGGTCACCAATGGCTTCGGCTACACGTATCTGGTGCTCATTCCATTGTTCGCCCGCAACGTGCTCCACGGCGACGCTCGCACCTTCGGATTCCTCGTTGCGATCCAGGGACTTGGGTCCGTCGTCGGCGCGGCCACGCTCGCCTCGCGCGTTTCGACGCGAGGAATGAGGAACAATCTCCTCATCGGGCTTTTTCTCTCCGCGGTTGGGATCGTGGTTTTCGGGCTGTCGCGCTCGATGGCGCTCTCTCTCGTCGCGCAGTTTGTAATCGGCGCGGGACTGACCAACTTCAGGGCGAGCAACAACACGCTCGTGCAGATGTTCGTGAGCGACGATCTGCGCGGCCGCGTGATGAGCACCTATCAGCTCGCGGCCGTCGGGATGGCGCCGCTTGGCGCGCTTGCGGTCGGCTACATGGGCACGCACCTGGGGCCGCCGCAAGCGGTCGTCATATGCGGCGCGGTCATAATGTTAAGCGGTATCGTGCTGCTCACCCGCCTCAAGTCGGTCGGCATGGACGCGGCGCCCGCGTAATCGCCTGCTTGCCAGAAACCCGGCCCGCGTGTTCAATACCGCACTTGTATCGATGCGCGCCGGCGCGCTGCCAACGGTTCAACTCAAGGAGCCCCATCTATGAAGTCCTGGATCTCGAAAACAGCCATCGCGATCGCGATGATGGTCGCGCTCCCGGTCCTCGCGCACGCCGATACCTGGCAAATCGATCCCGCGCATACCAACGTCGAATTCACCGTGCGCCACATGATGATCTCGAACGTGAAGGGCCAATTCCAAAAGACCTCGGGAACGATCACCGCCAACGGCACCGACCCCGCGTCGGCAAAAATTAACGCAACCATCGACGCGACGTTGATCGACACGCGCGTTGACCGGCGCGACGCTCATCTCAAGAGTCCCGACTTTCTCGACGTCGCCAAGTTCCCGACGATCACGTTCAAATCCACCAAGGTCGAAGCCGCCGGCCCGGGCAAGTGGAAAGTGACGGGCGACCTGACGCTGCATGGCGTGACCAAACCGGTCGTGCTCGACGTTGAAGGAACCGGCGCGCCGATTCACGATCCGATGGGCAACACGCGCGCGGGCGCATCTGCGACGACGAAAATCAGACGCAGTGATTTCGGCCTCATCTGGAACAAAGCCCTCGAGGCCGGCGGCGTGATGGTCGGCGACGAGGTCGCGATCTCAATCGACCTCGAGGCGATCAAGAAGTAGCTGTTTTTTTTCGGGCGGACTCGCTTGCCCTGCCGGTTGCCGCGCCAGATAGGCGACCTTGCGCCGATAGGCCATGAATGTAATAAAATCAAGCACTTACGCGGGCCGCCCCGGTTGAAGTGTCCATCTGGTGTCCAAGATTTTCTTTGCCCGCAAATAGTGCGTCCGCGAGCGCATCAATCGCCCCGCTTTCGGTGCCCTTGAACCAATGGCTGTACACTTTCAGCGTGACGCCGGGATTAGCATGGCCTAGCTGGCTCTGGACTTCGGTAATCGGCGCACCGCCCGCGATCATCGCCGAGGCGCAACTATGTCGGAGCGAATGCACCGTCACGTTCCGCAGCTTCGCGCGCCGCAGCGCTGGCCGCACTCCGCGCCGCACCGCGTTTCCGCGATGCATCGGCTGGCCGTCGGTATCCGGGAAGACCAGATCGCCGTCGCCCTTCGGGCATTGTAACCTCCACTCTTTCAGCGCCTTCACTAGCTGGGGCTGAATTTTTATCACACGGATGCCTGCCCGCGTTTTCGGTTCGTATATCAGCGGCTTCATCTTCACGCCAAGTGTTTTTCTCGCCCGCGTCCATGACAGGGATCGCCCGACTTTAATCGTGCCCTTGCCGGTAACCTTACCAGCGGAATCGACGCTGCCGAGTTCAACGTCGCCCCATCGCAACGCGAAAAGCTCGCCACTTCGCGCGCCGGTTAGGAAAGCAGTCAATATCAACGTCCGATAATAGCCGGGTTCGGCATGGTCGAGTAGGACGCGAATCTCCGCCGGGCTCAAAACCTTGTCCGGCTCAACCGCTGACGCCGATTCGGAATCGCCATCGTCATCGTAGCCGGGCTTGAGTTCTTTCGAGCCGACGAACACCGGCGAAACCTTGTCAACTGGATTTTTGCGCAGCCGGTCGTGTTTAACCGCCCATTTCAAAACTGCCCCGCACGTTTGCACAACCGCCTGCGCGCTCGCGGCGCTCAGCTTCGGTTGTAAATCGGCGCGCAGCTTTTCGATGACGTGCACGCTGATCTGGTCGAGCCGCAAATTGCCGATCGCCGGAAAGAGATGCCGATCGAGATGGCTTCGCCAGAATCCCAGCGTCCCTTGTCGCCGTCCAACCTTGTCAACCTTAAGCCAGTCTTCCGCCTCGACCTTGAACGTGGGAATTTTTTTCAGCGGCAGAAACTCGCCGGTTGAAACCCTGCCCGCGATATTTCCGAGCGCCAGCTTGGCGGCCTTCCGGGTGTCGAAGGATGCGCGCGTTCGCGTGCCCTCCTGATCGCGGAAATCGATTTGCCAGCGCTCCGAGTTTAGCTTTTTGATTGCCATGTTTCTGCTCCTGTATTGGCGGGGTTGGGAGGTAAAGATCAAAACCCCAAGAACTACCCACCATGTTAAACGGGCGAAGCCCGCAGCTCACCCTTGCGCCGGAGAGCAATACGCTCGGCGGCCCGCATCGCGGATGCCTTAGTGGGATACCGGGCGGACCACATCCGGCGTGCGTCCCAAATCTTATATGCGCCCCACAGAGCGCAGACGGTCGCAACGTACTGCCCGTCGCCGGTAGTGGGCGGTTTTCAATTTGACCGTGAATTTCGCAAGATGATCGCGCCTGCGCCAATGATTCCGATACCGCCAATCGCAATCGCGATACCTCCCAAACCTTCGTATTCGGTGCTGGAATTTCCCCCGACTGCTATCGCCAGCAGACAGGCCGCGACTCCGAGCACCACAAGAATAATTCCGAAGATTTTCATTGAGGTTGAGAAATGAAAAAGCTCTCAAACATTGATATTCGTAACCAGCGAGCCATCACAATGTTCACTTTATCCGGTTCAGGCGTGCCGCTATTTGCTGCAAAACAGAAAGGATCGGGGCCAAGGCTTCGTCGATATGGGCAGAAATCTCCGAAACGGTATCGGTCTTCAAAGAAACCGGATCGACGGATATACCTAGGACTGTGAGACAGCCGGGGCAGAGATATTGAACGCCATGCCATCGCCCGCCGACACTCACCTCTTCTGCGCCCACTTCGGTGATCAACGTTCCGCATTTCGGACATTTCCCCATCATGTTCGTTCTCCTAGTTGAAATGTTGACGAAACCATAGCACCGTCACATCGCCCGAACCTGTTTCTTTCTAGTTCTTTCTAGCACGGCCCACGGCCCGGCGCAAGATGTCTTCTATCGCGCCGCTATAAGCCCCTTGTATTATAAGGGGGAAATGGCGGTGGTGTCCATCAAGTGTCCAAGGCGAACCGGGGGGTAAACCGGCGCGGGCCTTCGAGCCGGAATAATTCGGTAAGCGCTCCCTATACCTCGCGGCCTATTTTGATGATGGAAAACCGCATCGGCGGCGAAACTAACGACCAAAAGAGGAAAAACGATGACAGTCTTCGATGCCCACCGCCAAGCCGGACTTGGAACTCCAGTCGAGGCCGAAACCGGGCCGAATGCCGACGCGTTCAAGTTGGCGACCGCCGCGACCGCTGGCTTCATCGATCGGATAGACGCCATCAGGTCAGATCCGGATTTATCAGACACCGGCAAGGCCGCTGCGATCGCCAAAGAGCAGGCGGCGCGCGCTCCGGGGCTGGCTGACGCTGAGCGCCGACTAAAGAAAGAATCAGCGGATATCCAAGCCTTAGAGCATGAGGAGAAAGCCTTTGCCGGGCTCATTAGCCCAGCCGAAGACGCCGCCACCGAGGTGCGGGCGCAAGGAATTAGATCGGCGTTCGCGGCCTTGCCAGCGTCCGGCAAACTTGTCGCCGTAAGGGCAGGCTCGCTGGAGACCATCCGCGCGCTTTGGCATTGGCCCGACCTTGGCGGCGTGCCGCCGATCGAGCCCAAATTACGCGAGGTGATCGAGGAAAGATTGCTCAGCGCCAGAGACCCGGAACGCTACGGGGCCATTACCATTCGTAAGGCTGACCACGCCCGCGCAAAGTTTGCCTTGGGGCAGGCGCTCGGCTTCGTGAATCGCAACCGCTCTCCGCTGGCAGGGCTTCGCGAGCGCGTTGAGGCGTTAAACAAGGCCAAGTAAAACCTGCGCGCCGCAATGCGAGCGGCCGCATAACCAGACAGGGGAGACAGAAGAACAAAATGGACGCATACACGTGGGTCACATTGCGCGACGCGATCAATGCGGTTGCGGCAGACACGGACGTGATCGGGACTGTGCGACTTGACGAGGGTAGCGGGCACGCCGCAGCACGGATCAGCCGATACACCAGCACCGACCCGGCCAGTCCCGGACTTGTCGTGCTGACGATCGCCAACGGCTAGATGGAAACGCACGGCAGGAACGACGATGGCATCCGGGATGGCACAGAACAGTGCGCGCGGCGTTGCGGTTGCACCACAAGCCAAATCCGCCTCAGTGCGGGGCGCTCTGGGGCGCGAGGCTCGGCGCACTCAACGCGCGGCGTGGCCCGATGAAGTGGTCCGCGCTGGTCGGGGCGTCTTTACCTCACATCGGATGCTGACCGGGCTTCGGGCCCTCGGCCTGCCGGTCGCTCAGATTCGGTTTGAGGTCCGTTCGCGCAAGGGTGCTGCGGGCGTCTGGGTGATGGCGTGTGGGCTCGGCAATCCGGTTGCGCACGGCCGCACACTGAGCGAGGCGACGGCCGCGCTGGTCAAGTTGCTCGATCCGACCGTCGAGATTGTGAACGACACGCAAGGCAGGCGGTTAGCGTGAGGGTTAGAGGGAATGATGATGAGTCTTGGGGCGCATAGCCAGCCGCTCCCCTTGGGCGGCCCGGCGCTGGCACGGGTCCTCTGCCCGCTCTGTGGCCGTGGCCGCCAAATAGAAGGATGACGATGAACGACGTGATGAACGACCTTGAGCAGAAACGCGACGATGCCGAGCGCGACCGGCAGATCGTTGCGCGTTTCAAACGGCTGGGCAGCAACAATCAGAAACTTGGTTTCCTATATCGCGCGTCTGCGACTGAAGCGGCGGCCATCTTAAATTCGGCGTGCGCCTCGGGGGTGAATCCCTTCGAAAGAGGGATCGCTGAGAAGCAACTCGAAAACCTCGCGGCACGCGCACGCGTCGCGGAAAAAGCTCGGGAAATATCCGCAAGGGAGAAGGTGTGATGCCTCGGCACAAACCGGCAGACACCCTAGAGATCGCGACGGCGCAAGAGTGCCTGCGTGACGCCCTTCGCCTCGCGCTGGCTGGTCCCGCGACTTGGCGCCCGGACAATCCCGAGGGCGTTGATGCCGCTCGCGCACGATTCGCGCGGCTGACGTATAGCGGGCGGCTCGACATGATTTGCTGCGCGTCGCGTGCGGTGTGCCTTGCGTTGTATGCCGACTTGTCGGCGGCGGCGGCGCGGCCGCGTGTTGTGGAGGTCTAGCCAGTGGCGGCTACAAGTTGCCTAACGTGCCTCTCGGGCGAGCGCGGCGCGATCGAACACAGTCGCGCGAGCGGCCAAACCCTCGGTAAACTGAGCAAGCGGTTCGGCTTGAGCAAGGCAAGCCTCCAAAGACATTTTAGCAGTAGCAGCGATCACGTCCCGCCGATCGTCCGCGACAAACAGGCCGCCGTCGCCTTGTGTGGCGCCGAAGTTGACCTAAAGCAGCTTCGCGAGCAGGAAAACGACGGCCTACTTCGCCACATCGCGAGCGCCAGATCGAAACTTTACCAGCTACTTGACCGCGCCGGAAACGACGTTAAGACGGCGACAGCCGTTCACACCGCAATCACTGGCAACTTAAAGTTGATGGCGACGGTCTTAGGGAAAATCGGCGGGACGTCGAGTGTCACAAATCACAATACGCTCATCCTAAGCAGCGACTACCTTTCGCTGCGCTCGCGCCTAATCTCTTGTCTCCGGCCCTACCCCGAGGCGCGCAAAGCCGTGGCATCGATGCTGCGCGAGTCAGAGGCGCTACCCGAGCCCGAGCCTATCGAAGTAGCGGCGATCGCAGTCGCAGCCGAGCCGGTATGAACGTCTTAGATCGCGATTTGCGATACGCATTGTCGCCCGTCGAGCTTTTCACGGACGCCGTGGGGATTCCTGATAAATTCCAAGCCGACATTTTGAACGGCCTACTCGACGAAAACGCGCCACGTCGCTCGCTTTTGCTGGCCTCGCGCCAATCGGGCAAGTCGGAAGTTTGCGCGTGCTGCGCGCTATGGACCGCCCGATTTTTGCCGGGCAGTCTCACGCTTTTACTTTCTCACTCGCTCCGTGGCAGCGCAGAACTTTTTCGCAAGGTGGCGGACCAGTTTCACAAAACAGGCGGCAGTGAAGAGGGCGCCATTCAAGAAAGCACGCTAAGGCTCGAATTGAAAAATAAATCTCGCGTGATTTCACTCCCGGCCACTCAGTCAACAATTCGGGGATATTCCGGAATGGACTTATGTCTGCTCGACGAAGCTGCTCAGATCGAAGACGGTATGGTTCATGCGCTGTTACCTTCCGCCGCAACCAGACCAGCTTCGCGCCTTTTTGCGATGTCAACGCCTCATGGCCGCCGAGGCTGGTTTTTCAACGAGTGGGACCACGGCGAGGGTTATGCACGGTACGAAGTGGCCGCAAAGGACGTGAGTAGAATTTCAGCCGAGTTCCTGTCGCAGCAACTGGCCACGCTGGGACCTTACGTCTTTGCGCAGGAGTACGAAAATTGTTGGCAAGAGAATGATATGCGGTTGATAGCCAGCGACCTTGTGGCCGCCGCGATGGTGGACACGGGCGAGCGCCCGTTCTGGTAGAATTATAGGAGCTATGATGGAAAGGGTCGACGACCTACTAATCAACAACGCTGACCTTGCGGCGATAACCCCCGAGCCCTATTGGTTAGCCGACGGCATGATGAACGATCGCGGATTTTTTCCCGCAAAACCTGAGACAGAGTATTGCCTTTCGTGGGATGTCGGAAAAAACGTTGACCCGTCAGCGCTGGTACTTGTGAGGCGTCAAAGGCTTCCTATCGCGCCCGAAGACGGCGGCATAGGTGCCGACTTAAGGCAGGCGTTAGCGCCGAACGTGTTCACGGTTTTCGCCATCGAACGTTTGCCCTTGGGAATGGATTACCCCGCGCAGTGCCAAGTAGTGAGTAACCGCCTCGCGATCGCCCGACTGCGCGCGGGTGGGGCTCCGGTGCAGCTGGTTTGCGATATCACCGGCTGCGGCAACGCCGTTGATGTCCTCTTGACTGAGCACGGGCTTGACCACTTAGGCATCGTCATCACGTCCGGCCGTACTGACGACCGCTCCCACTGCAACCTCTGGCATATCGCAAAGCAAAATATCGCGTCTCGTTTGTCCGCCGAATTTAATTCGCGGTCACTTCGCATCCTTCCAAGCTTGAGCGAGGCGCCCGTTCTTGTGGAGGAGATATCCAACTTCCACGCGACCGTCAACGAGCAAACCTCTTACGTAAGCTATGGCGCCCGCTCAGGGAAGCACGATGACTGCGTTTTGGCATTGGGCTGCGCGCTCGTTTTTTTAGCACCGGACCCCGCCGGTGGAGAATGGACGAGCGGCTCGATCAACGATCTGAGGGGGTATTAGTACCATGGCTGTTGAGCTTACAATCGTGGAGACGTGTTTTTGGTGTTTGGCCAGCGTCGAAGTCGATCCGTCTGCCCCTTATGTCTTGATCAGTTTTCCGCACGACGCCCAGCCGCGCAGCATTGGGCACCTGATCTGTTTCCAAACTGCTACGAGAAAGGTGAGGGACAACGAGTGGGGCGCATTCCCGGAGCCTCCTACGGAGGGGTAACCGGGAACAAGCCGTCAAGCGCGCCCGCGACGGCGCCTAACCAGACGCGGCGTATAGCTCTAAGCGCCCGCCCGGCTAGTCCTATACGCTGCGCCCTATATGAAAACGAAACAACCAATCATTCCGGGCGCCGAGATTCGGGCGCGTCGTGTCGCGATGGGCCTCACTCAGCGCCAGCTTGCCCTTGAACTCGGCGTTGCGCCAAACAGTGTAGCAAGATTTGAGAGGGAATCCATTCGGGTTAGCCATCCGACGATGCTTCGCGCCGCGTTATTCCTCATCGAGGATCGCCACCGGGCCGAGCGGTTGATGCGGACAGCGCGCGGCGCTATACGGCCGGATTGATACGGCGGGCTCGCGGGAGTAAGATAGTCACATGGAAACAGCATGGGATTATTTCGAGCTAGATGGAGCCTACTTCAGGAAGCGGGCCGACTCCGGCCTTGCCGCTGTCGATGAAGTGTTCTGGCCGCTGCCCGATGGCTGGGTTTCGTACGTCGGTGAGCGCACGCTGCCTGACGGCCGCAAGGTTACGATCGATTCCTGTCGCCCGTATGCGTTCGGCAGTCGGATCGAAAACGAAAATTTACCGATCGAGGCGGGCGGTCAGGGCACGCGGACGAGGTACGACATAACCTACTTGACTAACCTCCTGATTGCCTCGCCCATCGCGCCGCCGAAGGCGCTACCGAAGCGGCGCAAATTGCCGGAGAGGTTCCGCGAAGCTGGCAGCGTCGGCGAGGCGTTCACCATCACCGGCGCATCGAAGCCGAAACCGTAGGCCACGCACTATTTCCTGCGCTTCTTTGCCCGCTTTTTATTCTCGACGCTGCGTTGCTCCGGCGTCATCGAATCCCAGAATGCGCGCGATGCGGGGCCTTTTGCTTTGTGGCGCGTCCTGCTAAAGAGACGCGCATGAACCTCCGCCACGCCGCCGCGCTCGCGCTTGTGGGCTGGTATCTGATGGCGCCGCCAACGTTCCCGGACAATAATGTAGTAAATTTCTGGGCACCTATTTCAGAATGGCGGCTTGGGGACGTAACCTACGTATTCGACTCGGCTGCCGAATGCAAAAGACAGGAGGCGATTGTCGAAAAGCAAGCCCATGCGATTGCCGACCCTAACAGCCCGTGGTGAAAGTGGTCGGCGCTGAGGAGTTGGCGGTGGTGGTGATGGGTGACGGAAAGCAGCGCACAGCGGCCATGGGTGGGTGCCATGGGGAAATCGCGACCAGCCAGCGT
>CABDYU010000065.1_pt1 | contig 21463 bp, 22 predicted proteins | sample 3132011 | NCBI WGS metagenome assembly CABDYU01 (sample SAMEA5534338, study PRJEB31848) | metagenome | biome: tundra; feature: field; material: soil | place: USA | collected 2013-05 | depth 0.45 m | reverse complement strand
GCGCGAGCTTCGGCGATGGATCGAACTTACTTGAGGCCCATTGACACGGCGGCCTGATCCCCGTTGACACGATGGCATCGCGCGGGTAGCGTTTTGATTGAGCTCCCGCACTGAGGACGCTGAGACGGGTGGGGTGATTAGAAAAAATCCCGTTTCCCTGCGGTCCGTAATTCCGAACTCGAACTCAAGGCGTTGGTTGTTCCGAATCCCGGCCGCTTGAGCACTCATGAATCTATAATGGTATCTCCCGTCGTGGGAGGCCATTTACAAACAAACGTCCATAGCCTGCGGCGCGCACGCGTAAGCGGCTGCCCGTCGCAGCACTCAAGTACGTGATGGAGTCCAGGTTGCGGGGAAGGCATATGAGCAAGGGCAGAGGGGCTGCAAAGAACGAAGAGGGGCGCTTCGACGACCCGCGTTCGTCAAACGGAGCGCCGCGCCAGGTAAATCTGGATGGCAATCCGAATCTTCCGCCGCTGGCGCCGGTGATCAGCGACGAAGGGGTACTCAACCTCAAGTCGCTCAAGCGCGCGAAGATTACCGAGCTGGCGCAGATGGCGCGCGACTTCAACGTCGATGGCGCCACCAACATGCGCAAGCAGGAGATGATTTTCGCGGTCCTGCAGGCGCAAGCCGCCAAGAACGGCTCGATCCTCGGCGAGGGCGTGCTGGAAATTCTACCCGACGGCTTCGGCTTCCTGCGCGCACCGGACTACAACTACCTGCCCGGTCCCGACGACATTTATATTTCGCCGAGCCAGATTCGCAAGTTCAATTTGCGCACCGGCGACGTGGTTTCCGGCCTGATTCGCCCGCCCAAAGAAGGCGAGCGCTACTTCGCGCTGCTCAAGGTTGAATCGATCAACTACGAGGATCCTGAAAAGGCGCACGACAAGATCCTGTTCGACAACCTGACCCCGCTCTATCCCGAGGAGCGCATCAAGCTCGAATACAATCACGAGGATCTGACGACCCGCATCATCGATTTGGTCGCGCCTATCGGCAAAGGCCAGCGCGGACTTATCGTCGCGGCGCCGTTCACCGGCAAGACGATGATGCTGCAGGCGATCGCCAAGGCAATTGCCCACAATCATCCCGAGATCGTGCTGATCGTGCTGCTGGTCGATGAGCGGCCCGAGGAAGTCACCGACATGCTGCGTTCGGTGCAGGGCGAGGTCGTAAGCTCGACCTTCGACGAGCCGGCCACCCGTCACGTGCAGGTGGCCGAGATGGTAATCGAGAAGGCGCGGCGGCTGGTCGAGCACGGGCGCGACGTCGTGATTTTGCTCGACTCGATCACGCGGCTGGCGCGCGCGTACAACACCGTGGTGCCGCCGTCGGGCAAGATACTGTCGGGCGGCGTCGATTCTAACGCGCTGCACAAGCCCAAGAAGTTTTTCGGCGCCGCGCGCAACACCGAAGACGGCGGCAGTCTGACGATTATCGCCACGGCGCTGGTCGATACCGGCAGCCGGATGGACGAAGTAATTTTCGAAGAGTTCAAGGGCACCGGCAATCAGCAGATAGCGCTCGACCGGCGCCTGCTGGAAAAGCGGATTTTCCCGACGATCGATATCCAGCGCTCCTCGACGCGCAAGGAAGAGCTGCTGCTGCCGCGCGCCACTCTGAATCGCGTGTGGATACTGCGCAAGCTGCTGACCCAGCTCAACGCAGTCGAAGCGATGGAATTCCTGATCGACAAGATGGACAAGACCAAGACCAACGAAGAATTCCTCGAGTCGATGAACGCCTGAGGGGCGCGCTGGCTACGGGCCGGATAACGCGTAAACTTGCCGGGTGGGCCGCCTGAACTCTCGCCACACCGCTGCGTTGGCGTTTGTGGGCTGGTATCTGATGATGCCGCCCGATTCCGCCAAGGTCCCTCATTCGGTTGATTCTGAGGCTCCCCTTTCGCATTGGATTACGGTCGCCGCGTTTGACACTTCGGAGAATTGCGAGAAGGCGCTCGCGGAACTTCAGAACAAGAACCAGGACCCGATCGAGCTTGACAAAACCGGAAAACTCCAGCGTTTGCGGAAACGGGGGCCTGATCCTGCCTTGGGACGCGCGCGAGCGATTAACGCCGGCTGCGTCGAGAGTGACGATTTTCGCCTGAAGGGAAGAAAATAGGAAAGCGCCGTGCGCTTTCTTAGCGCGGCGCGGCCTGATATTAGTTCAAGATTGCCCCGTACGGGGCCAAGAGGCAGGAACAAAATTCTATGACTGAAATCAGCATGAAGCAGCTTCTGGAGGCCGGCGTTCATTTCGGCCACCAGACCAGCCGCTGGAACCCGAAGATGAAGCAATACATCTTCGGCGCCCGCAACGGTATTTACATTATCGATCTTCAGCAGACGGTGAAGATGTTTCGCGCGACCTACGACTTCGCGCGCGACCTCGCTGCGGCAGGCGGCACGATGCTGTTCGTCGGCACCAAGAAGCAGGCCCAGGACATCGTCAAGGAAGAGGCCGAGCGATGCGGGATGTTTTACGTCAACAACCGCTGGCTGGGCGGGATGCTGACCAACTTCCAGACTATCCGCGCCTCGATCGACAGGCTCAAGAAGCTCGAAGAACTCATGGCCGACCCGGAGATGATTCGCGCGCTCAGCAAGAAAGAGATGAGCGACAACGGGCGCGAGCATGAAAAGCTGATGAACACGCTGGCCGGGATCAAGAACATGCGCAAACTCCCGGACGCGCTGTGGGTGATCGATACCAAGAAGGAAGATATAGCCGTTGCGGAGGCAAACCGCCTCGGTATCCCGGTCGCCGCGGTGGTCGATACCAACTGCGACCCCGACCTGATCGCGTATCGAATTCCCGGCAACGACGACGCGATCCGCGCGATCAAACTGTTCACGGCAGCGGTCGCCGACGCGATCATCGAAGGCAAGCAAATAGCCGAGGAACGCGCCAAGGGGCAGCAGGATATCCGCTCGGACGCCGGCGCGGCGGCAGACACGGGAGCATCGGCACCCGATTCTCCAAGCGCGGTCTAGTCGATAAATTCGACCTTCAGGGCCGAAACGGAAGAAACGGAGCCGGTCAGCCGTGGCCGTCGCTTGCAGTATAGCGACCGGCCAAGAATACTAGCTCAACTCAGGAATTGTGATGGAACTAAACGCGAATCTGGTTAAAGAACTGCGCGAGAAGACCGGCGCCGGCATAATGGATTGCAAGAGAGCGCTGGCGGAGACGGCCGGCAATCTCGAAAAGGCCGTCGTATGGCTGCGTGAGAAGGGAATCGCCGCGGCGGCAGGCCGGGCCGGCCGGGTCGCATCCGAGGGATCGGTCGGTTCGTATATTCATGCGGGTGGCAAACTGGGCGTGTTGATCGAAATCAATTGCGAAACCGATTTCTGCGCCAAGTCGGAAGCGTTCCAGGCGCTGGTGAAGGAACTCGCGATGCAGGTGGCGGCGGCCAATCCGCGTTGCGTGCGGCGCGAGGAGATATCCCCGACCGTTATCGAGCAGGAGCGGCAGATCTACGCGTCGCAGGCCGAGGGCAAGCCGGCGGCGGTCGTGACCAAGATCGTCGATGGCAAGATCGAGAAATTTTACAAGGAAGCCTGCCTGCTCGAGCAGGCTTACGTCCGCGATCCCAACAAGACTGTCAACGATCTGATTGGCGAGGCCACCATCCAGATGCGTGAGAAGATCGACGTGCGCCGCTTCATGCGCTACCAATTGGGTGAGGCGCTCGACGGCAAGGCAACCACCACGGCCGCCTGACGCGGGCGCATTTGCAGACGCGACGGGGCTTCAACGGGGGCTTCGACGGGAGCTTCGAGAGATGGCTGAAGTTCAAAGTGGGTTGAACGGCAAGCCGCGCTTCAGCCGTATCCTGCTGAAATTGTCCGGCGAGGCGCTCGCCTCGGCGCAAGGGTCGGGACTCGATCTCGACGCGCTGGCGGAGATTGCGCTCGAAATCAAGGAAGTGGCGGCGCTCGGCGTTCAGCTCGCGCTGGTAATCGGAGCCGGCAATTTTATCCGCGGAATCGACTACGAGGCGCGCGGGATGGATCGTTCGACCGCCGACCAGATGGGGATGCTGGCGACGGTGATCAACTCGCTCGCGCTGCAAAACGCGCTCGAGCATGCCGGCGTGGTCACGCGAGTGCTGTCCGCCATCGAGATGCAGGCGCTGTGCGAGCCGTACATCCGCCGCCGCGCCGTGCGCCATCTCGAAAAGGGCCGCGTGATCATATTCGCCGCCGGCACCGGCAATCCATATTTCACCACCGACACGGCGGCGAGCCTGCGCGCGATGGAAATCGGCGCGGAGGTAATCCTGAAGGCGAGCCATGCCGTGGACGGGGTTTACGATCGCGATCCAATGCGCGAGCCGGGGGCAAAGCGCTTCGATCGGCTCACTTATATCGAGGTGCTGCAGAAGAACCTGAAGGTGATGGACTCGACGGCAATCTCGATGTGCATGGATAATCGCCTGCCGATCATCGTGTTCAATTTGCGTAAAGCGGGTAATATAAGAAGGGCCGTGATGGGTGAGCAAATCGGGACCCGGGTGGAGAGCGCACCGTGAGCATGCTTACCGACACAATCGAAGACGCGCGCAAGGAAATGGACAAGACCGTCGAGGCGTTTCGCCACGAACTCGCCCGCGTCCGCACCGGCCGCGCTTCAACCGCGCTGGTCGAAAATCTGCAGGTAAATTACTACGGCTCGAAGACTCCGCTGCGGCAATTGGCCGGGTTGTCGGCGCCCGAGCCGCGCTTGATAGTGATCACGCCCTACGACAAGGGCGCGATGCACGACATTGAAAAAGCGATCCAGACTTCCGATCTTGGCCTGATGCCGATGAACGACGGCAAGTTGATCCGGATTCCGATCCCCGAGCTGACCGAGGAGCGCCGCAAGGAGCTGGTGAAACACGTCCGCAAAATAGGCGAGGAATTCCGCGTCGGCATCCGCAACCATCGCCGCGACGCCAACGACATGCTCAAGGAACTGCACAAGGAAAAGCAGGCCACCGAAGACGAGATGCGATCGGGCGAGGCCAAGGTGCAGCAGTACACGACCGAGTTCATCGAGAAAATCGACAAAGTGCTGACCGCCAAAGAAGCGGAAATCATGGAGGTCTGAGCTCGCCCGTTTACGGCGCGAGCTTCGGTGAAACCTGAACCCCAAGTGCCCATCTCACTACCACTGAACGATTTCCCCAACCTGTCTTTGGATCCATCGCGGATGCCGCGCCACGTGGCGATCGTGATGGACGGCAACGGCCGCTGGGCGAATCGGCGCGGGCTCTCGCGCCACGAGGGCCACCGGCGCGGCAAGGATTCGGTGCGCGCGGTCGTCGATGCGGCGCGCGAACTCGGCATCCCGTACCTCACGCTGTACGCATTTTCGAGCGAGAACTGGGGCCGGCCGACCACTGAAGTCAGTTTCCTGATGCAGTTGTTCCATCGCTATCTCATCACCGAGACCAAGCGCCTGATGAAACGCGACATCCGCGTGGTGGCTCTGGGAGACATCCAGCGGTTACCGCCGCGGGTGCGCGAGGCGTTGGCCGAGACCGTCGCGGCGACGCGCGAAAATCGCACGATGACGGTGGCGTTGGCGTTGTCGTACGGCGGCCGCCAGGACATCGTGAACGCGGCGCGATCGATCGCGCGCGCGGTGGCAGAAGGCGCGATTTCACCCGATCAAATCGACGAGCAGATGCTGGCGCGCGAACTGACCACCACCGGGCTTCCCGATCCCGACCTGCTGATCCGAACCTCGGGAGAACTGCGAATCTCCAATTTTTTTCTCTTCCAACTTGCCTACACCGAACTTTATTTCACCGACACTCTGTGGCCCGATTTCCGCGCGCGCGAATTCCTGAGCGCGATCGCCGCCTACCAGCTTCGCGAACGCCGCTTCGGCGCGATCTCGAACGGCTCCGACACCCGGCTGCGTGCTCAGAACTAGGCTCCTGACAGCGGCGGTCCTGTTGCCCGCGGTGGGGGCGCTGGTAGTTTTCGCGCCGGGCTGGTTCTTCACGATTTTTATTGCGACCGCCGCAATCTGGGGGCTCTACGAAGTCGCCGCGATGACCGGCGCTCTGCACATGGTCGCGATACCGCTGTTCGCCGTCGTCGGTGGCGTGCCGTTGTTCGGGCTTCTCTACGGCGGCGACGTGGGATGGCTGGCGCCGGTGCTGGTGATCCTCATGATGCTTGCGCTGGTGGCGCGAGTCGCTGTTGCCGCCGGCGCCGAAGCATTCAGAGGCCCGCGACTCGTCTTCATTGGCGCGGCGTACGTCGGAGTTCTGTTCCCTTATTTCGCGCTACTGCGCAACGGTCCCGCCGGCATCAGTATATTGCTGCTGGTCATCTTGTTGGTGGTAGTGAGCGACAGCGGCGCATACTTCATCGGGATGTATCTGGGCCGGACGAAGCTCGCGCCCAAAGTCAGCCCAAATAAGACGGTCGAAGGCGCGGCGGGCGGCTTGATCGCGACGATGGCGGCCGGGTGGTTGCTGTTTCAGATACGCGGCGGGTCGTGGGATACGGGCCCTGTCCTGCTATTTTCGGCTATGATTTCCCTTCTCGCGCAGCTTGGCGATCTGGCCGGTTCGGCATTAAAGCGCGCCGCGGGAGTCAAGGACTCGGGCTGGATTTTTCCGGGGCATGGCGGTCTGCTCGATCGAACTTGTTCGCTAGTCTTCGCGGTGGTTTTCGCTTACTATTGGTCTCGTTGATGCAGCTTTGGGAGCCGCATTTTCACGCTTTCCGCATAAGGACTCCCGGGTAGAAACTAAATGATACCGTCGATTCTATACGCAGCGCTGGTCTTCGCCGTGTTGGTGGTCGTGCACGAGGCAGGACATTTCGCGATGGCGAAGAAGGTCGGCGTCCGCGTGCTGCGATTCTCGATCGGCTACCCGCCAAAAGTATTTGGAATGCGGCGCGGCGAAACCGAGTACTCGATCGGCGCGACTCCATTCGGCGGCTACGTCCGAATGCTGGGCGATGAAGTCGGCGAGGAACCCAAGCCCGAAGAACTCACGTTGTATCTTCACGAAATTGGCCTCGATCTGATTGGTGCGGTGCGCGAGCGCGGTGTGCTTCAAGCCGGGGGCGAATTCGATGAGAATTTGCGCGCGCTTGCGGATCGCCTGGGCGGGTCGGACGCCGGCGTTGCGCACAGCGTCATCGGGCGCGCGCTCAAGCCCGACGAAGCAATCCTCCTGGGCGAAGTGGGCCGTCAGCCGAAAGTTGACGACGCGATCAAATCGCTGGCGGAACGTCCTCCCACCAAGCTGGTCGAGGCGTACTGCAAGCGGGCGTTCCCGACTCAGCCGCTCGGCAAGCGCGTTCTGATAGTGCTGGCGGGACCGCTGGCGAATATTATCTTCGCGCCGATTCTGCTCACATTTGTTTTCATGACCGGCGTGCCGGAGTTGTTGCCGGTCGTCGGCAAGACCACCAACAATCTCCCGGCGGCCAAGGCCGGACTTCGCGCCGGCGACCGGATTCTCGCGGTTGACGGCCGGCCGATGGAAACTTGGACCGATTTCTCGAAGACGGTGAAGGCGGGAGACGGCTCTCCGATCAAGCTGGAAATTGATCGGCAGCAAAAGGGCGCGTCCGCGCGCAGCACGATCGTCATCAAGCCGACCCGGCTCGACCAGAAGACCATTTATGGCACCAACGCGATCACCTGGGTAATAGGAGTGCAGCCGAGCGGCGACGAGATAACCAAGCGGTACGGTCCGTTCGGCGCGGTGAAAGAAGCGGGCAAAACCTCGGTCGAGATGACCGTCCAGATGGTGGTCGGAATCGCCAGTATCTTCTCCGGCACCACGCCTGTGCGCGAGGCGCTCGGCGGACCGATCATGATCGCGCAGATGGCCGGCAAGGAGGCGCACGAGGGATTCGCGAACCTCGCGATGTTTACCGTGATGCTGAGCCTCGAGCTCGGCATCATAAATCTGCTGCCGGTGCCGCTGCTCGACGGAGGACATCTGCTGTTTTTCGTCTTCGAGGGCGTAAAGGGCAAGCCGCTCGAACTTCGCTACCGGGAGGCGATGCTCCAGGTGGGACTGTTCTTGCTCGTGGCGCTGATGGCGTTCGTAATTTTCAATGACATCTCGCGTATTGTGCAGGGTTAATCGGCTCCTCGAACAGACGGCCGCGACGCGCCCGGTCCTGGGACTCGACACCTCCACTCCAATCGCAAGCCTTGCCGTGATTGCACACGGGACGGTCGCCGCGTCAGTGGCGCGGCCCGTCACCTCGCATGGCGCCGCATTGCCGGGCGCCGTTGACGAACTTCTTGGCGCGGCGGGACTGGCAATTGGCGGTCTCGGCGCAATCGCGGTCGGGACGGGGCCCGGATCGTTCACGGGACTTCGCATCGGGCTGAGCTACGCCAAGGGAATCGCGATGGCGTCGGGATGCGGGCTGGTCGGCGTGCCCAGTTTCGACGCGATGGCGTTAGCTGCGCTGGAGCGCAACAATACCGATACCGATACACGCGGGTTGGTCTGCGTGGTTGTGGACGCTCGGAAAGGCGAAGTTTACGCGGCCCTTTACCGGGTCGTGGCCGATGGGCTAGAGAAATTGTCAGAGGAACTGGTAATCGCGCTGGAACACTTGGCATCGCGCATCACCGAGGACGTCATGTTCGTCGGTGACCAAAGAGCGAAGGAAGCGGCGGCCCTTGTGGAATCGCGCGGCCATAGGGTGGCGTTTTGCGAAACAGGGACGCTCGATTTGCGCGGAGTTTGCGTCGCGGCGATCGGCGGGGCGCGGTTTGCCCGTGGTGAGACGGATCGTGCGGCTTCGCTGGAGCCGCTATATATCAGGACGCCGGAGGCCACGTTCAAGCCCAAAAATCCGGCGGGCATAATAAGCACGGAGGGCGTATGGAGCATCGAGAGGAAGAACTCATTCGGCTGCATCTGAACCACGACGAGGAACTGAGAGGGCTCTACACGGAGCATCAAGAGCTGAAACAAAAGCTCGAAGTTTTCAGAAACAAGCTGTACCTGACCAACGAAGAGGAAATCGAAGAAAAGCGGATCCAGAAGCTTAAGCTGGCCTCGAAAGACCGCATGATGGCGATTCTCGGCCGCTATCAACAAGAGGCTCGCTGACGCCACAGGCCCGGGCGATGAGCGCGCGCACTCCACCCCATGACAAGTCATACAATATCGGTTCTGGTAGAAAACGAATTCGGCGTGCTCGCACGCGTGGCCGGACTGTTTTCGGGCCGCGGCTTTAACATCGAGTCACTGACCGTCAACGAGGACCCGCTCGATCCGACGGTGTCGAGGATCGTGCTGGTGACTATTGGCGACGATCAGATCGTCGAGCAGATCAACAAGCAGCTCAACAAGCTCGTCTCCGTCATCAAGATAACCGACTTCAAGGAGGTCGAGACGATCGAGCGCGAGATGGTGATCGTCAAGGTCGCGGTGGACGAGCGCACGCGCTCCGAGCTCGACTCGATCGTAGCCGCGTTTCGCGCCCATGTTATCGATATCGGCCCGCGCGCAATCACCGTCGAGCTGACCGGCGACTCCGAAAAGATCAAGGCCTTCATCGCGATCGTGCGCCCGCTCGGAATCAAGGAAGTCGTGCGTTCGGGCAAAGTCGCGATGGCGCGCGCGGTGCAGTTGAGCCACGACAATCATCAGAGTCGCCGGACACGCGAAGCTGAATAATCTGACCGCGAGAAAATTCGGGAGAGCATTCAAATGAAGGTTTATTACGACCGCGACGCGGACCTGTCCGCACTCAAAGGCAAGAAGATCGCGGTCATTGGCTTTGGAAGCCAGGGACATGCGCACGCGCTCAACCTGCGCGACAGCGGAATGGACGTATGCGTCGGGCTGAGCGCAAGCTCGCCGTCGCGCGAAAAAGCCAAAAAGCAGGGCCTGCCGGTGTTCGACACCGCCGACGCCGCCAAGCGCGCCCAAGTAATCATGATGCTGGTGCCCGACGAGATGGGCTCGGAGATTTATGAGGCCGAGATTGCCCCGCATCTCACCAAGGGCAAGTACCTGGCCTTCGGTCACGGCTTCAACATCCATTTCAAATTCATCAAGCCGCCGGCAGACGTTAATGTCTTCATGATCGCGCCCAAGGGACCCGGTCATCTCGTGCGCTCCGAATACACCAAGGGCCGCGGCGTGCCGTGCCTGCTCGCCGTGCAACAGGATCCGTCGGGCGACACTACAAAGGTCGGGCTCGCGTACGGCAGCGCGATCGGCGGTGGCCGCGCGGCGATTATCGAAACGTCGTTCAAGGAAGAAACCGAAACCGACCTGTTCGGCGAGCAATCTGTCCTGTGCGGCGGACTCACCGAACTCATCCGCGCCGGTTACGAGACACTGGTCGAGGCCGGCTACGCGCCCGAGATGGCGTACTTCGAGTGCCTGCATGAAGTGAAGCTGATCGTGGACCTGATCTACGAGGGCGGAATCTCGAACATGCGCTACTCGATCAGCAACACCGCCGAGTACGGCGACATGACGCGCGGCAAGAAGGTGATAGGCGCCCCGTCGCGCGAGGCGATGAAGCAGATCCTCGCGGACATCCAGTCCGGCAAGTTCGCCAACGAATGGATCGGCGACTACAAGGCCGGGTTGCCGCGTTTCCGCGAACTGCGCAAGGAAGCCGCCGCGCATCCGATCGAAGAGGTCGGACGCAAGCTGCGCGCGTTCATGCCGTGGCTCGCGAGCGATCGGCTCGTCGATAAGTCGAAGAACTGAACCGCCGTGGCGGGCGAAACCGACAGCGGGCGTCCGGCGCCGGGCGCCGTTCTCGCGCGCATCGCAGGCGCGATCGGAATAGCGGCCGAAGGCGCGGCGCTGTCGCTCGGATTGGCGGTAGTTGGAATCATACTTATTGCGCTGGGCCTCAAATCGCTGGGTGCGATCCTGGTACTGCTCGCAATCCCGATTGCGCTTTTCTTTCGCGATCCCGATCGCTATCCGGCGCGTACCGAAAACGTCGTGATTTCGGGCGCCGACGGCAAAATCACAGACATTTCCGACGTCTCCTTTCCAGCCTCGACGGGTCGGCTCTGCCATCGGGTGTCGGTGTTCATGTCGCCGCTCAACGTCCACGTGAACCGCGCGCCGGTCGGCGGCGAGGTAACGATGGTCGAGCATACCGCGGGCGAGTTCCGCGCCGCGTTTCGCGACGACGCCAGCGAGCACAATGAGCGCAACCTGATTGCGATGACGGACGCGGCGGGCCGCATGTTCGGGATGATCCAGGTGGCCGGATATCTCGCCCGGCGAATAGTTTGCCGGCTCCGCGCGCGTGATAGAATACACGCGGGTCAGCGGATAGGGCTTATCATGTTCGGAAGCCGCGTCGATCATTTTTTCCCGTCCGAGTACCGGGTCACGGTGTCGTTGGGACAACGCGTGCGCGCCGGAGAATCCATTATCGGAGCAATCGAGCAATGAGCCGCAATTCCCGCCGCTCGCGCGAAGAGCGCGCCCGGATGGAACTCTATTCGGGTCAGAGCCGCGAGCCGGGCCTCAAAACGGACGGCGCGCTGCGCCGCGGCGTGTTCCTGCTGCCCGCGACGATCACGTCGATCGGCCTGCTGTCGGGCTTCTACTCGATGGTCTCCGCGGTGAGCGGACACTTCGAGGTGGCCGCCGTGATGATCGTGATCGCGTTCGTGTGCGACGGACTCGACGGGCGCATCGCTCGCGCGTCGCGCACCTCGAGCCAGTTCGGCGTCGAGTATGACAGTCTCTCCGACGTAGTCGCCTTCGGCGTCGCACCCGCGATGCTGACCTATGCGTGGGCGCTGAAACCGATCGGTTCGCTCGGAATCGGCGTCAGCGGATTGTTCGTGTTGTGCTCGGCGTTGCGCCTGGCGCGCTTCAACGTACAGACCGCGACGGCGGACAAGAGCCGTTTCGTCGGCTTGGCCGTCCCCGGCGCAGCCATGATGATCTCCGGGCTCGCTCTGGCCTACAGCTACTTCGAATTCGATGCGCCGCGCATGCTGTGTACGTTCATGGTGCCGATCACGCTTGCACTCGGCGGCCTGATGATCTCGCGCGTGCCCTACCCCAGCTTCAAGGCAATCAAGCTTGAAAAACGCGCGCAGATCGAACTGGTCATCACGATGATGGTGTTCGCCGCGATGCTGTTCGCGATGCCCCAGCTCACCGCCTTCCTGCTCTCGACTGCGTACGTGCTGTCGGGTCCCGCGCTGATGATTCGCGGCGAACGGTTGAGCGCCAAAGTATCGGTGCTGCACCCGGTCGCGCCCGCCTCCGGCTCGAACGACAAGTCCCATGACGCCACCGGGATCGCGCAGGCATCCGAGCCCGCCCCAGGCCCGCGCGGTCTCCGCGAGCATCCACGCGTCCAACACTAGAGCGCTTGCCGGGCACACCCCGGTCCTTTGCGCCATCGACGACCGCCTTGACTGGCGTCTCCGCCGCCGCTTACAATTCGTACACGATGTATTGCAACCTGCTACCGGAGCTGCTGCTGAGCCTGGCCCTTACAGGGGCCCACGCCAGGCGCGCGTCCGGACAGGTCTAACAGCCTGATTAAACTGAGACACACGCCCCGGGCAGTGGGCCGATCGAAGCCGCCCGGGGCGTTTTCTTTTTCCGCTCATGGCGAACGATCGGCCCGCTGATCCCGCGGCGACGATGCGGGAGGAATGACGATGGCACACGCGATCACTGCCTCGAAGGACAACGAAACCGACTACGTCCGAATCTTCGACACGACGCTGCGCGACGGCGAGCAGTCGCCCGGATGCACGATGAACGTCGAGGAGAAGATCGCGCTCGCGCGTCAACTGGAACGCCTGAACGTCGATATCATCGAGGCCGGTTTTGCCGTTTCTTCGCCCGGCGACTTCGAGTCCGTGAATCGGGTCGCGCAGGCCGTGACCGAACCCGTCGTGCTCAGCCTATCGCGCACCCGCGAAGAGGATGTCGATTCTGCCCTGCGCGCAGTCGACAAGGCCGCGCATCCGGGCATTCACATTTTCATCGCGACCTCGGAAATACATCTCAAATACAAACTCAACATGAATCGCGAGGACGTGCTCGACGCCGCCACCTGGGCCGTCACGCGCGCAAAAAAGCATCTCGACTACATCGAGTTCTCGTGCGAGGACGCTTCGCGCTCCGACTGGGACTATATGGTTGACGTTTGCAGCGAGGTGATTCGCGCCGGCGCCACAGTGATCAATCTGCCCGACACCACCGGCCACGCGATCCCGGAGGAACTCGGCCGGATGTTTGCGTACATACGCGAAAAAGTTCCCGGCGCCGACCGGGTCATCTGGAGCGCGCACTGTCACAACGATCTCGGCCTGGCGGTCGCGAATTCGCTGGCGGCGGTTCGCAACGGCGCCCGCCAGATCGAATGCACCATCAACGGCATCGGCGAGCGCGCGGGCAACTGCTCGATGGAAGAAGTCGTGATGGCGATGAAGACGCGCCACGACCTGATGGGCATACAGTCGCGCGTCAACACGCGGCAGATCTATCCGGCCTCGCGCCTCCTGTCGCAGGTCATCGGCCAGTCCGTGCCGGCCAACAAGCCGATCGTCGGCGACAATGCGTTCGCGCACGAAGCCGGAATCCATCAGGACGGCGTCCTGAAGTACAAGCTTACCTACGAGATCATGAAGCCCGAGGATGTCGGCATCCCCTCGAACAAGCTGGTGCTGGGCAAGCATTCCGGGCGCCACGCGTTTACCAACCGGCTCAAGGAACTTGGCGTCGATAGCGACGAGGTGGACGTGAACAAGGCGTTCGCCGAGTTCAAGGCGCTGTGCGACAAAAAGAAAATTGTGTACGACGATGACATCCTCGCGCTCGTCACCGAGACCGCGCGCCGGACAATCGATCACTTCGAGCTGGTCGATTTGAAAGTCGGTTCGTCCAGCAAGAGCACGCCGCACGCGGAAGTCACGATGCGCGTGGATGGAAAAGAGTGCTCGGCCGAGGGCGAAGGCGACGGGATGGTCGACGCGTGCTACAAGGCGATCTACAAAATCGCCGGATTCAATCCAACCCTGGAACGTTACGCAGTCAAAGCGATTACCGGCGGCACCGACGCACTCGGCGAAGTGAGCTGCATGATTCGCGACAACGGCGTGACCGTCGCCGGCCAGGGCGCGCACAGCGATATCGTGATGGCCAGCGCGCTCGCGCTGGTAAACGCGCTCAACCGGCTGAAGGCGCGCAACAGGCATGCTCCGCTCAAGCCCACCACCGACGTCCCATGAGGCGCCGTGGGGCTTGCCCGCAACATCCACTTGGGCTACTGCTTTGAGGGCTTGAGTTTGAACTTGAATTCGCTCTTCACCCTGTGCGACGTGGGGCTTTCGGCGGCGACCGCCATTGAGGCGGGGTTTGCTACAGCGCCATCGCGCCAATCTGCGCTCCTAATTTTCGAGGCTATACACTGACGGGTCGAGACGGTCTGACGCTCCTCCCGATCCTTCACCTCCAGGCGTTCAGCGCTTTCGCATGGCCTATAAAATTCTAGTTCTCAAAGGTGACGGCATCGGCCCCGAGGTCGTCGGCGAAGCCCTGCAAGTTCTCAAGATCATCGCGCGCCGATCCGCCGTCGATCTCGAGTTCAAGGAGGGCTTGATTGGCGGTCACGCACTCGACACCGCCGGCACTCCGCTGCCCGATGAAGTGCTCAAGCTCGCGCAGGACAGCGATGCGATCCTGCTCGGCGCCGTCGGCGGACCGAAATGGGACAAGCCCAATGCAGAGCAGCGTCCCGAGCAGGCGCTGCTTGGATTAAGAAAAGCTTTGGGTCTGTTCGCCAACGTCCGTCCCGTCAAAACCATCAAAGAGCTGGCGGCCGCGTCGCCGCTCAAGGCCGATGTGATCGGCGGCGTCGACGTGGTCCTCATTCGCGAACTGACCGGCGGCATCTATTACGGAAAGCCGAGCGAAAAGCGCATGGCGAAGGACGGTCGCGAGGCGGTCGATACCTGCTTTTACACCGAAGCCGAGATTACCCGCGTGCTCAAGTTTGCCTTCGAGCTGGCTCGCGAGCGCCGCAAAAAACTGACCTCGGTTGACAAGGCCAACGTGCTCGCGACGTCTCGCTTGTGGCGCGAGATCGCGACCGAGTTGAGTGCGCAATTCAAGGACGTCGCGTTCGAGAATCAATTGGTCGATTCGATGGCGATGCATCTGATACGCCGTCCCAAGGACTTTGACGTGGTCGTCACCGAGAACCTGTTCGGCGACATCCTGACCGACGAGGCCTCGGTAATTGCCGGCTCGATGGGCCTGTTGCCGTCGGCGTCGCTCGGCGAGGAGCTCAACAGCGCCGGTTTTCGCGTCGGTCTCTACGAGCCGATTCACGGCAGCGCACCGGACATCGCGGGCCGCGACGAGGCCAATCCGCTCGCCGCAATCCTGTCGGCGGCTCTCCTGCTCGAACATTCGCTCGGGATGCGCTCCGAAGCCGAGTTGATTTCGCAGGCCGTCGATTCTGTCGTGCGCGACGGCTATCGCACTCGCGACCTTCACGGCGGCGCCGGAACGCAGACCGTGGGATGCAAGGCGATGGGCCGTCTGGTGCGTGAAAAGCTCGAGAGCACCGAAAGCGAAGGCGAATGAGTATTTCCCGCGAGCCGAGAGTGGCGGTGGTCGGCGCCACCGGCGCGGTCGGCAACCAGCTTATCGAACTGATCGCCGCGCGCGGATTTCAGCTCAGCGAACTGAAACTCTTCGCCACCGAAGCGGGCGCCATGCAGACCGTCGACGCCGCCGGTGAAGAGCGCCTCGTCGATGCGCTCGAGAGTCCCGCCGGTCTTCGGGATTTCGATATCGCTTTTCTCGCAATCCCCGCTCCGCGCGCCGCCGAAATTGTCGCCGCACGGCCGGGACCGATTCTGATCGACCTGAGCGCGGCGAATCGCCCGCCCTCGGATGTGCCGATGGTCGCGCCCGGACTCACTCCGCGCGAGGCGATCGCGAAATTGCGCAATGCGACGGTTTTCGCAACTCCTCATCCCGTCGCCCACGTTCTTGGCACCTGTTTGAAGGCCCTTGGCATCCACGCTGGATTCGCCGCCGCCACCGCGATGCTCGGCGCGAGCGCCGGCGGCATGGACATGCTGACCGCCACGGTCGATCAGACCACGGATCTTCTGAGCGCGCGCCTGGAGCTGGACGATGACGAAGTCCAGCGCGGCTTCAATGCTTTCATGCGCGAGCATGAGCGCTCCGTCGCGACTGCAATCGCTGCGCAAGTCGCGGCGCTGTTCGACGGCTCGCCCGTGCTTTCCGTGCAGGTCGCCGCAATTCCCGTCCTTCACGGTTCCGCGTTGACCGTCGATATCCCGCGGCCCCGCGATAGCAGAGGCGACGGCAAAGACGCGGTCGAGCTGCTGCGCGTCGCCCCCGGTATTCTGATCGCCGAAGAGGGCGAACCGCTCGGCGTGATCGACGCCGTGGGCCAGGAGGCCATCGTCGTCAGCGTCGAGACGCGCCCCGACTCGCTGTCGCTGTGGTGCGTGTTCGACAATACGCGCCTGGCTGCTCTGGGAGCGCTCTGGATCGCCGAGACGCTGGCGCTCAGCTCGCCGGCGCTGACCTGACCCGGCCGCCGCGCGATGGTCCTCAAGCTCACGATCGAGTACGACGGCGCCAACTATTCCGGATGGCAGCTTCAGCCGCGCCACGATTCCATACAGGGAAGGATCGAAGCGGCGCTCGAGCGGATTTTTTTAACCCCGATCCGCGTGTACGGTTCGGGCCGCACCGACGCCGGCGTACATGCGCGCGGGCAGGTCGCTTCGATTTCACTTCCACGTCCGTTCGACCCCGCGCAATTGCAGCGCGCTCTCAACGCGATGCTGCCGGCCGACATCGTGGTGCTCGACATCTCGCCCGCGCCCGATGACTTCGAGCCGCGGCGCGCCGCCCGCTCGCGCGTGTACGAATATCGCGTGCTGAATCGCAAGGTCGCGTCCGCCTTCGAGTATCGCTACAGCTGGCTGGTCCGCGACCGTCTCGATCTTGCGGCGATGAACTGCGCCGCGCGCATCTTTGTCGGCGAGCACGATTTCGCCGCCTTCCGCTCCCTCGGCACCGAAGTAAGGACCACGGTCCGCCGCGTGATTGGAAGCAAATGGACACGCGACGACGGCGTTCTTCTCTACCACGTCGAGGCAACCAGTTTTCTGCGCCACATGGTGCGCGCGATGGTCGCGGCGATGGTCGACGTGGGACGCGGCAAGCTCACGGTTGATAAAATCGCCGCGATTCTCGCCGCACGAAATCGTCAAGCGGTTCCGGCCAATGCGCCGCCCGGCGGTCTTTACCTCGTTGAAGTCCGCTACTGACGGCGCGACCGTGCGGGTTGCGCGATCCTCCCGCGCCAAACCCTTGGGGCTCAATGGGGCGGCGGCGGGCCTGTGCAAAAACCATCACGATCCCTAGAAAAAATCGCGATTTTCCTGCCGTCCGCCCTTGAAATTGGCGCGCCACTCGGTCACCCTCACTGAAAGCCCGCAACCCGGGACGCAAGGAGGAGGATGATGACGCAGTCGCAGGTAGCAGCCTACATGGCTGAAAAGCTCGGACTCACCAAGAAGCAGGGGAAGACCGTGCTCGATGAACTCAACGCGCTGGTTGTCCGCGAGCTCAAGAAGGAAGGATCGCTGCGGCTGGCCGGCCTCGGTATCTTCCGCAAGCGCAAGACCAAGGCGCGCATGGGCCGCAATCCGGCCACCGGTCAGGAGATCAAGATTCCGGCGCGCACCCGGCTTCGCTTCACCGCGGCCAAGGCGCTGAAGGATTCAGTTCTCGGCACGAAGTAATCTCTCGGCCTGATTCTTGTGAACCGCGGGAACGGACACAGTCCGGCTCTCGCGGTTCGCTTTTTTTCTGTCAGTCCTTTCCGGCCGGCTTGCGCCGCGATGTGCTGTTGCGCGCCTCGCGCGCGCGGGCAAGAAACTCGCGGATCCTGATTTCGTAGCCGCGCTCGGACGGTTGGTAATATACCTTTTCTTCCAATTCGTCCGGCAAGTAGTTCTGCGCGACCAGCGCGCCTTCGAAATCGTGCGGATAGCGGTAGTCCTTGCCGTAGCCGAGTCCCTTCATCATCTGCGTCGGCGCGTTGCGCAAATGAAGCGGCACCGGCAAGGCGCCAAGCGTTTTCGCATCTTCGCCCGCCTGGCGCATCGCGCGATACGACGCGTTGGACTTGGGCGCGCTGGCCAGGTAGGTCACGCCCTGCGCGAGCGGAATCACGCCTTCGGGCATCCCGACGAAGTCCACCGCCTCCTTGACCGCGATCGCTATTTGCAAGGCGCGCGGATCGGCGTTGCCGACGTCTTCTGACGCAAACACGACCATCCGCCGCGCGATGAACAGCGGATCCTCGCCCGCCTCGACCATCCGCATCATCCAGTAAATCGCGGCGTCGGGATCGCTGCCACGCATGCTCTTGATGAAGGCCGAGATGACGTTGTAGTGCTCCTCGCCCGCGCGATCGTAGAGGAGAGCCTTCTGCTGCGCCGACTCGCGAATATGTTCGGGCGTGATCAGCGTCGCGCTGGCGTTTTGCGCGAACTCGGCGGCAATTTCGAGCGTGCCGAGCGCACGCCGCGCGTCACCGTCGGCGTATCGAACTATCTCGTCGATCGCGCCGACTCCCAGCTTGAGCCCGCCGCCGCCGAGCCCGCGCTCCGTATCGGCGAGCGCGCGATGCACCAATGTCGCGAGGTTTTCCTCCGAGAGCGGATGCAACACGAGCAGCCGCATCCGCGAGAGCAGCGCCGAGATGACCTCGAACGAAGGATTTTCCGTGGTCGCGCCGATCAGCGTGATCAGCCCGCTCTCGACATGGGGCAGAAACGCATCCTGCTGCGCGCGGTTCCATCGATGGATCTCGTCGATGAAGACCACGGTGCGCTTGCCCGCGTCGAGGTCGTGGCGCGCCGCTTCCACCGCCTCGCGCAGATCGGCGACTCCCGACGTTACCGCGGCAAGCTTGCGGAACACCGCGCCCGAGTGTTCTGCGAGCACCAGCGCAAGGGTCGTCTTGCCGGTGCCCGGCGGGCCCCACAGGATCATCGAATGAAGCACGTGCGCCGCGACCATCTGGCTCAGGATCTTTCCCGGACCAAGCAGATGTTCCTGGCCGACAATTTCGTCGAGCGTGCGCGGACGTATCCGATCCGCCAGCGGCTGGCTGAGGGGGGTGCGCGCTGGAAACAGACTATCCGACGAATCGGCTTTGCGCCGTGCCATTTTTGAAACCTAGCACAGTCGGCGAGTCCGGCTAAGGCGGCGGCGGGGGGCGCGTCGTTGGCGGCGGCATGAAGGAAGAATCACCTGCGGCCGTTGGCACGGCTGGCCAGTGAAAAAAACCACGCGGCAGGGGCTGCGGCCCCTGCACCCGCAGTGAGAAGACGCGAAAATCTGCGCAGCGCATCTTTTCACGACTACGCGATGGCAGCGGTGACGGCGTGTTCTCGTTCGTCAGTGTTTGCGACACGCTCGGGATCGACGGGGAGCGCCTGCGCGAGCGGATTCGTGGGCGCTCGGCTGAAAAGCGGGCGGCGTGAGCGTCCGTCAATCCGCTTGCCGGTCTGGTGGATCACCGCGATCGGCGTGCCACGGGAGAATCCTCTGGCTCGAAATCACCAAAGTGCCCTTGCCCTGAGCGATTTTGTGGGTGGTCGGCTCGATGCGGTAGTGGCGGTTCCTGGCGATGAATTTCTCGACCCATGCGAGGTCGTTGCGGTAAAAAACCGCGTCCCCCGCGCAGCGCACTATCAACTCGTTGATCTCAGCAATCTCTTTGAAGCTCACATGCTTGATCCGGCGGCCAAAATTCGCGAACGAGAAGTCGGCGTTTTTCCTGTCGATGTTCAGATTAGGCCTGATCCGAACCGCCAGATTCGGAGCGAGGGGCACGATCCGATTGAGGATGCGCCAGTCTTTCGTCTCCTCTATCGCGACTGGATAGTCGCTCGTGAAAAAAGGGTTCTCGTCGAAATGATTGATCAAAATGTCCCATTTGAAATTTCCAAAAGCAGCGACATTCCTCAACATTTGACTGATGCCAATGGCCTGCGGGTATTTCTGATCGACTACAATTTCTATGTCGCCAGTTCGCAAAAGTTCAGCAAGGCTCGTGCCGCCAAGCTCTTCCGGAGGTCGCGGCAGCAATCCGTGTTTCTCTGCGGTGACGGCCTCGGTCTCTACCACAGCTTTGATTGGTTCGGAGAAAACACGCATGCCCGTCGGCGAACAAATGATGATGTAAGCGACAAAACCCGCGACCGTGTAGATACACTCTTGGTCGATATTGTCACCAATGAGCTTCGCAATCGCCGAGTTGTATCTCGGTTCGATCGTTTTCAGAATCTCTTCGATCGCGCGATTCTCGCGTATATAAGCATTCGTGCTTCCGTCCTCGATTCGGCAGACTGATTGCGCGTTAGGCGTAAACCTCTTCAGGTCGCTCTTTCGCATCGCATACATGAGTTCACCGAGGGCGGGCGAATAGAAGTTCCTTAGATGCACCTGAGAGACGTAGTGGTCGAGCGGCATTTCATTTCATTATACCCGATCTTCGAGTCCAGATTTTGAGCTAATTGCGAGTGTGCGGCCTGGCCGCCATTTGGAGCGCGTCGCCAGCGAGTGTGGATGGCCGGATTTGTAAGCGTTTCCGAGCGCCAACTTCGAGCGTACAATCCATTAACATGTGGCTAATTGGTCGCGGCGATAGATGCGCGGATGGCGCGCTTGAGAAATTCGTCAAGGCGTCGTGCGCGCTATTGCCTCGCGGACGCGCAGGCGACGACACATTTCTATAGGGAGACATGTATATGGCTCGCCCGCGAGTTTTCGTAAGTTCCACCTACTACGATTTGAAGCACCTTCGAGCATCGCTTGAGAGTTTCATCGAATCGCTATGATATGACGCCGTGCTCTCTGAAAAGGGAAACATCGCGTACAATCCTGAACTTCCGCTGGACGAATCTTGTTATCGTGAGGTTCTAAACACCGACATATTCGTGCTGATAGTTGGAGGGCGATATGGCGCCGAGAAATCTGATTCAAAGGGACGAGTTCCCGAAGGTTTTTTTGAGCGCTATGACAGCATCACGAAGGAAGAGTATCGACGCGCCGTCGAGAAGGATATTCCGATCTACGTCTTAGTGGAAAAATCGGTATACTCTGACTATGAAACCTATCTTCAAAACAAAGCCAACAAGACAGTTAAGTATCCTCACGTCGAATCAGAGAATATCTTTCTGTTTCTAGAAGCAATTCTCGGTCAGGCTCGGAACAATGCCCTTCAGCAGTTCGATCGATATGCGGAAATTGAAGGTTGGCTTAGCAGCCCGTGGTGAAAGTGGTCGGCGCTGAGGAGTTGGCGGTGGTGGTGATGGGTGACGGAAAGCAGCGCACAGCGGCCATGGGTGGGTGCCATGGGGAAATCGCGACCAGCCAGCG
>CABDYU010000061.1_pt1 | contig 21872 bp, 17 predicted proteins | sample 3132011 | NCBI WGS metagenome assembly CABDYU01 (sample SAMEA5534338, study PRJEB31848) | metagenome | biome: tundra; feature: field; material: soil | place: USA | collected 2013-05 | depth 0.45 m | reverse complement strand
ACCAGGCGCTTGGCGAGCTCGGCCTCCAGCCCCAGCGCATCGCAGGATATCAGTTCGAAGTCGGCGGCCATCTCGAAGTCGCGGCTGCAATCGCGGCGGGGCTGGCGGACGTCGGAGTCACTATCAGACTGGGCGCCGATGCCTACGGATTGCATTTTCTTCCCCATCGAGACGAGCGCTATGACCTCGTGATCATGGAGCAAGAGGCCGAATCGACACCGATCAAGGCGATGCTCGACGCTCTGAATTCGCGGCGTTTTGCGCGCGAAATCAGCCAGCTATGCGCATACGATACCGCGCAGATGGGACAGATTATCCCCGGCTGAGTTGAGTACCTCGCATGTCGCCTCGCTCCCCTGCCGAACTGTGAATTGTCGCTAATCTTCGACGCCTCGCGGCGTCCGAATTCGCGCGTTCGTAACAATCGACTCATCATGTCGTAACGATGGCTCTTTAGTTTGCCCCTGGCGCGGGGGAGGACCTCGATTTCGTGCATTTGATCGACCTTTGGCGTCTTGCAGATACTCGCCAAAAGCGGTTTGGTCGGCGGCAGGTATCTCATGGTGGATAGGAGTCCAGGGAGGACAATGAAGATGAGACGAACGATACGAATGGTTGCGCTATCGATGCTTGGCGCGGCGTTGACCCTCGGCGCCGTCGCGATCGCACCGGCGCCAGCGCGGAGCGCGGATGGGCAGGCGATCACGCTGTACACCGATCCCGGCAGCGGGCAGGTGTACACCAAGCGATGCAAGCGCTGCGTCAAGCTCGGCGAGTACATCCCCGCCGGATCGACCGAAGAGATCGAGCGCAAGGTCGAGCGGCGAGTCAGCCAGCAGACCCAGCAGCAACTGGAGCAGGAACGCGCCGCTATGCAGGCCGACGAAGCGGCGAAACAGGCACAGCAGCAGCAGTGGAACGCCGAGATGGCCAAGCAGGTCTCCGAGATTCAGCCGTTCGCGCGCGAGTTCGGCGACCGGTGGTTCAAGAAGATCTCGATCGGCACGACGGTGTTCGCATATTACGGCTTTTGGTCGCACACCGGGTTCGGTCCACAGTTCATGGACGCCAACCAGCAGTGGCCTGGTCCAGGGAACAATAGCTTCAACGAATTTGCGATCAACCGTACCTATATAGACCTCAAGTTCACGCCGGTCGACGACGTTTCAATGCGTATCACGCCCGATATGTACGCGATGGTTAACACCGGGACCAAGTGCACGGCGACCTCGAGCTCGACCAAACCAGTCACGACCACGACCAAGTGCGTCGCGAGCAGTGGCGACGCAAGCGGCGTCAACACCGGATGGGCTCAGACCTTGGATGGCAACCTCGGACTTCGTTTGAAGTACGCGTATCTCGACTACAACACCTTCTTCCAGAAAGTGGCGAAGATCGATGCGATGCGCGACGATAAATTCACCTTCGGCCAGCAGCCCAATCCGCTCGTCGATTGGGAAGAGAATCTCTGGGGCTTCCGCTATACCGCCCTGACGCCGTGGAACTATACGAGCATAAGCTCGGCGCAGGTCGGCGCCTCGATGAAGGGGCCGATCAAAGTTAACGAGACGCAGTACGCCGACTACGATTTCGGTGTGTACGACGACGCCAGCTTCCACGCCCTCGAGCAGAGCGCATCCAAGCAGGTGATGGGCCGCGTGACGATCAATCCGTTCGGCGCCAAGTCACGGTATGACAGCTTTGGTCTCACTGGCTTCTACGATTACGGCTACTCAAACAAGTGCACGCCAGACGTGAATTCCATTGAAGGAAACAACACCACCTGCGGGCATTTCGCGCGCGCTGCGGCGCTGGCGCACTACACAGCCGCGACCTGGGGCCTCATCGGCGAGTGGGATTACGGCCACAATGCGTTCAGCAGCAGCAACCTGTTCTCTGGCAGCGGGCCTTCCGACGCAATCGGTATCGCCAGTCCGGCCGGATTGTACGGCCAGCCGAGTTTTACACCCTGGTACAAGATGGTCGGCGGTATTCTGAACACTCAGGCAGTGCAGATGGGCTGGGATTTCATGGGCCACTACGATATCCCGTACACGCCGTTTACGGCCTTCGGCCTGTTCCAGCAGTTTTTGCCCAACACGCGCGTAGAGAAGAACCCGCTCGACTTCCAGCGCTACGACCTGGGCGTGCAGTGGCTCATCAACAAGTATCTGCGCGTGTCGTTGGACTCACAGGCCATCATGTACTACCAGCACCAGTTCACGTTCCCCGCAGCTCACGTGAAGGGGCAGGGGTGGACGCCCGCTGTGCCGGACGCGGTGCCGCGCGACACCCACGCATTCTTCCTGCACCTGGAGTTCAAATACTAGTTGCTGATCGTCAGAGCCGGCGCGAGCATGCGAAATGCTCGCGCCGGCTCGTGCTTTGGATAACTGCGTCGCCGCGGCCATTCTTGTGACTTCGAGGGGCGGCGGCGTATAGATGTACAAGCGCAAGCGCGGCTGCGTGACGGAGATTCATCGACAGTGAGTTAGTAGACTCCCGCGCGACCGACAAATGGCGCACGGCAGGAAAGCCCGATGGCGGGCGTGATAGCGGCGGCGGTTCAGCGATGCCAGAGGAACCGATGGTTGTGTTGGCGCTCAAATGCATTTGTAGCGGGCCATACAGCGAGCGCAGCGAGTACTGCGATTGATGACTCCCCGATGCCCTGACGCCAAAAGTACCTCGTGGCTGGCCACCATTCAGGAAACAAGCTCCACATGGCGTATCCCACGAAAAGCCAGAGGAAGGTCAGGTAGGCATCCATCAAGAGAGGGCGGAGCTATCACCCTCTACGCTGACCCTGAAATGAGGCTGGCGGTGTCGCGGGCGGTAGCTATCGAAACGTCGCGGGGATGGCGCATTGGGAAAGAGAAACAGAGTCAGAAAATTGACTTTGTTGTGGCCTTGGCACAAGCCGCCCTAGGTGCTGTGCGCGGCTTCGGAAGTCAATCTGTAACCGTCAGAAGTTTTTGGGGTGAGGATGGCGACAAGCCTCGACCCGATCCGTCGGACATTCGGGCGGAGCGGTCGGCGCGGTTTGAACGAGTGACCGAGGATGAAATGAACTATCTCGCAAATTTGAGGAGGCAATAATGGCTATCAAGAGAAAAATCATAACTGGGCTGTCACAGGCTGATGGGAGTCCGCCCGCACCGCCCGTGTTCCGGCCCAAGTCCGGGATCGCGGCGGACCTACGCTTTGTGCAATCCGTCGTGCCCAAGATAAGTGACCTAGTGGCGCAGAAGGACGCGCGAATCCAGGGTATCCGGGGTAACAAGGATTTGACGACCGTGGCGGCGGGCGCGCAAATTGCCGCTGTTGAGGCGGCATTCAACGGGGACATTGAGGCACTTCTCAAGTCCGCCTACGCCTACTGCGACGCGGCGATTGGCGTTGCACCCTTCTACACGCGCGAAGCATGTTTCATTCGGGCAGTAGCGGACGCGCCGGTGACAGCGACCAATAGCATGCTAGCGCGGTTGCGCCGGGAGAATGCCACGCAACTGATGTACGAAGCCGCGCTCGCCGCCGCGCGCAAACGCCCGGTAGCTGGGGGCTGTATAATGATTGAGGTTGGCGCGCGGACGGAAGGACCAGGGGACGGCCCCGGCAGTGCGCCCAAGCTCACACGTGGACAGCGCGAAGCCATCAACAGGCTCTTGGACACGATACCGCTGGACAGCGAACCGGTCATGGGCATGCTGGCGGAGTTTGACATCCTTCGCCGTGAAGCGGCCATCCGCTCCGGCGCTGGCGGTCCCACGGCCAAGATTGCGGTCGCGCTGCTGAAACAGAAACGGGCTTAAGAGGCTGGTGGGAGTCATAATGTTGGTTCATCCTGCTGGCGATAGACGGCCACGCTGTTCCACCACCCCACGCCAAGTTGTTCCTGCCAAAGGGGAGCGGTAACGCATTCGTTGCCGCTGCCCCCCTTCCCCAAGGGTGGCGGCGCGGGATGGTTGAGCGGCGGTTGTTCGTCTCCTTTCAACTGCCCGACGCTCGCGCTGCCCGTAATCGGGCCTCTCCGCTCGCGCCACCTTGAGGTGCTTGCCACCTATCTGCCACCTTTCCGTGATCCGGCTTTGTGGCGAAAGCGCCCAAGTGCCTGATGGTATTGGTGGGCCGTTGGAGACTCGAACTCCAGACCCGCTGATTAAGAGTCAGCTGCTCTACCAACTGAGCTAACGGCCCACCGTCGAAGGGGAGATTACTGGTAGAGGCGAAAGATTGCCGTGAGCACCGCGAACTCTCCGATGCGAGGGAGAATGATGCGGATGCGGTCACGATGGCCCCGTAGTCCCGCTGCCAACTCGCCCACCGCGCCATCCTCCTGGCCCGCCAGGCCGGCCAGGTCCAGAACCACTTGATCCTTCCGGCGCGCCAAGGCCGCTCGCATATCCGCAACGAACCTTCCTGCTGCCGATGCCGTGAGCCGTCCCTCCAGGAGCACCCACACCGTCGAGGCGGGCCGCCGCTCCACCTGGATCGAAAGCCCCGCGGGATCCTCACCGCGCAAGCGCTCCCAAGCCCGCCCGCAACTGGCGTCCGACATCCTGAACGTATTTCTCACTAGCGGTGGGTGCTGGAAGAGGCCCAATCTGAGCGTAAGCGCCGTCCAGGAAGCCAAGCCTACTGCCGCAACCGACTGGATACGCTCCGTCCAGGTGGGACTCCCCAGCTCTGCGTGGACCTGCTTTTGGAGCCTGCCAATCCAACGCCGTACCTTCGCTGTCGGCGCCAACAGCCTGCCCGTCAGGAACACGGGGTAAGCTTTCCTGAGGTCGGTTGCGATCCGCTCCGCCTTGGCGCGGAGAAATGAGCTCGGGGATTCCCGAAGCTTGAGGTATCCCTCGAGCCATCGATCCACTGAACGGTACAGGACCGGTCCCAAGGTGCGGAAATCTTCCTCGTAGCAATGCTTTTGGGCACCCTCGATCTGTTCGGGCGTCATCGATGGATGCCTGACCATCGAGTAGAACCCGCTCCCCCGGCGATAGAATAGTTCGGGATCCTCGGCCACCTCTGGAAGGAGTTTCCCCTCCCGGATGACTTCGTCGTAGAAGGGAGTCCCGGGACAAGGGCCGTAAATCAAGAACTGCGTGAGCACCGGCCGCAACGCGAGCAGGCCCGACAGTTCCTGTTCAATGATCTCGGGCGTCTGGTAGGGGAAGCCCACGATCATGGAGGCCAGGATGGTGATTCCGTGCTCGCGGAACTCGCGGAAGAGCTCTTCGACCGGCCGGCCCGACTGTTTCGCATAGCCTGATCGCGTTCCCTCGTAACCGATCCACATCCCGTCGATCCCCATCTCGAGAATCTCGGTCACGGTGTACTGGCTCAAGGCCTTGACGCTGCCGAAAACGAAAATGGAGAGCGGCTTTCCACCCCGCAGAACACATTCCCGAAACTCCATCGCTCGGCGACGGTTAAGCAGAAAATCCTCGTCCAGGATCAGGATGGAGAGCTTGGGATCGACCTCGAGATAGCGCTCGACCACCTGGTAGATGTCGGCCCCCGTAGGAAGCAGGCGGATGTGCTTGCGCTTGAAGAAATGAGAGGTGCAGCAGAAATCGCACCCGTTCGGACATCCCAGGCCGCCGAACACGATCCCGGTCCGCGAAATCTGCTTCGAGAACACCTGGAGGCGGTTGATGATCAGAGGATGGCGGTACGGCATCGGGATCTCGGATTCGCCCAGGAGGCGGCGCATGAAGGCTACTCCCTCCTCGCGGCAGATATGGTCGCCGTAGGGGAGCAGCATCTCATCGGGCGCCACTGTCCCGTACCCGCCCAGCACGATCTTCGACTGCGGCGAATATTTCCGGACCAGCGCCACAACTTCCTTCATGCGGTGGTAGGTAGCCAGGACGAAACATACGCCCACGACGTCGTACCCGCGCCTGAGCTCGCGGATAAGTTCCCTGTGGGAGGGATACTGGAGCACCACGGTGGGGGCCTCGAGGTTCTCCGCGATGTAGTCCAGCGAGAACTGGGTATGGTGAGAACGGGGGCTGAACAGTCCCTGGGCTCGCGTCACCTGTTCGTGGAGCAACTCGTACCCTACGCTCGGGGAATCGCCGTAGCTGACCCCCAAGGGACGGCAGACGGACGTGAGCAGGACTTGTTGTGTCAAGGTGAATAGTTTACGTGGTTAATCGGGATTTCCATTTTGGATCCCGAACAGCGGCCGTTTAGACTAGACGGTCTGCCTGTGCAATGGTTCCAGTCCGGTTTTTGCTTCAGGTATTTCCAGCGACCCCGGAAGGGGCCATATCCGCCTCTCCCGAGAATCCCAAAACCCGGACCGTCGCCTTTCCAGCTAATTCTGAGGGCTCTTCGCCAGATCCGTAGCGTCAGCGATGCGAGTATACCTGCTGAAAATTCCAAATGCGAGGGAAAGACCAGAGTTTTTCGATTGGCCGCCGCAGTATCCCCTGCACGCTGGCGCTCATGCCACGAACATTCTCCGCTTGCAGCCGGCCGCCAGGTTAGAGATTTTTCGGCAGCGAGTAAGAACTCAGGACGCGCACGTAGTTGGGGCGCTGGAACGCCGCCGGGTTGGGCACATTGCGCTGACTCATGCTGCCGCACATCTGGCGAATGGATTCGTACTCGTGTTTTTCCATCCAGCTCAGAAGATCGCGCAGGACGACGCCGAGATGCTCGATGCCGTTGTGCAGCAGTGCCGAGGTCATCATCGTAACGCGCGCGCCCGCCATCACCGCCTTCAACACATCCTGGGCGCTATGGACGCCGCCGGTGATCGCCAGGTCGGCGCCGACGTGGCCGAACATGATCGCCACCCAGTGCAGCCGGAGCAGCAATTCCTCCGGGCTGCTCAGCGTCAGGCTCGGCACGACTTCGAGCAGTTCGAGATCCAAATCCGGCTGATAGAAGCGATTGAACAGCACCAGCGCGTCGGCGCCGGCGGCGTCGAGCTGTTTTGCCATGTTCGCGGGAGCACTGAAGAATTGCGACAATTTCACCGCCAGCGGAATCCGTACACTTTGTTTTACCTCCCGAACCAGCTCGGCGTATGCCCGCTCGATGTGGCTGGCGGTGAGTTCCGGGTCGGTCACAATCGAATAGAGGTTCAACTCGATGGCGTCGGCGCCCGCTTGTTCCATCTCGCGCGCATAGCGAATCCAACCGCCGGTTGAGACCCCATTAAGGCTGCCGATGACGGGGATCGAAACGCTCGCCTTGGCCGTGCGAATCAGCTCCAGATAGCCATCGGGTCCGAGGTTGTAGGTCGTCAGGTCGGGAAAGTAGTTCAGCGATTCGGCGAAACTTTCACAGCCGCGAGAGAGATCCGCGTCAAGCGTCTCACTTTCCAGCGTAAGCTGCTCTTCGAAGAGCGAAGGCAGCACCACGGCGCCAATCCCGTGATCTTCGAGACGCCGAATACGGTCCATCGAATCGCAAAGCGGCGAGGCCGAAGCGACGATGGGGTTCTTCAAGGCGAGGCCCAGATACGTCGTCGTGAGGTCGATCATTACTTGCCCTCTTTGGCCGACTTGCCCGAGGCAGTCGCCGCTTCGGTGGCAGTTTGCGAGGACGGGATTCCCGAACCGGGCATCGCGGCGCGGTTCGCGTATACACGCCACTGGCGCTCGACATCGTCCTGCGCCTTGCGCAGCAATTCCCGCGCAGCTTCAGGATTGCTGCGCGCGAGCATCGTGTAGCGCGCCTCCTGGTAGGCGTACTGCTTGAGCGGAATGCTCGGCGCCTTCGAGTCCAGTTGGAAGGGATTCTTGCCTTCCTTTCGCAGCGCCGGGTTGTATCGCATCAGCGGCCAATAACCTGAGAGCACCGCGTTCTTCTGCTGGTTGATGCCGAATGCCATGTCATAGCCGTGCGCGATGCAGTGGCTGTAGGCGAGGATCAGCGAGGGCCCGTCGTGCGCTTCCGCTTCGAGCAAGGCGCGGACCGTGTGCGAGTCGTTGCCGCCCATCGCCACGCGCGCGACATACACCGAGCCGTAGCTGATCGCCTCCATCGCGAGGTCCTTCTTGCTGGTCTGCTTGCCGCCGGCGGCAAACTTCGCAACCGCGCCGCGCGGCGTGGCTTTGGACATTTGTCCGCCCGTGTTCGAGTACACTTCGGTATCCAGCACCAGCGCGTTCACGTTCATTCCGGAACCGAGCACGTGATCCAGTCCGCCAAAGCCGATGTCATACGCCCATCCGTCGCCGCCCACGAGCCAAACGCTCTTGCGCACGAGCGCATCGGCAATCGCCATCAGGTCGCGCGCGTCGTTGGTCTCGAGGCCGGCAATCAGGCGCTTGACCTCGGCGATGCGCTGGCGTTGCGATGCGATACCTGCCTCGGTGGATTGGTCCGCCTCGAGGATCCCCGAGACCAGACCTTCGCCCATTTGACCCGCAAGCCGCCGGAGCAGTTCCTGCGCGTAGTCAACACGCTTGTCGAGCGCGAGCCTCATCCCGAGCCCGAATTCGGCGTTGTCTTCGAACAGGGAGTTTGACCACGCCGGCCCGCGGCCTGCGGCATTCGAGGTGTAAGGCGTCGTCGGCAGATTGCCGCCGTATATCGAGGAGCACCCGGTTGCGTTCGCAATCAGCAATCGATCGCCGAAGAGTTGGGTGAGCAGCTTGATGTAGGGCGTCTCGCCGCATCCTGCGCACGCTCCGGAAAATTCGAACAGCGGTTCGAGCAGTTGCGTATCTTTAACTTGCGCATGCGTCAGGCTGTCTCGATTGAACTCCGGGATCGACAGGAAGAATTCCCAGTTCTTCGCCTCCACGTCGCGGATTGGGGCTTGCGGCATCATGTCGATCGCCTTGTGCCGGACCTCGCTCTTGCTCTTCGCCGGGCAGACTTCGACGCACAGGCGGCATCCGGTGCAATCCTCGGGCGCTACCTGCAGCGTGTAACGCATCGCCTCGAGTCCGCGCCATCGCGGCGGCGCCGACTTGAACGACGCGGGCGCATCGTGGAGCTGACTCGGCTCATAAACTTTCGCGCGAATCGTCGCATGGGGGCAGACCAGCACGCACTTCCCGCACTGGATGCATAGCTCCTCATCCCAGACCGGGATCTCCTGGGCGATGTTGTGCTTCTCCCATTTGGCCGTGCCGGTCGGAAAGCTGCCGTCTGGCGGCAGAGCGCTGGTAGGGATCGAATCGCCGCGGCCCGCAATGAGAGTGCCGAGCACATCGCGAACGAACACCGGCGCGTGCGAGGGCACCGGCGCCAGGACTTCTATAGTGCTGCTCACCGATGCGGGGATGGTGACTTCGTGCAGATTCGCCAGCGTCGTATCGACCGCGGCGAAGTTATTTCGCACCACCGCTTCGCCGCGCTTCCCATAGGTATCCTCAATCGCGGATTTGATCGCCGCGATCGCTTCGTCCCGCGGCAAGACCCCGCTCACTGCAAAAAAACACGTCTGCATGATCGTGTTGATGCGCCCGCCCATGCCCGCATCGTGCGCCACCTTGTACGCATCGATGACGAAGAAGCGAAGCTCCTTGTCCAGGATCTGCTGCTGCACCTTGCGCGGCAGATGGTTCCACACCTCGTCGGCAGCGTATGGCGCGTTCAGCAGGAACGTCGCTCCCTGATCCGCGGCCGCGAGCATGTCCATCCGTTCGAGAAAGGCGAACTGATGACATCCGATGAAGCTCGCCTTGCTGATCAGGTATGTCGAACGGATCGGGTCCGGCCCGAAGCGCAGATGCGACACCGTGATCGAGCCCGACTTCTTCGAATCGTACACGAAGTAACCCTGCGCATAGCCGGGCGTCTTCTCACCGATGATGGCGATCGAGTTCTTGTTGGCGCCCACCGTGCCGTCCGATCCCAATCCATAGAACAGCGCCCGCACGGTCTGCGGGCTTTCGGTCGAAAACTCCGGGTCGAAGGCGAGGCTCGTATGCGTCACGTCATCGTGGATTCCCACCGTGAAGTGATTCTTGGCGGGCTCCCGCTTGAGCTCGTCGAAGACCGCTTTCACCATCGCGGGAGTGAATTCCTTCGACGACAAACCGTATCGCCCGCCGATGATTTGTGGCCATCTGCCATCGATAGCGCCCGCCGCCCGCGCCTCGCTCAGCGCGGTCACGACGTCGAGGTAGAGCGGCTCGCCGGTGCTGCCGGGCTCCTTGGTGCGATCGAGCACCGCTATCGCGCGCGTGGTTTTCGGCATAGCCGCGGCAAAAGCGGCGCTGTCGAAGGGACGGAACAACCGCACCTTGAGCAGACCGACCTTCTCTCCGCCTGCCAGCAGGCGCTCGATCGTCTCGTCGGCCGCGCCGGCGCCCGAGCCCATTAAAACGATCACCCGCTCCGCTTGAGGATCCCCGGCATATTCAAAGAGGCGATAGCCGCGGCCGGTCTGCCGCGCGAAGCGATCCATAACGTCCTGAACAATCGTCGGGCAGGCGCGATAGAAAGGATTGCTCGCCTCACGCGCCTGGAAGAAGACATCCGGATTCTGCGCCGTGCCACGCAGCATCGGACGATCGGGGCTGAGTGCGCGATCGCGATGCTGGCGGACGAAGTTCGCGTCGATGAGCGCGCGCAGATCGTCGTCTGACAGCGGATGAATCTTGTTGAGCTCGTGCGAAGTGCGGAAGCCGTCGAAAAAATGCAGAAACGGGATGCGCGATTCGAGCGTAGCGGCGTGCGCAATCAAGGCGAAGTCGTTGGCTTCCTGAACCGAGTCGGACGACAACATGGCGAAGCCGGTCGCGCGCGCCGCCATCACGTCGCTGTGGTCGCCGAAGATCGAAAGCGCATGCGTCGCGACGGTCCGTGCCGCGACATGAATGACACACGCGGTAAGCTCGCCGGCGATTTTGTACATGTTGGGGATCATCAGCAGCAGGCCTTGCGACGCCGTGAACGTGGTCCCCAGCGCACCCGCTTGAAGCGCCCCGTGCAGCGTTCCCGCGGCCCCACCTTCGCTCTGCATCTCCATCACCTTCGGCACCGTGCCGAAGATGTTAGTCTGGCCTTCATCGCTCCATTGATCGGCCCATTCGCCCATCGGTGACGACGGCGTGATCGGGTAAATCGCGATTACTTCGCTCAGGCGGTAGGCAATCGAAGCCGCCGCTTCATTCGCATCCATTATTTGCATTTTCAAACCCGTACTGTATTTCGTCAGGACTTTTTGAACAAAGCAACAACAGTCTTGAGCGAGGATCTGCCCATATGATTTGAGGTTGTGGTTGTAGTTGAGTAGCGCAGCCGCCGACGCCACTCAAGGGTCACCCGGTTTGGTTGGCACTGGTTCAGTTTCGACGAAATGGACCAAATCCCGTGACTCCTGAATCCGGGTCTCAGGCCGGTTTTTGGGGATGAACTATTCAGCCTGCCCCCGCCGGATTTCGCGTGCTATGCGTACCCTATGGTCAACCGCCAGAATGTCCCGTACTCGCCCGGCTCACCCGAAATCGGGCGAGGTGCGGTTCCGGCGGAAATAATTTCTGACGGAACGAAACTACCCCTGGAGCGGAGCCGTCCCAAAACCACCACGGATGGGTACTGCTGCACTTTGAATCCGAGCGCATTTCAAATTCGGTGATCATCGTGGCATACTCGGCGCATGATCAGAAGAAAGCGGATGCCGCGCGATATGAACCAACTGGCGGGAGAGATCGTCAAGCTCGCGACAGGACAACCGGTCGAGCCGGAGCCGGAACCGCCCGTCAAAAATCCTGCAGCCGTCGCGCTCGGACAGTTGGGCGGCAAAGCGCGCAGAACCAAACTCCCCAAGGCGCGCCGTTCCGAAATTGCCCGCAAAGCGGTCAATGCGCGTTGGAAAAAACACCGCGATTCAAATTTCAAGAAGCCCCAATAACTGGCGGTCAACCGGATTGTCACAAGCAGTTATTTTCCCTATACTTGCGGTCCAATCTGGGGGAACTTGGACTCCGAAGAAAAAGAAGGTTTCTTCGATCGCTTGCACGACAACTTTCTTCGCCTCTGGTGGGTGAAGTACCTGTTAATGCCTGGGATCGAAGCGGCACCGACGACAATAGCCGCTCTGTACGTCGGTTTGGGGCATACGACCTTCTGGGCATCGCCGAAGTCGCCAGGATACAACTCAGCTTGGTTGGTTCTCGCTGCCTCTGCCGGCGGCGGAGTGCTCGCCGCAATCCGATCCGCAGTCAGCGAGAAAGGGCGGCAACGGGTTTCGAGCCTGAAAAAGGAAATCCGGCGACTGTTTCGTCTGATTGGTCAAGTTCGCAACATCGTGACCGTCAAATCTGTGAACATTCAGAAGACGATCAGGAATTTGGACGCACTGAAAACAGTACAAAATCCCGTCGATGTGAAGCTCATCTTTCAAGCCCTGATTCAACCAGATGAGCAAATTAAAGAGATTGTTAATGCCTTGCATAATTATTTCTCAGCGGATACTGATCCGAGCGTAGAGACAGTACGGGTATCGGTGATGAAGTGGAACGACCAGCGCAACCATCTGGAGTTTACGGCGCATTTCCCATATGATCGTCGCCCAAGGTCGCCAGACATTAACTTTTCGGACGGTAACACCATTGCGGGGCGAGCGTACTTTAATAGGGAATTGGTGATTTGTGAGAACATCCGCACAGACTCGCGGTATAAAAGGCTTCAGGAGCCGGATGAAGACGGCTCGCTGTTGTCCTACCCAGTGTATGATACAGAGACGCAAAAAGTAGCATTGGTGATCAATGTTTCTTCGGCGAAACCAAGACGATTCAGGGATACGCCCGAAGAAAGAAGGGTTCTCGCGATTCCGTTGCAAATTTTCGCGGAACGGTTATTGCTGGAGAACCGACTATTGGAGGTAAAAGCAAAAGTTGCTTGAAAATTGAGGAGGACCCAAGGAGATGCCCGACAAAGACACAAGGAGACCGCCCGTAAAAATTACCGCTCAGGAACCGGCACCGAATCCGCCGAAAGAGAATGCTGCCGAGTGGGTAGAGAAATATGCCAACTGGGCAACCCAAGTCGTTGTGGCTCATGCTGCGATAGAGAATAAAGACGACTGAGCCCGCTTAATACATACGTCTGATCAGGAAACGCCCGAAGCTCCCCGCCTTGGGCGTTTTCTTTTTGCCCTTATTCCAGTCTGTTACGTACCCGGCCAGCCTTGCTTGACTCATACTCAAGCGCTAAGTATAATATGCAGTATGAACAGATTAAGCCTAGAGCGGCGCGCACAGATTGTTTCTCTGCTTGTCGAGTGCACCGGAATCAATCCGATCACGCGAATAACCGGCGTCTCTGTGCATACGGTTCTCAAGCTGTTGGCCGACGTTGGTGAAGCCTGCCAGCAGTATCAGGATCAGCACTTGCGCGATCTCAACTGCCGACGCGTCCAGTGCGACGAAATTTGGAGTTTCGTCGGGATGAAGGAAAAGCAAGCGCGTCTGAAATCCGACCGACCGGAGAACGTAGGCGATGTGTGGACGTGGACCGCAATCGACGCCGATACCAAACTCGTACCGTGCTGGCACGTCGGCAATCGCGATGCCCGTTCCGCGATGACGTTCATGCGCGATGTGGCGAGCCGCCTTGCAAATCCCATTCAGCTAACGACCGATGGTTTTCACTGCTATCTGGATGCGGTCAACGCGGCCTTTCCGCACCAGATCGATTACGCGATGCTTGTTAAAATGTATGGCTCTGATCCGATGGGCGAGAGAAATTACAGCCCGTCAATCTGCTTGAGCGCGGAGAGCAGAATCATTCGTGGCAACCCTGATCGCGAGCATATCAATACGAGCTACGTCGAGCGCCAGAATCTCACGATGCGAACGCACATTAAACGGTTCGCGCGGTTGACCAATGCGCACAGTAAAAAATTAGAGAATCACAAGCACGCGGTCGCGTTGCACTTCATGCACTACAACTTCGCGCGCATCTGCTCGACCGTCCGATGCTCGCCCGCGATGGAAGCCGGAGTCAGTGATCACCTCTGGTCGATGAAAGAGATCGCTGCTCTGGCAGACTGAATCGCCCGTATCAGTTTGGGGCTTAAAATCAACAGGCGAGTGTGGATTCAGCACGCACAGTACCCTTGTTGCCGAATTTCGGCGCGCGTATCTTGAGGAATTGAGATAGCAGCGGCGAGTGTTCGGGGTCCGGCTGATGCTCTCCATTCACGGTGGAGAATACCCTAGGCCGGGACAAACCCATTGCAACGACCTCGCCGCTGCTTCTCGTGGAGACGTGGCAGAGTGGCTGAATGCGAGGGACTGTAAATCCCCAAACCGAAACAGGGCGAGTCTTTTCAGGGGTCGCTCCCATTAGGTTCGCGGGTTCGAATCCCGCCGTCTCCGTTTATGTTTCTCTCGACCAACCCCGGTCGTTCACTTGTACCTATCAATTTGTACTCTTCGGGGTTGACCTTTGTCCAGTCTGGTTGACAGGTGTCAACCAACGTCAACCCCTGCCCCCTGTTGGGGTCAAACGCAAGCGGCTTGCGTATCATTTTGCGTCGATTTACCATCGCTTCGGAGAAATTCTAGCAAAGTGCAGCAGTACCCACGGATGGTATGAATTGCTCTTTTTCGGCCGTAATCGATCAGGCGGAATCGGGGCCGTCGCAGCTCGACCTTCGCCGCGCAGCCGCGATGCGCCCTCCGATCCGAACCGATGGCTTGCCGGTCCGTGGCTCTAGTCAGGGGGAAAGGTTCGTCCTACCATCTCGCGCGGGAGGCGATCATGCCCAATCGAACAGCCGTTCATTCCGAACTCTACTCGCCGGACTCCACCGGCAATCCTTCCCTAAACGGCGGCAAATGCCGCGCCTGTGGCTATGTCTTCTTTCCCCCGCAGCATTATGGATGCGAATCATGCGGTGCGCCGCCCGAAAAGCTTGACGTAGTGCAATTGGCGGGACGCGGCAGGCTTCATTCGTACGCAACCGTTCATCTCCATATGGGCAAGGACATTGAGGCTCCGTTCACGATCGGCCTGATCGTCCTCGATGACGGCCCTGCCATTTCTGCCACGCTTACCAACCGCACCGATGAGGGCCTCGCCATCGGCGATCGCATGAAGAGCGTGCTCGTTGCGGCCGGTACCGATCAGGCGGGGATCGAGATGGTCGAGCTGCGCTTCGCCAAGGCAGAGGAATGCAAATGAAAAAGAACCTTCGCGATATGCGTCCGGTCTATGTAGTCGGCATCGGCCTCCATCGATATCAGCGCCTCAGTGAAACCCCATACGTGACGCTCGGCCTTACCGCGGTGCGCGAGGCTCTTGCGGATGCCGCCCTTGAATGGCGATCGGTCGAGTCGGCCTACACCGGCACAGTGCTGATCGGAATGGCGGCTTCACGGCCGATGCTGCGTCATCTCGGTGCGACCGGAATTCCGATGGCTCAGGTCGAGAACGCGTCCGCTTCGGGATCTACCGCATTTCGCCAGGCGTGCATCGATGTCGCCAGCGGCTTGACCGATGTTTCAATCGCGGTGGGAGTGGACAAACCGGGACCGTTCGCGATGGCGCCGGGGAAGACCAGGATGCGCGACCTGGTCGGCTCTCGCCTGGTGCCTTTCACCCATTTCGCCCTGCTCGCTCAGGAGTACATGACTCGCTACGGCGTGAGCGCGGAACAAATCGGCATGGTCGCGGTCAAGAACCATCGCAACGGGGCAAACAATCCCTACGCTCAGCGCCAAAAGGCAAAAACCCTGGAAGAAGTGATGGCCGGCCCTGCCATATCGGGGTCGCTGACGCGGCTTCAATGCTGCCCCATCGGGGAGGGCGCAGCCGCTGTGATCGTCGCCTCCGACGATGCGATCGCGCAGCTAGGAATCGATCGCAAGCGCGCAGTAAGAGTCATCGCGTCGGTCACGAAAACCGAGCAGATTTACCGCGGCGCGAAAAATTTTGACGCAGAGTTGACTCGCGAGACGGTCGAGGATGCGTATCGCGAAGCCGGCATAGGACCCGGCGACCTGGATCTGATGGAACTCCATGATGCGTTCACGATCGAAGAGTTGCTGTACGTGGAGGCCATGGGCCTGTGCGCGCCGGGCAAGGCCGCGGGCGCGATCGCGGCAGGCGAGTTCGATATAGGCGGCCGCTGCGCGGTAAGCGCGTCAGGAGGACTGCTCGCGATGGGCCATCCGATCGGTCCGACCGGCGCCGGGCAGATCGCCGAGATCACGCGCCAGTTGCGCGGCGAAGCGGGCGTACGGCAACAGCCGAACGCAAAGACAGGACTTGCTCATATGGTGGGCGTCGGCGCCGTTTGCGTCGCTCATATTCTGCAGAAGGGAGCGTGAACGATGCTGTCGAATCGTCTTCCGGAGAAAATCGCGAAGCGGCTTCGCTCCCATTGATTGCAAGCCTGTCAGCGGGTCACCGCTCGCGTTCGTACTCATGATCGCGCCTGCTAGAAGAACCAGCCCGAGTCGGATGACTGGCCGAAGATTGCGCCGACGAACCGCTCCAGCTCTACGTTGAATTTCATAATCACGTGGTCGGAGCCGCGCGTCAGTCCGAAACCGGGCCCGAAGTTATATTCGATTCCATGAGGCAGCTCCCCCCATAGCACTGGAAAGATGTAATGCTGCTGTGCGGATAGAGGATCGTTATCGTCGATATAGCCAACCGCGCCGTAAAACTCGACCCCCGGCGAGAAGTAGCGCATCCATCGGTAGTAGATGCCGCTGGCGTAACCGAACTTGAAGCCCTTGTTCTTGTTCGGGCCGGTGAATATGGGCTTTTCAAATTGTGGACCAAGCATGATCGAGAAACCTCCAATGTCCTTCTCGATTATGGGGCGCAGTTCGAGTTCGAGTGGGTCATCATCGAATTGGGGCGTCTTGTGCCATTCGAGTTCGAGGTACCAGCCAAGATCGGCGGGCAGAGTGCCCTCGTCGAAAAGTCTGCCGCGCAGACGATACTTGGAACCGGCGTACCAGTAACCGTGGCCGCTGACCTGGGCCATGTTGAGGTAGGCGGCGGCCTCGATTCGATCGGTGAGCCCGTAAGTGAGTTCGTACTGGTTGTACCAGATTCCCTGGCTCCGAAAGCTGCCCGAAGCGGTTCCATTAGCGCCCTGATCGTGCCCATTGGCCACGACCGCGTTGTCCACCCCAAGCTCAGTCACTCCCCGTTGTTCCGTCGCATACGGGTAGACTTCGAACTCCCACGGGTCGACCTGCGCAGCGGCGGGGTGCGGACACAGGAGCGGAATCGAGAGCAGCAAGGCGACCACAATCGGTCGCAGATGTTTCTTCACGAAATTCTCGTTCATTATTTCGATCTCTGAGCCGACGGGGTGGCCAGTGCGGACTCAATCCATTCCTCAAGTGCCGCCGTATCAGCCTCGGTCAACCGGGCGCCTGGATGGACAATGCGATATGACCACGGCGGCATTACTTCATGACGCAGCGCCCTCTCAGTCCATTGAAGCTTTCGTTTTCGCGTGGCTGGGTAGTATTCGTCCCATTGGGAGAAGTTGATCTCCTTGCGTCCCAGTTCCACCTCGTGCGCGGCCAGCCATGAGATCGGAGCGACGCGGCTGTACCAGGGCCATCGCGTTTCGTTGGAGTGGCAGTCGTAGCAGGCTCGTCTCAACATCGCCTCGATTCCGGGCGGAGCGGAGACATCGCCGGTCGTCGGCGGGTTGGTGTGTTGAACTGGAACAAACTGGGCGAGCAAAAGACCTCCAGCCATACCAAGCAGTGCAACGGCTGCGACATTCCCAAGCCTCATCGCGCATACCGCATTCGATCTTTGTCACTTCGCGATGATGCTTCCCTGGGGAACGTCCTGGTGGAAATCGTCATAGAAGTCGTAGCTTCCACGGCTAAGCGCGGGCAGACGCACGTTGATCGTTTCACCGGGCTCGACGGCCTTTTCGCGGTTCAGCTTGAAGCTCTCGAACTCGATTGTTTCTTTGCTTGAATTCACGACCTTGATCATGAGTGGCTGGCCGGCAGGCACGCTTAGCGTCTGAGGTGCGAAATGGTGGTTGTTAAAGCGGATCTCGCTGACGCCATCCTGGGCTCCTGCGGCAGCAGCTGCTCCTGCGTGTGCGGCGATGACGAAAAGAGCAGCGAGCCGGAATTTTAGAAGTGTAGACATGGAAAGCGGCTCCCAGATGAAATTGAGAATGATTCTCATTTCTATTTAGCTGAACCCTCCTCCCACGTCAAGGCTGGGCGGTCTGCTTGACGATCATCCGGTCGGCCACGTTCGTGCGAGCCGAGTTTGTCGCGCTTGAAAGGAACCCGATCGCTGGTAGTAAGATGCGATCCTCGGAGGAAACGAAATGACAAAACTTTACGGATCTTCACTATCACGCAGCGCGCGGTCCTTGTGGGCTCTCGAAGAGCTCGGCGTCAAGTACGAGCATCTCCCGATTGCGCCGAGCGAAGCCAGGTCGCCCGAGAATCTTAAACGTAATCCCAACGGGCACGTGCCGGTGCTTGAAGACGACGGCGTCGTGGTTTGGGAATCGATGGCGATCAATCTCTACCTGGCCGAAAAGTACGGGAAGAATTCGATCTGGCCGTCGGAGCTCGCCGCGCACGCCGGCATCTACATGTGGAGCTTCTGGGCGATGAGCGAGGTCGAGCCGCACCTCCTCACGATTTTGCACCACCGGATAATGAATCCCCCCGAGCAGCGTGACGAAAAAGCTGCGCAGGCTGCCGTCGAAGCTTTGAAGGCGCCGCTGAACGCGCTCGAGGTATCGCTCAAGGGCAAGGAATATCTGCTCGGCAAGAACTTTACGATCGCGGACTTGAACGTGGCCGCGGTCATGAGCTGGGCGCCGATGATGCGGCTCGACTTGTCCTCGACTCCGAACGTGCAAGCGTGGCTGCAAAAGTGTCTTGGGCGGGAAGCCAATAAGAAGGTTCGCGGGCTGAAGTAGTCGATCATCGCGAGCGCCTGTAGAACGGGATACCGATCAGCGGGTCGGCGCGCGGCTTGGGTCAGGGTCGTGCGGCGAATCGCGCCGCTATGAGGTGAGAACTATGGGAGTGTTGTCAGGCTATCGCGTCATCGAGCTGGCCGGGATTGGCCCCGGACCAATGTGTGCGATGCTGCTCTCGGACATGGGCGCCGACGTGCTACGCATCGATCGCGCGGCGGACGCGGGTTCGGGCATCGCGATGGATGCGAAATACAGCCTGCTCAATCGCGGCCGGCGCTCGGTTGCGTTCGATCTCAAACGGCCCGAAGCGATCGAGGCCGTGTTGCGGCTGGTCGAGAAAGCGGACGCGTTGATCGAAGGCTTCCGTCCCGGCGTAACCGAGCGGCTGGGCCTGGGACCCGACGATTGTCTCGCGCGCAACCCGCGACTGATCTACGGACGCATGACGGGATGGGGACAGGAAGGGCCGCTGGCGCATGCAGCCGGTCACGACATCAACTACATCGCGCTGTCGGGTGCGCTGCACAGCATCGGGCGCAAGGGCGAGGCTCCGGTTCCGCCGCTGAACCTGGTGGGCGATTTCGGCGGCGGCGCGCTCTATCTGGCTCTGGGAGTGGTCGCGGGACTGCTCGAGGCGGGCAAATCCGGCCAGGGCCAGGTGGTGGATGCCGCGATGGTGGATGGAGCGGCGTCATTGATGACCTTGATTTACGGTATGCACGGCTCGGGGATATGGAACAACGAGCGTGGCGACAACATCCTCGATACGGGCGCGCATTATTACGATGTCTACGAAACCAAGGATGGCAAGTACGTCGCGATCGGAGCGATCGAAGCAAAATTCTACGAGGAGTTGCTCCGGCTGTCGGGCCTCAAGGGCGAGGATCTGCCGCATCAGCAAGATCGCAAGTCGTGGCCCGCGATGAAGGAGCGGCTGAAGACGCTGTTCCGCACCAGGACGCGCGACGAATGGTGCAAGATCATGGAGGGCAGCGACATTTGTTTCGCGCCGGTGCTCAGCATGGATGAAGCGCCGCTCCATCCGCACAATCGGCATCGCGGAACTTTCGTCGAGCAAGGCGGAGTGACGCAGCCGGGGCCGGCGCCCCGATTCAGCCGCACGCCGAGTGCGATTCAGCGCCCGCCGGCAAGGCCGGGCGAGCATACCGAAGAAGCGCTGCGCGATTGGGGCTTTGCCGACTCGGATTTGGAGCGACTGCGCAAATGCGGCGCGATCGCAAAGCCAGCGTGACCGCCAAGTCAGCGTGACGCGGCGCGAGCCTTGGCGCGACCTGTGAGGCGAGCGCGATCGAGCACGCCTTCGAAGATTCGCACCGCGACGGCGTCAATGAGCATCCCGCCCGCGCCCGACGCGCCCGCGCCTTCGCGCGTGGCAGCCTGGTAGGCCTCGGACATTTTGCGCGCGGTTTCGATTTCGTGCGGCGTCGGTGCGAACACGTCGTTGGCGAGTTCGATCTGGCTGGGATGAATCGCCCATTTGCCGACGGCGCCGAGCGTCGCCGCCCAGGTCGCTTCGCGGCGATAGCCTTCAGGATCCCTGAAGTTGGCGAAGGGCCCGTCGATTGCGTCGATGCCGTTGGCGCGGCATGCGGTGATCATCCGGACGCGCGCATGATGCCACATATCGCCGGGATATCGATTTGCCGGATCGGTCGCGACGCCGAAGCGCATGCCCTGGCTCGCCGACAGATCGCCGAAGCCGAGGATGAGCGCCTCGAGCCGCGGCGACGATGCGGCAATTTCCTCGACGCGGGCCAGCGCCGCACTTTCTTCGATCAGCGCCTCGAGGCCGATCTTGTTCTTTAGATGGAGTTTCGTCTCGAGCTGCGTCAACAGCGTGTCGAAGAACCAGATGTCGCGCGGCGCCTTCGGCTTCGGGACGATTATGATATCGAGCTTGTCGCCCGCGCCCTCGACAACTTCGATCACGTCGTCGTGCGCCCAGTGCGTGTCGGCGCCGTTGACGCGCACGGCGCGAATTTTTTTGCCCCAATCGAGATTGCGCAGCGCCTCGACAGCGTTCTTGCGCGCCGCTTCTTTCTGCGATGGCGCGACGGCATCTTCAAGATCGAGGAAAACCATGTCGGCCGCGGTCCCCATCGCCTTCTCGATCATTTTCGGACTCGAAGCCGGCGTCGAAAGTTCGGAACGTCTTAGTCGAAGCGTCATGATTGCTCCTTGTGCGCGATCGATATTCCCGCCTCCGCGAGTATCTGTTCGGTATGCTCGCCCAGGCGCGGCGCGCGCGCGTAAATCCCCGACGGCGTGCCCGTCAGCTTGATCGGACATCCCGCAAGCACAATCGGAGGATTGTCGCCCGGCTGTTCGACCTCGACCAGCATGCCGCGCGCCCAGGGATGTGGATCCTCGAAGATATCCTTGGCGGTATTGACCGGGCCAACCGGCGCCTTGCCGCCGATCGCGGCTACGATTTCGCGCTTGCTATGCGCTTTCGTCCAGTCCGAGATAAGGCCGCGCACGAAATCGGCATTTGCGACTCGCCTGTGGCCATTGCGGGTGCGGTCGTCGGTCACGAGATCGGGCCGACCGATCGCATCGCAGATAATCTTCCAATGATTCTCGCCGGGCGCTGCGATAGCGACGGCGCCGTCGCGCGTGGGAAAAATATCGAATGGACACAGCACAGGGGTCCCGTTGCCGGCCGGTTCTCTGACGACGCCGCCGCCCGCGTAGCTGTAAACGGCCATTTCGCACAGGGCGAGAATCGCGTCGTACATCGCCACGTCGAGAAATTGCCCCTGCCCGGTCCGACGCGCTGCATGAATCGCCGACACCACTCCAAGCGCAGCCAGAGTGCCGGGATAGATATCGCCGACCGCGGGGCCGGCTCTGTAGCCGGCGCTGCCTTGTGGACCCGTCACAGCGACCAACCCGCCCATGCTTTGCGCAACGATGTCGAACGCGGGCCAATCCGCATACGGGCTCAGGCCGGTGCGCGGATCTCCGAAGCCGCGAATCGCGGTAT